>Ga0315281_10010232_pt1 | contig 12934 bp, 16 predicted proteins | sample YL17G07_0_MG_FD_204540 | JGI IMG/M metagenome (GOLD analysis project Ga0315281, IMG submission 204540) | Sediment microbial communities from Yellowstone Lake, YNP, Wyoming, USA - YL17G07_0 | ecosystem: Environmental > Aquatic > Freshwater > Lake > Sediment | place: USA: Wyoming | collected... | reverse complement strand
TTGCGCCTGCCTGTGCCTGCCTGTGCGTATACGCACACAGATAGGCAAGTACGGCAGACAGGCGTGGATGAGATTGCCGCGCTCCCTTCGAAAGCTCTCAATGACAGAAGTGGAGTTGGAGATGATGGAGATCAAAATCTTTTGGTAATTGCTCCTACCTCTTCCCGACTTTGACAGTTGATTTTTTAAGATCCCTGATTTTATGCTGGTTTTCAAGGATTATGCAAAAATCGTTTTCACTATGTAGTGTTTTTTCAAGACAAAAACTTAGGTAAATTTCTAAATCTTATTTACCTGCATCTCCTATAAACAGATACCAAACTTTTTAAATCTATCTATCTTAATAATTACATTACAAACCCCTCAGGTGTAGTAATCTTGGCCGGTACCCTTATCTTCAAGGTCCTTAATATATCATTTGCCAGTCCCTCAACCGGAGATCTTAAATAAAATATTTGTCCCTCACACTCTATCTCTGAAAACTGTAAACTGTTTAGGGCATCTTTTATCTTGGTGGGTGAATAATCTATTTGGTGTGCCTTTAGTTCTAACTCCAAGGTTCTTTCTATTAAAAAGGCTAAAAAACATAACATTATATGCCCCTTTATCCTTTTTTCAGTCCAGTGAAATATAGGTCTGGCCTCAATATGGCTCTTTAATATCCTAAAGGCCTCCTCTATTTTCCACAACCCATGATAGGCTTCTAATACATTTTTTCCCTGCAAAGACCTACAATTGGTTATAATAGTAGAATATCCATCAAATTTCTCATCCTCTTTAATTTTACTTTCATCTATTTGAGGGGAGGCTAGGCTTTTTATTTCTAGGTATCTGGCTGTACCTCTCTTGGAGATTACACTTTTTCTACTTTCCAGTATCTTCTCTGCCTTCTCAATTAACCTCTCTCTATCATATTGGTCTTTCCTGGCTCTCTTGGAGGAATAACTACAGATTATTCGGTCTTGACCTTGATCTATTTCTTTATATTTGAACACTTCATCCATATCTTCTGTTTTAACTTCCATATAACCTTCTTCCTTAAGTATTTTGTTTTGTATCTCTTCTTTGGTGTTTCTTATCCTAAACCCTACTATGTATTCATATCCCCGAGAGGAGATAAGTTGTAGGTTATCTTTGGAAAGCATTGCTCTATCCCCTACCAAAATCAGTTTGTTTATTTGAAACCTTTCTTTTAGTTTTTCCACGGCATCTTTTAGGGTTTTTCCCTCATAGAGATTACCAGGGAATAGATCATAACCAATTGGTCTCCCCTCTTGGTCAAGTAGTAGTCCTAAAACTATCTGCACCTCATTTACCTTTAAATCCTTGGAAAAACCAAAGTCCCTTAAAGTATCTCGTCTTACACTCTCAAAGTATAAGGTGGTTACATCATAAAAGACCACATCCACCTTCCTATTGAATAAACTTTTATGCATATTAAATAGGTAATCCTCTATTTGCTCTTTTTCCTCTTGTAATAGATCCAGTGCTCTATAGAGATGGTGCAGTTCATTCTCTTTTATATTCCAGTATCTTCCTTGCTTTTCATAGCTTTGTAGTTTACTTTGGGGGGATAAAAGTCTATCGATTACCATCAGAAATATACTGGAAAAAACATCGAACTTTATTTTACGACTACCGATTAGTTTGGTAAATAACTCATCTAATTTAAATTTATCCCAGATCTTTTTAATTACTACCGGTGCACCCCATATTTTTCTTTGGGTTTCTTCACAGGTGGTTAGGTCAAGAGGGGTGTGGTTCTCTTTACAATACCTTAAAAGTCCCAGGGCTATCTTTCTTAATTGTTTGGTATTTTGCAGCTTATCTAATCTTCCCAGGGAGGCAATACTTTTGTGCCTTGGTTTTCCATCTTTCCAATAGCTCTCTATAATATTTAAGTAGGTTTTACCTTTGGTTTTTATTTCTCTTAAAAACATATTCCCTCCTAATATATTTTCACTATATATTTTATAGCATAAAAATATTACTTTGTCAAGTATTTACAATACTATATTTATTATTAAAAATAATAGATATAATAAAATAGTTTTCACTATGATATTTGGGGATAAAAATAACACTTCTTGATTTTATGCGGGTTTTGGACTACAAAAAGTGGGAAAAGAGGGAGAAACTGTCAAAGTCGGGAAAAATAAAACACTAAAAATAAAGCACCAAAGATTAATTTTGAGTATAAGATAACCCCAAAGATAACTCCGAAGATAACCTCGAAGAGATTTTAGGGGCTTTAGTCATAAGTATAGAATTTGTCAAAGGACCGTCCCCTGACATATCGTAATTACTTTTCTTCTAAAAGGTCATGTTTCCCAATTCTAAGAAAAAGAAATCCTTTAGAAGTAATTTGGAATAAAAGTCGGTAATTTTTGTTAATACTTCCCTCCAGAACATTCTGATATTTTTTAACCTTTTTTACTCTTAAGGAAGGATGGGATAAATTTTCGACCAAAAGCTTTATTTTCTGATCAGTTTTATTCTGAATAGTAGCTGAAAGTTTTTTGTAGTCTTTCTTAAAATGAGCAGTATAAATTAATTGCATCTATCTATTTATGAAGATCATCAATTAAGTGATTTACACTATTGTGTGTCTTGACCTTACCTTTTTTAACCTCATCTATAGCTTCTTTTAGCATCTCTTCACCTTTTACCGACAAATTTACCGAGACTTTATCGACCAATATTTTAGGAATAATAATTATTTTGTCATCTTCTTTGACAATTTCTAAATAATCGCCTTTTTTAATACCCATTTCTTTACGTATTCCACTGGGAATGGTAATTTGCGCTTTTTCTCTAACTTGAATTAAAGACATTGTTTTTATCTCCTCCCATCATAAATAATCCTATAGTAAGAATTTCCTACTTTCCTTCTTAATATAAGATATCAAATATTAATCGAAGTGTCAAATTTTCATCTAAAATCAGCGGGATCAGGGATATTATTCTCTGCACTTTTAAGAGGTGCAGAAAGAATTATCCGGAAGGAAATAAAGCTTTAGGAAAATTGAATAGAGATAAAAATACAATAAAAATAGGGTAAACTAAAGAAAATGATTTTCTTTATAATTTACTCTTTTTACTTTGTAATTAAATTTGTCAATGCATCTTCTCTTAAAGACAGTAACTATATCTCGAAATACCTTTTTTTTCTTAATAGGTTAAGATCTTAAAGAGAAATTAAAGAGAAATTTATTATTAGGCTTATAATAAATTTTCCAAATAAGTTGAAAGTTTTTCCTTGTTTATTATCATAACTGATTCGTTATTATCTAAATTAAAAAATTCAAATTGATTTAATGTGATTTCTTTACCAGTAAGGGTTGCATAGCCAGTTATTTCTTCTGTTATTTTATTATAGGCTACAGGAAGATATGCATCTGTTCCACTCTTACTAATAATTATGGGGCAATATCATCTTCAATCATTCTTTGTATTTCAAGAATTGAAAGATATTTGATTTCTGCTTTTAAGTTTAGGTCACTTCTGCTGTTTATGTAGTTTACTAAATCAGTTGGTTTAGCTCCGACAGTTCCAAATATTGCAGCAGCTAATTCTTGCTGAGTCAGAACTTTCTGGGATGATTCGTAATTTGTAACTATAACTCCTTTTGAGATTAAGCAGTAATGCTCTCCTTGTTCAGTTTCGTAATAAGGAGCAATAGCTGTTACTTTATGGCTGTCGGCAATTTCACCATGCTCAGATGGTGGTGGGGGTGGTGGCTCTGGAATTACTCCGCTGCAGGAGGTGAGGGTAAAGAGGATGATGAGAATTAAGAATAAGTTCAGGAATAGTTTTTTCAATTTGTTTATCTCCTTTTCTCCGTTTTTTGGTAATAGTTAGGAAGGTAGGAACATTTTCCGAGAATTAACCACTAAAATTTATCTTTTTAAGTATATATTCCCTTATTTTTAAATAAGGAATAAGATACTATTAATTTTTAATCCTCATATCTTGTTCCTTTTTTCTTTTGCTATTATGCTAGGTTTGCTTTTTTTTATTTCAGCACGTTTAAAAACTCCTCTATGGTCAGCCCAGCTCGAGCAATAAGTGATCTTAGAGTCCCTCTTGCAACCTCATGGTGATCAGGAATAGACAAGGTAGCAATATGCCCTTCCTTCACAAGAATAATGTGACTTCCCCGTTGCCTTGCTACCTCCCATCCTAGACGAATAAACACTTTAACAACTTCACGCCCACTTAAAAGTGGGATCTTCTGCATTAGACCAATACCTCTACTTCACGCATACTTACAGTGAGTGGCATACCCTTTTCAGAACGAACTTCAAGACATTGTTTTATTGCGTCTTTGATATTTATCATTGCATCCTGCTCAGTCTTACCCTGACTTATACATCCTGGAATAGATGGACATTCTATCACAAACATTCCATCTTCATCTCGATCAATAGTTACAATAAACTTCATTGCCTATACCCCCTTTGTCATCTTTCTCTAAAAAATACTCCAAGGCCTGTTTTTATAAATTTCATGACATTTTGATTGGTAAATTTATTATATCACAAAATTAAAATATAGATAATCCATTTAAATAATTACAATAATGGATTCCCATTGGAGACAAGGGGTGTTCCAAAATACTATCACTATCTTAAATCAGCGGGATCGGCTTTTGGGAGGTGCAAAAAGAATTATCCGGAAGGAAGTAAAGCTTTCGGAAAATCGAATAGAGATAAAAATACAATAAAAATAGGGTAAACTAAAGAAAATGATTTTCTTTATAATTTACCCTTTTTACTTTGCAATTAAATTTGTCAATGCATCTTCTCTTAAAGACAGTAACTATAACTCGAAATACCGTTTCTTAATAGGGTAAGATTTTAAAGAGAAATTAAAGAGAAATTTAAAATTAGGTTTATAATAAATTTTCCAAATAAGTTGAAAGTTTTTTATTGTTGATTATCATGACTGATTTGTTATTATCTAAATTAAAAAATTCAAATTGATTTGCTGTGATTTCTTTACCAACAAAGGTTGCATAGTTAGTTATTTCTTCGGTTATTTTATTATAGGCTACAGGAAGATAAACATGAGCTCCATCTACAGCCTTAACAATTGGAGCAATATCATCTTCCTGCATTCTTTGTATTTCAAGAATAGAGAGATCTTGAATTTCTGCTTTTAAGTTGCGGTTACTTTTTGGCTGTCTGCATTTGTCAAAGGACCGTCCCCTGACAAAGTTGTATGATTTTTTGAGCAATCTTTTCGGGGTTAAAACCGAAATAATCAGCTAATTGTTGGGCAGGGGCACTTTTTCCAAAAGATTTCATAAATACCGTATAATGAGAATTATTCAATAGCTGATACCACCCTTGGCCGGTATTAGCCTCAATCACTACTCGAAGAGCATCCCCAGGTCCTAAGACCTCTTCTAGGTATTTTTTTTCTTGTCTTAAAAATTCTTCTCTATCCGGAATAGATACTATCCGACTGGCAATGCCATTCACTTTTAATATAAGGCTTACTTTTAGAGCTATCGAAACCTCGCTGCCACTGGCCATTAATACTACTTGAGGGACTTCTTTTTCTTGGTGAGATATTATATAACCACCACGAGCGAATTCTTTTACTCCCCGATATTTTTCCAGATGGGGCAAATCCTGTCGGGATAAAATCAAGGCGGTAGGCTCTTCGGTCTTCTTTAAGATTTCTCTCCAGGCTAATTTGGTCTCTTCTTCATCAGCAGGTCGAATAATCTTTAGATTTGGTATAGTCCTTAAAGATTCAAGTTGCTCTATCGGTTGATGAGTGGGGCCATCTTCTCCTACCAAGAAAGAATCGTGGGTAAAGATATAGATTACCGGAAGCTTCATTAAAGCTGCCATCCTAATAGCTGGGCGCATATAATCAGAAAAAACAAAAAAAGTGGAACAATAAGGTCTAAATCCCTTATGCACTGCAATACCATTAACGATCGCTCCCATCGCATGTTCTCTAACTCCGAATCTGATATTTCTACCATTAAAGTTATCCTTTTGAACATCCTCATATTTACTTAAATAAGCTTTGGTAGAAGGTTCTAAATCTGCTGAACCACCGATAAGATAAGGAATTTCATCAGCAAGTTTATTCAAGACTATCGATGACGCTACTCGAGTAGCTACCGGAGACTTTATTTCCAAACTTTCCAATTCTAAATCTGAGGGGAAGACTAAATTTAAGGCTTCATCCCACCTCTTTCTTAATGGGGGATACTTTTTAGTCCATTCTTCAAATATGTTCTGCCATTCTTCTCTTTTTTTAATCAATTCTTTTTTTCTATTCTCAAAAAATTCTCTCACCTCAGCTGAAACATAAAATTTCTCATCTAAAGGAAGACCTAAATTCTTCTTTAGACCTCTGACCTCTTCCTCACCTAAAGGTGAACCATGACAACTGCTGGAATCCTGCTTGGTGGGAGCCCCATAACCAATATGGGTTCTGGCTATAATTAAGGTAGGTCTATTTTTGCTTTTCTTGGCTTCTAGCAGGGCATCTTTAATTTCTTTTACTTTATGACCATCGACATTTTCTATTACCTGCCAGTTATAAGCTTTAAATCTATCGGCTACCGATTCAGTAAAGGTTATTTTAGTTTCTCCAGACAGGCATATCTTATTATCATCATAGAGAGCTATTAACTTTTCCAAGCCCAGATGACCAGCTAAAGAAGCAGCTTCAGAGGTAACCCCTTCCATCATACAGCCGTCACTTAAAAGAGTATAGGTATAATGGTCAACAATGTTATAATCCTTGGTATTAAATCTGACTGCCAACATTTTCTCTGCCAGTGCCATTCCTACGGCATTGGCAAATCCTTGCCCCAAAGGTCCGGTGGAAACTTCTATTCCAGGAGTTTCTCCATATTCAGGATGACCAGGAGTTTTGGAATTAAGCTGCCTAAATTTTTTTAAATCATCTAAGGAAAGGTCGTACCCCGAAAGATGTAACAGAGAATATAACCAGGCTGAACCATGACCGGCAGATAGTACAAAACGATCTCGGTCTGGCCAATCGGGGACAGCAGAATCGTATTTTAATACATCTCCAAAGAGTACTGCTCCAATTTCAGCACAACCCAAGGGTAATCCCGGGTGACCGGAATTAGCCTTCTCTATCATATCTACAGCCAATCCTCTTACTATATTAGCGATTCTATTAAACAATTTAGAAATTCCTCCTTGTCTTCTGAAGATTGATATTTAATATTTTACACTTATTTTTTTTCTTCTACAAACTTTTTTGTTTTTTATATTTTATTATTAATGTAAACTTTAACGAAGGCAATTAAATAGAAAAGTTATACTTAGGTCTTTTCTCTACTTTCACTTAATTTATTTTCTTTCTCTTTATAGTGCACTTTTGAATTTTAAATCATCAAAAAACAGTGCACTTTTGATTTTTAAATGACATATTAATAATAACTGTTGACAAGATGTATCTATAGGTGTATATTTAATATGTATAATAAATATGTACAATAAGATTTTTAAAAGAAAAGGATCTTAATGATAGGTGAGTAAAAATGAAAAGAATAAATATAAACTTCTCGGATAATTTATTGTATGAAATAAAAAGAACCAGCAAAGAATTAAATATGAATTTGAGTGAATTTGTCCGGGAAGCAACTGAAGTATATTCCAGTAAAATAAAAGAGGAAAAGCTTAAAAAAGAGTTAGCTGAAGGATATAAAGCAAAAACTAAACTAAATCTTAAAATATGTGAAGATTATAAATATATCGATGGAGAAAATATTTAACCTATGGATATTGAAAGAGGAGATATTGTTTTAGTAGATTTAGAACCTGTTAAAGGCTCAGAAACCGGTAAAATAAGACCTTGTGTTATAATTCAGAATGATATTGGAAATAAATTTTCCTCAACAACTATTGTGGCAATTGTAACCAGCCAAAAAGAAATCTCTAAAGAATATCCTACAGATGTATGGGTAGAGAAAAATAAAGGCGGTTTAAATTTAGATAGTATTATTCAAGGTGATCAAATAAGAACCATATCAAAAGAACGAATAGTTAAAAAACTTGGGCATTTTGAGGACGAAGTTATGAATAAAGCAAACAAGGCATTAAAGATTAGTCTGGGATTATAGAGGAGGATACACTCTTATTAAGAACATATAGCAATAGCCCTTTCTTAACGGTAATAACAGCTTTTTCCTGCTCAATTATATTGCTAATACCTCTGGTCTTATATCTTAATAGGCTTCCTGATTCGAGCAAATATTTACATCCCGTTATAGTAACACCGGTAACCTTTTCATCTAAGGGAATCAAAGAAAGCCTTACCCCTATTTTTTGAAAAAACACTTTTTCTCTATTTATTATCCCCATTTCCAACCCAGGTTCCTTAATAAATGCGGTTATTCCATTTCTAAAAGCATATTCCAGGAGAAAGATATTGGCTAACTGCTGATCTAATCGCCCCCCTGCAAAGCCGATGATAATAACATTATTAAAACCTCTTTCCCGACAATATTGAAGTGCCAGTTCACCATCGGTTTCGTCCTTTTCAACCGGGTATTTTATAATCTTAACTCCCATTTTTTCATAACGTTGATATTGTGCCTTGGTAAGCGAATCAAAATCACCTATAATCACATCAGGCAAAAAACCTATGCTCTCTAATAATAAGGCTCCACCATCAGCAGCAACAAACAATACATCTTTCTCTCCGATTAGTTTCTTACATTCTTCCTTATTTCCTTTTAATTCTCCGTTTAAGACAATAACCGCCTTATTCGTTGACATAAATTATCCTCTCATTTCTCGTTTTTGCCCTCATTAATTACTATATTCTTTATTAACGGTATTATAATTATATAACAGAGCGACAGCGATGGCAAAAGGTAACTGATATTATATATTGCTGAATATACCCATGGACTTTGACCTTCCGGAGCATACTGAGCAAAAAATATAATCCCGGAAAGGAAGTGGCTAATAAACCTTCCCAGTCCACCAGTAAAGACAGCTAATAATAACCAGCCATACGTACTTCCCTTTGCCTTTAAATTAACCTTGTTTGAGAATATTCCGGCTAATCCAACCAGCATGTAAGGTAAAGGATAATCTAATACCAGTTGTGCTGGATGGATAATGAAAGGACCAAGCGCTAATTGAACTAAACCATATACTGCTCCAGCCATCATACCTGAGCCAGTTCCCCAGCGCAAAGCTATAATTAAAATCGGCAGCATTTCGAGGCTAACCGACCCCCCCTGAGCCATCCTCCACAAAGGAATAAAATTTAAAATAGCAGCTAATGCCACCGCCATACCAATCTCGGTCATAATCCTTACTTGATTTCTTTTCATTATAAATTCCCCTTCCTTTTAAAGTAATTTATTTTAAATAAAAAAACCGTAAACCTTGATCTTATAATCAAATATCTACGGTTATCATTAAAGATATTCCCTACGCTGGCATTATCCAGATCAGGTTCCAAGGGTCTGTTTATTAAAAACACTCTCAGCTTTAATAAGCTCCCCAAAATATTTATTTATTTCTTTGTAAAAAATATTACCTCTCAAAATATAAAAATTAACTTTTTTTGTTGAATATTCCTATCTTTAAATTTGATTTTTTATAGATTAAAATGGCTGACCTATTTTTGACCTAATATTTATTATAGTTAAATCAAATTTAAATTTAATCAATTACAGCTACAGCATGATTATCTAATTATCTTCTAAAATCGCTTCTTGGTTTGCGGGGACGAGCTTCATCGATCTTCAAAGGACGGCCATCAAATTCGGTATCGTTTAAAGCATCTTTGGCTTTTTCAGCTTCTTCAGGAGAAGCCATTTCTATAAAAGCAAAGCCTTTGCCTTCGATGATGTTGACACTCTTAACTTCACCGTAACTGGAAAATAATTCTTTTAATTGCTCACTAGTTACAGAATACTTAAGGTTTCCAACATATAACTTACTTTCTTGCATACTTTCTACCTCCTTTTCGTTATTATTTCTCTTAAGTCCAATAACGTTTCTTTAAGGAGGTAGAAGCAAGATAGCTATCTGCCTCTTAAGGGATAACATTATTAAAACACAAGAGATCCCTCATAAACAATCTGTTTTCAGAGGACTAGTGGATTGTTTTTAGTATCTCTTTTTAGTAAAATGGCCAGCCATTTTTATAGTAACTTTTTTACTATATTTTACTTGTTTTTACAGTTTTGTCAAATTTTTATAAAAAACCCCACTAAATTTTACACTAACTAAAAAAGGACAATTTTATTTTTAACTATTTCTTTTTTAACACTTCTACTACTGCAGGTAAAAAATCACAGACATCTTCATTAATTACTGCTTCAGCTAAATAATCCAGATGAGTAGACATAAAATTAACAATAACCAATTTACCTCCCCTATTCAGGCAATATTGAGGCAACATATTCGCCGGGCTAACCTGAAGTGATGAGCCAACAGTCAGTATTAAATCAGCTCGCTTAGATTCATAAATAGCATTATCTAAATTGGGAAGCATTTCGCCAAAAAGCACTACCTTCGGTTTAAATACTCCCCCACATTCACAATAAGGTACTTTTTCCTTACTTTTGTCCATCTTTTGTATCAATAATTCTGAAGAGATTATTTTCCCACATCTTCGACAAATAGCTTTTCTTAAGGTCCCATGGACTTCAATAACCTTCTTTGAACCCGCCCTTTGGTGAAGGTTATCTATATTTTGAGTGATAAGACAGTGTATATAACCCATCTCTTCTAACTGGGAGATAGCCTTATGCGCAGGATTGGGAGAAACCCGAGACAACATCTCGATACGAGGCCGATAAAAATAATAAAAACGCTGAGGATTCTCATCAAAGGCAGTTATAGAAGTAACCTTAAAGGGGTCTACCTTCTCCCAGATACCTTTGCCAGGAGTCCTAAAATCAGGTATCCCTGATCCAGTACTTACTCCCGCCCCAGTTAAAACAATTGCATATTTAGATTTTTTTATTAATTTTACAACCTGATTGACTTTTCCTTCATCTATTACCTTCTCCATAAAATACCTCTAATTTTGAAGTTTTTCAACTTATTCTACCCTATTTTATAGCCTAAAGGAGCTTCCCGCTCAGGCTGAATTAGAATAACTTCCCCCTCTTCTTTCATTACTCCTAAAACTAAAACTTCTGATTTAAACCCAGCTACTCTCTTGGGAGGAAAATTAACTACCGCGACAATCTGTCGGTTAAGTAAATTTTCTTTAGAATATAATTTAGTAATCTGAGCAGATGATTTTTTTATTCCTAATTCCCCAAAGTCAATTTTTAATTTATAAGAAGGCATACGTGCTTCTTTAAAATCTTCTACCTCTATTATCTTCCCTACTTGGATATCTAATTTCTCAAAATCTTCAAAAGTTACCATCATTCACCGCCTCTCATATATTATTTTATATTTTATCTATCAAACTTAAATATATAATAACTTAAAAATTTTATTTTTCCAAGTCTCTAAATTGACATCGGTTATTATTATAATATATAGTTTTAATATAATAATATTGATTCACATTTATATAGAAGAGGAGGCAAATATGAAGCTTTCCTCTCTTTTTATTCCCTGGTTAGAAAAAGGAAATGATCCCTGTATCATTAATATTAGCTCTATTGCCGTACGTCACGGAGCTCCAGGAGCTACCATTTACGGTGCTTGCAAAGGAGCTATTGATTCTTTTACCCGAGGTTTAGCCCATGAATTAGCTCCTACTATCCGTGTTAACGCAGTATCACCGGGAGTAATAGATACACCTTTTCATAAAAAAGTATCCACACCTGAAAAGATGAAAAGTTTCAAAGAATCAACTCCTCTTAAACAAATTGGAGAAGCTATTCATATTGCCAAGACTATAGAATTTTTAATTAATAATGACTTTATTACGGGAGAAACTATTGATGTAAATGGAGGTCTTTTTATGAGATAAGATAATCTATACTAATTAATTTAAAAAATATTAAAACTGTAACAGCAAGAGTAAAACAAAGAATAAGTTTTATACCTTTACTACCAAGGTGTTTTTCTACTAACTGAGCAGGAATAACCTCATGAATTTTAAACCTGAATATTAATTTGGACTATCTTTATTTATTATATACTACTTATTTTAAAAACCCTTCTTTTTTATACGGGTACAGAACCGTCCCCTATATTTTTACTTTCGTGGGAATGAATGTAAAAAATATTCTATCACTCTTTCTCAAATTTAAACCCTTTCTTGGTAAAGAGGTTTAAACAAGCATCTACAACCTTGGGGTCATATAGGATGCCTCTATTTTTCGATATCTCCTCTAATGCCTTATCTATCCCTAAAGCTGGACGATAAGGTCGGTGAGAAGAAATAGCCTCAACAACATCAGCTACGCCTAAGATCCTTGCTTCTATCAAAATTTTTTCACCCGATAGACCTGAAGGGTACCCAGAACCATCCATTCTTTCATGATGTTGAAGCACGATTTGTTTAATAGGCCAGGGAAACTTTGTTGTCTTCAGTATGTTATAACCAATTTGAGGGTGGTTTTTAATTAGACTGAATTCGATATCAGTTATCCGCCCTGGCTTACTGAGAATTTCACTCGGTATAGATACCTTGCCAAGATCATGAATAAGCCCTGCTATTTTGGTTCCTTCAATCTGCTCCTCCGAAAGGTCCATTTCTTTAGCTATGGCACAACTCAAAATAGACACCCGCCGTTGGTGACCAGCGGTGTAAGGGTCTTTCGCTTCCACCATTAAAGCAGTGAGTTCGATACTTCCCTCTATAGCTTTACGTAAATTATGCAGATTCTGTTGAATTTCATCCTCTGCCTGCTTGTGCTTAATGATTCCCACCAGCACATCAGCTACTGCACAAAGAAATTCCTCTTCTCTTTTATTTTGCTTATGTTTCTCTTCTA
>Ga0315281_10010231_pt1 | contig 12935 bp, 12 predicted proteins | sample YL17G07_0_MG_FD_204540 | JGI IMG/M metagenome (GOLD analysis project Ga0315281, IMG submission 204540) | Sediment microbial communities from Yellowstone Lake, YNP, Wyoming, USA - YL17G07_0 | ecosystem: Environmental > Aquatic > Freshwater > Lake > Sediment | place: USA: Wyoming | collected... | reverse complement strand
TGAATCGCCGGGCGATCCCGCCGCCGGAGGCGTGGAGCGGTCCCGCAGCATTCGCGGTACAGCCGCGGCAGCGGCGGAGGCGGCGTTCTTGGGATCGCCCTGGCGATGGAGCACGACCTTGTCGAGGGAGATCCCGCGTCCGCGAGGCTCCCCTCCGGCCCTGACAATAGCGGGGTGTTTCACGGGTAAGAAGGTCATCCGCATCGGACTCCTCGGCGTCGGCACCGTCGGCACCGGCGTCGTCCGGCTCCTGAGCGAGCACCGCGACGAGCTCGAGCGCAAGGCCGGCGCCAAGCTCGAGCTCGCGAAGGTCGCCGAGAAAGACACCAAGCGCGCGCTCGAGGCCGGCGTCCCCCGCGAGGTCCTGACCGACGACCCCTACTCCGTCATCCGCGACGGGTCGATAGATCTCATCGTCGAGCTCATCGGCGGGACGAACCCGACCAAGCTCTTCGTGCTCGAGGCCATCAAGTCGGGCAAGCATGTCGTGACCGCGAACAAGGCCCTGCTCGCCCAGTGCTGGGACGAGATCCTGGGGGCGGCACGGGAGCGCGGCGTCGAGGTCTACTTCGAGGCCTCCGTCGGCGGCGGCATCCCCATCATCCAGTCCCTGTCCGAGGGGCTCGCGGCCAACCGGATCCAGGCCATCTTCGGGATCGTGAACGGCACGACGAACTACATCCTCACCCGGATGGACAAGGACGGGAAGACCTTCGCCGAGGCGCTCAAGGAAGCCCAGAAGCTCGGGTACGCGGAAGCGAACCCGGCTCTCGACGTCGGCGGCGGCGACGCGGCGCACAAGCTCGTGATCCTGAGCTCGCTCGCGTTCGAGACTTCCGTCCCGCTGTCGCAGGTCTACACCGAGGGGATCGAGCAGTTGACTCCCCAGGACTTCACCTACGCGCGCGAGGAGTTCGGGTATGTCATCAAGCTCCTCGCGATTGCGCGGGCCTCCGACGGCCAGATCGAGGTCCGGGTGCATCCCGCCCTCATCCCGGAGACCCACCTCCTCGCCGATGTCGAGGGCGCGTACAACGGCATCTACGTGATCGGGGACTGGGCGGGAGCCACCATGTACTACGGGCTGGGCGCGGGCCAGATGCCCACCGCGTCCGCCGTCATGAGCGACATCCTCTACCTCGCCCGGTCCATCGCGTACGATGTCGCGGGCCGCGCCGGGTGGGGCCCGTTCGGCGACATCGAGCGCCGCCCCGCGCAACTGCCCGTCCGGCCGATCGCCGAGATCACGTGCCGGTACTACCTGCGCCTGGACTGCGCCGACCAGCCCGGCGTCTTCGCCGGCATCGCCAAGATCCTCGGCGACCGCGGCGTCTCCATCGCCGCCCTCGCCCAGAAGGAGCGCAGCAAGGGCCAGAAGGTGCCGGTCGTCATACTCACCTACGAGGCGAAGGAGCGTGACATGCAGGAAGCCATGCGCCAGATCGAGGCCCTGCCCGCGGTGGGGAAGCGGAACCTGCTCATCCGCGTCGAGCGCGGCGAATGAGGGTTCCCGGCTGGCCCGGCCTCATCCGCCATTACGGCAAGTACCTGCCAGTGACCACTCTTACTCCTGTGGTCACACTGCTCGAGGGCGCGACCCCGCTTATTCCGGCTCCCGCCCTCTCGAAGTGGGCGGGCGGCGGGGTCAAGCTCTATCTCAAGTACGAAGGATTGAACCCCACCGGGTCGTTCAAGGACCGGGGCATGACCATGGCGATCTCGAAGGCCAAGGAGGAGGGCGCTCAGGCCGTCGTCTGCGCCTCCACGGGCAACACGGCCGCCTCGGCCGCCGCCTACGCCGGCCGCGCCAAGATTCCCTGCATCATCCTGATCCCCAAGGGCGCGGTGGCGCTGGGCAAGCTGGCGCAGGCGCTCATGCACGGCGCCAAGGTGCTCCAGATACTGGGCAACTTCGACGACGCCCTCAGGGTCGTTCGCGACCTCGGCCGGAGCTACCGGATCACGATCGTGAACTCGATCAACCCGTACCGGATCCAGGGCCAGAAGACCGGGGCGTTCGAGATCTGCGACGTCCTCGGCCGCGCCCCCGCGTTCCAGGCGATGCCCGTGGGCAACGCCGGGAACATCACCGCGTACTGGAAGGGCTACACGGAGTACGCCAACATGGGCAAGATCAGGAAGCCCCCGGTCATGCTCGGGTTCCAGGCCGCGGGCTCCGCCCCCATCGTGCACGGCAAGCCCGTCGCCGACCCCCACACGATTGCGACCGCGATCAAGATCGGGAATCCCGCGAGCTGGAAGCAGGCGGTCGCCGCCCGCGACGAGTCCGGCGGCGTCATCCGCGCCGTCACGGACGACGAGATCCTGGCCGCCTACCGCGCACTTGCATCCCTCGAGGGAGTCTTCTGCGAGCCCGCCTCCGCCGCCGGCGTCGCCGGCGTCCGCGCGCTCGCCCGCAAGGGCTACTTCCGCGCCTCCAAGGACCGCACCATCGCCTGCATCTTGACCGGCCACGGCCTCAAGGACCCCAACATCGCCGTCGCCCAGTTCGGCCGCATCCACGTCGTTTCCCCCGAGCCCGCCGCGGTTGCGAAGGCCCTGGGGTTGCGCAGCCGGTAGATCTCATAACAGGAGGACTTGCCGGGCGCATCTGGATTCGGGACGGAAGCGGGACGGAAGCGGGGGCGGAAGCGGGACGTTCTTCGGATTCTAGGATTCGGCCATCTTCGCGGGGGATACGATGGTGTGGTTAGTGTGACTTGCGCTCGGCCGGCCACGAGGATTCCACGATGTCGCCTGCCCGGTCGAGATGATACCGCACTCGACGGACGCCGTTGGGATACGTCCTCTCGTCACAGACGCAGTCATCGCTGTCCTCCATGAGTAGCTCGACTCCGGGAGGCATCGAATCGACGCTGAAGATGCCATTGTAGAGGCTGACCTTAACGGCTATCTTGTTGGCCATGGTGGCCCTCCTTGTTGGCGCCAGCGGTTACGCGGGAGTGCCACATGAACACGTTGGCGTAGTCTTGAAAGGTGCAGAGTTCGTTGAGTCCGCTCGCCTGGAACGTCGGTCGGTTCAACTGGCGCACGAACAGGGATCGGCGCGTATCGCTGGCGACAACACTGAAGCGCGGCTGGGCCTCCGGATACGCAAGATGGAGATCGTTGAACCGCAGAAGAGCCGAGTAGACAGAGGTCGTATGCTCGACTTCGAAGAGAGCACTCAGCCGGTTCGCCCCCCTCTTGATCCAGACGACATCGACCTCCTCGAGCGTTGACGCGACCTTGGCATAGCCGTCAGGTAGGGTCTCTCGGCACGAAAGGCCGCTGGCGAATCCCGCATCGATGGAGCCCCGATCCTGTGGAGGAATCCAGATGTCGAAGCCCTTGGTGTACCCGATCGCGCCGAGAATGGACTGGACCTGGGCGTGCGAGAGTTTCGGTATGTGCAACCCTCGCCGGCCTTTCATCTGGTTCTCGGCGGCCACCCAGCCCACATATCCCTCCGCATCGAATCTCCCAGCCCTGGCGATGTAGAGTTCAGAGCCCCTTTCGTTCAGCAGTACCTGGCTCTTGAACTGGCCGTCCGCAGCAGGCTGAAGCTCTCGGAATACCTCCTCGAACTCGGAATACGGAACGAGCAATGGCTCCCGTTGCCCATCCCAGAGGAAGCAGATGACCGACGGATGCCCTTCAAGGCGCTGGAGGTCTGTCCGTCTCAGGCCGTAGAAGGTTTTGTCTTTGCCGTGGAGCTTCGAGTATCGAAGGTAGAGACGCAGTCCGGTTTCCGGCGACTCGTAGAGCGACAGACTGCGGTCGAGCTTGGTCAGCCGGCCGTACCGGGTGGTGAACTCGGCCAGGAACTTGGACCTGATGTCCTTCTCCACGGCCTCATTCTAGAGGATCCGCAACACCAGGACTGGGATGCGGGACACTCTTTCGTTCAGAGGAACCGGGGGACGTTCTTTCAATTCTGCGATTCCCGTACCCGTGTGACGAGAACGGGGGCCCTGCTACTGGAGCAGGCGGGCGACCTGCTTCCTGAGGATCGGCAGCTTGTTCTTGATCACGTCCCATACGATCGGCTGGTTGATGCCGAAGTACTGGTGGATCAGGATGTCGCGGAGCCCCGCGATCCTGCGCCAGTCGATCTCAGCAGATCCTATAGTCCCGGGACATGGACAACCTGACGCATGATCGCCGGGCGGATCCGGGGTTTGAGCGAGTCCGCGAGGACGAGATCGACCCGCCGCCGGAACCGGCTCTCGAGGAAGGCCTTCAGGTCCATGTAGTCGTCGAAGGTGGGGCGGTTGAACTCGACGAGGAAGTCGAGGTCGCTGGATGCCCGCGATGTACCGTGGGCCACCGAGCCGAACAGCCCGAGCCGCCGCACCCCGTACCGCCTGAGCGCAGGCCGGCTGGCACACAGCTTCTTGATGATGGCTCCTCGCGTCACACCCATGACGGCTTCATTATAGACGGCCCGGACACACGCGGCTTGATGGCCCGGGGAAGAGGCGGGGAAGAGGCGGGACGTTCTTCGGATTCTAGGATCCTTGGCCCCGCGTGACGAGAACGGGGACGGCGGTCCGGGGAAGCTCCGTTCGGGACCGGAACGGCGGAATCAGCCGGTCGGCCGAAGCGGCTTGATGGCCCGGGAGAGGCCCGAGATCGGAACGGCCAGGACCTTCGGCGCCATGGGGAAGGTCGAGCGGCCGGCATGGATGACAAACAGCCTCTGCAGGGCCAGATCCTTCAGTGAGATGCGCATCGATGGCGTCAGCTCGGGCGCCTCGGTCCGCTTGAACTCGAACCCCATCCGGCGCTGTCCCCGCACGACCAGGAGGTCCAGTTCCGCGCCGTTGTGGGTCGCCCAGAAGAAGCATTCGCGCGGCCGGGCGCCGAGCCGGAGGACGACCTCGCCCATGGCGAATCCCTCCCAGGAAGCGCCCATGCGGGGATGCGCAAGAAGACCGTTCATGTCCGTGATGCCCAGGAGGCAATGGGTGATCCCGCTGTCGGAGATGTAGACTTTCGGGCTCTTTACCTGCCTCTTGGCGATGCTGGCGTGCCAGGGCTGAAGCTGTCTGACGACGAAGGCCGAGGTCAGGGTGTCGAGGTAGTTGCGCACCGTCGTATCCGCGACCCCGAAGGAGCGCGCGAACTCGGAGGAGTTCCACACCTGTCCGTGCCAGTGCGCGAGCATCGACCAGAAACGGCTCAGCGTTTCGGAGGCAATCCCGACCCCGAGCCGGGGAAGGTCCCGTTCGAGGAAGCTCTGCACGAACTCGGCTCTCCAGGCGAAGCTCCGGGCGTCATCCAGTGCCAGGAACGACCGGGGGAACCCCCCGCGCAGCCACAACGCGTTCATGCGGGGAACGCCCGTCTCGAGCGTGGACAACCCGGGCAGGTGGTGGTACGCGATGCGGCCGGCAAGGGATTCGGAGGCCTGCCTGAGCAGATCGGGCGAGGCACTGCCCAGGACCAGGAACCGGCACGGCAAGGGGCGGCGGTCGGCCAGGACGCGAAGGATCGTGAAGATGTCGGGCAGGCGCTGGACCTCATCCAGGACGACCAGCCCCCGCAGGGGCCTTAACGCCAGCATGGGATCGGCCAGCCTGCGGAGGTCCGCCGGATCCTCGAGGTCGAACCGCGTGACCCGGCCCCCGAGAGATGCGGCGATCTGCCGGGCCAGGGTGGTCTTGCCGACCTGCCGGGCTCCCAGGATCGCCACGACGGGGTTCCATGAAAGGAGTTTCCGAGCCAGGGCGACGTGCGCGGTCCGCCTGATCATGCCCGGATCATACCATGAATATTCGGTCTCTGCCACCGGGTTTTCATGGTGCCCTTCCCGCCTGCCGCGAGAGGGTGTGCGAGCCGCAGGGGTCTCGGCCCTTGCGGGGTTGCACGGTTTGGCTCCGGCTGATAGGCTGGACAAAGCATGAGCATCGCTCGTCCGAACTGCGTTTCGCGCGACTGGTGGTGGCGCCTGAAAGGGTAACCGCCGGCCGGTTTCGTTTTCATTGTTCCCAGCCGCGGAAGCCGCACTCCGCGGCTTTCGCATTTTGAGAGGAGACAGACATGGAGCTTTCCCGCGAACGGCCCGTCCTGCTCAGCGGCATCCAGCCCACGGGCCGGCTCATGATCGGCAACTACCTGGGCGCGATCCGGAACTGGGTCGCGATCTACATGGCGGTGACGGGACGGACGGCCGCCGAGGTCGAGACCCGGTTCGAAGGCAAGGGCTACGCGGAGTTCAAGCGCGAGCTCGCGGACGCCCTGGTCGCCCGGCTCGAGCCCATCCAGACGCGGTACCGGGCGATCCGAGAGGACCGCTCCGGGCTGACCGCTATCCTGAAGGAGGGCGCGCACCGTGCCCGCGCAAAGGCGGAGCCGGTGCTGAGCCGGGTCCACCGGGCGGTAGGGTTCCTCCCCGGCCCCGCAGATGGGGCCGATCGCGAAGGTGGCGGGTGATGCGGGGGGACTTCGCTGATGCGTGACGAGAACGGGAGATGATCCAAGGTGCCAAGCTGGCACCTTAGATCAGTCAGGGTTGACGATCAGTGGGCGTGCGCGGCCGGCCGGTGGGCGGCGACGCGCAGGGAGAGGCCGAACGAGCTGAGGACCCTCCCGAGGCTCCGCAGTTCGGGGTTTCCCCTTTCGGAAAGCATGCGGTAGAGGCTTTCGCGCGAAAGGTTGGTCTTGCTCGCCAGTTTCCGCATCCCGCCCGTGGCCTCAGCCACGTTGCGGAGGGCTTTGAGGAGGGTCTTAGGATCTCCGTCTTCAAGCGCGGCGTTCAGGTACGCTTCCCGCTCGCCGGGGTCGCGAAGCTTCTCGATCAGGTACTCGTGGTAGCTCTTCAGTCGCGGCTTCATATCGAACGCCTTCCTCTCGACCGAACCTCCATGCCCAATGGTAGCTTATAGGCTACTGACATGTCAAGCCCGTTTGACGAGAACGGGAATGCCCCTTGGGCCATCGACAAGGAGATAATGGGCCTGTGGCGGAGAAGCGCGCAATCCACGACGAGGTAAGGACGGCCCTCGATGAATGGTGGGCCGGCATCGTCCCGATCCTGGGGCCGAGGATCAAGTCGGTCATCCTCAGCGGGAGCGGGGCGGAGGGGGATTATGCCCCTGCGGTCAGTGACATCGATCTGTACGCGGTGGTGGACCCGCTCCTGCAACGTAGCGAGAGCGGCCCGGTCGAGGCTTGGCACGAGCCGAAAGAAGTGACCCTGCGGGGCCGGCCGGGATACTGGCGGGAGATCATGACCCTGCAGTACCTGCCGCCCGCGATGGTGTCCAATCCACGGGACGCATTCGAGTATCTGAGCGTCCGTCCCAGAAGCACTTGGTGGGTGACCAGCAACATGTCCCCGTTCTCCCGGTACACGATCATCCGGCACGGCTACTGCTACCGTGGCGAGCCGGTGACGTTCGCTCCGCCGACCGAAGCGGACCTTCTCGACAACATCGAGCGCGAGATGAACCGGTGGGTCGCCGGGGCAGGCGAGAAGTTGAAGGACGCCCGCTGGGTGGCGGATAAGGTGGACCGGATGGAGAGGGCATCAGCGACCAAGAGCGCGAGGCGCTTCTGGCCGGGTTCCAAGCCGCAAGGGAACCCGTGACGCGCATGATCAAAGACTCGCTGGCAGAACGCAGGGAGAGACCATAGGGGGACGGGCCGGCGGGACGCGGAGACGTGCGTACAGCCATGAATTCCCTTGTAATCTCACCCGGCCATCGCACCAACACCCGGGGGTATAGAATCGGTATTGAGGTGGCTCTCCCATTCTGAGAATGATCGTCATCGCCGCTCTTCTTGGGCCGCTGGCCGCCCGGGCGGACCAACCGGTCGCGCCCCCGAACGCCAGCTCAGGTTCCCTCCGGTTGGCGGATATCGGCACCCTTCGCCGCCAGCCAACTGGACCACGGCCGAGCGTCTCGTTCGGCGCGAGGTACTCAATGATCTCGCTTTTGGAGGTCCGCCGTTACTTCAACTGGTTGGTGGATTGGCAGAATGCTGCTTCCACTGCAACATTCCCGATGAACGCCAGCGTTACAGTACCGGCGGGCATGATCAGCCTGGAGCTCGAAGCGGGATGTCCCATCGCCGGTCCGTTCGGCGCGCTCGTCCGATTCGACTACGGCATGCCTGCTTCGATCGTGGAACGGTTGAGATACACCGGCCCGCTTCTGCTGCTCACGGACACGTGGACCTGGGAGATGACAGCGATGCAGGCGATGATCGGTGTCTACGGTCAGGCAGCCGTGTCCGACCGTTTCAGGATTGGGGGAAGTGTCGCGGGAGGATGGCTGCGACTGGCCGTTGCGGAGCTCCAAGAGCATGCTGAGACTTTTCCGGCCCCCGGCACGAGGGAATGGACCATTGACTATTCCGGCTCGGCCCCCGCCTTCGAGTTCAGGTGCTTTGCGACCTACGCCGTTGTGAGTCATGTGGATGTGATCCTCGAGGCGGGCTATGAGTACGCGAAGGTCGATTCGGAAAGGGCGACAAGGGAATGGTCTCCGGCCGGGTACTACGGCACCAGGGTCGGAGATCCCTATCCGCGAGACTGGCTGTCTGGAGAGGTCATTCCATGGGACCTGAGCGGACTGGGCGGGAAGATCGCGCTTCGGTACTCATTCTGAGTCAATTCTAGAAAGCTCTGGCTATTCGGTTTCCAGGACTTGCGGGGAAGAGTGACGCGGACCTCATTCTGATACCATCCGGGGCATGCAGGTGGGGACGCGGTCCGGTGATCCCGTTGCCTGTCAAGAGGTCAAGATGCTGAAGCTCGCGAAATGCCTGGTCGCGGTCACGGCCCCGGTGATCACATGAAGAAGGACGCGGACACTTTCGGGCGGGTGCTCGTCGCCCAACTCGAGGGACGGGACAGCGGCTACCTCGTGGAGCGGAGCGATGGCTACATGGATTGGGACAGCGGGGCGCATTACTTCGGCCCGGACCGGGACAGGGGCATGCGCCGCGCGCTGAAGATGGCGCGCGGGAAGGTGCTCGATATCGGGTGCGGCGCGGGAAGGCACTCGCTGGCCCTCCAGCGCCGTGGGCTCAGGGTCACGGGAATCGACCGGTCACCGCTGGCCGTCCGGGTATGCCGGAGACGGGGAGTCAAGGACGCACGGGTGTTGGGGATCGAGCAGATCGGCCGACTGCCTGCGGGCTCCTTCGACACCGTGGTCATGTTCGGGAACAACTTCGGGCTCTTCGGATCGCCGGCCCGGGCGCGCGGCCTGCTCCGGGAGATGCGCAGGATCACCCCGCCCGGAGCCAGGATCCTGGCCCAGAGCCTGGACGTGCACCGGACGACCAACCCGGAGCACCTCTCGTACCAGCGGCGGAACCGGGCGCGGGGACGGCTGTCCGGTCAACTGCGCCTGCGGATCAGGTTCGGGTTGCGGGCCGGGCCCTGGTTCGACTACCTCATGGTCTCGCCGGCCGAGATGCGTGGCGTCCTGCGGGGGACCGGATGGCGGCTCGACCGCGTCCTGCCTTCGGGCGGACCCCTCTACGTCGGCGTGATCTCGCGCCGGGGGTAACCAGGCAATCTGGCCCGGCTGCTCATCCCTTGTCCGGGACTCTGAACCCGATGGGTCGTCTTCGCGGCTACCGCCTTCCACCTCGACCCCGGTTTGAGGTCGCATTTTGCGACCTCAAACCGGCTGTCTCGCCCGACGTCAACCGGAGCATGAAATCGTCTGGAAAGCGGCCCCGATTGCGCTTCACTTGCTCATTGAGCCGCTTCGTCGAGACGCCGTAGAGGAGAGCCAAGTCCGCGTCGAGCATCACCTTCAGGCCGCGGATGAGGTAGATTCGCTCTTCGATCTTCCCTGAAACGGCAACAAGTTCTGTGTTCCCCATGGTCCCCTCCTCATCTTCACTGTGGCCGTGATCGAGAATCGGAACAAGGTACTCGATAGCTTCTTTGCCAACCGGTGGGCAGGCGCACTTCGGTGGGAAGTCGGACGGTTGCAGAGGGTGAGGCGCTTTCGGCCGATGACCCTCCCCGGCCCGGGAGGCCGGGGAGGGTCGACTCGCGGGAGCCTAGTTCCGGGCGGCCTCCGGGATTTCGGCGGTCGGGACCTCGGCGACGGTGACCTTGGTCATCTTGTCGCCCATCACGATCTTCTGGACGACCTCGATGCCCTCGAACACCTGCCCGAAGGTCGCGTACTGCCGGTCGAGGCTGGGCAGGGCATCGAGGCAGATGTAGAACTGGCTCCCGGCCGAGTTGGGGTCCGGGGTCCGCGCCATCGCGACCGTGCCGAGCAGGTGCTTGCGCTCCGAGAACTCGCCCTTGATCGTCCAGCCCGGCCCGCCGGACCCGTTCCCCGCCGGATCGCCGCCCTGGATGACGAATCCCGGCACGATCCGGTGGAAGGTGAGGCCGTCGTAGAACCTCTTCTGCACCAGCTTGCAGAAGTTGGTCACGGTGGCCGGAGCGTACTGCGGCAGAAGCGTGAACTTGATCGTGCCTTTCGCGGTCTCCATAACGACGACGTTCATGGTACCCTCCTTGCCACCGCATCCCACCGACTCTGGTAGTGCCGCTGATGCAGACGGGGCAGGCTCCGGCGTGGGCTCCGGCTTCGGTTCCACGCGTGCCTGAACCTTCGGCTTCGCCCGCGGCCTTGGTGCTATGGGTGCCGGGACCTCCGCCTGCGCCCGCGGCTTTGGCGCAACCGCTGCGGACGGCGCTGACCGCCTCGTGAGGAAGACGAACTCGCCCTCACCGCGGCGGCCAACCAACGGCGTCTGCTCTGCCCGCAGGTAGGTGAGCGCCGCCTGCGCAACTCCTGGTTTCACGTAAGCTTCGATCTCGGCCGAGGTCACGATGCCATCGTGGTCCGAGTCCGCCGAGCCTCGGATTGCCTCCAAGAAGAACCGTGTGAACAGACCCTCTCCTTCGTATTCGTTGGCTTCCTGACCACTTCCGCCCGCTGTCATTACCATACGAACCCGCTTGTTTGTTATCTGCCGCAGGTAATCCGCTAGCGCTGGCGAGAGCCCCATCGCCCGCGTCGAGAGCGCGAGTCCGGAGTAGCAGGCGTCCGCGACAAACATGACATGCTTGGACTTGTACTCGTTGAACCAGCCCGTAAGCTCTGTCATCGATATGCCCCGGCTCCGGGGTCTTGCCCGGCTCCCATCGACTGGGACGAGATACCCGACTGCCGCGTCGCCTTCTCCTGTGGACACGCCATGGCCAGCGTAGTATACGAGCACCCGGTCCTCAGGGCCGATTTGGTTCGGCAACTCGTCTCCGAGCACCTCGCGAATTCTCGCGCCGTTCGCCTTCTCGTTGAGGAGGACCTTGACTTCGAATCCCTGTTTCGTCAGTTCCGCCGCCACGTTCCGCGCATCACGCACGGCACCCGTGAGCTTGGGAACATCCGGGGACTGGTACGCGTCTATGCCGATGACAACGGCGAAGGACCGATTGTAAACCCTGACAGTGCCCTCAAGGCCGCCTTGGCCTCCAGGCGGGGCGGTGTATTCGACCGCCACGCCCCTGCTTCCCCCCCATGCTATCCCCGAGTACATCAGCAGACCGGCGGCCACAGCCACCGGAAGGGCCAGTCGACATACCCGAGGCTTCATCCTCTGGATCATCCCAGTACCATTCTACGCTGCCGCATATTCCCGCCGCGTGCAATGCCCCCGCTGTGCCAGTTCACATCGTGCAGCCCGATTGAACGCGAGGTCTTTGACGATACCCGACTAGGTGAACCCCTTCGGGATTGCGGACCGGTAGGAGACGGGAATGAGATTCCGACGCGGTCATTGAGAGGTCGGAAGGCTCCTTCTCGGCGATCCTGCACGCACGGATGTCCGTGATCCTACCATCCCGGCGGCCCCTTGCCTCCTTGCCGGCGCGGGGGGATGCTGGAGACGGACATGCCGGTCCTGGTTGTCTGCCTCGAGGCCCTGGTGGCGGCGGCGGCGCTGGCCTCCGCGCCGGCCGCGCCGCAGGCCGCATTCTATGTTGACCCAACATTCACTGGCACCGGCGATGGCTCCGAGCGGGCCCCGTGGCGGACGCTGGTCGAGGACGGCAATCCCGCGTTCGCGGGGCAGTGGGCCGCGATCAACCGCGCGCTCGCCGAAGGGTCCGTGACCGTCTACTTCTCGGCGCGGCAGGCGCGGCGGGACGCCCCCGAGGAGCTCGTCGGATCGGTGCGGCTGGAGCGGACGGACAAGTCCGACCACCGGCTGACCCTGGACGGGATGTCGGTCTGGAACACGGACGACGCGGCGCCCAGGTGGAAGCCGTACACGGGACCGCACCGGATGCGGATCAGGATGACGCGCGGGTGCTGTTTCTCGATCGGGTGGGACGACGACGTGGCGCGCGACCATGTCACCATGCGCGGGTTCGAGGTCACCGGGAACGGGGCCCGGATCCGGTGGGGCGGCAGTGACACGGTCCTGGAGTACATCTGGTCCCACGACGTGCAGGGCGTCGGGGCCACCGTCCAGTTCAACGCCGCGGTCACCGACTGGCCCGAGTGCCGGGACCTCGGCCGGTGCCAGGGGATCGTCATCCGGAACAACGTGATCGAACGTGGCATCGGGGAGGGGATCTACCTCGCGGGGACGTACACCCGGACCGAGGACGGCGGGTGCCCGGACTACGGAATCACGCACCGGTCGATCCTGATCGAGGGCAACACGATCGTCGATCCGGGGGCGAACGGCGAGGAGGGGGACGGCATCGACCTCAAGGCCGGGCTCGTGGACGTCACCGTCCGGAACAACGTCATCCGCAACCCGCACGCCGGGAAGCGGGGGGCGGACGGTATCACGTGCCTCGGGGTGCCCGGGGGCGGCAGGACGAACTACGTCATCGAGGGCAACATCATCTCGGGCGCGAAACACGGGATGATCCTCGGCGGGCTCAACGGGGCGGTCATCGGCGGAAACGTCGTGGAGGGGTGCACCCGGGT
>Ga0315281_10010230_pt1 | contig 12935 bp, 15 predicted proteins | sample YL17G07_0_MG_FD_204540 | JGI IMG/M metagenome (GOLD analysis project Ga0315281, IMG submission 204540) | Sediment microbial communities from Yellowstone Lake, YNP, Wyoming, USA - YL17G07_0 | ecosystem: Environmental > Aquatic > Freshwater > Lake > Sediment | place: USA: Wyoming | collected... | reverse complement strand
TCCAGCCTTTACCATGTGTTTGGCCGGAAGGAGCTGGCGCCAATCAACCGGTTGGCGCTACTGGTATCGCTGTCGTTCATGCTATGCGCCACCTTCCCTTTGCTCAACCACCTGGGACACCCCGAACGCTCCTTCAACATCATGATCACGCCCAACTTCCGCTCCGCCATCGCGGGGTTCGGCTTCATCTATATGTTCTACCTCACCGTGCTGGCGCTGGAGGTGTGGCTGTCGTACCGGGTTGACATCACGCGTTACCATGAGCAAAGCTCCGGGTTGAAAAAACGTTTCTGGAACGTTCTCGCCCTGGGGGCGCATAACGTCAATGAGGATGCGCTACGGCTGGACGCGAAGGTCATATACGCATTGAGCGTGATCGGCCTGCCTGCGGCCTGCACCCTGCACGGCTATGTGGGGTTCCTGTTCGGGTCGCTCAAGTCTAACCCGTGGTGGAGCACGCCCCTGATGCCGCAGGTGTTCCTGCTGTCGGCGGTGATCTCCGGCATGTCCCTGCTGATCCTTACCTACCTGCTGATGTGCTGGCGTGGAAAAGCCGAGTGGTCGTTCGCGTGCCTTAAGTCACTGGCCTTTTTCCTGTGGCTTTTTTTGGTGTTTTACATTGTGTCCGAGGGACTGGAGATACTTTTTTTCTTCTACGAGTCATCCGATGCGTGGTACGTGATCTACACGCTTATTTTCGACAAGCTATGGTATACGTTCGTCATCCTGCAGGTCGGCGTCGGCGTGACGATTCCGTTCACCCTGCTAAGCTATATGCTTCTTTCGGAGTTGAAGGAGCGGACTTTTATCGCTTTGACGGCGCTTTCTTCCGTTATCATTCTTTTTGAAGTGTGGATGATGCGCTGGAACGTCGTGATCGGTGGACAGCAATTTTCGAAAAGCTATGTGGGGTTCCGGGACTTTCACGCCCAATGGCTGGAAAAAGAAGGCATTCTGGTGGCCATAATCCTGACGCTTCTGCCCCTGCTGATCCTGTTCGTCTTAACGGAAATATTCAGCGTGAGGGATGAACATCGCGCATGACTCGCGGCGTCCGTAACATGCAAACGCCTGTTTGACCCAGTTGTTTTGATAATGCAAGGCGGAGAGCGGCTCTATGCCAGTCCCCTGACGATGTCAATATAGCAAACGGACACCGCAAATAGGTCACGCTGTCACGGCGGCTAGAACTTCATCTTGGACGTGAGCAGTACACGTTCACGTCGTAAGAAGTGTTCCCTACGCCGAGAATGATATTGCCCATTGCGCCGACCTTGGCCAGCGCCACGTCGAGAATCTTATCTCCCTGCGTCTGGATACCGACAAGCTCCACGATAAGGCCGGGATGTTTTGCGATAAGCTGGGCCTTCACCCATTCCGCCTGCCACAAGGCAAGAGGACTGACGCGAGTGCCGATTTTTATGTTAGCCAAAGAACACCTATGAAGTTTGATGAGGCCGTTTCTTTATTCAGAATAAAAATGCCTTTTTAGCTCATTTTCGTGAACATACAGCGACGCCTGCCTATAAATAGCTCGCAATGTGCCAGTGTCTATTTCCTTATGATTGGGAATGGTAAGCGTTTGCCTTCTTCCTTCCTCAATCCTTGCAAGTTTAATATGACTTCCCCTTTGCCCCGCTATGGAAAATCCGAAATCCTTCAAAGCCAAAATTACCTGAGAGCCGGAAAGGCGTCGCAGTTTAGGCATGGATTGGACTCAATTCCATGCTTACGATAAGCGGCGCGTTGGGCGAAAGCTCCAAATCCTCCAGGTTTTCCCCATCCAGATGCAAGGCTAACGCCTCCTGCATATTCTTGACGGTTTCATCTATCGTGGCGCCTTGCGTGACAACCGGCAGGTTGACGCATTCCGCCACATAACCGCTTTCATCGCCGGGATACAGAATGATTTGTATTACGTTACGTTTCATACATTCCCTCAGCTTCTTTATGACCTTATCGTCTCAATCCACATATAAGTGGATTAATTAAACGTCTCGCCTTTCGCCTGCGCCTTGCGAATATTTATTCATGTTTCATGAGGGTATCGAATCAGCCATAAAATCGCCCAACGGCTTTCGATTCTTTTTTGAATTGCACTGTAAACATGCCGTCAAAATATTATCATAATCATTGCCGCCGCCTGCGCTCACAGGCTTAACATGATCCAAAGTAGCGGTAAACCTTGTTAGTTGCTTGCCGCAATATTTGCACTGCCAGTTATCACGCTCGAATATTTTTACTCGATTATCTTTGTTGTTATAAAAATCCAACTCTTTATTCTCATCAATCGCAGGCGCGGCTTCTTGATTCTGCTTCTCTTGCATTAATTTACGGCATTGTTCAATTTCTTCTGGAAGCATGATTTTGTATAAGGTACCATTTCTACTTACATCTCCAGCTTTTTGAATAGCACCGATTTCCTCTAAGTGTGTTAAAGCGGCTCGAATCGTTTGATCGCCAATAGTTGCGGCGGTAGCATTGCGATAGCCTGATTTTACGACACCCTTTTGCAGTCCGCTCATGCTTGCTCTACATGTCTGTTGACCATGCTCTACTATGGAAATCCGGAACAGATACATATAAAAAACACATTCAAGAGGCTCTAACAGCGGAAAAAGGTAATCAACCATATCTTTGATTATTCCCGGCACTTCCAATGCGGAAAAATCTTTGAGAAATATTGCTTCGTTTTCTGAAAGGCTTTGCTTTTCCAGATCATCCAATAGTTGTCTTATTTTTCCAATTGTCTCATTCATAACATTATCTACCCCCTCTATCAGGTTGTTGAAAGCCCCTTTTTACTGTCATTGCGAGTGAAGCGAAGCAATCTCTTGGTTCGAGATCGCCACGGTCGCCGAAGGCTCCCTCGCGATGACATTTTGAGAGTTTTTCAACAGCCTGCCAGGGTTTCATTTCTTTTCGCCAGCCATCTTTTCCAACTCAGCCATCACTTCCGGAAGTTTATGAATTACTGTATTCCATATTATGTTCAGGTCAATTCCATCGTATTCGTGTATGACTACGTTTCTCATGGAAACCATCGAATTCCACGGAATGGAGGCGTTCGATTTTCTGAATCCTTCCGAAACCCGATTGGCCGCCTCACCCAAAATCTCAAACCGCCTTATGACGGCATCTTGACATTGCGTATCGCTGATAAATTGGTCTATTGATTTGCCTTTGACATACTCCAACGCCATCTTGGCGGCGTTGAGCATGTCCAGCAAATAAGCCTCATCACGCGGCATACAACACTTTCGCGGATGACAAGATCGCCTGCTTGCGGATATGGTTCCGGCTCATTTCCAACCCACGGCGGCTTACAAGGTCAACCTCCCGGCCAAATATCGCCTCCAGCTCCTCTTTCATCGTTACGAGGTCGAACACAGTCCAACCTGAAGCCTCCGTGAAAGTGACCAACACATCCACATCGCTCTGCTGGCTGGCATCAGCCCTTGCGAAAGACCCAAAAACAGCAAGCTCAACGATCTTCCATTTCTGGCAGAACGATTCGATGGCGGGCGTAAGCTTGCTCGTTTCCATCACTTATCCAACTCAAACAAATTCCTCAGCGCCTGTATATAACTATGCCCATCCTCTGTCTCGGCGTGTTTCTTCAGGTTGACCACCGGCGCGTGGAGTATCTTATTAACTATCGCCGCCGTCATCTTATCCAGCGTCTCTTTATCCTTATCCGATATGCTGGTGAGCCTTCTTACCGTCTTTTCCATTTCCATCACGCGGATGGCTTCGGCCTTTGCGCGTAACTCCGTTATCGTAGGCGCAACCTCCAGATGATCCAGCCACGACAGGAACTGCGCCACCTCGCCACGGATTATCTCCTCCGCCTTGGCCGCCTCTTTGGCGCGTTCGGCCAGGTTAGACTCCACCACGTTCTTCAAATCGTCTATGTCATAGACGTAGCAGTTGTCTATCTCGTTGACGGACGGCTCGATGTCCCTGGGCACGGCGATGTCTATAAAAAACATTGGGCGGTTGGCGCGTTCGGCTATCACTTGCGCCGCAAGCTCTTTACGCACCACGAAATGCGGCGCGCCGGTGGAGCTTATCACTATGTCGCACCGTTTGAGTTCTTCGTGGAGATGGTCGAAATGCACGGCCTCGCCGTTGAACTTGGTCGCCAGCTCCACCGCGCGCTCATAAGTGCGGTTGGCCACAAGCACGGTCTTGACCCCGTGGGCGACGAGGTGTTTTAACGCAAGCTCTATCATCTCCCCCGCGCCGATGAGAAGCGTGGTTTTGCCGGAAAGGTCGCCGAAAATTTTACGCGCAAGCTCGACGGCCGCATAGGAGATGGAGACGGCGTTCTCCGCAATGCCTGTCTCCGTGCGGATGCGTTTGGCGACGGAGAAAGATCGTTCGAACAGGTTGTTGAGCACCGACCCGGTGACGGAAAGCTCTCGCGCCGCCTTGTACGCGGTTTTGACCTGACCCAGTATCTGAGGCTCCCCAAGCACCATGGAGTCCAGCGACGAGGAGACCTTGAACAGGTGCTCCACAGCCTCTTCTAGCGCATAGACGTAGGTGTATTTCTCCAGTGTGGCCAGGTCTATCTCATGGTAGTCGGCCATGAATTTTTTGAGCGATGCGACGCCTTTTTTGATGTCCGTGAGCAGGGCGTAAATCTCCACCCGGTTGCAGGTGGAAATTATCACCTCTTCACGCGCTTCCGGCACACGCTCCTTGAGCATGGAAAGATGCTCCACCAGCCGCGTGGAAGATATGGATAGCTTCTCGCGTATCTCCACCGGGGCGGAGTTATGATTCAATCCCAGGACTACAAGGTTCATTTGCTTCCAAAATGAATGACAAGCGCGAAAATCATAACGGCATATCCGGCCACGCCCATCGCCGCCGCCCTTCTTCCTCTCCAGCCGAACGAAAACCTGCCGGTAATCAACACTGCATAGATAAGCCATCCCGCCAGAAGCAGGGCGATCGAATAGTTAAAGAGGAATTTACCGTAGCTCTGCGACGACCAGATCATGGCGGCCAATGCGCTCACCGTGATGATCGGGAACCCGAAGACGATCCCGACCCTGTTGATGTCGTCGAGGGCGCCCAAGGGGGGCAGACGGTGATACCACCCGCCGAACCTCTTATGTTTCAACTGTCTCTCTTGAATAAGATACATCAGTCCCGCCGCGAAAACCAGCGAGAACGCCCCGAACGACAGGAACGAGAGCGTCCTGTGCATCGTCAGCCACCAAGCTCGCACGGGAAGGTTTGGCTCCATCTCCGGCGAAAACGCGAACGAGACGAGCATTATCAAAAAGCCGATCGGCGCCATGAATGCGCCAAGCGGCGTGAGCTTGAAATACCCCTCCGCCACGAGAAACACCCCAAACACCACCCATCCGAGGAACACCAGGTATTCGTAAACGTTGGTGTACGGCCCATGCCCGGTGATTAGCGAGCGCTGGTACAGCCCCACCGTCTCCAACGCAAAGCCCAGCGCGATCATAATGGTGGCGAGTATGAAAAGCATCCTGTTGCGAAGGCCCAGATGCAGGAGATACTTTATCATCCCGATAAAATAACAGAACGTCGCCAGCGCGAAGGTCGCCATCATCTTACGATATCCTCCATCACCACCCGCGCTCCGGCGAGGTCGCCAGCCTTAATCTTCTCAAGCATCAGCGAGTCGGCCAGTTTGTTGAACTTGCGTTCCCGTTCTGCGTCGTCGGCCACGGATGAAAGAAGCCTCTCCCGCGCCTCCCCCATCATATCAAGATAGGCCGCCCATTCGTCTCCGAACAATTTTTCCAGGGCCATCCGCGCCCGTTTGGCCACCGCCGGGCTTTTGCCGGATGTGCTTACCGCGATGACAAGATCGCCCCGCCGCACAACAGACGGTACGATGAACGTACAAAGCTGGGGCTGATCCACGATGTTGACGGGAATGTTGCGTCTGGTCGCCTCTTCGAAAACGAGGCGGTTGACCTCGCTATTGTCCGTGGAGCCTATGGCAAGCGCCGCGCCATCCATCTGTTCCGGGCGGAAAACGCCCGCGATCCGCTCTATCGCCCCGTTGCGCTCCATATCGGCCACCGTTTCGCAAACATCTGGAGCCACCAGCCGCACCTTCGCGCCGCATTCCAGCAGGGACGCGGCCTTTCGCGCGGCCACGGCCCCGCCGCCCACGACAAGGCACGTCCGGCCTTCAAGGTTCATGTAAACGGGGTAATAGCGGCTCATGCGATGCTCACGCAGGCGTTCAGCGCCTTCGCGTTCTTAAGGCCCCCTGACAAGGGGGCGGCGAACGATAGTGAGCGGGGGTTTCCTAACCCCTCCGGCGCGAATACGCGCCACCTCCCCTTATCAGGGGAGCAACCCCGCCGAGCGGTCTTACTGAAAAGGCTCATTTACTTTTCTTCACCAGTTTTTCCAACTCTTCCACGAAATGCTTCAGGTCGCGGAACTCCCGGTACACCGACGCGAACCGCACATACGCCACATCGTCGAGTTTCTTGAGACCCGCCATCACAGCCTCTCCAATGACGGTGGAGGGAACCTCTTTTTCCCCCACGTTCATCATGGCGCGGACAACCTCTTCCACAAGCTCTTCCTGATCCTCTGCGGAGACGGGCCGTTTATGGCAAGCCTTCTCCACGCCAAGCCGTATCCTGTCGCGGGAAAAAGGCTGGCGCGCGCCGTTTTTCTTGATGACCAGCGGCAGGCTCTCTTCCATCCTCTCATAGGTAGTGAACCGGCGCTGGCACTGAAGGCACTCCCGCCTTCGCCGGATCATGTCGTTTTCCTTGGTGAGGCGCGAGTCTATAACCTTATTTTCAAGGTTGCCGCATGCGGGGCATTTCATCTGCTACGCGCCGGGCAGGTGACGGCTCCGGTAGAGCGGAAACCTTTCGCACAATCCCCGGACCTCCGCCTTTATGGCGGACAGCCGCGCCTCGTCGTTAATATTGTCCAGCGCGTCGCATATCCATTTGCCCAGGATATCCATATCCGCCTCTTTCAACCCTCTCGTGGTCACGGCGGGCGTGCCGATCCTTATGCCGGATGTCACCATCGGCTTTTCCGGGTCGAATGGTATTGCGTTTTTGTTGATGGTGATCCCGGCCTTCTCCAATCCGGCTTCCGCCACTTTGCCGGTCAACCCCTTGCTCCGCAAATCCACGAGCATAAGGTGATTGTCCGACCCGCCGGAGACCAGCCGCAACCCTTTGGACATTAGGACAGCCGCCAGCCTCGCGCAGTTTTTGACTATCTGGCGCTGGTACTCCTTAAACTCGTCGCTCATCGCCTCTTTCAACGCGACGGCTTTGGCGGCGATGACGTGCATCAACGGCCCGCCCTGCAAACCTGGGAATACGGCGCGGTTCAAATCCGCCGCGTATTTCTCTTTGCACAACACCATCCCGGCGCGTGGGCCGCGAAGGGTCTTGTGGGTTGTCGTGGTCACAAAATCGGCGAACGGCACGGGGCTTGGATGTACCCCGGCGGCGACAAGCCCGGCTATGTGCGCCATGTCCACCATGAAAACCGCCCCAATCTCGTCGCAAATCTCGCGGAACGGCTCCCACGGGATCGTCCGGGGATACGCCGACGCTCCGGCGATGATGAGCTTGGGTTTGTTCGCCTTCGCAAGAGCGCGCATCTCGTCAAAATCTATGGTCTCTGTGTCGCGCCGCACGTTGTATGGGACGACCTTGAACCATTTGCCGGACATGCTAAGCGGATGGCCGTGGGTAAGATGCCCGCCGTGGGCCAGGTTCAAACCCATGATCGTGTCGCCGGGGTTGAGGACGGCGAAGAAAACCGCCTGATTCGCCTGCGAACCGGAGTGGGGCTGGACGTTGGCGTGTTCCGCGCCGAAGAGCGCCTTTGCGCGGTCTATGGCCAACTGCTCCACCACATCCACGTTCTTGCACCCGCCGTAGTACCGTTTGCCCGGATACCCCTCGGCGTATTTGTTGGTCATCACAGAGCCTTGCGCCTCCAGCACCGCTTCGCTGGTGAAGTTTTCCGAAGCGATAAGCTCCAGCGTGTAATCCTCGCGCTCTTCCTCGCCGTGGATGGCGTCCCACACCTCCGGGTCTGTCGTCTTAAGGGCGGACTCGCGGGTTTCCATCGTCATCTTGTTCACTCCCCTCGCCTGTTGTTGTCCAGATCGGAAATCTTTTTCAACCGGAGCGCGTGCCGCCCCCCCTCGTATTGGGTGGTCAACCATGTCTCCAATATGTCGAAGGCCGTGCTGATGCCGGTGGTGCGCCCGCCGATAACTAGGATGTTGGAATCGTTATGTAGCCTGCTCATCCTCGCCGTGTAATTATCGTAAACCAGCGTGGCGCGCACGCCCGCGAATTTGTTGGCGGTGATGGACATGCCTATCCCCGTGCCGCACAGGAGGATGCCGCGGTCGTATTCGCCGTCGGAGACAGCCTTGCCGACTTTCGCGCCATAGTCCGGGTAATCCACAGACGCAGTATCGTGAACGCCGAAGTCCATAGGCTCGTGCCCCAGCTCCTTGAGATGCTGGACGATTTTCTCTTTAAGCTCGAACGCCGCGTGGTCGGAGGCGATGGCTATTTTCATTGTTTGATCCGGGCGCTCCATAAACGATTATAAACATGGCGGGACGATCCCGCGTTACCAGAATTCATTATTATATTTGGCGCGTTGACGTGTGTCAAAGAGTGGGGACAACGTATGCATCTTCACCTCCGCCCTGGTGGAGCTAAACGGCGCCCAGTCGAACAGGCTCAGACACAAGCCTATCGTTACCCCAGGCTTTGTATACCCGAAAGCGTCGCAAATGGTGTTTGGACGTGTGGTCGCGGCATCGTTCTAAAATGGCGTAGAACAACGCCCCGAATATTCCTGAATCCCGGCGGTTGTTGGCGTCGGCCAGCGTTGAGCGATGGACACTCTTCAAGCCCAGGTGATACAGCCGCTCACCGTGAACAGCCAGCCCGGTTTTAATCTCCCGCAGGCTCTCCTTCTGGCTTATTTGGGCGTACAGAAGCGTGGTAAACTGGTTCCATGCGGTGAACCGCTTCGTGTAACGGTCGCCGCCGTGGGCGCAAACGGCCTTCTCGAATTGATGTCTCGGAAGGAGTTTGAGAAGCTCAGAAAAGATGCTGTTGATATGGAGCATGGCTTGTTCCTCCTGTGTTGATAAGGTTTTTCGCAATTCCATTATCAAACACAAGGACAGGGCAGGCCATCAATCCCTAATTTTTACCGGACAGAAGTGATTCCTTTTAATTTCTAATATCGGAGTAGACTTTTAGCGTGGCAAACATAAAAATCGGCACTCGCGTCAGTCCTCTTGCCTTGTGGCAGGCGGAATGGGTGAAGGCCCAGCTTATCGCAAAACATCCCGGTCTCACCGTGGAGCTTGTCGGCATCCAGACGCAGGGGGACAAAATCCTCGACGTGGCGCTGGCCAAGGTCGGCGGCAAAGGGTTATTCGTTAAAGAAATCGAAAACGCACTGCTCGACAAGAGCGTGGATATCGCAGTCCATTCGATGAAAGACGTGCCCACGGCCCTGCCGGATGGGTTGTTCATCGCGGCGATTTGCGAGAGGGAAGACCCGCGTGACGCGTTTGTGGCGCGCAAGGTAAAGTCGTTCGCCCAACTGCCGCATGGCGCCGTGGTCGGCACGTCGTCTTTGCGTAGACAGACGCAGGTTCTAAGCAGACGGCCCGACCTGAATATCATCTCCCTTCGCGGCAACGTCGGCACTCGCCTGCGGAAGTTGGAAGAAATGGGGATGGACGCGATCATCCTCGCCGCCGCCGGGCTTATACGGATGGAACAAAATAGTTTCATCACCGAATATATGAGCGTGACAGACTCCCTCCCAGCCGTGGCGCAAGGAGCGGTTGGGGTGGAGGCGCGTATCGGCGACAAGCGGGTTTTCGACCTTATCGCTTTTCTCGATCACGCCAAAACCCGCATCGCCGTGGAGACGGAACGCGCGTTCCTCACGCATCTCGAAGGAGGATGCCAGGTGCCGATTGCTGGCCATGCGACGATTGACGGCGGGAGTGTGACGATAGAGGGGCTTGTCGGTTCGCTGGACGGCTCTGTCATTCACCGCAAAACAAAAACCGGCTCCGTGGGAAAACACGCGGAGCTTGGCATAGCCCTCGCCGAGGAGCTTTTGCAGGGCGGCGCTGGCGAGATACTGAAAGACGCCTACGGGCGGTAACGCCCCATCGCATGGCCTCTGGTTGGATAAAAGCCCTCATCGCCGTTGATGGGGCCGATGTGGATGAAGTCGCAGGGGCGCTTGCCTACGACCACGACCTTGCCGTGGAGGTTTCGGATCGTGGCGAAATAACAATCTGGCTCGACTCGTCCATATTTTCGCCGGAGACCGTCCACGAAATAGTAAACTCCCTTCGCGTCCAGTTTCCCGGCTCGCTCTTCCACCCGCCCGTTATCGAAAAAAAGGCGGATGAGGACTGGCTCAAGAAATGGAAAGAATCCTTCACACCTCTGCCGGTTGGCAGGTCGCTTGTGATAGTCCCTTCGTGGTGGCCTGGCCCGGTTTCCGAAGGCAGGAAAATCATCACGCTCGACCCTGGCATGGCTTTCGGCACGGGGCATCACCCCGCCACTGCCATGTGCATGGAGGCGCTGGAGCGGTTTGCCACAGGCTTGGTTCTGGATGTCGGTTGCGGATCGGGAATACTTGCGATAACGGCGGCGTTGTCAGGAGCGGAGCGCGTCATCGGCGTGGACAATGACCCGGCGGCGGTAATCGTGGCGCGGGAGAACGTGCAGATTAACAGGCTTGAGAGGAAGGTGGAAATCCGCGATGGGACCATTGACTGCGTGGACGAGCCGGATGTAGACGTGATCGTGGCGAACCTTTTCCTCAACGCCCTGACCACGCTGGCTCCGGCGTTTTACGCAAAGCTTAAAAGTGGCGGAACGCTCATCGCATCCGGATTGCGGATGGAACAGGGCGAGCCAGCGCAGAGCGCCTTCGAGCGCGTGGGGTTTGCGAAGGTTGAGCGGATGGACAAAGACGAGTGGACTGCGCTGGTGATGAGCAGGCCGGGGTGATTTTTATTTTAGCCCGAATTCCGAAGTTGGGCGAGATTGCTTCGTCGCTTCGCTCCTCGCAATGACAAATTGCGGCCTTTTGTCGTCATTGCGAGTGATAGCGAAGCAATATTCAACAAACGGGGAGGACTTCGCCACAGCCTTTTGTTAAGGCGCTTTAAGGTTATGAACCCCGATGCCGCGCCCGAAATCCTTGAGTATCAATTCCCCTGCCACACGACCCTGGCCCAGAACCAGATCAATGTTGGTGATACCGGAACCGCCAAGGTTAACGGAGTGGTTGCCGTCACGATCTTCAATGTGCCAGGCGCGCACGTCGGCGCCCGATATATCGGTTACAACGATCTTGAAGTATTTCTCCGGGCCATCTATCGAAGCCCCTGGGGCGATGCGCATTTCATCCTTGTTGACCAGCATGAACCCAAAGTTATGGCCGGATGGGCAACCCACCGGATAGACGGCGAAGCGCGGATCGCCAGCGAACGTGTCGGCATAGCGCAGGCTACTAGTCTTTGCATACAGCTTGAGGTTGGCCTTCCCATCCTTTATGGGCGCCGGCCAAGGCACGAGGAACCCGGCGATGTCGTCGTATTCAAACACAAGCGCCTTACGCGAAGCCGTATCCTCAATAAGACGCTCCTTATTCGCCGGGCCTAGCGTCCGGTCAAGCTTCACCGTTTTGCCTTCAAGTACCTGAATGCGGGCAGATCCAGCCGCCGCATCAATGCTAACCAGACGCACTATGTATTTGCCAGCCTTCCACTCTTGACCGGGATCAGCCGTGCCAGAGAATACCTTCTCCTCCGCGAGCAGGATGCGATCCATGCGCACCCCAGAAAGCCAGTCGAACACCAAACTCTTGGGCGTCACTTCACGCGCCTGTCCCTGGTTGTAGAGCTGTGTGAACTTCATGCCCCACCATCCAGGCTCGGTTGACGACAATACCGGATTGCCAAACGCCCAATCCCAGTCCGTGCCTGCGATCGTCTTAACGTGCAATGTGTGATTCATCATCCTCTCGTGCCCCACAGTGGTGTCGTAGTGATAGACCTGTCCTCCGACCACGACGCTTTGGTCTGCCGGGATTGTGACGTTTTCTTTCACGACGATGCTCATGTCGTAGTCGATATACGCCGGCAAATGGCTCAGAACGGGGATATGCTCCCCGCGTAGGGCCACTTCGCCGCCCTGTGTGTCTTCAAGGTAGACGAGGCCTCCGGGTGGAATAATAGCCTGACCATTCTCGACACGGCTCTTGCGTATAAACACGCCATCAAATTTCTCTTTTTTTGCGCCATAGTCATCGGTCACGATCCGGCCCTGTGGGAGGCCCGGCAATCCCGCTACATAGGCGGGATTCTTTGGCTGGTCAGCGACCAACGACAGTGGCGGGTCAGGCAACGCAGACTGCGCCAGAGGATGAGCGAGTGGCCAACCGGGACGCGCAGGCGTTATCAGGCTGTTAAAGTCTCCCGCCGATGCGTGGATCGCTGGCCATGGCGCGAGGACAGCGGCGAAAACGAGAGCGCCTCGAAGTAAATAATTTTTCATTCAGTGGCTCCTTGAAAGGTTAATACGCCGCATAATTGGTTGATTGCCCGAGCAAGCGGGTCACGGGAGATTTTTCCCACTGCGCCCATGGCCACAACTAATTTTTGCTGGCCTCATTAAGGCCCTTTTCCAGTTCTTCCACAGAAAGGTATCCCGGAGAGCGCATTCCGTTGGCGAAAATCAGATTGGGGGTGCCTTTTAGACGTAGCTTTTTCCCCAACGCCAACACTTTATCGGTAGATGTCTTGCAGGATGCGCTGGCTGGCGCAATACCGGTCAGCATCAAATCGTCCCACGCCTTGGCCGGATCATTTGCGC
>Ga0315281_10010229_pt1 | contig 12936 bp, 11 predicted proteins | sample YL17G07_0_MG_FD_204540 | JGI IMG/M metagenome (GOLD analysis project Ga0315281, IMG submission 204540) | Sediment microbial communities from Yellowstone Lake, YNP, Wyoming, USA - YL17G07_0 | ecosystem: Environmental > Aquatic > Freshwater > Lake > Sediment | place: USA: Wyoming | collected... | reverse complement strand
ACAGGATGATCAGACCCACAAGAAGGTACGCAGCCCAAAACCTCTCACCCCGCCGTTCTTCGTCTTCCTTCGCGGGTTTGCGGAACGCCCGCCAGATGCCCACGCAGGCCAAAAGACTCCACGGTGCCAAGCGCGAGAGGAAGTACAGCGAAGGCTCGAAGGGCGTTTTCCACGTGAGCTTCGTGTCGGGGCTATGCAGCGCGTGAGCGATCAGCTCCTTGCCGATCATCTTGTCCAGGAACTCCTGTCCGCATTGCCGCCAAGCCGCCCAGAACCACAGCCCCACGATCAAGAGGAAAAGCGGGATGCCCCAGACGTGGCCGAACCGCCCACCCCCAACACCCGACGACTCCGCCCCATCCAACCCGCCCGCCCCATCCGACTGATCCGACCGATCCGACCGATCCGACCAATCCGACTGATCCGACCGATCCGACCAATCCGACTGATCCGACTGATCCGACTGATCCGACTGATCCGACCGATCCGGCAAAACCCCACCCGAACCCCGCTCCCAAAACGCGGCAACCATCCCTCCCAAGGCAAAGAGGATCCCAAGCGGTCCCTTGGTGAGCGTGGCGGCGGCGGCCCCGATCCAGAACCAGCCCCAGCCCGCTCTGCGCCGCCAGGCCTGAAAAGCCAGAAAGGCCGTCAGAAAAACCGTGAAGGTGAAGACGGGATCGGCGCGCGCCAGCGCAAGCTGCTTGTAGGACGTCATGCTCACCAGATACGCAAAGGCGGCCCAGAATCCCGCACTCCCGCGGAAAACGGCGCCTCCCAGAAAGTACAGAAGGATCGCCCCCGCCAGCACCGACAGCGCCCCCGGAAGATACAGCGCGATGAGACTCGCGCGGCCGCCGGCGGCGAGGGTGGTCAGCGCGGCCAGCCACGTGCTCAGAGGCGGCTTGGACATCACTTCGCCGCTCGAGTCCCGCTGGCAGGCCCAGTGGCCGTTGCGGACGCAGTCCAGCACGTATGCCGCCGGACGCTCCTGGTCATTGTCCATCAGGTCCGGCGGCGCGGTGAGACGCACAGCCAGAAAGGCCAGCCACAACACGCATAAGAAGGCCAGCGGTGCGGGGGCTGAAAAGGTCTTTGGTTCCGGGCGCACGCCAGGGTTCCCTTACTTACCCAGCTGTTCCACGATGTGAGCGGCCAGCGCGCGGTTCGTCGGATTACTATCTTCCTGGGCCACGCGCTTGAGATCCGGCAGGAGGGGGGCCGCACGGGGGCTGTCCCGTTCGCCCACAAACCGAAGGGCCAATGCGCGCAAGACGGGGTCCTGCTCGGCCATCATCTCGCGGAACACGTCTCGCAGCTTCTCCGTCTCGCGCTCATAGGCGACCAGCAACGCCCGGGAGGATGTCCAGCGCACCATGGGCTGATCCGATTTCCTGCACGAGTCCAGGAGCGCGAGGACTTCCTGCTTCCGGTCCGATTTCGTCAACTCGCGCATGTCCCAATCGGTCATGGCCTCGTAGTCTCCCGTCAGGCACAGAACCTTGAGCTCCAGGAACATCGCCTCCTGCCGCTGCTTGTTCGGCATCTTGTATTTCCACGGCCCCTTCAGGAGAGGCTTCGCCTCGGAGTACTTTTCCTCTTCCACCAGTTTGCGCGCCTTCTCCAGTTCGTCGGAGTGCTTCGCTTTCCCCGCAACGTCGAAGAAGGCCCGGCCAAGGAAATCGCCCGTGAAAACCACCGGCGTGCCAAACGTCCGCCACGGCAAAGCGGCACACCCCGTCACATACATCTTGTCCCAATCGAAATGGTCCCACAGCGCGTCTTTCGTATCGCTCGCCGCATCGGGAACCACCATGGCGGGATGGACTATCGCAATGTCCAAGCCAAGGGCGACGAGGCCAATGGGAAACAGCACGGGCGACGCCACCACCTGGCCGGTGGTGGATTCCGGAACCAGGTGTTTCTCAACGAAGTTGAGGGTGGGAACATTGTCCTTGTTGAAACACGCGCACCCGGAAAGAAGGGCCGGCAGCAGAAGTGCGACGGCGAGCAATAAGAGAGAAGCATTGAAGCGCGAAGACGGCATGCGGAACACTTGTGATCTTATCATGGTGGCATCCCTTTCCTAGTTCTTATCATTCCCTATGAAGAGTATGCGCAGGATCCAGTCTCCCGCGAAGGTGGGCGGCGTGAGGACCACGCAGAACGGGAAGAACAGCGCTTTTCTGAAGAAGTCCATGTCGCGGGGTTTCCAGTAGAGTTGGTAAACATCATCCGCCGTTTTCGGCAGGACGGCGACCGGGTTCACCACCGCCGCATCGGTGGCCAGAACAACCGCGCCCACGGGGACAAAGACAGGTCCAGCGGCCACCTTCGCCGCCGTGGACTTGAACTGCACGTGCTTGTCGAGCAGGTTTAGTGTGCGCCGGTTCTCCTCTTTGAAAATGGCGCATCCCCCCAGCGCGCTCACCAGGAGCAGACTCGCCGCCAGGGCGCCGATGGGTCGTAACAGAGTCAGAGATCTCATACCGTTCAAGCCTCCTTGCACCTGGGCAATTGCCCGTTGTTATTCCCAACTATCCAGCGCAAAACGCTGACCATCCTGAAGGGCAGAATACGACCAGGGACGGGACATGTCAATACGGAAAGGCGCATCCGGCTGAAGTGTTTTGCGGGGGCGGGAGAGTTCAGAGGACAGGCTTCAGCTTGACTCATTGTCATCCAGCAACTTTGAGATTCCCTTGGCCGTGAAAGGAAGATAAGGCCAAAGAAATTCAGCCTTCTCTGATTTTCCATCCCGGTTATCCCGCATATCCTTGTTCCACGATTTTACTTTTCTAGGAGCCTTCTTCGCGAGCGTCTTGTTTCCGCTTGCGAACCGGGCGGCGAGAGGATATGGTCGTTTGTTGCAAGGAGGTTACAAAAAATGACGCATACGTTGGCTATCGAATATGATGACGCGGTGCTCGTGAGCGCTGGCTTGCCGGAGCGGGAGTTCAACGCGGAAGCGCGGTTCCTGCTGGCGGCGAAACTATATGAGTTGGGACGGCTTTCGTCCGGCCAGTCGGCCGGTTTGTGCGGCATGGGGCGCGTCGAGTTCCTGTGCGCCTTGCCGCGGGCGGGCGTGCCGATCAGCAACTTGCGCCCCGAAGACGCGTCCTCCGAGATCGAGTTCTTCCGCCATGCCTGAGCGCATCGTCATCAACACCGGTCCGCTGGTGGCGCTGGCGCGGATGGGCGCGCTGGACGTGGCGGGGCGGTTGCCATTCGATTTTGTGTGCCCGCGCGAGGTGCAGGCGGAGCTGGAGGAGGGCGCGCGGCGGGGGCATATTCCTGTGGCACCGGAGTGGCTGCGCATGGCGGCGCTGGAGGCACCCCTTTCGCCGGTCGCGGTGGCGGCGTTGGATGCGGGCGAGGCGGCTGTGATTCAACTTGCCTTGGATCTGGCCATTTCCTGGGTCTGCATGGACGAGTGGAAGGGCCGCCGCGCGGCGGCAACCGCGGGATTGAAAGTGGTGGGAGCGCTTGGCCTACTCGGAATGGCGAAGACGCGCGGGCTTATTCCGGCGCTGCGCCCCTACGTGGACAAGGCTTCGACCGCAGGGGTGCGCTATGATGCGGAGCTGGTGCGGCGGGTTCTGACCGCGGCGGGTGAATAGCATCCGTGGCTGGGTCCGTTCCAATGAAGCGCCGCCAAGAAGTGCTGGCCCAGATGGATAGACTGGGGGCCTAGGCGCCGCTATACCTTCATCGTTTCTTTTGGGCTGACCAGAGTGGCTTTTCTTTGCTCCTGTAATGCTCCCGCACACTCGGACACGCCGCCCGGCAAGAGGAGACCGCCCCATGTACTACACCGGATTCGCCGATGAAGCCGCCGCAGATATCGCCGGCCAGATCCGCGCCACCAAGGAGCTGGGCTGGAGCAACATCGAGGCTCGCAACATCAATGGGAAGAACATCCACGACCTCACCGACCACGAATTCGACGCGGTGTATCGCAAACTCCAGGAAGCGGGGGTGCGCATCAACTGCTTCGGCTCGGCCATCGCCAACTGGGGCAAGAAGATCACCGACCCGTTCGACTCGTCCCTGGCGGAGGCGCGCCGCGCCGTTCCCCGGATGAAGCGCCTCGGAACGAAACTCGTCCGGATCATGAGTTTCGCGGTCCTTCTGGACCGCGATCCCGAAGACCAGATGCAGAACGAGCGATTCCGCCGTCTGCGCGAACTCTGCAAGATGTTCCGGGACGAGGGCCTTGCCCCCCTGCACGAGAATTGTGCCAACTACGGCGGAATGGGCTGGCCCTACACCTTGCGCCTGCTCGAGAACGTTCCTGGCCTGCTGCTTGTGTTCGACACCGGCAACCCCGTTTTCACCGCCGACCGCTCCAAGTCCAAACCTTGGCCGCGCCAGTCCACGTGGGAGTTTTACACGCGCGTCAAGGAGCATATCGCCTACGTGCATATCAAGGATGGCGTTTTCACGCGCGCCATCCCCGGCGCCACCTTCGACGAGGCGCGCTACACCTGGCCCGGCGAGGGAGACGGGGACGTGAGGCGCGTGGTGGGCGACCTGCTGGCGCGAGGCTACGACGGAGGGTTCTCGATGGAGCCGCACCTGGACGTCGTGTTCCACGCGGACAGCGGCCAGTCCAAGGAAGAGGTGCGCTTCGCCAACTACGTGGAATACGGACGGCGGTTCACGCAACTGGTGGAGGAGGCGCGGCAAGGCAAGTAGAGGACTGAGTGCTGAGTGCTGAGTGCTGAGTATTGCGGATTTGGGATTGCGGATTGCGGATTTCAGATTGGGTATGACGCTGCAGCTTGCCGAGTTCTGCCTTCTCAGTCCTCAGCACTTTCTTCTCAGTCCTCAGCACTCAGCGCTCAGCACTTTCTTCTCAGCGCTCAGCACTTTCTTCTCAGCACTCAGCACTCAGTCCTCAGCACTTTCTTCCCAGCACTCTCTTCCTATCGGGTGGGGATTCGCTCGAGCTGGCGGAAGCGCCAGACAAGCAGGGCCGCGAAAAGGATGTTGCCGTACCACGCGGCCACAAACGGCGGCACGAAACCCTCCCTGCCCAACCGCGGGGCGGACCCGAAGCAAGTGTACCACAGCACGACGCAAAGGATCGCCATCCCGAACTCATACACCAGCGACCGGATGCTGGAGCGGACGGCAAAGGTGTAGCCGAGCATCCCCAACAGGAAAACGGCCAGGGGAAAGGCGAGCTTGGCGAACATCTCCGTCCTGAGGCGGCGATAGTACTCTCCCTTCGAGCGTTCCCCCTGCACCCGCGCGAATTCCCGGAGCTCACCGAAGTTCATTTCCTTCTCCCGCATGTTGGTGGCCAGGAAGCGGTTCAACTCTTCTTCCATTGGGATGTCAATCACGTCTGCCTGGCGCCTTTCCAGGAGCTTGCCCTGGGCGTCAAACTCGATGACGGTGGCGTCGTGGAAGCGCCACAACCGCGAGGCGCCTTTGCCCGAAGAGGATCCCTTATTTTCCGCCGCGGAGGCCTCCTCTTTTCGCTCGATCAGTTCGGCCGATTCCGCGTCAATGCGGCGCTGGATGGTGCGGCCGCCGGCTGGCGAGGTAAAAAGGTCGGTGATCGTCGGCTGCTCCATCCGGTTGGTCTCGCTGTTGAAGATCTTCATTGTGTAGAACCGGTCGCCCTTGCCCTTGGTGGTGATGTTCTTCCTCCGGCTCAGAGTGGAGGGGCTTATCTTCTTGATCTCCACCTTCTCGATGTAACGCGACTGGAAAGAACACTCCGGCAGCACCTTCTCATTGCAGTAGAAGACGCCGAGGGTGAGCAACGCCACAATCACGGCCAGCGGGACCGCCAGGCGCGTGTAACTGACGCCGCAAGCGTGCATGGCCAGGATCTCTTTGCGCTTGGCCATGGCGCCGATGCTGAACATCATCGCCAGAATCACGGAAATGGGAACGACTTCGATCAGATCGAGCGGGAGGCTGTAGGCAAAGAAGAGGACTATCTGCACGGGCTGGGGCTTGTCCTTCAGCAGGTCCGTCAACTCCCCCAACAGGTCCTTGAGCAGGAGAATCAGGGCGAAAAGCGCCAGGATCGAGATCCACTTTTTGAGGAACTCCGCGAGTATGTATCGGTCGAGGATCTTCATGGCGCGGGTCAGTAGGCTCCTCTGCCCAGAAGGACCGCCGGAACCGTCAGCAGCAGGATCTCAAGATCGAGCGCCAGCGACTGGTTCTTGACGTAGTAGAAATCGTATTCGAGGTTGAAATGCAAGGGAAGGTTCTTGCGGCCAGCCACTTGCCACAGGCCGGTGAGACCCGGTTTCACCCGTAGCCGCGCCTTCTCCCACTCCTGATAGTTCAGGACGATAAAGGGCATTTCGGGCCGGGGTCCCACCAAGCTCATTTCTCCCTTCAGGACGTTGATGACCTGGGGTATCTCGTCCAAACTCGTCATGCGAAGGAGACGGCCGAACCGGGTAACGCGGGGATCCGTCTCATCCTGCGGCGCTGCGGAGTAGGGATCGCAGCCCACCGTCATCGTGCGGAATTTGAGAAGACGGAAGATCCTGCCGTTGAGGCCCACCCGGTCGTGGACAAAAAGGACCGGGCCTTTCGAGTCGAGCTTGATCCAGATGGCAAAGATCAGCGCCGGAACAGCCATCAGGACTCCTAGAATGCCCCCGAGCACGAGGTCCAGCAAGCGCTTGAGGAACACATGGATGGGATACAGTTCGGATCCGCGGAAGGCGATCACCGGAAGCCCCGTGATCTCGTCCACCTTGGCCCGGTTGACGATCACATAGAGCATGTTCGCCACTACTTTGCACACGACCTGGCTCTTGCGCTGGATCTCCTCGATCAGCATGAAGATCTGGTCTTCCTTCATGTCAGGAACCGCGAAGAACACCTCCTCGACCTGGTGGCGCTGGATGATCGGGACCAGGTCTTTCAACTCGCCGAGAACCGGGTACCCGTAAATCTCGTTGAGCAGACCATCTTCGCCCGCCTTGACGAACCCCGCTATCTTGAATCCGATGTCGCGGTGCTCCTGTATCCGCAACATGGTCTCCTTGCCCAGTTCGCCTCCTCCCACTACCAGCACACGGACGCACCCAAAACCTTTTTCGACGGCAATGCGCTTGACGGCGCGGAAGAGCGTGCGCGAGAGCGACAGGTAGAGAACGGTTCCCATTCCGAAGAAGAAAATGACCAAACGGCCAAAGTCGGGCTTGAAGGTGAGGTTGTAAACCGTGCAAGCCACCACCATCCACACCACCGCCCAAAGGATGGGGCGGATATCGTTGAGGCCGACGATGCGTTCGTGGTGGGCATAGAAGTGGAACTTGGCCAGGATCAGAAGCCACACGATCAGAAGAACCGGCAGGGCTTTGAAGTATCCTCCCGGGGGGTTGAGGAGCGGGAGGGCGGGATGATCGAGCACAGACCGCAGATAATAGGCGCTTTGCCAGATCTGCCAGAGGGCGATCATATCAATGGCAACTAGAACCAGCGTAAGGAAGGAGCTGCGCCAGAGTGTTTTCATTCCGTTCTCTCTATCGTTCGCCCGGCCGTTTACATCCCGTCCTTTCTATCGTTCGCCGGGCCGTTTACATCCCGTCCTTTCTATCGCTCCCGCGCGGCTTTGTCAAAGCAAAAACCCCACGCAGGATGACGGGACCCCAGAAAATCGTTGCAAACGGAAGAGATATGCGGGATATTGCCTCTGGGTTGCCTGGGGTTTAGGCACGGGGGAGTATCCAGTTTCCCGGCCTTTGGCCGGGAGTGAGGTGTGCGATGTTTCGCCCGATAGTGCTGGCGCGTCTGTTCTTTGTGGCCCTCGCCACAGCTTGCGGATTCTGGGTTTCCCGCCGCGAGAGCAGCAGCAGCGCAGTCAACATGGCCATCGTGGCCTTTGTGTTTGCGCTCATTGTCGTCCTGTTCGAGTACAGCCTCCGCACTGTTTCCTCCAAGCGCGTGTTCCTGGCTTCGCTTGGGCTCCTTTACGGCCTGATCATCTCCAACCTCCTTTTCGAGACGATTCCCGTGACGGTAATGAGCACCTCGACGGCCCGCATCGTCTGCAATTTCCTGTTCGGCTACCTCGGGATGATCATCTCCCTCAAACACGCCGACCAACTCAACCTGGGCAGCCTGCGGTTTCTGTTCCCCAGCGGCGGCGGCGGGCTGCAGCCCAGGATCCTGGACACGAGCGTTATCATTGACGGCCGCGTTCAGGACATCACGGTCGGGGGCTTCCTGCCCGGCGCGATCATGGTCCCCACCTTTGTGATTGACGAACTCCAGATGCTGGCGGACAGCTCCGACCCCTTCAAGAGGGCCAAGGGACGGCGCGGGCTTACCATTCTCGCGAACCTCCAGAACGACTACGAGCATCTCGAGATCGTGGAGAAAGACTATCCCGGAACCCGGGAGGTGGACCGCAAGCTGATCGAGATGGCCAAGGAGATCAACGGTCAGATTATCACCAATGATTATAACCTCCAGAAAGTAGCCTCGCTGCACAAGGTATCGGTTCTGAATATCAATGAGCTGGCGGACATGCTCAAACCCTCGGTCTTCGTCGGGGAAATGTTCAAGATCCTCGTAGTCCGCGAGGGCAAGGAAGTCAACCAGGGAGTCGGCTATCTGCAGGATGGCACCATGGTGGTGATTGACGATGGCCGGCAGCATCTCAGCACCGAAATCGAAGTGGTCGTGACCAGCATTCTGCAGACCAACACGGGACGGATGGTGTTTGGCCGTCCGGTGAACACCGACAACCACGCCGAACCAGCCCAGAAGAATGCGTGAAGATGCGCGAAGATGCGTGAAGATGCGTGAAGATGCGCGAAGATGCGCGAAGATGCGTGAAGATGAGTGAAGATGAGTGAAGATGAGTGAAGATGAGTGAAGATGAGTGAAGATGAGTGATATCCCCCAGGAGCATAGGAGCGTCGCGGTGGTAATCGCAGCCGCCGGAAGCGGAGTGCGGCTGCCCGGCGGCGAGCCAAAGCAATGGCGGCTGCTCGGCGGCATTCCCCTGATCGCTCACTCCTTCCGGTTCTTCGACGCCTTGCCGGCAGTCGCTCAGATCGCCTTGGCCCTGGACCCCGAAACCCTTTCCCGCCCCGATCGTCTGCGCTTCCTGGAATCCACGGGGGGAACCGCCGTGCGCCTGGTAAGGGGTGGATCGAGCCGGCAGGAATCGGTCTGGAACGCCTTGGGAGCGCTCGATCCGGCGCCGGAGATCGTGCTCGTGCATGACGCGGCCCGGCCCTTTCCGCCCTGGGACGCCGTAGCCGCGTGTATCGAGTCGGCCCGGCGGCACGGAGGGGCTATCCTGGCCAGACCCGTGATCGAGACCATCAAGCGGGCCGGCCCTGGCCTTCTGGTGGAGGAAACGCTGGACCGCCGCACCCTTTGGGCCGCGCAGACACCCCAGGGATTCCGCCACGCCGATCTGGTGCGGGCATATAGGGCCGTCGAGAACCACCTGGAGGATTTCACGGACGACGCCGCCATCTTTGAGGCCGGCGGCGGCCGCGTCCAGATCGTGGAAGGCCCCGAACGCAACTTCAAGGTGACCCACCCCGAGGATTTCCTCCGCGCGGAAAAAGAACTGGGGCGAGTGTTGAGTGCTGAGTGCTGAGTGCTGAGGACTGAGAGGACAGGACTGAGGACTGAACAGAGTAGGACTGAGTGCTGAGTGCTGAGTGCTGAGAACTGAGAACTGAAAACTGAAAACTGAAAACCGAAAACTGAGAACTGAAAACTGAAAACTGAAAACTGAAAACCGAAAACTGAAAACTGAGAACTGAGGACTGAAAACTGAGAACTGAGAACTGAAAACTGAAAACTGAGAACTGAGGACTGAAAACCGAAAGCTGAAAACTGAGAACTGAGGACTGAGTCGGAAGTGGGAGTTGGGGAATGTCTCGTGTAAGCAATCCATCCGTCGCGCCGCCCGCGAACCTGATCGCCGAGGCCCGCTCGATGCTCGGACACGGCAGGATGGACGAGGCGCGGGCGCTGCTCGAACCCTTTTGCGGCGGAGACGTTCGGCCGCCCGCGGGCACGAACCCCCTCCTGTTCTGGCGGGACGCCGCGGAGACGCTGCGGGAAGCCGGGATGAGCGGGACGTCCGTTCAATTCTGGGAGCGCGCACGCGATGCGGGACTCGACCCGCGCGTGGCGCAAATGGAATCCTGCATTGCCCGGATGATAGCGGGGGATTTCGATGCGGCCGCTCTTGCGGAGCTGGCCCTTGCCCAGCCTCGGAATGCGGTCGTGCGGAATCTGTACGCCGTCGCGCTGTTTGAACGCGGCGAGCACCGCGCCGCACTGAACGAGTGGGAGACCTGCCGGCCCTTTTCGGCTCATAAGCGCTGTCCTCTTTCCACCCAGCCCACGCACTTGGCGCTGGGGGCGATGGCCATCGAGCGCTTCCTTTTCACGCATCCTGCCGCCGAGAAAGCCACGTCCGGCGACGGCGCGGCGGACGATGCCGCCGCCGGGAACTCCGCGGGCCAAGCCGCGCCGGAGCGGGCGCCCGGATGGACCTTGGATGGCCGCCTGAGCCGCATGGAGAGAGCTTTAGCCAAAGGGGAGTTCTCCAAGGCCTTGCGCTGGATCGAGGCGGAACAGCCGCAGCCGGGCACGCGGAAAGACCAGATCGCTTTCCTCCGGGCCTATGCCCTGGGAGAGAAGGGCTGTTGGCGCCAGGCCCGGCGCGAAGCGGCCCTCCTGCTGGAGAAGGAGAACGCCAGCCCCCTGGTCCAGAGTTACATGTCCTATTGCCTGGCGCGGTCGGGCGCCCCGGAAGTGGCGCTGGCGGTGCTGGAACACGTGGAACCCGCCGGGCCGGACGACTACTTCCGCCACTATTTTCAAGGGTGCGCCTGGCTGGCGCTTGAAGACCGCCTACACGCCCTGCAAGGCTTCAAGACCGCTTTCGAGGACTCTTTTTTTGACAGCTATCATCTGGCGCTCGTACCCGCCTGGGAACGGGCGGCCGCAATGGTTCGCGAGAGTAGCGTGGGCGTCTCGCCTGCGAATCTACATCCTGGATGAAGATGTGACGGGCCAGGAGGACGCCTTGTGAAAATGGCGTGCAAACATGGCAGGCGAGACGCCCGCCCTACTTTAACCGCGCTTCACCAATCTCGTTTTCCCTGTGCACAACGATGGCTGCGTGGTACGGTGTTTAGCCAAGCCTTGGTCTCGCATGAGGCTCAGGGCATTTGGCCTTACGAAAGGAAAGAGACGTTCTCCGGAAGGTCCCTCGTATCTCATCCAATTAGGCGTGGTTCTTTATGAAAAACATGATTCTGGGCGCTCAACTATACACCGTGCGCGATCATCTTCAGACCATTCCCGACATTGCCAAAACACTGCGCAAGGTGGCCAGGATCGGCTACACCTCCTTCCAGGCCTCGGGCCTGGGGCCGGTGGACCCACGCGAGCTGGCCAAGGTTTTCGGGGATTCCGGCCTCACGTGCGCATGCACCCATTCTTCCTGGTCCCGGTTCACGCACGACCTCGAATCCGTGATCGAGGAGCACAAGATGTGGCGGTGCCGCCACCTGGCCATCGGCGGCCTCCCGGAAATCTACGATCTGCAGGACGGCCTTAAGCAGTTCGCCGATGAGTTGCGGCCCGTTCTGGAAAGACTGGCCAAAGAAGGCATGGATTTCTCCTACCACAACCACTATCACGAGTTCGCCCGCTATGGCAACAAGTCCCTGCTGGAACGCCTTTTCGATCTGACTCGGGACAGCGGACTCTGTTTCGAGATCGACACCTATTGGGTGCAGGCTGGTGGGGGTGACCCGGCGGCATGGCTCCGCAAATGCGCGGGACGAATCCCGATCATCCATCTTAAGGACATGGTGGTGAGCCCCGAGCGGGAAGTCCGCTTCGCCGAGGTGGGAGAAGGCAACCTGAACTGGCCCGCGATTCTCCAGGCCGCGAGCGAGGGCGGAACCGAGTTCTGCCTGGTGGAGCAGGACAAGTGTTACGGCCGCGATCCTTTCGAAAGTCTGGCCATCAGCTACCGTAACCTGAAGGCGATGGGACTGAAATGAAACGGAGGAGAAGGTTATGATCAGGATCGCGGAAGACATCACCCAACTGGTCGGAAACACCCCGCTGGTGCGGCTGAACCGCGTGACCCAGGGCTGTGTGGCGGAGGTGGTGGCCAAGCTCGAGTACTTCAACCCCCTTTCGAGCGTCAAAGACCGAATCGCCGTGGGGATGATCGCCGCCGCGGAGCAGCAGGGGCTGATAAAGGAGGGCACAGTCATCATCGAGCCCACCAGCGGAAACACGGGCATCGCCCTGGCGATGGTCTGCGCGGCGCGCGGCTACCGCCTGATCCTGACCATGCCCGACACGATGAGCCTGGAGCGTCGGCGCATCATGGCGGCCCTGGGCGCGGAAGTGGTTCTCACCGACGGCAAACTGGGGATGAACGGCGCCATCGCAAAAGCCGGCGAGCTCGCCGCCCAGATACCCGGCAGCTTCATCCCGCAGCAGTTCACCAATCCCGCCAACCCCCTCACCCACCGGAAAACCACCGCCGAAGAGATCTGGAGGGACACGGACGGCACGGCGGACATGATCGTCGCGGGAGTGGGGACCGGCGGCACGATCTCCGGAATCGCGGCGTTCTTCAAGGAGCGAAAACCCACCTTCCGGGCCATCGCCGTGGAACCCACCGATTCACCGGTTCTATCGGGAGGCAAGCCTGGACCCCACAAGATCCAGGGCATCGGCGCGGGCTTTGTCCCGGACACTTGCGATACCGCCCTCCTGGATGAGATCATTCAGGTGCGCCACGAGGACGCGGGAGAGATGGCCCGGCAACTCGCGCGCGAAGAAGGCATCTTCGTGGGCATATCGGCCGGGGCCAACGCTTGGGCCGCAGTGCAGGTCGCCCGCCGGCCCGAAAACGCCGGGAAACGAATCGTCACCATCATGTGC
>Ga0315281_10010228_pt1 | contig 12937 bp, 8 predicted proteins | sample YL17G07_0_MG_FD_204540 | JGI IMG/M metagenome (GOLD analysis project Ga0315281, IMG submission 204540) | Sediment microbial communities from Yellowstone Lake, YNP, Wyoming, USA - YL17G07_0 | ecosystem: Environmental > Aquatic > Freshwater > Lake > Sediment | place: USA: Wyoming | collected... | reverse complement strand
CAGGCGAAGGATCTCACGCAGGTCGCCGCAACCTTGCAGGCGCCCGCAATTCAGAATCGCCACCCGGTCGCAGAGCATTTCGGCATCCGTGAGGATATGGGTGGAAAAGAAAACCGTCTTGCCCTGTGCTTTAAGCTCCAGAATGAGGTCGCGAACTTCGCGGCGCCCCAGGGGGTCCAGACCCGACATGGGTTCATCCAGGAAGATCAATTCCGGGTCGTTAATAAGCGCCTGGGCGATGCCTACCCTCTGCACCATGCCTTTGGAGAACTTGCGCAGGGGGACATCGCGGGAAGCGGCCAGTCCCAGGCGCTCCAGCAACCGCTCCACGCGCTGCTTTCTTACCGCGGCCTCCAGCCCGAACAATTCACCCGCGTAGTTGAGGAACTCGCCGGCGCTGAGGTGGTCGTAGAAATAGGGATTTTCCGGGAGATAGCCGAGGCGAGCGTGTATCGCGACGTCATGGAGTTCTCGTCCCAGAATCTGGGCTGTTCCGGAAGTGGGGAAGACCAGGCGAAGAAGAATCTTGAGGGTTGTACTCTTCCCCGCCCCGTTGGGCCCCAGCAAGCCGAAAACCTCGCCCGCAGCAACCTGCAGGGTCAGCTTGTCCAGTGCACGCCTCTGACGCTTCCGGAAAAAACCGATCGCGTAGTCTTTGGTAAGGCCTATTGTTTCGACAGCAAACATGTAAGAATGTGGGTAGCTGATGCCAACTGGCAGGCCCCCCGCGCACACCTCGAAACGCAGCAGCAGAGCCGTTCAACACTATACCCCACCCAGCTTCAGATCATAAAGCTCAATGAGCTCGACTGCTGACCTGCCAGCGAGAGGATCGGGAAAGCGCATCGATGGGCGCAGCGCACTTGAGTTTTCAGGGAAGTAGAGACATCATCGATGCACATGACGCGCCATTGGTCAAGAACTGCGTTGCTGGCCTTTCTGTTGACGTTGGCCGTCGCTCTATATGCGAACTGCTTGCTGAATGGCTTCGTTTTTGATGACAACACACTCATTTTTGGCAACCCCTACCTCCACAACTTTGATCACATCCGCGAGATACTGACCGGCCCCGTGCTGACCTCGGCGGGCCCGCAAAGAATATTGAATTACTACCGCCCCCTGGTCATGGTCACCTTCTTGTTGTCGTACCAAAACTTCGGACCGGTGGCATTCGGTTTTCACCTTGTTAACCTCGCGATTCATGCCGCGATCGTAGCGCTCCTATTCTTCATAACGGAACGAATGTTTCGGGACCGCAATCTGGCGTTCGTGGCGGCGGGCTTATTCGCCATTAATCCCATCCACATAGAATCAGTGGTGTGGATTTCGGGCCTCACCGATCTCGAAGTAACACTTTTCCTTCTTCTGGCCTTCTGGTTCTATTGCTCTCCGGCGCGTCCGGCCGGAGCCTCTTCAACCTTGACCCAGCTCGCCGGGTTGGGGAGTTTCTCCCTGGCGCTGCTTTCCAAAGAACCGGCCATGCTGTTCCCTGCCCTCGCAACCATTTACGAACATTTCTACCGCGAGGACCGGGGACAGACGAGTTGGGATCAAAAAGTCCGCAGGTACGGCCCTTTCTGGCTTATCGTGCCGGCGTATCTTTTGCTTCGGATCCGATTCTTGGGAGCTTTCGCGCCCGTAACGTACAGACCGCAATTAAACCCTGCCGAAACGCTTTTGTCCGGTCTGGCGTTGTTCGCAGAATATTTTCAGAAGATCCTGTGGCCGGTGCGCCTCAGCGTCTATTACACCTTTCGCGATGCAAGCAGTGTTCTCGACCCGAGGGTACTGGCAGGGACAGCTGCGCTGCTTTGCTGTCTAACTGTTTTTCTAGCACTCTGGAAACGGGGGGGGATGGCCTCGTTTGGAGTCATCTGGTTTCTGGTTACGTTGTTGCCGGTCCTGAATTCCCGTTGGATGACAGGGAGCGCTTTCGGGGATCGATATCTTTATCTGCCATCCGTGGGCTTCTGCTGGATTGGGGCGTGGGTGTGGATGGGCTTATGGGAGCGGCCTTCAAACAGCCGCCGGATTTGGCGGCAAGCAATGGCGAGCGCCCTGGCTATCCTTACAGCCGTTTGCGCTTGGCGCATCGTGACGCGCAATCGCGACTGGCGAACGGACATAACCCTTTACGCGAGCGCGCTCGACGTCTCACCCGATGCTTTGCTTGTCCGAAACCTCTTGGGGCTCGCCCATTGGGATCGCGGAGACCTGCAGGCCGCCGAAGATCAGTGGCAAGAGGTCCTCAGGCGTGGTCCGGCTAACGCCTGGACTTTGGATTATCTCGGCCTGTTACGGTTGCGTCAAAGGCGCTACCCCGAGGCCAAAGAGTATATTCAACGCTCCTTGGCAATCCACCCCGACTACGCGACTGGCCACGCTCATCTTGCGGAAGTGTACTTAGCCACAGGCGAGAGCCGAGAGGCGGAACAGCATCTGCTCATCGCAGTGGCCCTTTCCCCGGAAGATTCCAAAGCCCACAATCAGCTCGGCAAATTCTATGAAGATGCGGGGAAGCTTCCCGAAGCGGAAGGGCAATTTCGCCTGGCAATGGAAAATTCCCCTGACAGCGAGACCTGCACCGGACTTGGGGACATCTATCTTCGCCGCGGTGCAGTCGATCAAGCAGAAGCATTATTCAAGCAGGCGCTCACCCTGGAGCATTCAAATAGCCGTGCGCACTTTGGCCTGGGATCAGTTTATTTAACTCAAAGCCGATACGCCGAGGCTACCCGCGAATATGAAGCTGGTCTCCAAACAGACCCTTCCAACTCTGAGGCGCGCGCCGAATTGGATAGGCTGAAAGCGCCGACCCACCCCGCAGCCCCTTCAAACCACTAGGGATAAGGCCCCGCACGGCCTCCATCCTCCTCACTTGAGTTGCCCATCACGCCACGCCAAAAAACAAGGGGAACCTTTCGGTTCCCCTCCTTGAGATCAGCAACCATATTTCGCTTCTCGTCCAACTAGCCAGCGAGCGGCGAGTCAGTCGATGAAGCGGTGGCCGTAGAATTCTGACGGATAACCCCGGACTGGTCCGTGAAATAGAAGTTGGTTCCAGTGGTCCCAGGTGTCGTGGGGTTGCCGTTCAGAGTGTAGGTGTCGATTCTTCCACCGACAGCCGCACCGGCAGTATAGACGAAGGCGTACCCGCTCTTCGACCCGCCGGCCAGCACACTATCGACCAAGCCAGCTGCCGCAGCGGTGGGGTTTGCCCCGGCAGCCGGTGGTTGCAGAGCCGCCAAAGTCGTGGGGTAGCCCGCGTTGTAAGTTGAAGCGTAGGTAATTGCAGCCGTGTTGATCGTCCGTAGTGACCCGACGGCCGAGGCCTGGTTGGCCGCAATCCTCGAACGCAGCAGGTTCGGGATAGCAATCGCCGCGATGATCAGGATGATCGCCACGACGATCAGCAGCTCAATCAGTGAAAAGCCACGTGAATCCTTTCGCATTCTCTCCTCCTTATAGTTCCATTCCGAAGTTGTTCAAGAATGGCCGTACTGGTAGCAGCAACTTACGCGCCAAATGACGGGCCTTCGTCGATTCCTGCCGATAGGCACAACATGCTGAAACATAAGGTATTAGACTAGCGCTCGGGTCTGGAGAAGCTGTGGCGACGGCTTAGGCGCCAAGGTTTGCCGGTTTTTGTCGAACGCGCCTGACAAAATCTGTCACTGCGATTTCGCGGGCGTTCGCTCCCGCCGGCCTTCCCAAAAGCAAGGAGGCCCAACGGCCGAGGGCGAGCTTAGACCTGATGTTTTTTGGCGTAGTGGCGGAACGAGCGGTAGGACATGCGCAGAAGCTCGGCCGCGCGCGTGCGAACTCCACCTGCCGCGCGCAGCGCCTCAACCAGGTATTGTTTTTCCACCTGGGCGAGATGCGCCTCAAAATCGATTCCCTCCTTCGGAATCCGGGTGGCCTGTTCACTCACGGCGCTGACTCCCGAGACCGACTCCGGCAGGTGCTCCAAACGGACCAGGCTGTCCCGGTCTCCGCTCACGGCGACGGCACGTTCGATGGCGTTCTCCAGCTCGCGGACGTTTCCAGGCCAGGAGTAGCGTGTAATCGCCGCCAGACCCTGGGAATCAAAGTCGCGCACAGGTTTTCCCATCTGCAGGTAGAACTTTCGGAGGAAGTGGCGGGCCAACGGCTCGATGTCCTCCTTCCGTTCTCGCAGCGGCGCGACGTGGATGGGAATGACGCTGACGCGGTAGAAGAAGTCTTCCCGGAACTGACCCGCGCTCACCATGGCCTTGAGGTCGCGGTTGGTGGAGGCGATCAGACGCACATCCACCGGGACGTCGGCGGTCCCACCCAGGGGGCGCACTTTCCTTTCCTGAAGAACCCGCAACAGCTTGACCTGCATGGTCAGGCTGGTTTCGCCGATCTCGTCGAGGAAGAGCGTCCCGCCGTTTGCCGATTCGATGATGCCTTTCCTGTTTGCATCCGCGCCCGTAAACGCTCCCTTGAAATATCCGAAGAGCTCACTTTCCAGGAGCGTCTCAGGGAAAGCGCCGCAGTTGATCGAGACGAAGGATTTCTCGCGCCGGGTGCTCGCCTCGTGGATCGCCCGCGCCACCAGTTCCTTGCCGGTGCCGCTGTCTCCCGTGATGAGGACGGTGCTGATGGTGGGCGCAACGGTTCGGACCATTTCCAGGATGGCCTGAATTTTCTGACTGTGCCCGATGATGTTGTTCTGGGCGAAAACCCTGAGCAACTCTCGCCGCAGCCGGACGTTCTCCTCGCGCAGCGCCAGCTCTTCCAGGGCCCGGGCGACGACCAGGCGGAGTTCTTCGACCAGCTTGTCGGTCTTGATGACGTAGCGGTACGCGCCGAGATTCAAAGCCTGGATGGCCGTCGTGACCGTGGGAACAGCCGTAATCAGGATGAATCCCGTGGGGTTGCGGCTCGCCTGAGACTGCTCCAGGAGCTCGATCCCCGTGAGGTCGGGCATGCGGATATCGGAGATGATCAGGTCGTAAACCTGGGATGCCAGCTTGGTGAGTGCGGTTTTTCCGCTGGAGACAGTCTCGACCGTGTGCCCGTCCTTGCGGAATGCGATCTCCAGCATCTGGCAGAGCGACTTCTCATCATCGACAATCAGCAATCGGGCCATAGGAATTCTGAATTATGAATGATGAATGGTGAATTACAAAGCCGTCAGCTCTTGCCTGTCATAGAACTGCTTGTTCTGCCCAGCGCGCCACCTCAAGTCTGGGCAATTCATAATTCATCATTCACTTCGGTTGCGTTCGCGGCAGCTCGATCAGGAAGCGCGTCCCCTTGCCGGGAGCCGATTTAACGTCCACGCGGCCGTGGTGCGCCTGCACGATTTGATAAACGATCGCCAGGCCCAGCCCGGTCCCGTTGGTGAATCCCGCCTGGAAAGGTTCGAAGAGCTTCTCCAGCTCGACTTCGTTCAGGCCGACGCCGCTGTCCGCCAGCGTCACCCGGACGGCCTGGCCGGCGCCGTCCTCGACCTCGGCCGTCAACGTTCCTCCCTCCGGCATGGCCTTCAAGGAATTGTCGCAGATGTTCCAGAAGACCTGCCGCAACTTATCCGGGTCCGCGCAGGCAATCACCGCGCGATGAGGCAGCTTCCGCTCGACGCGGTAGCCCGGGCCGAAGGACGGGTGATGCTCGATCAGCAGCAGGGTCTCCTCCAGGAGGTTCAGCACATCCACGTCGCGAAATTCGAAGCGCTGGTCGCGGGAGTAAACCAGAAAATCCGAGACCAATTTATTGAGCCGCTCCGACTCGCGGCTGACGATGTCGATCAGCTTGGCCTGGTCTTCGTCGAGCTGGGCGAGGCTTTGGAGCAACTTGACCGAGCCGGCAATCGAAGCCAGCGGGTTCCGGATCTCATGCGCGATGCCGGCGGACAGGCGTCCCAGGGTCGCCATGCGGTCCTTGGCACGGTACTCCGCCTCCAGGCGTTTCTCCTCCGTGAGGTCCTGGAAACTGTAGACGTGTCCCAGATCGCCCACCTCGGGCACGGCGAGCGGTGACGCGGCGATGGCCAGAATGCGGCGCTCTCTCAGCGGATGCTGGTAGGTGATTTCCTGGCGCAGATTGGGGCTTGCGGATTTCACCATCGTGCTGCCCTCGGGGGGAAGATCCCGCAGGACTTCGCTGATGGGGAGGCCTTTCAACTCCTCGGGCCGGCAGCCCAAAATGGCAGCCCCGGCAGGATTCAGGTCGCGGATGGTTCCGTCCAGGTCGGTGGTGATGAGTCCATCGCGCATGCTTTGAATGATGTTTTCGTTGATGGCCTGCAGGCTGGCCACCTGGCCGCTCTTCGCCCGGAGTTCAGTGCCGGTCTTGCGCAGGCTCTCCGTCAAGTAACTGGCCAGGTAAGCGACCGCGAAGAAACCAAAGAGGCTGGCGAAGATCTTCACCTGCAGCGTTCCCAAATCGCCGGACAGAGTCGAGGATGTGGCCAGAAAGCGCAAAGCCGGGTAACGCTGGGCGAAGGGCGGATAGAGGCTGGGGAGGTAAGCCAACTCCAGGAGGAATCCCATAAAGACAAAGCTCACCGCCGCCACCAGGAAGACGCGGGCGCGGGGGAGCAACATGCTGGCCAGGATGATGGCCACCAGGTACAACGAAAGGTAATTGCTGTCCAGGTCTCCCGTCACGTGGACGACCGCGGTGATAATGCACACGTCGGAAAGAATCTGCAGGTACGCCTGCTGAAGGTAATCGCGGCTGATCTGGTTGTAGATCAGAAAGAAGAGGTTGAAGGTGTACCAAAGGATAACGACAATCCCCAGGTGCTTGACCGTGTCGGGTCGCGTCGGGTCGGTGATCAGTTGCCGGATGGAATATTCGATGGCAAAAACAAAGCTGATGATGACAAAGCGGATCTTGATGACGTAAGGCAGCCAGGACTGGAGCTCACCCGTGAATTTCATCGAGATGCTGGACGGAATTATAGAAAGTGCGGTGCTTCAAAACAAGCGCCGTTTGCGCCGAGTAAGCTCCAACGGCAGAAACGCAGGAGACTGCATTAGGGTCCCGAGAGAAACATGAAGTGCGTTCCGGGGCCCTGGAGCTGCGACCCCGGAACGGGCTTGGGAAAACGCGCGATGCTCACCCGGCCAGCTTGCCGATCAGGCTGAACAGCGGGAGGTACATGGAGATGACCACGCCGCCCACGACGATGCCGAGGAAGAGAATCATCATCGGTTCCATGGCGGTCAGCAGGTCGCCCACCGCTGCGTCCACCTCATCTTCGTAGAAATCCGCGATTTTCTGGAGCATGGCGTCCAGGGCGCCGGTCTGCTCGCCCACGCCGATCATCTGCACCACCATGTTCGGGAACACGCCGCTCTCGCGTAAGGGGTCAACGATGGTGCGCCCGCCTTCAATCGCCTTGCGGACGCTCATGATGGCCCTCTCAATCACTGCGTTGCCGGAGGTGCGCGCCGTAATCTCCATTGCTTCGAGCATGGGGACGCCGCTGGTGATCAGGGTTCCGAGCGTGCGCGTGAACATCGCCACGCCGATTTTCCTCATCAGCGAGCCCAGGACCGGGATCTTCAGGACGATCGTGTCAATCACCAATTTACCGGAAGTTGTCTCGTAGTAGCGCTTGAAACCATACCCTCCGCCAATCAGCAGGAGGATGAAGGGCACCGCGAAAGTCCCCACCGCCGTGCTCAAGCCGATGACGATGCGAGTCGGCAGGGGTAAGTCGACGCCCAGGCCGGCGAACAGGGTGCCGAAGATGGGCACGACCTTCCAGAGCAGCAGGAAGATGACGCCCCCGGCGATGCCTAAGACGGCCACGGGATAAATCAAGGCAGACTGAACCGCCCGCTTTAATTTCACCGCCTTTTCGATGTGGCCCGACAGGCGTTGCAGAATGGTATCGAGGATACCGCCCGTCTCGCCCGCTTCCACCATGTTGCAGTAAAGGTCGTCGAAGATCTTGGGGAACTGGCGCAGCGCGTTGGCCAGGGTCGAGCCGCTTTCAACCGACGAGCGGACGGCCGAAAGGGCCTTGGCAAATCCCTTGTTCTCCTGCTGGGTCGCGAGAATTTCCAGGCACTGCACCAGCGGCAGTCCGGCGTCAATCATGACCGAGAATTGGCGCGTGAAGATCGCCAGTTCCTTGGCGCTGACCTTCCCGACCACTTTGGGCTTGGGAATGGCGATTTCCCGGCCCTTTTCCACAATCCGTGTGGGGGTGATGTTTTCCCGCCGGAGAAGCCCATCCAGTGCTTCGCGGTTGGCGGCATCGCGGGTTCCGGTGACTTGCTCACCCGTCCGAGAGGTCCCACGAAATTCGTATTGCGGCATCGCTAGGTCACCTCATTGGTTGGTCTGAATTTCCCGCCTCCCAGCCCCGTTCTACTCTGCCGGAAGCAGACCTGTTGGAGCGATCTGCTCAGCCCCAAGCTCTAGCGCTTGGCAGGAGTATACGCCGGCGGGCGCTGGGGTCCTCCGGCGGGAGCGCCACGGTTGATCATGTCCTGAAGTTCCTCGGCATTACTCGAGCGCGCCAAGGCCACCTCCAGAGTAATCAGCCGCTGGGAGTAAATCGAATAGAGCGACTGGTTGAAAGTCTGCATCCCGAACTTGTCCTGTCCGGATTGCATGGAGGAGTAGATCTGATGGATCTTGTCCTCGCGGATCAGGTTGCGGATGGCAGCGTTGGGAACCAGGATTTCCATGGCCATGGCGCGCCCCTTGCCGTCGATCCGGGGCAACAGCGCCTGGCACATGATGCCTTCCAGCACCAGCGAGAGCTGGGCGCGGATCTGTGACTGCTGGTGCGACGGGAAGACGTCAATGATGCGGTTGATGGTGGACGAAGCGGAATTGGTGTGCAGCGTCCCGAACGTCAGGTGGCCGGTTTCGGCAATGCGCAAGGCGGACTCGATGGTTTCCAGGTCGCGCATCTCGCCGATCAGCACCACGTCAGGGTCCTCGCGCAGCGCCGCGCGCAGAGAGTTCGCGAAGGAATGCGTATCGGAGTGAACTTCGCGCTGGTTGACCAGGCACTTCTTGTGGGGGTGGATGAACTCGATGGGATCCTCGATCGTGATCAGGTGCTCGGAACGCGTCTCGTTGATCATGTTGAGCATCGTCGCGAGCGTGGTGGACTTGCCGCTGCCGGTGGGGCCGGTCACCAGGATCAGCCCGCGGGGTTTCTCGCACAGTTTACGCACCACCTGCGCCAAGCCCAACTGGTCGAAAGATTTGATCTCGAAGGGGATGACGCGGAAGACGCCGGCGACCGCGCCGCGCTGGTTGAAAAGGTTGCCGCGAAAACGCGCGATGTTCTTGATGCCGAAGGAGAAGTCCAGTTCCAGGTTTTCCTCGAAGCGATGCTTCTGCGCGTCGGTCAGGATGCTGTAGGCGAGCTGCTTGGTATCGGCCGGACCCATCACGGCCAGGTCCTCGCAAGGCTTGAGTTCGCCGTGGACGCGGATGCGCGGGGGGGAGTTGGTGGTGATGTGGAGGTCCGACCCTCCGGAGTCCACCATCCGCTTCAGCAACTCGCTTAAACTCGGTATCGCCATCGCGCTTCTTCTCCTCTTTGCGTCACTCCCCCCGCCGCATGGCGGGAAGAATTACAGAACGGTTTCACGGATCACTTCTTCCAGAGTCGTCAAGCCTGCGGCGACCTTAATCAGGCCGCTGCGGCGGAGTGAAATCATCCCCTGGTCGATGGCCTTGCGCTTGAGTTCCAGCGCCGAAGCGCCCACCAGAATCAGTTCGCGAAGCTCGTCGGTGATTTCCAGAATCTCGTACAACCCCACGCGCCCTTTGTAACCCTTGTTGCCGCACGTGGCGCAGCCCGCGCCTTTGTAAACCTTTACGGTCTTGGATTCTTCCGGCGTATAGCCCGCGTCAATCAGCACCTGGGGGCTAAGGTCTTCCGCAGCCTTGCAGTCCTGGCAAACCCGCCGCGCCAGGCGCTGCGCGCAGATCATGTGGACCGAAGTGGCCACCAGGAAAGGCTCAATGCCCATGTTCATCAGGCGCGAGATGGTCGAAGGCGCGTCGTTGGTGTGCAGGGTCGAAAGCACCAGGTGGCCGGTGAGCGCGGCCTTAATCGCGATTTCCGCCGTCTCAAAGTCGCGGATTTCGCCCACCAGGATGATGTTGGGATCCTGCCGCAGAAAGGAGCGCAGGGCGGCGGCGAAGTTCAACCCGATCTGCTCCTTCATCTGCACCTGGTTGATTCCCGGCAACACGAACTCGACCGGATCTTCCGCCGTGATGATGTTGGTATCGGGTTTGTTGAGCTGGGCGATGGAGGAATACAGGGTGTTGGTTTTGCCGCTGCCCGTCGGGCCGGTTACGAGCACCATGCCGTAAGGCTTGAAAATGGCCTTCTGAAACTTGGTCAGCGACTCCTGCTCGAAGCCGAGCTTGGTCATGTCCAGCCGGAGGTTTTCCTTGTCGAGCAGCCGCATGACCACTTTTTCGCCATGCAGCGTGGGAAGCACCGAGACGCGGAAGTCGAGTTGTTTCATCTTCCCGTCTTTCTTGAACTTGATCATGATCCGGCCGTCTTGCGGCAGGCGCTTCTCCGAAATGTCCAGCTTGGCCATGATCTTGACGCGGCTGATGATGGCGTCCCGGAGCTTGGTAGGCGGGTTCATGATGGTGGCGAGCATGCCGTCAACGCGGTAGCGTACCCGGTATTCTTTCTCGTAAGGCTCCATGTGGATGTCGCTGGCGCCCTTCTTCACCGCGTCGGTGAGAATGTAATTCACCAGCTTGATGACTGGAGCCTCCTCCGCCGCTTTTTCCAGGGCCGCAAGGTTCAGGCCGGATTCGTCTTCGGCTTCCAGTTCCACGCTGTCGGCCGCGCCCTCGTCAATGAAGCTGACGATCTCCTCGAGTTCTTTCTTGCGCTCCACGTCCTCGATGGTGCCGTAGTGCTTCTTAATGGCGTCCATGATGGCGGTTTCCGAAGCCACCACCGGCTCGATGTTGAACCCCGTCATGAACTTGATATCATCCATGGCGAAAACGTTCGTGGGGTCCACCATCGCCACCGTCAGGGATGAACCCACCCGGCTCAGGGGCAGGATCTGATACTTTATGGCGGTTTCCATGGGAATCAGCTTGATGACGCCGGGGTCAACTTCGAAGTAGGCCAGATTAATGGACGGGACGCCATACTGGCGCGAAAGCACCGCAGTCACTTCATCGTCGCTCATGAAGCTCAGTTTGACCAGCGCGTTGCCCAGACGTCCGCCATTGGACTTCTGGTATTCAAGAGCCTGCTTAAGCTGGTCGTTGGAAATGATCTTTTCTTTGATCAGTATTTCGCCAAGCTTACCCGACATTCCCGAACCCCCAACTAGGGACACTTAGAATCCAGGGCCAGAGGAACGCTTGCGCTCGGCATGAGTTCAGCAATTGGCCCCAAATCATTCACTTGCACGCATCCTAGAGAACTCGCCAAATAAAGTCAAGCCGATTTCGGCGGGCGACCGGGCGAGGTTCCGTGCTTCCCGGCGCTTCGGGTTGGAATTTCGGGCCCAGGCGGGATGCGCCTACCTTGACTTCATCCGAACTGAAGTATAGCTTTGAACATTATGCAGTTAGCGGGAGCGCGGGCACAAGCCGAGCCCGCCGAAACGCTTCACCAGTTCTACGGAACCCTCCTGGATCGGCTGGGCCCACAGGGCTGGTGGCCGGCCCGGACGCGCCTGGAGGTCATCCTGGGGGCGATCCTCGTCCAGAACACCTCCTGGAACAATGCCGCCCTCGCGGTCAAGCGCCTGCGCGAGGCCGGCCTCCTGAACCTGGCGCGGTTGCAGAAGGCCTCACGCGCGAAGCTTGAAGCCTGCGCCCGTCCGGCGGGTTTCTACCGCCAAAAAGCTGCCGCCATCCGGAATTTCCTTGATTGGCTGGCGCGCTCTTCGAACGGTTCCCTGGCAAAGCTTTTCCCCCGGCCAGCGGCGGAGGTCCGAGCGGACCTCGTCAAGATCCAGGGCCTCGGGCCCGAGACCGCTGATGCCATTCTGCTCTACGCGGGCCGTCAGCCGTTCTTTGTCGCCGATGCTTACACACGAAGAATTCTGGCCCGCCACGGGCTTGTCTCGGCCGTGGCCGGATACTCCGAGGTGCAGGAATTTATCCATCGCCACCTTCCGGCCGACCCTGCCTTGTTTAACGAGTACCACGCCCTGCTGGTCGAGGCCGGCAAACGCTTCTGCAAGCGCCACGAGCCAAACTGCGACGCCTGTCCCCTGGGCGAGTTCTTGCCCAGCCGGGATGCGCGCCTTGATGTTTCCGACCGCGCCGGCGTGCTGGCGATGGTCTCTGCCGCACCCTAGGAAGGCGCGCTGGATGTGAACTGCCGTCATGGATGAAAAGCCCCAACCCCGGCGCAAGACCTTCTTGATTTTTCTTCTCATCCTGGTCCCCGTCCTGTTTTTCCTGGGCTGGAGCCAGGCTTCGCTGAACCTTTCCTTCATCCGCCCCGCCAGCGCGCAGCAGACCATTCTCCTTCTGGTTCTCTCCACGGTCATCTTCATTGCCTTCGTGATATTCGCCCTGATCCTGACCCGCATCCTCCTCAAGCTCTACGTCGAACGGCGGCAGGAGAAACTCGGCGCGCGGTTCAAGACCAAGATGGTGGCGGCCTTCCTGGGCCTCTCGCTGGTCCCTGTGTGTTTCCTGTTCATTTTCGCTTACGGCCTCCTCAACCGCAGCATTGACAAGTGGTTCGGCATCCCCTTCGACATCGTGCGGAAAGACGCTGACGAAATCTTTCGACAGGTCGAATTGCAAGCCCAGCAGCACGCCCTTCATAACACCAGCCATCTGGCGGTGAGCCCGGAACTCCGCGCAGCTCTGGGACGGCAGGACACCGAGGCGCTGGGTTTGATCCTCGACCGTCACGCCAAGGATCTCACCCTGGAATCCGCCATGTGCTTCGACGCCCAGGGGCGCCTGCTGGCTG
>Ga0315281_10010227_pt1 | contig 12937 bp, 15 predicted proteins | sample YL17G07_0_MG_FD_204540 | JGI IMG/M metagenome (GOLD analysis project Ga0315281, IMG submission 204540) | Sediment microbial communities from Yellowstone Lake, YNP, Wyoming, USA - YL17G07_0 | ecosystem: Environmental > Aquatic > Freshwater > Lake > Sediment | place: USA: Wyoming | collected... | reverse complement strand
GATCAACATTACATGAATCTCAGACATGAACTTGATAAAACCTTCGAAACCCTCGGCCTCGCCGCGTAAAATTGAGACTTCACAAGCGACAATTTGTTGTCGTTTGTTTTACCGTTAGAGGCTAAACATACTATTTCCTATTCAACACCAACATGTTAACTAACCGTTTTGGCAAAATTGCCGGACACTACTGAGTGCAATCAAATAACCATGATTACCGAACCCAAGCGATCCCTGATTTACCAAAGCGAAGATGGCTCCACCCGCATTGACGTGATGCTAGAGGCGGGAACCCTTTGGCTGAATCAGAAGCAATTGACCGTGCTGTTCGGCAAGGCCAAGGGGGCGATCAGCGAGCACGTCAAGCACATTTTCGAGGAGGGTGAGCCGGAGGAGAAGGCAGTTGTTCGGTTTTTCCGAACAACTGCCGTTAATGGCAAGCAATACTATGAAGCATATTCAATCTCGCGATAATCCGTTCTTCAAGGAACTCGTCAAACTCGCCGGTTCGGCGCGCCAGCGCCGCAAGGCCCAGCAGACATTGCTGGATGGCGTGCATCTGGTTCAAGCTCATCTCACCTCCGGCAACAAGCCGCAACATTTGCTGGTGGCGCAGGCGGCGTTGCAGGGTCGTGAAGTGGCGGTGTTGCTGAAGAAACTTTCCGGTGTGCCGCTCACGCAACTGGACGACAGCCTGTTCGCCGACCTTACCGAACTCAAGACACCCAGCGGCATTCTTGCGTTGATTGATTTGCCCAGTCCCGTAGTATCAGCCGCGCAGAGTAGCTTCTGTTTGCTGCTGGAAGATATACAAGACCCCGGCAATCTCGGTTCCATGTTGCGTTCCGCCGCTGCTGCGGGATGCGATGCGGTATTCCTATCCAAAGGCTGTGCCGATGCGTGGTCGCCCAAGGTGCTGCGTGCGGGGATGGGCGGGCATTTCGCGCTCAGCATCCACGAGTCTGCGGATTTGCCCGCTGTGGCGGCGGCATTTCAAGGCAAATTATTTGCCGCATTGCCTGATGCAGAAATTAACCTGTATGACTGCGATCTGCGCGGCAAGCTGGCTTTTGCGCTGGGCAATGAGGGGGCGGGATTATCCGAAGGTTTGCTGGCGGCGGTCAGCCAGCATGTCACCATCCCCATGCCGGGGAAAGTCGAATCGTTGAACGCTGCGGCGGCTGCGGCAGTGTGCCTGTTCGAGGCCGTGCGGCAGCGCCAGCCTACCCGCTCTGCAAAGGCGTCAGCGAAGTCGGGTAGCGTTTGAGGTTTTCCACATAGTGCGCGGAGTTGGCGTGCATCGCCGCTTTGTGCATCCGTGGCTAGTCAGGCTGATTGGTCAAGCGCTTCCACGCCGGCTTGCGCGATCTGCCCGTCCTGGAACGAGCGCACGCCGCTGATGCCAAGCCCGCCGATGATTTTGCCGTCGCGCAGCAGAGGCACACCGCCCTCGGAAGGGATGACACCCGGCAGGGCGAGATGGATCAGGCGACCGCTCAACACCGCATCTTCCGAGGCCTTGGTCGGGCGCTGGAATGCGACGGCAGCGTGCGCTTTCTTGATGGCGGTTTCCACGCTGCCGAACTGGGTATCGTGGCCGCGTTGCAGATAAAGCAGGTGGCCGCCATCGTCCACTACCGCGATCACCACGCGCCAATCATTGCGCACTGCTTCGGCTTCGGCGGCGGCAGCGATGCGCTTGGCATCGGCAAGCGTGAGTAGGGGTTTACTTTCCCTGTGCGGTTCGATGGGTGGTGAGGAACTGGCCAAAATCAGTGTGCCGCCAGTGCGTTGATTACACGGTCGCGGATGGCATCCACGCTGCCGATTCCGGGAATATTGATGCAGTGCGGCGCGCGCGCATCGCCGGTTTTTTCCCAGGCAGAGTAATACTCCACCAGCGGCTTGGTCTGCTCGTGATAGACCTCGAGGCGCTTTTTTACGGTGTCTTCCTGATCGTCCTGGCGTTGCACCAGATCTTCGCCGGTGACGTCGTCCTTGCCGGCCACCTTGGGCGGGTTGAACGTGATGTGATAGGTGCGTCCTGAAGAAAGATGGACGCGGCGCCCGGCCATGCGAGTGATGATGTCGACATCCGGGACCTCGATTTCCACCACGAAATCGATGCTGATGCCGGCGTCCTTCATTGCCTGGGCCTGCGGGATGGTGCGCGGGAAGCCGTCGAACAGGAAGCCGTTGGCGCAGTCTGCTTCCTTGATGCGTTCCTTCACCAGATTGATGATGATTTCGTCCGATACCAGTTGGCCTGCATCCATCACCTTCTTGGCCTTGACGCCAAGCGGTGTGCCGGCTTTGACCGCGGCGCGCAGCATGTCGCCGGTGGAAATCTGCGGGATGTTGAATTTATCCTTGATGTAATTTGCCTGGGTTCCTTTACCGGCGCCGGGTGCGCCAAGCAGTATGAGTCTCATGTTTATATCCCCTGGGTAAGTAAAGTTTCAAAAGTGCTTCTTGTTGTGTGTAAATCCGCTTCCGTATCCACCCCGCAAGGCGGGACATCTGAGGTGACAGTAACACCAATTTTGTAACCGTGCCATAGTGCGCGTAATTGCTCCAGTGCCTCGGCCTGTTCGATGGCAGCGGGTGCGAGTTGCCGGAAGGTGCGCAGGAAGCCGGCGCGGTAGGCATAGATACCGATGTGGCGCAGTGCCGTGAAGTTTTCTGGCAACGCGGAACCTTGTGCGAACGCATCGCGCGGCCAGGGAATCGGCGCGCGGCTGAAATACAGCGCGTTGCCGCCCTTGTCCAGAACCACCTTGACGATGTTGGGGTTACGCATTGCATCCGCATCATGGATGGGGTGGCAGGCAGTCGCGATGGCGCATTCCGGGTGGTTGTGCAGGTGCTCTGCCACGGCGCGAATCAGCGCGGGCGGCATCAGCGGCTCGTCGCCCTGCACATTGACTACGATGGTGTCGTCCGGCCAGTTGTGCTGCTCCACCACTTCGGCGATGCGGTCGGTGCCGCTGGCGTGGTGCGCGTGGGTCAGGCAGGCCTTGAAGCCATGTTCATGCACGGCGGCGATGATGGGTTGGTGGTCGGTGGCGATCCAGATTTGCCGTGCGCCGCTTTTCGCCGCTTGCTCGGCAACCCGCACCACCATCGGCTTCCCGGCTATCTGCAGCAGCGGCTTGCCCGGCAGGCGGGTGGAGGCGAAGCGCGCCGGGATAACGACATGGAAATCCATCACCTGAGCTGTTCGACTTCTTCCGGTGTCAGCGTGCGCGCCTCGTCTGCCAGCATCACCGGGATGCCATCCTTGATGGCATAGGCGAGGCGGTCGGCTTTGCAGATCAGTTCCTGCTCGGCCTTGCGGTAAACCAGCGGGGATTTGCACAGCGGGCAGACCAGGATTTCAAGCAGTTTGGCGTCCATTCGGGGCGATCCTTTCCAGGATGTGTTGGGTAAGCGACGGGTCAACTTGCGCATCCACGCGCAGCACCCAGCATTTTTTTGTGGCGAATGGGGCGCATTTTACCGCATCTTTTTCCGTCATGAGTATCGCATCGGCATTGGCAAAGTCTAAATCCCCTGGTGCGTAGCGGTGATGGTCGGGAAAAGGGTGGGCTTGCACCGCCAGCCCAAGATGGTTGAGGTGTGCGAAAAAGCGTTGCGGGTGGCCGATTCCGGCTATGGCGTGCAGGTGCTGGCCGTGAAAGTCGGCGGGGTATGCCGGGATAATTGGTTTGAGCAGATTATAGAAACGTGCACCGCGCAATTGCATGGCATATTCGCCTGCCGCAGGGGTACCGCCATTAACGACCACTGCATCCGCATCGGCCAGGCGGGATGGCAGCTCACGTAGCGGCCCGGCGGGAAGCAGGAAACGGTTGCCGAAGCGGCGCACCCCGTCTACCACTATGATTTCAGCATCGCGCCGCAAGCGGTAATGTTGCAGGCCATCATCGCTGAGCAAAACATCGCATTCCGGATGGGTGCGTAATAATTCGCGCGCGGCGACGGTGCGGTCTCGTCCGACCCACACCGGACACAGCTTGCGCTGCGCCATCAGCACCGCCTCATCGCCGGTCGCATCCGGGTCGCTGGAAGGGTGTACGGCTTGCGGGGAGGAGGTTTTGCTGCCGTAGCCGCGGCTGATGATGCCGGGATGCCAGCCGTTATCCAGCAGTTGCTGCGCCAGCCAGAGCGTGAGCGGGGTCTTGCCGCTGCCGCCGACCGTGATATTACCCACCACAATGACGGGAACAGGAAGTTTTTCGCTGGGCAGGATGCCGCTACGGTAAAGCGCGCGGCGCATGTTCGCCAGCAGACGAAAAATGAAGCTGGCAGGCAACAGGAGGAGGTGGAGCGGGGTGATGCGGTACCAGTGTCGTTCCAGCCAGTGCATTGCTTATTCCGATTCTATTTCGAAGGTCAAACAAGGCGGCTGTACCCGCAAGGGGTATGCCGTGCGGTTCCCAATGCTTTGCATTGACCGCGACGCAAAGCGAATGACGAAGACAGTGCAAGTGGCACGGCTATAACCAGCCTGCGTGTGTTGTTGGGGCTTTAGCCCCTTACAACCACGGCGTACTCCTTGCGGGTGTACTTGGCTATCGTTTTTTGATAGCTTAGTCGAATGGCTATAACCAATGACTTGGCTGTCGTTCTTGAGCAGCCTAGTCAGATGGCTAGTAGTTCCACCAGTAGTTTCATCAGGAGTGAGCGAGGAAGCCAACGCAGTTTCACCGATGAAATGGAATTGGAATTTATTTTCGGCTGGTGGTGAAGGTGATGCGGCCATAACCGGCCAGGCGCGCGGCTTCCATCAAGTTGATCACGGACTGGTGCGGTGCCTTGGCGTCGGCATTGATGATGATGGTGGGGTCGTTCATGTCTCCGGCTGTCTTGCGCAATTCTTCTGCCAGCTTGTCCACGCTATTGAAATTAACCGCTTTGTTATTGAAGGCGTAATGTTCTGAAGCGTCAACAGATACGTTGATTTGCTGATCCTTGTGCATGGAAGAGGTATCGCCTTCGGCCTGCGGCAAGTTAATCTGAAGGCCGGAAAAACGGGTGTAGGTGGTGGTGACCATGAGGAAAATCAGGATCACCAGCAACACATCTATCATCGGAATCAGGTTGATTTCCGGTTCTTCCCGTGTGCGCCCGCGCTGGAAATTCATCCTGGCTCTCTCAGCTTATCCCTGGCGTGTTCCATGCATGATTTCCACCAATTTGGTCGCCTGCTGCTCCATCTCGATAACCAAACTATCCACCTTGGCGCGGAAATGGCGGTAAAAAATCATGCTGGGCACCGCCACGATCAGGCCAAATGCGGTGTTATACAGCGCCACCGAGATGCCGTGGGCGAGAACGGCCGGGGTATTGCCGACGGCTGTTTGTGCGCCGAAAATTTCGATCATCCCGACCACCGTGCCGAACAGGCCGAGCAATGGGCTGATCGTCGCGATTGTGCCCAGGGTGGTGAGAAAGCGCTCCAATTCGTGCGCGGCAGCGCGTCCGGCCTCTTCGATGGAATTTTTCATGATCTCGGGTGAGCTTTTGACATTCTTCAATCCGGCGGCGAACACGCGCCCGAGCTGGGAATCTTCAGCCAGGCGGGATAACATGGCATCGCTGACGCCGCGCTGCTTGAGCTCCTGCACGGTTTCGTCGAGCAGCCCAGCGGGCGCGACATTCTTGTTGCGCAGGAATGCCAGGCGTTCCGCGATCAGGGCGACGGCAACTACTGAACAAATAATCAACAACCAGATGGGCCAACCGGCAGCTTCTACGATAGCGAACACGCGACTTCTCCAAATATGCTTAAATTGGGCAGGCAGGACTGTACCTTGTCGCACCTGTTTGAGCAAGATTTCTGCTTTAGATTTCTGTTTTAGGGAACCTCTAAAAATTCAGAGTTCGCCCAAATGCAAGGCGCGGGAAAAATTTCGTAGCGCCGCATATGGTTGATATGTTAACAAGAAATTTTTTCCGCAACGCAGCAGTTGGGATGAAATGTGGATTTTTAGAGGTTCCCTTTAGATTTCTTCTGTGGCGGCGCTAGGTTAACCCGGCATGGCGTAAGCGGTTTTATTTGTGCACAGGAACTGTGGATAACTTTGTGGGAAAGAAGTATGGAGTGATGCTTAACCCCTTATCCAATAACCTTTTTTGCCTTGCTGCTTATTTTTTGAACTTTATAAAAACATAGTAAAAACAATGCGTTGCTGTAAGTTGCCGATATGCCGATGGAGTGTCTTGCAGCAAAGCGGCATGGTTCCTTGAGTTGTGGATTATTGTGGAATGTCAATATGTCTTTCGGCCTAATTTCAGTTGAAAAAAATCGCGTGTTCAGCGTGCGCGAACTCAATCTGGCAGCCAAGCAGTTGCTGGAAAACGGTTTGCCGCTGCTGTGGGTGCGCGGCGAGATTTCCAATTTTGTCAGCGCGGCTTCCGGGCACTGGTATTTTTCCCTGAAGGACGAGCAGGCGCAGGTGCGTTGCGTGATGTTCCGCCACAAAAGCCAATACCTCGACTGGCAGCCGAAGAACGGCATGCAGGTGGAAGTGCTGGCATTGGCCACGCTGTATGAGGCGCGCGGCGAATTCCAGTTGACCTTGGAGCAAATGCGCCCTTCCGGGCTGGGCGCGCTGTATAAGGCGTTTGAGCGGCTCAAGCGCAAGCTGGAAGGCGAGGGCCTGTTTGATGCCGCGCGCAAACGTACCTTGCCGTTCCTGCCGGCGCAAATCGGCATCGTCACATCCCCGCAGGCCGCCGCGCTGCGCGATGTGCTGACCACGCTGTCCAGGCGTATGCCGGGCATCCCGGTGGTGCTGTATCCCGCGCCGGTGCAAGGGGAGGAGGCCGCACAAAAAATTGCACAAGCCATCCGGCTGGCGAATGAGCGCGCCGAATGCGACGTGCTGCTGGTATGCCGGGGCGGCGGCAGTATTGAGGACTTGTGGGCGTTCAACGAAGAAGTCGTGGCGCGGGCGATTGCCGCGAGCGAAATTCCCGTGGTGAGCGGGGTAGGGCATGAGACCGATTTCACCATTGCCGATTTTGTCGCGGATCAGCGCGCCGCCACGCCCACCGCGGCGGCGCAACTGGTGGTTCCGGAGCGGCAGGAGTTGCTGCAACGCTTGCGCCATGCCGCGCAGCGCTTGTTGCGCGGCAGGCAGCGCCAGGCCGAGCGGGTGATGCAGCAGCTCGACTTTTTGCAGCGCCGCCTGGTGCATCCGGCGCAACGGATGCGGCAGCAGGCGCAATATCTCGGTCAGTTGCGGCAGCGCCTGTACAGGGCGCGCCCGGATTTCGCGCAACTCGGCGCGCAACAAATAGAATTAATGCGCCGTTTGCGGGGATCCATGCAGCACGCACTGGAGCGCCACGACGCGCGGCTGCACGGCTTGCAACAGCATCTGCTGCACCTCGATCCGCAACAGGTGCTGGCGCGTGGCTACAGCATGGTGCGCGATGAACACGGCGCCATTGTTTCGGACAGCGCGGCTTTGCCTATAGGCGCGCGTCTGGACATCACTTTTGCGCGCGGTTGGGCGCGTGCCGAGTTGAAGGACAAGTCCGAGTAGGGCAATAGATGGTAGGTCGGGCTATGCCCGACATGGTGGGCATAGCCCACCCTACGGTTATAGCTTTGCAGCATGGCAAATTCTGACCAGAAAATGCGAAGGTTAGCCAGCACACTTGGGTATTTTCCGATGCACCACATCCGGCGGATAACGCTACGTTCATCCGCCCTACATCCAGTCAACTAAAACCCTGCGCAATCATCACGCGAATTTATGAAACATTCGGGTTAAAATCCGTTCCGCACAAATTATCCGAAAAGCGCCCGCATGAAGTTATGGAACATCTGAACAAGTCCTGCACGGGCACTAAAATACCTAAGCGCTGGCTTTGGCTGCTGCTGGCGGTGATGTTCATCTGGTTCGGCAACATCGAATACCGCAAACTGATCGAACCGGACGAAGGACGCTATGCCGAGATTCCGCGCGAGATGGTAGTCAGCGGCGATTGGGTAACGCCGCGCCTGAACAACCTGAAATATTTTGAGAAGCCACCGTTGCAATACTGGGCAACGGCTACCGCTTACATCGTTTTCGGCGAGCATCAATGGACATCGCGCCTGTGGGTTGCGCTGACCGGTTTTGCCGGGCTGCTGCTGGTGTGGTATGCCGGTACGCGCCTGTTCGGGCACGAAGCCGGACGCTATGCCGCTGTGTTGCTCGGCGGCAGCCTGCTGTATGTGCTGATGGGGCACATCAACACGCTCGACATGGGCGTCACTTTTTTTAGCACACTCGGTATCGTCGGTCTGCTGTTTGGGCAGCAAGCGGAGAGCGATGCGCGCACCCGCCGCAACTGGATGTGGCTGGCATGGGTCGCCCTCGGCTTGGCGGTATTGAGCAAAGGCCTGATGGGGCTGGTTTTGCCGGGCGCGGCGCTGGTGATTTATTCCATTTTGCAGCGCGATATCGGCTTGTGGAAACGCATGAACCTGGTGACTGGCCTGCTGCTGTGCCTGCTGATTACAGCGCCGTGGTTTATTCTGGTGATAAAAGCCAACCCGGAATTCTTCCAACGTTTTTTTATCTACGAACACTACACACGTTTTACTACCAAGGAGCTGGGGCGCTATCAGCCCTGGTACTACTTCGTTCCCGTCCTGCTGAGCGGGATGTTACCGTGGACTATCCTGATGTTCGATACCCTGCTGCATACCTGGAAGGGCGCCGCGCATCTGGGCAAAGCCTTCAACCCGGAACGCTTCCTGCTGGTGTGGGTGGTGTTCATCTACGTGTTTTTTTCGGTGTCCGGTTCCAAGCTGCCGTCCTATCTGCTGCCGATGTTTCCGGCGCTGGCGCTGTTGATGGGCAAACAACTGGCTGAGATAAACGAGCACAGGCTGTTCTGGTTAATTGCCCCGATATTGCCTGTGGTGGCGCTGGCGCTGGGGCTTGCACCCTATACGGCGCGGTTGGCGGATACGCCGCTGCAAGTGCAGATATATGATGAATATGCAGTCTGGCTGGTGGCGGCAGCGTTGCTCTGGTTGCTGGGCATGGCCAGCGCGCTGGTTTTGCTGCGCCGACACAACAAACCGGTGGCGGTAGTGGTGTTGGCATTAAGTTCTCTGCTTGCCGCACAGATCGGCGCATCCGGATATAACACGATAGCGAAGGAACGTTCCGCTTACATCATGGCCGATGCGATACGCCCTTATGTCAAGGCGGACGTGCCGCTTTATTCAGTGGGTAGCTACGAACAAACCTTGCCGTTCTATCTGAAGCGCACCTTCACCTTGGTCGCCTATCAGGATGAGATGGCATTCGGTATCATGCAGGAACCGCAGCGCTGGATACCGGACATCGCCGGTTTCGCGAAGGTCTGGCAGGCACAACCGGCGGCGCTGGCGATCATGCAGGTGCCAATGTATCCGCAGCTCAAGCAGCAAGGGTTGGAGATGAAAATTATTTACGAAGATACGCAAAACATTGTGGTGAGCAAGCCATGAACCTGATCAGCTTCAGCCTGATTTTTGTAGGCGTAATGCTCAACGTCGCCGCGCAACTGCTGATTAAGGCGGGCACCAACAGCATCGGCTATTTCGAATTCAGCCGCGAAAATATCCTGCCCATCGGTTTGCGCTTGGCCACCGAGCCGCACATCATCGGTGCGCTGTTTTGTTATGGCCTCAGCGTGGTGATCTGGATACTGGCGCTGTCGCGCGTGCAGGTCAGTATCGCCTATCCGCTGCTCTCCATGGGCTATGTGGTGAATGCGGCGGCGGCCTGGTGGTTTTTCAACGAAACTTTTAACCCATCCAAGGTGGTCGGCATTGGAGTGATTATCCTTGGCGTGATTATTATTTCGCGGGCATAAACATTAGCCGTCATTCCCGCCAACCCTCATTCCAACCTTCTCCCTGAGGGAGAAGGAGCGATTGCCTCCTCTCCCGCTTGCGGGAGAGGATTGAGGAGAGGGCGCGGGAATCCAGCGATTTTATCTAACAAGCCTTGGTTTTTGTCCCGCGTTGCGGGAGAATTCTTTCAACGACTGGATTCCCGCCTGCGCGGGAATGACGAATTTATAGAAGTCTCTTTACGGATATTCTCATGAGCAATTTCCTTCCTTTCTCCCGCCCCACCATAGACGAAGCCACCATCGCCGCAGTGGCGGATGTGCTGCGTTCCGGCTGGATCACTACCGGCCCCAAGGTGCAGGAATTCGAGAAGCAGCTTTCCGCCTATTTCGGCGGGCGCCCGGTGCGTACCTTCAATTCCGGCACCTGCACCATGGAAATTGCCCTGCGCATCGCGGGCATCGGGGCAGGCGACGAAGTCATCACCACGCCTATTTCCTGGGTAGCCACCGCAAATGTGATACTCGAAGTCGGCGCGACACCAGTGTTTGCCGACATTGATCCGGTCACGCGCAACATTGATCTGGATAAAGTCGAGGCCGCCATCACCCCGCGCACCAAGGCGATTATTCCGGTGTATCTGGCGGGGATGCCGGTGGATATGGACAGGCTGTATGCGATAGCCAGCAAGTACAAACTGCGCGTGGTGGAAGATGCGGCGCAGGCAATGGGGTCGAGCTGGAAGGGAAAACCGATAGGATCGTTCGGCGATTTCGTCTCGTTCAGCTTTCAGGCCAACAAGAACATCACCACCTCAGAAGGCGGCTGCCTGGTGCTGAACAACGCCGAGGAAGCCGCGCTCGCGGAAAAGTATCGTCTGCAAGGCGTGACCCGTAGCGGCTGGGACGGCATCGAAGTGGATGTGCTGGGCGGCAAGTTCAACATGACCGATGTTGCCGCCGCGATTGGTTTAGGCCAGTTTGCGCAACTGGATGCCATCACCGCGCAGCGGCGCAAACTGGCGTGGCATTATTTTAAGACGCTGGGCAAGGATTTCGAGGCGCAGACCGGTGCGCAACTACCGCCAGAAGAGTGCGGAGGGGTGGCATCGGAGATGCCGGGTACCCACCGGCCTACCCCTTGCGGGTGCTTTGAGAATACCAACTGGCACTTGTTCCAGGTCGTGCTGCCGGAGCGCATCACCCGTGCCGACTTCATGGCGAAAATGAAAGAACGAAACATCGGCGTCGGCTATCACTATGCGCCTATCCACCTGTTCAAACTGTACCGCGCGCTGGGCTTCAAGGAAGGCATGTTCCCCGTCGCCGAGCACGTCGGGCGGCAGATCGTTTCCTTGCCTATGTTCTATGCGATGAATGAAAGCGATGTCGAGCGCACATGTGCGGCGATGCGCGAGGTGTTGAAACGATAGTAATGTAGGATGCTTCTAAAAAACCGTCATTCCCGCATTCGCGGGAATGACGAAATAGATTTTTTAGGTTTTCTTCTGTAGCTCCGAGCCATTACGCCACAAGGCTACCGCTTTTCTGCGCGCCGCAACGCCGCTACCAGAGAGTCAGAGCAAACCGGCACAAGTTATTATTCCCAATGACAAGCGGGTAGCGGCGGCGATAGATGAAGCACTGCCAACAATCAAGAAAGTATTGTCGATTCATCGATGCATAAAAAACAACGACTCTCTGCGGCGGATGAATATTTATGCTGTCCCCGGCGAGGACATGACAAGAAGGAGCATGTATGAGGGGCACTCATACCCAAATAGCAATGATTCCATGAAATATCACGATAAAAATAAATGCGTCAGCCTGAGTACGCTTGATCAATGGACGATGCCCGCACTGAATGCCATGCAATTCCGTGCTATTTACTTTGGCGACGATAGCGGTGAAACCGTCTCTTTCCAATATCTTTTCAAAAAGGCAGATGACGGCTCATGGAAAATCGCTGATTTTCGTCATACTAATTAAGTCCGTAAACCAGCGTCCCTCAACGGCTCTAAATAACCATGTCCTCATTATTCCGCAACACCCTCGTTTTTGTGGTCGGGTATGTGCTTCTGATGATCCCGACCTATTTATTGCCTTGGTTGGGTTCCAGCTCGGCGGTGTTAAATGCGGTGGGAGCCGTCATTGGTCACGGGATGACACCGCAATGGTGGGTGCACGCCTGGTGTCTGGTCATGTTGATTTTGATGGCATGGTTGCGCGGGGATTTTATCGGCAACAAATACCTCCCGGTCTTTCCTTTTCTTGCTGCGGTATTCGACCTGACACCCGGATTGAGCATGATTCCGCTCATACCCACCGCACTTCATCTGGCCGCGATCATCCTCGGTGTAAAGATCGCCGAGCAACAGCCGATTGCTGATGGTGTGGCAACGGCTAGCGGTTTGGGTTCGACATCCCGCAAAGCAGGAATTCTTGCCGGATTGATGACGGCAGCGGCGATTTTTGGCAGCGTACTTTTCGTTAACACATCGAAAAAAAGCTTGTCGGAGTTCACAGAACAGAAAAGCGGCGTACCCATAAAAAGTTTACCGACAAAATCAGAGCTGCCTTTACCCGTCACCGCGCCAGATCCGGCAAGAGTAGTTGCAGAGTCGCCCCCGGTGCCGGTCCCGCCAGAAAAAGTTGATACACCGCCCACGCACCATACTGCTAGCGTGAAGCATTCCGCCACCTCTGTGGTAAAACATAAGCAGGTTCAAAAAACGGAGCCGAGCACTGATCAAAATACTGCGAAAGATGTTGGTGGGGTGCGCTATATCAACCTCAATGATTAACAAATTCGCGTAAGCGCTGTAGGATGGGTATCGCTCCGCTCCACCCAACATAATTCCATTTTCATTTCAAAGGTACAACAATCCGTAGGTCGGGCTGCGCCCGACAACTGTGCGCCCGTGAAGGCACGCAAACAGCACGGTGCAAGTCCGTGTCGGGGTAAGCCAAGACCCCGTAGCCGAAGGTAACCGCGTCACTGTGAAGTGGGGTGGGAAGCAACCGGAAGCGAACTGGCAGTCCGTAATAAAGTGAACTCGATTCGGCGGGGAGTGACGGCGAGCTTGCA
>Ga0315281_10010226_pt1 | contig 12938 bp, 12 predicted proteins | sample YL17G07_0_MG_FD_204540 | JGI IMG/M metagenome (GOLD analysis project Ga0315281, IMG submission 204540) | Sediment microbial communities from Yellowstone Lake, YNP, Wyoming, USA - YL17G07_0 | ecosystem: Environmental > Aquatic > Freshwater > Lake > Sediment | place: USA: Wyoming | collected... | reverse complement strand
TTCGCCGAGGCGGCCATCGGAGCGCTGCCGGAGCAGAAAAAATCGCTCTACAACTGGCAGCGGCGCTCCAAGGTTTTGCTGAAAAAACTCTAGGCAGGGCAAGTTTTTCGTAGCAAATGTCGGTTTCCCATGGTCCCGCTCCTCGCTTCATGTGGGTGATGCCTGGCCGGCCGTAATAGGACTCCGATCCTTGCGCCACCCGGTCGATCGAGCTTGTGCACATCTGACCAAAACTCGCCGCCCGATGGCTGTCCGTTGCCTGTACCCACCTACAAGACGATCATGAATCCACCGACGGCGCGCGACACTACCGCTGACTTGCTCAAAGGAACCGCGGTTCTGCTGATGGTCCAGGTTCATATTATGGAACTGTTCGCTCGCCAGGAAATCATGGATGGCGACGCGGGGAAGGTTTCATTATTCCTGGGTGGCCCGCCGGTGGCACCGGTGTTTCTGGCCTTGCTGGGGTTTTATGCGATGCGTCCGGAACGGTCACTAGGCCGTCTAATCATGCGAGGTTTCAGGCTGCTGGCGGTCGGCGCATTGCTGAATCTTGGGCTCAACCTGCATTTGTTCGCCCGCTTCCACTTCGACCAGATCGAGTTGAACCCCTGGGAGTACTTGTTCGGCGTGGACATCCTGCTTCTAGCGGGTCTGAGTCTGATTGCCCTGGCTCTGCTGCGTCCGCTACTCAAGGATCGACCCTTGCTCTGGGCGATGGCGAGCATGCTTGTTGCGGGCGTCGCGCCGTGGATCACCGGCTTGGTGGCTACCGAATCGGACTGGAAGTGGCTGGCAGCCTTCGTCGCAGCGCCGGTTCGGTGGTCTTATTTTCCGCTGTTTCCGTGGCTCGCCTATCCATTGCTGGGGGTGGCCGTGTTTCACTCACGTGAGCGACTCCGCTTGTCACGAAGTGGCATCGCAATCGCCTTGGCGATAGGCCTGCCCGCCCTCTTCGTCACCGGCCGCTTCGCCGTGGCGACGAGCCATGATTTACCGGCTTATTATCATCATGGCCTAACGCTTTTTCTCTGGAACAGCCTGTTTCTTGCAAGCTGGGCTTTGTTATACCGACTCATCACGCTGCCGCAACCCATATCGAGTTGGCTGACGTGGTTCGGCCGGAACGTCACCGCTTGCTATGTCGCCCAGTGGTTGCTGATAGGAAACATCGCAACCGCGATCTACAGGACGGAATCGCTGCTTCATTGCGCGCTATGGTTCGTTACTTTGGTCGTGGCAACGCGCCTGCTGGTTGTCGCGACGCTCGACGATCGCCGAAAACGATAATTTGCGTGACAGCGCATTCATTGGGGCGACCCGGCAGAACTCGCTCCAGTTGATTGCTGAATCGCGCCTGGCTTGTAGAACATACGGGGCGGATTTTTTCCAAAATCTGAACGACCGCGTGGAATCAAGTGCGAACGGCCGCAGCCGCGCCAACGCGTCTACGTGCTCGCTTGAGGAGGAAGGATCGGGAGCATCAGTCGAAGGTGGACGCTGCAGTCCGGCGCGACTTCGAGTTCGAGATTACCGCCATGGACTCGCGCAAGTTCGCGCGACAGGCTGAGGCCGAGGCCGACGCCGTCCACGCGCCGTCCGTGCGCGCGGTCGGCCCGATAAAACCGCTCGAACAGTCGTCCGCGGTCTTCCGCGTCGATGCCGGCGGAGGCGTTGGAAACAAGGACGGTCACGCGCTCCGGCGAGCGACAGGCGGCGATCCGTATCCAACCGCCCTCGACGTTGTACTTGATCGCGTTGCTGACAAGGTTATGCAGGATTTGCGTCAACAGGTTCTCGTCCGCGCTGACGCCGATGCCCGGCGCGATGTCCTCGCTCACTCTCAGCGCGGGCGCGAGCATCCGCGTGTCTTCGGCGAGCGCAAGCAGCGCGGCCGACAGGTCGAACGGCGCGAGTTGCAGGCGCAGCTGCGCGGCGTCGGCCTGCGACAGCAGCAGCAGCTTGCGCGAAATCGCCGACAGGCGCCGCACCTCGTCGAGAATGCCGGTCATCACGCCCTGGATGCGCGAGCCGGCCTCGGCGCGGTTGATCTCGCGCTCGATCTCCCCCTGGAGTATCGCGAGCGGCGTCTTAAGCTCATGCGCGGCGTCCGCGGAGAACCGCGACGCCTGCTTGAAGCTCTTTTCGAGGCGTCCGAGCATTTCGTTGAACGCGAGCGTGAGTTCCTCGAATTCGTGGTCCTGCTCGCGCGTGGTCACGCGCTGGTCGAGCCCCGCGGCCGTCACCGTGCGGATCGACGCGTTCAGGCGCCGCACCGGACTCAGCGCGCGTGCCGCGACGATCCAGGAGCCGAGCCCGATCAGCGCGAGCGCGAGCGGCACCGCGAACAGGAACGAATTGCGCAGCGCTGCCATGTCTGCGTCGACTGCGGCGAGGCTCATCGCGACCGCCACCCTCGAGTACGGCGTCACCGCGAGTCCGGCGCGCCACTCGATGCCGTCGGCGCGAAACGAGGATATTGCGACGTTGGGCTCGATCGGCCGCAGGTCGACGTCGGGCCTGACCACCCACGACGAGGCGGGCGGCGGGGGAAGCATGCGCGGGTCGGTCCGGCGCGCGAACGTACCGAGGGTAGGCGTCGGCGGCCACGGGAACTGTTTTTCGTCCGTGCCGGCGGGCCAGCGCGCGGAGCGATAGACGGTCGCGCCCGCAGCATCCTCGACCAGCAGCAGCACCTCGACCGGGCCGCGCGCGCCGAGCGTGCGGGCGAGCACGACTTCCGACTGCTGCCAGCCGCCGGGCGGCAGGCGCCGGGCGGACTCGCGCTCGGCGTGCTCGGCCACGTCGGTCTCGAGTTGCTGGACGCGGATGTCGCGCACGAACCACCAGGTCAGCGCGGCGAAGCCCGCCAGCGCGCAGCCGGCAAGCAGCGCCGACAGCAGCGCGATACGCAGCCGGAACGACAGCCTCACTCGGGGCCTGCGTCGAGCTTGCGGAAGCGGTAGCCGACGCCGCGCACGCTCTCGATCGGCGATTCACCGTTGGCCGCGATCGAAGCAATCTTCTTGCGGATGCGCTGGATGCAAACGTCCACGACGTTGGTGCTCGGATCGAAATCGTAGCCCCAGACGTGCTCCAGGATCTGCGTGCGCGTGAAGACGCGCCCCGGCGAGCGCATCAGGTATTCGATCAGGTTGAATTCGCGGCCGCTCAGGTCCACGGTCTGCTCGAACCAGGTGACCTCGCGCGAGATCCGGTCGAGCCGCAGCGCTCCGACCGCGAGCACGTTCTGCCGCTCGCCCGAGACGCGGCGCACGAGCGCGTGCAGCCGCGCGACGAGTTCTTCGACGAAGAACGGCTTGGCGAGGTAATCGTCGGCGCCGAGCGTGAGGCCTTCGATCCGGTCGTCGAGCTCGTTGCGCGCGGTCAGCAGTATGACCGGCGTCGCGATCCCCGCCTTGCGCAGGCCCTTCAGCACCGACAGTCCGTCGCGCCCCGGCAGCATGATGTCGAGCACGATCGCGTCGTAGCCGCCGCGGCCCGCGTGCTCGAATCCCTCCGTGCCGTCGGCGCAGTGCTCGACCGCGAAGCCCTGCTCGCGCAGCCCGGCGCAGACGAAATCGGCGATCTTCGCCTCGTCTTCGACCAGCAGTACTTTCATCCTGACCTTCCCTCCGGGGAAATGCGCTGCGCGATGCCGCCAGTACCATAGCCCGCCGGGCGTCTGCCGTCCATTACAAAACTGTAATGCAGGGCCATGGACAGGTGTAATCGAAGGGCGGCATCATCGGCGGCATGAAATCCGGCGATGTGGAGGCAGGTATGAACGACAAGGCAAGTGTGTTCCCCGATCCGGAGACGGTCGGAAGGCTGGCGCTGAGCGATAGCGGTTTCGTATTCGACCCGGTCAGCGGCCGCAGCTACAGCGTCAACGCGACCGGGCTCGCGGTTCTGCGCCTGCTGCAGAAGCCGACCGGCATCGCCGAGGTGGTCGAGGCGCTGCAGGCGCGGTTCGAGAGCGACGCCGTTACAATCGAGCGCGACGTGATCGAATTCGCCGACGTGCTGAGGGGCCAGATCAAATGATGGCCGAACCACGCTTGACCGTGGCCGTGACCGGCATGAATGCACAGCCGGAGAACCCGGGTCCCGGCCTCGCGGTCGCCCGTTGCCTGCGCGAGGCCTACGGCCCGCGCGTGCGCATCGTCGGGCTGGGCTACGACGCGCTCGACCCGGGCCTTTACCTTGGCGAATACTGCGATTCCGCGCACATGCTGTCCTACCCGAACGGCGGCTCGGACGCGATGATCGAGCGCCTCGCCGGCATTCACGCCGCCGAGCGCATCGACCTGCTGATCCCGTGCCTCGACGCAGAGCTGCCGCAGATGGTCGGCGCCGCGCCGCGGCTCGCCGCGATGGGCATCTGCACCTTCCTGCCGGATGCGCGGGCGCTCGCCCGCCGCACCAAGGACCGGCTGCCCGAGCTGTGCCAGCTCGCCGGCGTCGCCTGTCCGGAGATCAAGCCGATCACCAGCCCGGCCTTCTTCCGCACCTGCCGAGCCGAGGGCTGGTCCTACCCGATGGTGGTCAAAGGCCCGTTCTACGACGCGCGCATCGTGCGCAGTGCCGAGGAGGGCGCCGCGGCGTTCCATTCGATCGTCGCGGAGTGGGGGCTGCCGGTGCTCGCGCAGCGCTTCGTCGCAGGCGAGGAATACAACCTGTCCGGCGTCGCCGACGGCGACGGGCGATTGCTCGGCGAGGTGATGATGAAAAAGCGCGCGCTGACCACCAAGGGCAAGGCCTGGGCCGGCGTGACAATCTTCGACGAAGGCCTCGCCGACGCGGCGCGCCGCCTCGTCAAGGCGCTCGGCTGGAAGGGGCCGCTCGAGGTCGAGATGATGCGCGACGCAGCGGGCCGCTACCACCTGATCGAGATCAACCCGCGCTTTCCGTCGTGGATCTACCTGTCGCAGGGCGTGGGGCGCAACCTGCCCGCGCTCCTGGCCGAGATCGCGCTCGGGCGGCCGGCGCCAGCCCTGGCCGCGCCCCAGCCGGGCACGATGTTCATCCGCTACGCGGTCGAGACCATCGTTCCACTCGGCGATTTCGAAAAGCTGATCATGGACGGCACCCTCTCGCGCCGCCCCGAACCTGAAGGAGTGCGTTGATGGGCGATATGCTTCCCTGGACGAAACCTGTCCTCACCCCGCACGGCACGGGCGGCATGAACAAGTTCGGCAATCTGCGCGCGCAACTGTATCAGTCCGACATCGACGGCGTCGAGATCGCGCCGCTGCTCCAGCGGTACGGCTCGCCGCTTTTCATCGTCTCGGAGAAGACCCTGCGCGACAATGTGCGCCGCCTGAAGCGCGCGTTCGCGACGCGCTGGCCGCGCGTGCGCCACGGCTGGTCGTACAAGACCAACTACCTCGGCGCGGTGTGCAACGTGCTGCACCAGGAGGGCTCCTGGGCGGAAGTCGTCTCCGGCTTCGAGTACGAGAAGGCGCGCGCGCTTGGCGTGCCCGGCTCGCGCATCATCTTCAACGGCCCGTGGAAGCCGAACCATGTCCTCGAGCGTGCGATTGAGGACGGTGCGACGATCCATATCGATCACCTCGACGAGCTCTACGCGATCGAGAACGTCGCGCGCGGACTCGGCCGCGAGCGCGTGCCGGTGGGCATTCGTCTGAACTTCGACACGGGCTACACCGACGCCTGGAGCCGCTTCGGCTTCAACCTCGAATCGGGGGCCGCGCGCGACGCGGTGCAGCGCATCGCTGCGAGCAAGTGGCTCAGGCTCACCGGATTGCACAGCCACATCGGCACGTTCGTGCTCGACGTGCGCGCCTATGCCGCGCAGGCACGGATCATGGCCGGGTTCATGGACGCGACCGAGTCCGAAACCCACTGCACCATCGAGTACCTCGACATCGGCGGCGGGTTCGCGTCGCACAACGCGCTGCAGGGTGTCTACTTGCCGCCCGAGCAGCTGGTGCCAAGCTTCGAGCAGTACGCCGAAGCGATCACAGATGCGCTGCTCGAGGCGACACGCAACCGGGTCGCGGCCGGCAAGCCGCTGCCCGTGCTTGTGCTGGAGACCGGCCGCGCCGTCGTCGACGACGCCGAGACGCTGGTGACGAGCGTCGTCGGCAACAAACGCCTGCCCGACGGACGGCGCGCCGCGATTCTCGACGCGGGCGTCAACCTGCTGTTCACGGCGTACTGGTACAACCACGAGATCAAGCCGCTGCGCCCGCTCGGCGGCATCGCCGAGGAAACCATGCTCTACGGGCCGCTGTGCATGAACATCGACGTCGTGCGCGCCTCGGTGATGCTGCCGCCGCTCGACGTCGGCGAGCCGCTCGCGATCCGCCCGGTCGGCGCGTACAACAACACCCAGTGGCAGCAGTTCATCCAGTATCGCCCGGCGATCGTGATGGTCACCGAGCCGGGCCGCGTCGAGCTGATCCGCGAAGCCGAGCGGCTGGAGACTATCAACGAGCAGGAGCGCGTGCCGGCGTCGGTCGCGCAGCCGTACCCGCAGGGACTGCCTGAATGAACCTTGCGCGACGCGCCGCAGTCGCGGTCGATGCACTGGCGCGCGCCTACGCGGCAGTGCTGTTCTGCGATTCGCCGCGCGTCGGCGCCTGGTTCATGCTGCTCACGTGGTGCTCGCCGCGCGCGGCGGCGGCCGGCCTGCTCGGATTGGCGTGCGCCGCGCTGTGGGCGAGGGCGTTCTCGCTGTCCGCCGCGGGCGCGCCGCATCTCGTCAACGGACTGCTGGTCGGCCTTTTCATGGGCGCGTTCTACCCCTTCGACTGGCGGCTGGCGCCATGGCTGGCGGTCGCGTCGCTGTTCGCGACCCTGTGCGCGCATTGGCTCGCGGCGCTGCTCTGGCGCGCGGGCCGGCTGCCGGTGCTCAGCCTGCCGTTCGTGCTCGCGTGCTGGCTCGTCGCGCTCGCTTCGCCCTGGCGCGATACGGTCTCCGGGCTGCGCGACCCGTTCGGTGCCGCGAGCAACCTGTTGCCGGCCGCAACGGAGGGTTTCTTCACCTCGCTCGGCTGGCTATTCCTCGTTCCGTACCCGGTCGCCGGCGCGCTGCTGTTTGCCGGGCTGCTCGTCGCATCGCGCTACCTCGCGTTGCTTGCGCTCGCGGGATACCTTGCGGGGCAGGCTGCGCTCGCGCTCTCCGGCAGCGTTGGCGCCGACCTGTACGGTTTCAATTACATGCTCGCCGCGATGGCGCTCGGCGGCATCTTCTCGGTGCCCTCGCGCGCGAGCTTCGCGATGGCGGCGGCGGGTGGTGCGCTCTCGGCGTGGCTCGCGCTCGCGTTCGGTGCAGCGCTGCAGCCACTGAGCCTCCCGTTGCTGACGCTGCCGTTCATCGCCGCAGTGTACCTGTGGCTGGGCGCGCTGGCGGTGCGCGCGGACAACCGCGTACCGCGGCTGGTGCTCGACGCGCCCGAGCCGCCCGAGCGCAGCTACGAGCGCGCGCGCATCGCGCAGGTGCGCGGCAGCGCGCTCGACAGCATCGCGCTGATGGCGCCGTTCTTCGGCGAATGGCGTATTTCGCAGGCATTCGACGGGCCGCATACGCACCGCAGCCCCTGGCAGCATGCGCTGGATGTCGAGATTTTCGAAGCGGGGCGCAATCGCCGCGGCGAAGGCGCCACGCAACGCGATTACTTCTGCTTCGGCACGCCGGTGCTCGCGCCGGCGGCGGCGCAGGTCGTGAAGATGCGCGACGACCTGCCCGACATGCTGCCCGGCGAGGCCGACATCGAAAACAACTGGGGCAATTTCCTGTTGTTGCGCACCGCGGTCAACGAGCACATCCTGCTCGGGCACCTGAAGCAGGGCAGCGTCCGCGCGCAGCCGGGCGAATGGGTGGTCACGGGCCAGCAGGTGGCCGCGTGCGGCAGTTCCGGGCGCTCGCCCGAGCCGCACCTGCATTTTCATGCGCAGTCCTCCGATCAGCTCGGCGCCCCGACCCGCCCGTTCCACCTTGCCAACGTGCTCGTGCGCAGCGCCGGCAGCGAGAGGGAGTTTCGGCTCTACCACGTGCCGGCGGCAGACGAACTGGTCAGCAGCGCGCCGCGCGACGAGGCGCTGGCCGGTGCGCTGCGGATGCCGCAGGGCCGGGTGCTTGCCTATCGCTTGAGCGGTCCCGGCGCGCGCCACGGCGCGGCGCGCGCCGAGTTGCGCAGCGAGCGCACGCTGCTTGGGCAAAGCCGCCTGTCGAGCGCGTCGGGTGCGTCGGCGGCGTTCGAAGAGACACCCTATGTCATCGGCCATTTCGACCGCCAGGGCAGGCGCGACCGGCTGCTCGACTTGTGGCTGCTGTGTCTCGGGCTGACGCCGCTCAGCACGGCGGCGGGGCTTTGGCGCGACCGCCCGGCGCTCACACTGCTACCGCTCGGGCCGCTGCGCCGCGCGGCGGCTGCTCTGGCGCGGCCGCTGGGCGCCGGGTGCGAGAGCACCTATCGCAGGCAGTGGGATGAATCCGAGCACGCATGGCGGCAGGACGGCGAGCACCGCTTCAGCCCGCTGCCAGGCATCGCCTGGCGCGCGGCGACGAGCGCATGGATCGCGCCCGACCGCGGCGTCACGCGGCTGCGCATGCAGATGTTCGGCCGCCGGTGGGAAGCTAAACTCGAGGAAGCGGCTCCTGCGATTGACAATTCATATCAGTCCAGCACCAATCACACCAACCAACGGGAGGGCACGAACCGATGAAACATACCAACGCAGTACGCCGACTCGCGGCGCTTGCCGCAGGCCTTGCGATTGCTGTCGCGGCGCACGCGCAGCCGGATCCCTGGTCGGAGTCTTACCGGCTGGAGGGAATCGGCCGCTACGCGGAAGCCCAAACTCAGATCGCGGCGTTCGCGACCCGCCAGCCGGTGCACGAGTTCGCGCTGATCCGCACCGCCTGGCTCACTTACCTGCAGGGTCGCTACGCCGAAGCCGAGGCTCTCTACCAGCGCTCGCTCACGCTCAATCCGCGCTCGATTGAGGCTACGCTCGGCGTGATGCTGCCGCAGATGGCGCAGTATCGCTGGGCCGACGCGATCAAGACCGGGCGCAAGGTGCTCGCCGACAGCCCGTGGAACTACACGGCGCACCTGCGGATCATGATCTGCGAGGAAGCCACCTCGCACTGGGACGAGCTTGCGAAGCATGCTGCCGAGGTGTCGTCCCGTTACCCGACCGACGCGACGATCCTCGTCTACTGGGCACGCGCGGAATCGGCGTTGCGCAATATCCGCAAGGCGCGCGAACTGTACGCGCAGGTGCTCGAGCGCGTGCCGGGACACGCCGAGGCGGCGAAATATCTCAAGGCGGCGCAGTAGGCCCGCGATGCGCAGCCTGGTCGCGCTTCTAGCGTGCGTGTTCGCCGCCGCATCGGTGTCGGCACAGGATGGCGCCCGGCGGATCGAGTCCCCCGACGTTCGCGTCGGCGACGCGTGGATGTTCAACAAGATAGACGGCTGGAACGGCCGGCTGGAGGCAGTCTCCGTCAACGTCGTGAAGCAGTCCGACCGCAGCGGCATCGTGATGGAATCATCGAGCCTCGACGGCAGCAGCGTCGCGAAGGTCCTGCGTTCGACAGCTTTCAACCTGGTGCGTGTCGACGGGCCGGGATTCACACAGAAGGCGGAGCCTTTCTATCCGAACTACAGCTTCCCGCTCTACGCGGGTAAGACCTGGAAGGGAAAGGTCGTGCTGTCGAACACAAAGCAACCGGGTACCGAAGTGACCGCCGAACTGCAGGGTAAGGCGGTCGGCTGGGAGACGGTCACAGTGCCCGCTGGGACTTTCCTCGCGCTGAAACTCAGCATGAAGGGATATTACTCAGCGACGGGGATCGGCGGCTCCTGGAACGGGACCATCGAGGACGCGCTCTGGTACGCACCCGAAGTGCGCAATGCGGTGCGCTACGAATACATCGATTTTACCGGCGGCACGTCGCGCTACAACCACGAAATCCACGAGCTCGTGCGGTTCTGGCCAGGCCGCTGAACCGGCGCTGGGTCAATGCGGCATGCGGTCCAGCGCTTCGGCCAGCGCGCGCAAACCCGGCGCAATCTCGACGCGGTACGGCGTGGGCGATGGCTCCAGCAGCCTGAGCTGCGGCGGCAGGCGCGCCATTTCGGCCGCCGCGCGCGCGCGCGCACTGGCGAGCGTCTCGGCCGAAGCTACGCGTCTCCCGGCCTGCATCACCGGCACGAGCAGCGGCGTCCCTTGCTGCGGATCGCCCTCCAGCGCCACCACGTCGTGAGCTAGCGTGCCGTCCGGCGCAATGTGCCGGTACACCTGCTTGCGCCCGGGCCACGTGGCCTTGCCCTCCGAATGCTTGCGCCGCGGCGTCCCCGCGTATTCCTGCAGCTTGTAGGCGCAATCGAGAAACGGCGCATCGCTCGAAGTGTCGAGGCTGGTGCCGATGCCGAAGCCATCGATCGGCGCGCCCGACGCGAGGAGTTGCCGCACCTTCAATTCGTCGAGGTTACCGCTGGAAAAAATGGTGGTCTCGCGCAACCCACCGCGATCGAGGATGGCGCGCACCGCGCGCGCATGCGCCGCCAGATCACCGCTGTCCAGCCGCACCCCGCGCACGCGGATGCCTTCGCGTTCCAACTCGGGCGCGAGACGCACCACCTTTTCCGCGGCGCGCTCGGTATCGTAGGTGTCGATCAGCAGGACCACGTTGGCGGGGAAGGAGCGCGCGAACGCCTTGAACGCCGAGGTCTCGTCCGCATGCGCCTCGATGTAGGAATGCGCCATGGTGCCGAACACGGGAACGCCGAATTCGATCCCGGCAAGCACCGTCGCGGTTCCGGAGAAACCCGCCAGGTAGGCCGCGCGCGCGGCGAGCAGGCCGGCCTCGGCGCCGTGCGCGCGGCGCATGCCGAAATCGACCAATAGCTTGCCCGGCGCGGCGAGCACGCAGCGCGCCGCTTTCGACGCGATCAGGGTCGAAAGGTGCACGAGGCTCAGCAGCCGGCTCTCCACCACCTGCGCCTGCGAAATCGGCGCGGTGATGCGCAGCATCGGCTCGTTGATGAAGCATGCCGTGCCCTCCGGCAGCGCGTGCACGTCGCCGCTGAAGCGCAGCGCGCCGAGCGCGGCGAGAAACGGTTCGCGAAAACCGCCGTGCGCGCGCAGCCAGTCGAGTTCGGCCTCGGTCACGCGGAACTGTTCGAGATAACACAGCACCTGTTCCAGCCCCGCGGCCAGCAGGAAATTGCGCCCGGGCGGCAGCGCGCGCACGAAGAACTCGAACACCGCGGTATCCTGCATGCCCTCGTCGAAATAGGCCTGCAGCATGGTGAGCTGATACAGATCGGTCAGCAGCGCGCTCTGGCTCCGGCTCACGGCGCAAGATCCTCATAGAGTATGGCGCGCGCGCCCAGGCTTTGCATCTCGTCCAACGCGCGCGCCCCGTCCCCCGGTTTCACGTCGACTGCGCGGATGGCGTCGGCGAGCAGCAGCACCTCGAAGCCGCCGGCCAGCGCGTCCTTCACGGTGTTGAGCACGCAATAATCGGTGGCGAGGCCGCCGATCAAAAGACGCGTCGCCCGGCCGGAGTGCAGGCGCGCCGCGAGATCGGTGCCGCGGAAGCCGGAATACGCATCGGCTTCGGGCGTCGCCGCCTTGGAGATGATGACCGCAGTCTGCGGCAGGGCGAGACAGAGCGCAAATTCGGCGCCCCCCGTCGCGGCGACGCAATGCGGCGGCCAGATCCCGCCTTGGGCTTTGAACGAGCAGTGATTCGGCGGATGCCAGTCGCGTGTCGCGAATACCGGCAGCGCGCGCGCGGCAAATGCCGCAAGATAGCGGTTGAGCGCGGGCACGACGGCATCGCCCTCGGGCACGGCGAGGCTGCCGCCGGGAAGAAAATCGTTCTGCACATCCACCGCGATCAGCGCATCGCCGGTTTGCAGACCGATGGAGGAACTGGAATTCATGTGGCGCACCGCCGCGAAAGGAATCGGAATTCGAGCCCTAACTTGGGAATTTTCCGGCTTAGTTGCAGCCGCAGTATTGATAATGGTCAATGAGCCCGCCGCACGCCGCAGTACGCTGGAACCCGCTGCGCGCCGCCATGCCTGAGCTTTTCGCCTATTTTGAACACGACGCCGACATGGGCATCGTCGGGCGCGGCCAGCGCATCGAGGAGGCGTTCGAGAATGCGGCGACGGCGGTGTTTGCGATGATGGCGGATCCCGCCCAGATCAGGCCGCAGGCGAGCGTAGCCATCGAATTCGAGGAAGCCGATCCCGAGCTCGCGCTGGTCACCTGGCTCAACTTGCTGCTCGGACAGGCGCGCAGCCGGGCGCTGATCTTCGGCCGGTTTCATCTGCGCCGCGACGGGGCGTCCCCCAAGGTGGGAGACCGAAGGTCGGGACCACCCGAAGAGGTGGGGACTTCCTCCGGGGCGCGCTGGAGCGGCACGGCCGAAGGCGAGCCCTGGCGCAACGGACTCGAGCGCGGGGTGGAAGTGAAAGGCGCGACACTCACCGGCCTGGCGGTGACGCAGCGGGGCGGAATCTGGGAAGCGCGCTGCGTGGTGGACGTGTAGCTTGATCACGGAGGCGTTAAGCCGGATCGGCTTGAAGCAAAGGGAATCGCTAGCGCATACATCGCTCTTCTCCCGGTTTTGTGTCTTGCAAGCGTGCAAGACACAAAATCGGGAGATCTATGGAAAACCAAGAGAATCGAGATTCTTCGCAATTTCCGCCAACACTTGAATTACAAGAGATCATGGACCTCGGCCGCTTAAGCGAAATCAATCCCTGGTGCTACGCGCTCACGCCTCTGCCGGGCGAAGAGCGCGCACCGGTGCGCCTGTACGCCAACGCGGAACTGCTGCGCGGCATGGACGCCAAGGTGCTGGAGCAGATCGCCAACGTGGCGCGCCTGCCGGGCCTGGTCGGCGCGGCCATGACCATGCCCGATGCGCACTGGGGCTACGG
>Ga0315281_10010225_pt1 | contig 12939 bp, 10 predicted proteins | sample YL17G07_0_MG_FD_204540 | JGI IMG/M metagenome (GOLD analysis project Ga0315281, IMG submission 204540) | Sediment microbial communities from Yellowstone Lake, YNP, Wyoming, USA - YL17G07_0 | ecosystem: Environmental > Aquatic > Freshwater > Lake > Sediment | place: USA: Wyoming | collected... | reverse complement strand
GGGCATAGCATGGGCGTCGTCGAGCGTGAACAGCAGTGCCGCCAACCCCGCCACCCAAGCGGGAACTGCCCCAGCCATCACCCGCCGGTAGAACACCGCCGCGGCCCAAATCAGCAGGGCGAACCACGCCAGGCTCTGCGCGTGCATCAGCAGCGGATAGTCGGGCCAGACCCGGTAGTCGAGCATGTGCGTCAGGGCCGTCAGCGGACGCATGAAGGCCAGCCGGCACTGCGGGTCCGTCCACCAGGGAATCAGGCCGGAGTCCATCAGCAGTCGCGTCCGTACAGGGTCACCGTCGAGAAACGTAAACGGCTCCCAGGGGCTGGAGCCGGCACCCTCCAGCGGCAGCCCGCCCAGGACCTTGGTCCGAATCGTGATATCGTCCAACTGCACGCCGACCCACAAGGAGGGCGACACCAGCAACAGCCCTACGCCGACCAGGACCAGCGGATACCGGCGCCGCAACATCCACTGGCAGAGGCGTTTCAACCGGTCCATGGAGATCTTACGCGAGCACCTCGAACTTGATCGGAATCCTCTTCAGCGCGTAGCCGGCCTCGCGCAGGTAGTCGCCGTAGACCATCATCCAATGGAAGCCAGGCATCCGCTCGGCCAGCAGTTGACTATCGCACTCGAAGCGGATGTCGATCTGCGAGCGGCAGATGTCCAAGAACGGGGCGTCGATGATCTCGCCCAGGAAGCCGACCCAACGCTCGGCCTTGAAGTCGGGCGCGATGTTGGTCACCTTCTGGCCCTTGTGCATCTCGACCTTCGGCGCCGCCCCGTAGTCCGACTCGTAGTGGGTAGGTATCCGCGCCGGCTCCAGCGACTTGCCGTCCAGCTTTCGGGGAGCCGTGCAGTGGGCCAAGGTGATCACGCCGCCGTGGGGATAGGTCGGATCGTTGAGGAACATCGGGCGGCCGGAGATGTTCGCCAGCAGCATCCCCGAGGGAATCACCACGAAATCCGACTCGCAGAAGGCCAGGTACCCGTCGTCGTTCAGCGTGCTCAGCGCCAGGCAGGCCGACGTCTCGGCAAGCGGCATGATCGTGCCCATGCAGCCGTTGATGGTGATCGCCCGGCACTCCGCCTTGGCCATCAGCTTGCGGAAGACCTGCTCCAGCAGGAAGGCGTTGTCCACGAACTCCCGCTTGGTTTCCAGCGTGGTGCCGGGCAGCTTCAGGTAGGCCTCGGCCCGCCGGCGGGCCAGCTCGACGGCAGGCTGGTCCTCTCGGGCGGCCTTGATCAGCTTGCCTAAGTCGTCGTAGCCGACGGTCTGGATGTCGAGCTTCCACTTTTTGCGGACCAGATCGGGGACCACGCCGCCGGGCTGGGCCCAGGCGCCGGGGCCGCCGATGGCCAGGATGCGGGTGCCCAGCGTGTTGTGCAACCCGCACATCGCCCGCAGCCGCCAGAGAATCTCGTCCTGGTCGTCGACCACCACGTCCTGGAAGTCGATGCCCTTGGTCTTCAGCTCGTCGGTATGATCGCGGAGGTAACGCGGGCTGATGATCTCGTACCAGAGGTAGACCGGCCCAGACTTGTGGCGGACGAAGAAGATCACGTCCTTGCCCAACTTGCCCGCGGCGTCGATCGCGCTGCCCCCGTCGGCCGCGTAGACCAAGAGCACGTCGGCCGCGGCAAGGTCCTGTAGCGCGGCGACCTCGTTGGCGTTGCGTACTGGGGCCACGGGCAGGAACTCCACGGGAAAGTCGGCCTGGGCCTTGAGCTTCTGCAGTTCGCCGTTGATGCCAGCGACCTCCTGTTCGGCGTCCTGCTGCGTGTGGATCCCGCCCCAGGCCCGCCAACTCGTTTGCGGCGCGCGGCGATACGTGCTGTAGGCAAAGATCGGTTTGACCCGCAGGGGGCGCCGCGGGGAGGCAGGCGGCACCTCGGCTTCGGCGCCCGCCAGGGCCGACCAGGTCAGCCCGCTCAGTGCCACGCCGCCCAAAGCGGCCCCACCAATGCCTCCCAAGAACCCCCGCCGGGTCAGCCCGCCGCCCGAACTCTCCGAGCGGTCGCAGGACGGGCAGCAGTGGGGCCTGGGCGCGGAACTATGATCGTGCTCACGGGGACACATGGCTCGAACCTCCTTCTGCTCAAAAGCGATTTCTTCCACACCGGCAACATCGCCCACGATACTCGCTCGCGCCCGGCAACGCAACCAATGAGGGCATTGGATAGTGGATAGTGGATAGTGGATAGCGGGCAGGGCCAAGAGACCGGCGGCCAGTGACCACACCCTCTCGCTCTCGCTATCCACTCCCCACTCTCCACTACTTCACCCCACTTTCAAGGGGAGGGCTGCGTCGTTGACAACTCCTCCGGCGCGTGGAATACTTAAGCGTAAGGTATCAACGACGAGCGACCGTGATGAACCACTAATCCCCAATCCCTAATCCCCAATCCCCAACCATGACCGCACCCTGGATTACCTACCGCCCCGGCCTGAAGGTCCTGGATTGCACGATTCGGGACGGTGGTCTGGCCAACGATCACCTGTTCCGGGACGACTTCGTCAAGGCCGTCTACGAGGCCTGTGTCGAGGCCGGCATCGACTACATGGAGATCGGCTACAAGAACTCCAAGAAGCTCTTCCCCAAGGACAAGTTCGGCCTCTGGAAGTATTGCGACGAAGAAGACATGCGGCGGATCGTGGGCGAGAACAAGACGGCCTTGAAGCTGGCAGCGATGTGCGACGCCGGCAAGTCCGACTGGAAGACCGAGGTGCTGCACAAGAGTGAGAGCGTGCTGGACATGATTCGCGTGGCCTTCTACGCCAACCAGGTCTCCGAGGCCGTAGACATGATCCACGACGCGGCCGAAAAGGGCTACGAGGTCTCGGCCAACCTGATGGCCGTCTCCACCAACAACGAGCAGGAGGTGGACCAGGTCCTAGAGGAGCTGGTCAAGACGCCCGTCCAGGTGATCGTCGTCGTCGATAGTTTCGGCTCGATGTACTCCGAGCAGATCGAGATCCTGGTGAAAAAGTACTTGGGCTATGCGCTTCAAGCGGGCAAGATCGTCGGCGTGCATGCCCACAACAACCAGCAGTTGGCCTTCGCCAACACCATCGAGGGGATCATCCACGGGGCCAACCGGGTCGACGGCTCGATGGCCGGCTTGGGCCGCGGGGCGGGCAATTGCCCCATGGAGCTGCTGATCGGCTTCCTCCGCAACCCCAAGTTCAGAATCCGGCCCATCTACCAGGCGCTCCAGGACTACCTGCTCCCCTTAAGCCGCGAGGTGGACTGGGGCCCGCACGTCCAATACAACATCACCGGCCAGTTCAACCAGCACCCCCGCGACGCAATCGCCGCCCGCTCCGGCGACCGCCGAGACAACTACGTCGAGTTCTACGACAAGCTGATCAGCGACGTGTGAGACGGCAGGGCCTCATCACCTGCGGTCTCTTTCCTCTGCGATCTGCCGCCCGATCACCACTTGAGTTTCTCCTCGACGTCTGCCGCGGCCCCCGCGGCCAGACCGCCGGCCACGTCGCCAGCGGTCTTGGCCTGGTCGCGAAGGGGTGCCGCGGCCGTCAACGCCTGCCAGGACTCCGACAACCCCGGCGGCCCGTAGCCCAGGTAGACTGCCAGGGCGTAGCCCAGACAGACGTTCAGCACGCCGATCACGAAGGTCAAGCCCACCACGGCTCTCCTCCAGTTGCCCGCACGGATACGTCGCCCAGCAACTCTAGGTTATGCGAAGGCGGAAGGGCGACGGCGGATAAGCGGAGGGAGCGCCGGGGATCGGCATGGCCACCTTCGGCGTGGGGAAGGGGCCGAGTTGGTATTCTTTGGGCCCCAGCCGCGTGGTGGATTGCATGGCCGTATCCCAGTCGATGGCCTTGCCGCTGTAGACCGCCTCGCGGCCGAGGATCCCGGTCATGCTGCTCTCGGCTACCCCTACTGGCCGAACTTGTGGAGCTGCTCCACAAAGCGTGCCCCCACGCGGAAGCAGCGCTGCTGAACGCGGCCAGACCACACGATCTCAATGCACTTCAGCTCTTGCCCCGGCAGGAGAATTCGCATCCGTTCTCGGGGAAACAGTTGCTCGCCGTGCAGAAACGAGAGACCTCCCCGGGACAAGCCGTCCGCGAAGACCTGGTGCCATCCACTGGGGCGGTGAAGCGACGGAAAGGTCTGGCGGTATTCCAGCGCGGCACAAACCTGGAAGCGGTGGCGGGGATGACGGCGCCTCTCGTGATACCTGCTGGGGAGCTGCCCGGCCTGTCCGAACCCGTCCTGCCACGACGAGGGCAGTTGGAGATCACATCGCAGCGGCCCGACGGCCTGGACTAGTTTCTGCACTTGATGGCGGAGGTCCAGCATTGAACCACCTCCCGATCGAACTCGCGTCCAGCGCGAGCTTCGAGATACTGTGCGACGTCTTGAAGTCGGCTTGCCTTGCGGTAGGGTCGCTCCGAGCGGAGCGCGTCGAACACGTCGGCCACGGCACAGATCCGCGCCCACTCGTGCGTTTCGTTCCCCGTGAGACGTGCGGGGTAGCCACGTCCGTCAATGCGTTCGTGGTGCTGGTAGACCGTCATCAGGCTTCCCCAGGCAACATCGGCGCGCATACACAGCTCCTCAAAGCCGACGCGCGGGTGCTGTCGAAGGGCTTCCCGCTCACCGTTGTTGAGTACGCCACGCTTGTTGAGCAGAAAGCGCGGGATCCGCCGCTTGCCGAGGTCGTGCAGCACCGCTCCGGACGCGATGCCGCGCAGGTCGGCCTTGGGGTCATCCCAAAGCACGTTCGCCAACGCAACCGAGCAAGTGCACACGTTCACGGAATGCGTGTACGTATAGCGATCGTGCTGCATCAGGGAAATGAGGTCGAATACCGAGATCTCCCCGCCACAGATGATCTCAGTCATGTGCGTGCTGAACTCATCCGCAAACTGGACCATGTGATCGGGGCTGATGCTCCGAAACGCGGCAGTAAAGGCCGAGCGAGTTGCCGTGGTAAGCACTTTGTACCGTTGCAGCGGCGGCGCGTCGGTGTTCTTAACCACTTCGTCAAACAGGTAACGCCGATACGCGTTCTGGGAGTCTGCCGGAATGTAGAGTGTCTCCATACCGTGTTGCGACAGCCTCTGGAGGTCGTCCCGATCCAATGGGTAGTTCCGCTCTCGATAGAGAACCACCCCATCGATGTTCTCTGCAGGAACGTATAGATCGAAGTCCAGGACGGGCACTGGACAGAGTGTATCCAACGCGACCGGCAGGTACCCCTCGCGCCCGGAACCGAAGCACTTCTCGCGTCCGCCGACCGACATGACGGCTCTCGGTGTGGATCGCGTGTACCGCCGCGGACGGTCAATTGCGGCGGGGAACATGCCCCCCCAATCTGCACAACCCTAGCCCGAAATCGCACGGTTGTCAAAAAGATGGTGCCCTTACGTAAACTTGTATATTCCCGGCATGGCCACCCTGGGCGTAGGATAGGGGCCGAGTTCGTACTTCTCGGGTCCTAGCCGCGTCTTGGATTCCATGGCCGTATCCCAGTCGATGGCCTTGCCGCTGTAGACCGCCTCGCGGCCGAGGATCCCGGTCATGGTGCTCTCGGCTACTGCCTGGGCCTCGTTGATGGGATTGCCGGCGCGGATGCTGGCGATCAGGTCCTCGTGTTCCTGGTGGTAGGCATTCGGGTCCTCGTCTCGGAACCGCCAGGGCTTGCCCTGCTTCGGGTAGATGCGGTCGTGGCAGTTGCTCACCCCGCCGCTGCCCACCACGGCCTCCTCGACCAGGTTATCGCAGCCGTTGATCTGCCGGCATTGGCTGAACATCCGCACCCCGCCGGGATACTCGAACTCGACGGCAAAGTGGTCGAAGATGTGGCCGTGGACCTCGCCGGTGCGGACCTGGCGGCCGCCCAGCCCGGATACGGCCCGGACCGGGTGCGCCCCCAGCACCCAGTTCATGATGTCGAGGTTGTGCACGTGCTGCTCGATGATGTGGTCGCCGGAGAGCCAGGTGAAGTAGTTCCAGTTGCGCAACTGCCACTCCATGTCGCTCCAGCCGGGCTCCCGCTTGATCACCCAGATTTCGCCGCCGTTCCAGTAGCAGCGGGCATAGACGATCTCGCCGATGGCGCCGCCCTGGAGCCGCTTGATGGTTTCCTGGTAGCTCTTCTGGTGGCGCCGTTGGGTGCCGGCGGCGATGCCCAGGCCCTTCTGCTTGGCCAGTTGGCCGGCCTCGATCAAGAGCTTGACGCCCGGCACGTCCACGGCGCCGGGCTTCTCTATGAACACGTGTTTGCCCGCCTCGAGGGCGGCCTTCAGGTGCATGGGCCGGAAATGCGGGGCGGTGGCCTGGATCACGTAGTTGACCTCCGGCACAGCCAACAGTTGCCGGTAGGCCTCGAAGCCGGTGAAGCACATCTTCGCCGGAATCTGCACGCCCAGCTTGGCAAGCTGCCCGCGGCAATTCGCCAGGCGGTCCTCAAAGACGTCGGCCAGGGCAATCACCTGGATGCCCTTCTTCTCGATCGTGGCGCCTTGGGCCACGTCTTCGGTATGGTAGCCGGCCGCCGGGTAGATCACCTTGGTGGCGGCGCCCAGGGCGTCCAGCACGGCGCCGGTCCCGCGTCCGCCGCAGCCGATCAGGCCGATCTTGATCTGGCTGTCATTCGCCGCTCCGGCGGCATGAACGAAGGGAATCTCGGCCGCCACCGCGGCACCTGCCAGTGCCAGCGAGGACCGCGTGAGGAATTGCCGGCGTGAGAAGTTGGTCTTGGCTTGGTTCTCTGGTTTGCTCATGGTCGTCAATGCTCCGAGAAGAAGTTGCTAGTGGTTCCCCTGGCCCTCGGCCGTCGGAAAAGCGCTGGTGGGGCTCCCGCCGGGCATGAGCGTGAGGAATGCTTCGAGAGTATCGGGCAACAGCATGACCTACGCGCGCTAGAACTGGTAGCGCTGCGCGACCCAGCGACGCCATTCGGCGGCGGCTTCCTTCGTTTCTCTGTCGGTCTCGCTCGTGGGTTCCAACTGGGACAGCGGCACGGCCAGCGTTCGTGCCTCGGAGGGCACGCCCACGAACATCTCGTGCCGGCATTCTTGGTCAGAAGCCATCTCGATCACTTGAACCTTGTCACCCTTGCACAACGGGGAAATCGCCCTCTCGGCGATGCACGTCGCGCCAAACGGGAATTGCAGCTTCTCTTTCAAATAGTGGTACCATCCCATAGGCTTTCCGAGGATCTCACGATCCTTGTCGATACCTGTAAACGCAACTCCGACGCTGTGCGCGTACTTGCGCTCTCTGCCATAGGGGACTTGGACGTTAGGAACGTGGAAGAAGCATATTTGGCCCAAGCGGATACCTGGGAATACCCGGATCGGGAGCTTCCCGGAATTGATGAGCTCAAATGTGAGGGTACCCACAAATCCCGGATCGACGAAACCCGCAGTGGCGTGTACCTGTAGACCGAGGCGACCTAGAGAGCTGCGCCCCTCAAGTCGGCCAGCGATGTCCCCCGGGAGTCGGATGAACTCAAGCGTTGATGCGAGAAGGAACGCCCCGGGGTGAAGCACGAAATTGCCGTCAGGATCAAGGCGTTGTTTCTCGAAATACCGGTCCTTCTGCTCACGCAGCATCTTCCGGGCTTCAGGCCCTGCGAGATCGATGTGCGTGGTCTCCCGGGTCCGGGTTCCCACCAGATCGAAGCCGAGGCGAAGATCGAGCGACGCGGGGCCGAGCTGGGTTCGCGGGGCGATAAGCGGGCTTACGAATATGCATTTCTCGTTATCTGGATCAACCAGCCTCTCAAGTATCTCAATGTCCGAGAGTATTGAGGGCTGGTGCAAAATGTCCTCCGCCATCTGATCTTGCCGCTCAGACATCCGCTTGTCCCTCCTTGGATGCGCTTAGACGCTCTAGCACCCGTTCGTGAACACAAGTCGTGACGATCGAGCCAGCCACAAGATGATCAAGACCGGCCAGCGAATCGCATAACTTCGCTACTTTCTCCCGGGTGCTTAGCGGCTGATCCTCCGTATACAATTCTGTTAGACGTTGCGAGCGACGGAGGTGGCCCGAAAGGAGGATTTTGGGTATCTCGAGCGGTTTCTCGGTGCATTTGCCGCACAGCATGGCAAAGGCTTGCCGTCTTGCTTCCTGAGAGTCGTTTGGTATTTCTTGGGCGGCCTTTCCAAATTCCTCCGTGGAAAGCGTGTTGAAAGCCCGCTGTCGTCCTTCCGGAGTGTCGAAAGACTGCTTCTTGAAGAGCCGAACTTTTCGTTGAAGTTCCTTCCGAGGGTCCCCCTGCGCACTCGTCAGCGATTCACGCCCTAGTCTCTCGACACATCTGTCTATGGGGTCTTTGCGAAATTCCACGCCTTGGAACGGCAGTTTTAGTTCCTTTAGTTCCGACAGCTTAGCGCGCACACGTTGCGCCATGCGCGCGATTACGTTCTTGTAGAGCATGTCCTGTGATTCTCTTTGAGCTTCACGGGCCTCTTCGTCCTGATACCACCGCTGAAGGTTGATATTGCACGCGGTCTCGTAAAATTCGACATCGGGGTCTACCAGTACGCGATCGAGTGACCCAACCAATTCGTCCAGAACAACGCTCAGGCGAGCGCGGCTCATTGGATGAGTCACATAACGCTGACGACTAGGGTTGCCTGGCTCAGGCTGCTTCAAACGCCAGAGGTTCCGCCCCGGGTGGAAACAATACTCCATCGACAGAAGGGACAGGATGGGCGCAAGACCGAGCGCTCGCGCCGCAACGATGTCGGCGCACAGTTCGCCGCACCACTTGTGCACCGTGTCAAATAGATCCGTATCCCGGTCTTTGACAAACTCGCCGGCGATTGTGTCCGATATCTTGTGCCTCGAGTCAACTGCATGCCCTAGTTCGTGCCCCAGAATTGCGTATGCTAGCGGAGAGTCCCTGCCGCAGATGACGAGTTGGAGAACGACGATTTCCTCCCCCGGAAGGAAGATGTTCGCGATATCAACAAGCCGGTGCTTTAGGATCTCCACGAAATCGAATTCAAAAGCGTTGAAAATGCTCCCCAGCACAGTGGAAGGCGCGTAGTCCGTATACAGGTCTGCAAAGCAGCGTTGCAGCGTGAACCCCAATTCAGGAGTTGTGTGTTCCCCCGGCAACAAGACAAGCGTCTCGTGAATCGTGGCAAACTCTCGTGAGAATTTGCCCAGAGTACTCCACAGTGCATCGATCGCAGCGCGCTTGTCAACGTCGTCGGTAAACGCCTGCCATGGCTCCCCGAGGCTCTTAATGGTTGCGCCCTCCATGCTTTCCAGTGCGCGGCGAATCGCTGCTATGAGCCGGACAATGTCGTTTGAGTCGCCGGACCCGATTCGGTCGAGGTAGTCCTTGAGTCGAGAGCTGCGGTCGAAAAGGTCCGCAGCGACGCGCACGGGGACTTGCAGCTCAGGAGAAAGCATTCTGTAGCTCCCACAGCTCGATCTCGTCCGTCCGAGGGGAAGGGGCTGCGCACTTCACATCCAACTGGCGGAGCACCGAGTGGAGTTGTATCGCCTGCTCCCGTTCGCAACGACCAGTTTCAACAAGGGGCGACAAAGCCCTGATAAGCTCTCTCAGAAGTTCAGTGTCGCCCTCGTTTAGCTCCGGCTTCGTCTCAATAGAGGCGAAGCATTCCTGGAGCGCCTGCCGGAAGCTGTCGTCTGGAACGAGCTCCTTCGAGATTGCGGCGGAGCTTGAAGCCATGCGAAGCTGCCGAGAGAAGAACTTCTCCAGCAGGACCGCAGAATCCCGAGCTTCCTGGTCGACTTCATGCACGCCTCGGCGTGCGCGTACCGCAGCTAGATCGACCCTCGCCAGCGCGAGATCCACGGCCAGTGGACTCGGCATATCAAACGTGGTGCGAACGTTGGCAGTAGCCATAACCATTGTCCTCCCTTAAGGTTAGGGATTTCGCTCGTACCGAAAACCTCCAATGGAGTTGAAGATACGCTTGCCAGCCACCCAGGCGCCCCCCTTGTTGTGGGGGGGCACTGTATAGTGTACCATCCACCAACGAGGTCAGCAAGCGACGACGGGGTCGTGAGCCCCCGGCTCGAGTTGCCGCTTCTGCTATCGGGCCCGAACGGCTGGCGAAGGTGGACGACCTCGCGCACGAACCTCGAGTTCCGAAAGATGAAGGACGCTTTCGCGAACATCTTGCCTAATCCTCCCGACCGCCACAATGCTGAGTAAGAGCTGGCCGTCCGCGAGGATGTCTTCAACCCGATCTCCTTTGATCCTGAAGAAGGTGGAACCATCCGTTCCTAGCATCTCATCCAAGAGTAGGTCCTTCTTAGGCCAGCGTTGCCGCATCACCTGCAGTCCTTTTCGGATTCTCTGCAGGCTGAGCCCAGCCTCCCGTAGCCTTTTCACTACAGCGAGCTTCACCAGATCGCCGAAAGAATATCTGCGCTCAGACCCTTTGCCGGTGGCCTGCTGGACCGAGGGTAAAACGATGCCGCGCTCGGCCCAATAGTCCAGGCAACGCTGGGAAACTCCCACGATTCTCCTGGCGGCAGCCGCCGAGTGGTCACGACGTAGCATATTAGTACAACCTTGTTGTACTTATTTGTCCAGCTCTTATTCTTAACATCAATGCCCTTCCAAATGCAAGCCCTTATCGTGGGGCATACCCTACACCTACCGTGGGGTCCAACGCGCGGGCCGAGCCCCTGCCTCCTGGCTGCCGCGGGTGTGAGGCTCCGTCGGCCACGACTTTCTGGGAGCCTCAGATAGGGAATCCCGCCGAGCCTGCGCAGTCGTTCCGACGCGTGGTACGCGATTTCGGGGAACCGAATCCGGCAAAAAGAGCCGCGCCCTTCGTCCCACCCCCGAGACCAGAAAAGCAGCGGCGAAGACTCCAATACTCGTCAACCGCTATGCTGCCAGCACTGACCGGCCATCGCACTGGGGGACCTACAGCAGGCCTTCGCCGCTACACGTCCAGATTCCGCGCCTCCAGGGCGTGTTTTTCTATATACTCCCGCCGCGGCTCGACCTTGTCGCCCATCAGGATTCGGAACAGATCGTCGGCGGCGCCGGCGTCTTCCATGGTGACTTGCAGGAGGGTGCGGTTTTGGGGGTCGAGGGTGGTCTGGCGGAGCTCTTCGGCGTTCATCTCGCCGAGGCCCTTGAAGCGGGTGACCTGGAGGCCCTTCTCGCCGGCGGCGCGGACGGCCGTCAACAGGCCGCGGAGGTCGTCCAGGCCGGTGACCAGCTCGCCGCGGCGGAGCCGGTAGCGGGGCTCTTCCACGCCGGTCCGCTCCTGCGGGATGAGGCTGTCGATCTCGAAACCCATCTCCCTCAGCTCGGCCAACTGGTTGTTGATCGAGCGGACCTCGTGCAGCTCGACGATCCGCAGGCGGGCACCGACGGGCACCGAAGCGGAGCTTTGGTCGCGTTGGTCGGCCGGCTCTCCGTTCCCCTCGCTGCCGTTGATCGACTCGTCCTCCAGCTTCAACTCCTCGCCGACCTCCTGTTCGTGCCGGGCCAGGAATTCTTCCAGTTCCTGGCGCGAGGTGAACCAGTGTTCCTGGTGGCCGACGAAGACGTGGGAGACGGGCAGCCTGCCGGAGACGGGGTCCTGGCGGGCGGCGTGGGCGGGGAGGCTGATGCCGCGGCGCTGCAGCGCGATCAGCGGATCTTCCAGCGCGGCCAGGCAGCGGCAGAGCCGTTCGATCTGGCGACCTTGGATGGTCCGGCCGTCGCCCGGCTCGAAGACCGCGTCGGCCAGGCCCGCCTCGAGCAGTTGGGCCTTCATCTCTTCTTCGGTCTGGACGTATTGGACCTCCTTCTTGCGGCGGACGCGGAACAGGGGCGGCTGGGCCACGTAGACGTGGCCGCGGCAGACCAGCTCGTACATCTGCCGGTAGAAGAAGGTCAACAGCAGGGTGCGGATGTGCGAGCCGTCCACGTCGGCGTCGGTCATGATGATGATCTTGTCGTAGCGCCGCTTGCTGAGGTCGATGTCGGAGCCGATGCCCGAGCCAATCGCCGAGATCATGCTGCGGACCTCTTCGTTGGCCAGCACCTTGTCTTCGCGCGACTTGTAGGCGTTGATGATTTTGCCGCGGAGTGGGAGGATGGCCTGGAACTCGCGCATGCGTCCGCCTTCGGCGCTGCCGCCGGCGGAGTCGCCCTCGACGAGGTAGAGTTCGCAGCGATCGACTTCGCGGCTGGTGCAATCGCGGAGTTTGCCGGGCAGCCCGCCGCCGGAGAGTGCCCCTTTGCGCTCGCGGACCAGGAGGCGGGCCTTGCGGGCGGATTCGCGGGCCTCGGCGGCCAGCAGGCCCTTCTGCAAGATGATCTTGGCCGACTTGGGGTTCTCCTCCAGGTAGCTGCTGAGGAAGTCGCCCACCGCCGAGATGACGATCCCCTCGACCTCGCTGTTGCCCAGCTTGGTCTTGGTCTGGCCTTCGAACTGGGGTTCGGGCACGCGGAGCGAGAGCACGGCGGTGAGCCCCTCGCGGAAGTCGTCGCCGCTGGGCGTGAGGTCCTTGAACGTGCCCGATTTCCGGCCGTAGGCGTTGAGACTTCGGGTCAAGGCGGCCCGAAAGCCCGACAGGTGCGTGCCGCCCTCGGTGGTGCAGATGTTGTTGACGTAGGAGTGGACGTTTTCGGTGTATTCGGCGGAATACTGGATGGCGACCTCCAGGCCCACGCCCTGGTGGTGGCCGGAGATGTAGATGATGTCCTCGTGGGCCGGTTCGCTGGCCCGGTTGAGGTACTCGATGAATTCGAGGATGCCCCGCTCGTAGTGGAAGGTTTCGCCGGTGCCGGCCCGCCGGTCGCGGAAAACGATCTTCACGCCCTGGTTGAGGAAGGCCAGCTCCTGAAGCCGGCGGTGGAGGATGCCGTAATTGAACTGGATGTTGGGAAAGATCAGCGAGTCCGCCTTGAAGGTGGTCTTAGTGCCCACGCGATCGGTGCGGCCGATCCGCTGCACCT
>Ga0315281_10010224_pt1 | contig 12939 bp, 9 predicted proteins | sample YL17G07_0_MG_FD_204540 | JGI IMG/M metagenome (GOLD analysis project Ga0315281, IMG submission 204540) | Sediment microbial communities from Yellowstone Lake, YNP, Wyoming, USA - YL17G07_0 | ecosystem: Environmental > Aquatic > Freshwater > Lake > Sediment | place: USA: Wyoming | collected... | reverse complement strand
CAAGCCCGGCCAGAGCATCAAAGTCGTCTGGGACGAACAGAGCGTAGAAACGGGTTTAAAGAAGCTCGGCGCGCTGATTGGCGACGGCACCCAGATCGGTTGCAATTGCGTGACCAATCCCGGAACTGTCATTGGCAAGAACTGTCGGGCTTATGGGCAAGCGACTCTGGGCGGGACGTACGGTCCGGCGCGTCGTATCCGGCCCGATGTCGCGATGAAGGAAACCGAACAGATTCTTGGCGACTTGACTGCCAAGTAAAAAGACCGGCACTTACGCCTCGGACACGATAGTCCGGGGCTTTTATTTATAACTTATTCCACGTATTTAGCCGGCGTATAAACATTGCGCGCATTCCAAATCAACCAGCCTCCGGCTCTGGCGTCGCGCGCAGCTTTGATCTGGGCTTCTATCTTGGCCGCGTCGTATTCGGCGCCGAGGTCGAAGTCTTGGATCCAGGGTCTGAATTTTTTACGCGATACGCGAGAATCGAGTTCCGGATAATCGATCCATAGGATGTCCATGCCTTTGTCCAAAGACTGTTTTACTATCTCGTACGGATGCTCGGCCGGATTGGCAAAGCCCTGAAAATTATTCGGATAGTGCGACGGGTAAACCATGGGCGATATGGCGGCCGCGTCCGGATAAGCGTCGGCCATGCGCTGGCCGATCTGGATGTCGTCCGTGTGCCAAAAGGTCATGCCGTAAAGGTCGTAAGAAAAAGGAATGCCGTCCACAACAAGCGCATCCCTCAGATGTTTGAAAAACGTTTTCATGACTTTGGCTTTTGTCGTGGTCGCGCTGTCGAAAATAGGATACACGATGGCTGAGACTTTGCCGTCCGTGGGAAAGCGCACGTAATCAAACTGCACCTCATCGAAACCGCGTGCGTAAGCTTCATGTGCCAGCTCCGCTGCATAATCAGCCGCCTCTGGCGCAGCCGGATCCAGCCAAAGCATGCCTTTTTTATCGTGCCATAACTTTGCGTCAGAAGTGCGTAGCGCAGCCTCAGGATTCAGGGTGGCGAATAATTTATCTTGCATGACGAATATACGCGCGATGCGATAGATTTTCTTTTCCTTAAGACTTTCGAGTAGCGCGTCCAAATCTCTGATAGCAGGATATTTTGGCGCATACTTTTCCAAATTTTTATTCTTTGGTTTGAACGACAAAGTACCGTCCTCGATCTTCAAGTCAATAACGACCGTATTCAGTTTCGAAGTCTCGGCATACTTCATCAGTTCGTTCACGCGCTTGGATCCCGCCGTCCAGCCCGTCCAATAAAAACCCCTTACTTCGTCCGGCATGGGGACGTGCCCGACGCCTGGAACTTTGGGAATAACAAATCCGGTCGTTGTCGCGATCTGGGTTGTGGACGCGTTCTGCGGCAAAGCCGAGGACGCCTGGACTTGAGTTTGCGCTTGCGGTACCGGACCGGCAGGGGAGGGCGCTAACGCGGATTCGCTAAAGCCTATTAGACAAGTCAAAAGAATGACGAAATCGGCTAAAAGCAAAAAAGGCCAAAGAGCTGGCCAAATGGGTTGTGTTGGCTTGATTTGGACGGGAATCGGTGCCGGTTCCATTGAAGTATCCTAGCACCAGTGCGCGGAAAGAGTGATTGCAGCTTACTTGCCACTAGCCAAGCACCTTTGAATCGTTTCTATGATTTCGCTCAGGCCTTTGCCGTTCACGTTCGAGTGCAGGATCAGCTCGATTCCCGGATACGCGGCCTCGAGCGAACTGATGGTATTGGTCGTTTCGGAATTGGAAAGCTTGTCCGCCTTATTGACGATCATGACCAGGGGAGTGCCGCTGGCTTTGATATAGTTCAACATCTCTCTATCCAAAGCTGTCGGTCCGAGGCGTCCGTCGATAATCAAAAAGACTAATTTCAACTGTTTGGCCTGCCACAGATAATCGTTCAGCATGTCTGAAAAAACCTGGCGGTTGGTTTTAGAAGTCTTAGCAAAACCGTAACCCGGCAAGTCCACCAGAAGAAAACGGTTGTCAATTTCAAAAAGATTGATTGTTCTTGTTCTTCCCGGTTCTGCGCTGACGCGGGCCAGGTCTTTTCGCCCCGTAATATGGTTGATAAGCGAAGACTTGCCCACGTTCGAGCGACCGACAAAAGCCACCTGCGGCTTGGTGTCGCCGGCAGGCATGTCTTCCAACTTGGTCAGGCTTTTCAGGAATTTAACTTGCATGCCTGGAGCATAGCCCGAACAGGGGATAAGCACAACCGATCGATGTCTTTCAGTTCAGCAGGGGAATTGGCAAACCACCAAGTCGCTGTTTTATCAGGTTAAGCACGCCTTCGTATTCGGCCGGATTTTCGAGATAGCGGACGTCTTGCGTGGGAATGGTCAAGACCGGAGCCAGCATGAATTAGCGCGACCAGTTTTCGTACAGCCGGTTCAGGCCTTCCAGGTAATTCACGTCGATCGCCTGTTCAAAATCACGACCGCGTTGCCGTATGCGTTCCACCAAACAGGGGACCGGTGCCTGCAGATAAAACACCAGATCTGGCGGACGCAGCAGGCGCGCAGCTGTCTGATAAATCTCCTGGTACGTGTCCCAATCGCGCGCCGCGATGAATCCGCGTTCATATAAATTTCGAGCGAAAATCTCCGCATTTTCATATAAGCTCCGGTCCTGGATCAGCACTCCCTCGTCGGCCAGGATGACGGCATGGTCTTTGAGCCGCCGGCCCAAAAAATACCATTGCGAATGGAAGGCCCAGCGCGGCATGTCCTGGTAAAAATCCGCAAGATAAGGATTCTCGGTCGTGGGCTCGAAATACGGCTTGCCGCCTAAAGTTTGGGCCAAAAGTTTAGTGAAGGTCGATTTCCCGACTCCCATGTTTCCCGCGATTGCAATGAATAGCTGCATGCCAATAAAATACACTCCATGCAGGTGGAAGCGAAGAGGCGTAAAAAAAATCCGCCAGAATTTTTCCGGCGGATTTTTTTTGGCAGGGGCTCGTGGAAGACGTTCGGACGCTGGTAATGAGCGAACCGGCGTTATACATGGCCAGAATTCGTTAGAGAATCCAACCCGTGACAAAATGTCGCGAACTCTCGCTTTCTGGATCTAAGTCTAACCTCACTCTAATGCTTTTTCTGCCGGACTGACGCCGTTCAGTATTTTATGTGGAAAAAAATTCCACGCGTCGCTCACGGTTTCCAAGATATCGCTTAAGTCTCCCGCTCCTTGGCCGTTATCGAACATAGCGACGATTTTCATCATGTCGTCCGTTTCATCTTCGTTGAAGATGGCTTCTTTTACGTCATCTAGACCGAATTCGCTTTCTGCCGCCACGAGAAGATCAAGCAGTTCTTGCTCGATCTCCTTACGGCGCTCGAGGATTTGTTGTCGATTGAGTTTTTCCATAAAGTAATTTATCCAACTTCCAGCTGTCTACAGATTGTAGATAACTGGAACTCGTCTTCACTGAACAGAGCGATTTGAGTTGTTGTTTCCATAAATTATCGTAGATAGAGATAGGCAGAGTTACGCTGTAAATCTTCCAGGGAAACGGCGTGTTTTTGAGGGAGCGATGGATCTTTAGAATTCCAATACGGCTGCATCGGCTCATCCAGTTCAGCGCCGGTCAACAAGATGATAGGAATATTTTCTGTTTGCAAGACTTTAAACCTCGCCGTCTCAGCATCGGTAAACTTAGCTATTTTTGAAAAAATTAAGTAACACTCCATTCCCAGCTGGATCAATTTTTCTCTGATTAGTTTGAGATTGGCTATGTCGTTATCATCTATCTCGCCATTCTCTTTGCATTCGCCAATACAGATTTTTACCGAATGATCTCTTGGTAGCTGCTCAATTACGCAAAAATCAATTTCGTATGCTTCAGTTAACTTCAACGTTAAAGCGGTGGAAAATAAAAATCCGAAGTCTCTGATAGTTCTCTGCAAAAGAAGGAGAGTCAATATTACTGGGATCGATCCTTCTTGTCGTTTTTTCTCAAGTTGAAAGAGTCCACTGGTTTGGAAGTCGGTACTCTTATTATCATAAATCTGTTGTGACGCATCGTTTGATGCGTCACAATACTGACACACCCACACCGCATCAATCTGCTTCAACGAAAACCAGCTCATCAGTCCGCAGTTCGAACATTTAAGGCTGTATCCTATTGAAATTAGTTTTTTATCTAGCAGATGCTTGATGACATCGCTTTTTGTAGGGGTCGCCTCTTTCTGACCCCTTACAAGAATTAAATCTTTGTGTTTTACCGCATCGATTTTTATCGTTTGATTCAAACTCGCTCTCGATATCGAGTCTGGACTTGAGAGCAATTTTCGTACGCATTCCATTTTAAATACACGACAATCTTCAAGATTACCCATTTGCTTTACAATATTTTTCGCTATCCTCCCGGGATGACTGGTCGCAACGTCTGTAAAACCAGCTTGTTTAAAGATTTCAAGGATTATCGCATCTTGAGCAATGGGAAAGACTGTGACGAAATCTCGATTCTGTTCTTCAATAAGGGTAATGCCATCTTTCCCAACTTTTAATTTCCACGGATCGAAAGCGACCTGACGACTAAAAAATTCATTAAAACCTGAAAGAAATGGCAGTTTTAAAGTATGACCTTCGTAACCAAATTCACCCATTGGTTCAATGTTGATAGCTATTTCTTGATTTCTTTTTCTCCCCAAATCAACCAAGAAATTCTTTAACGGTAGCGAGACGGATAGTTGGTACCTTTCGTACGATTTGTCGACGCCGCAGTTCGCCGTCTGCCAGTCAAAGTAAAAGACGCTCGGCTCATTGAATGTGTAACCCGCCTCAACTCTGAACGATAACCGCTTTGTGCTTTTGTGACCTTTTAGTAATTTCGAAACCTCGTCCATTCGAGAGTTTGTTTTGACAAACAGAATCGCTGAATCAGGGAATTCCGGATGACGATTAGGATACTTATCGAAATCTCGTAGCAAGGTTGCAAAATAGGTTTTGTATTTGGCAATCATCGTTTCTGGAATAAAATCCAGTATCATCCCGCCGGCTCTAAGATTCCAAAAATATAGCAAGTCATCAAATGAATTATGATCACCAAAGTAAACTCCGAAGTTCGCGCCCTCTCCGAAATATCCTGTTAGATTGTGGCTCGTTGTAAGGATCGGATTAATAAATCTCAGCGCGGCATTTTCCTGTGCAATCGTTTTTCCAACTTCCGTTTTGACGCCCTTCAAGCCCCCAAGAAATAGTTCTTCGTATTCGTATTTTAGATTTAACTGCTTTGATGGAAAACGGCCATATCTCAGTGTAAATAATTTATCGAGATCCGACTCCGTCGACCAATTCATAACACGAAAGCGACTCTTGTATGTTCGTGAGCGTAGTTTGAATTCTTTTTCCCATAAACAATCAAACAGGTTAATTACATCTAAAACAGCCAACTCCTGCTTTTTCGTATACCAATCTTCGTAGAAAAGGCTGTGGAGCATTGGGAGTGATCTGAACTTATCTTCCTCAACAATTTTTTTGATCGTCTCGCTACTGTCGACCGGAAAAAGTACGTCAACATTGAACAGCTCGATCAATTCTCTAGCTTTTTTGACGTCAGTATCAACGGCAATGATTGGGTTGTGAATCCCTCCCCATAAAATCGTATTTATCTCGGCCGCTTTGACTAACGAGCTGATGTTTCCGGACTCAATAAGAAAGCCAATCCTCACTGGTCGATATCTTACTGATACGCTTTGCGTCGACATAACTAGACGACTTCTTCCGCCAATCTCTCCGCTTGTTCGATCACCGTATCAACGGCGATCTTTTCGTACGTCGGTGGATAGCCGTATTTGCGGAGCAAGCGTTTAACGGCAACGCGAAGCGCGGCGCGGACGCTTTCGCGGACCTGCCAATCGATGCTCGTGCTGTTTTTCACGGTTTCGACTAGCTCTCGGGCGAGTTGGCGGAGTGTATCAACGCCCATCATTGTTTCTACATCGTCGACGGTTGCGATGGCATCGTAGAATGCGATTTCATCTTGGTTTAGACCGAGTGCTTTGTCCTTTTCTTCAACGGTTCGAATATCTTTTGCTAAGCCGATCAATTCGTCGAGAACTTGAACCGTTTCAATAGCGCGGCTTTGATATGACTTGATCGCTTTCTCGAGCAGATCCGCGAATGAACGCTGGCGCACGACGTTCGTTTTGAATTTCGATTTGATTTCACCAAGTAGTAATTTCTTAAGCACTTCAACCGCGAGATTTTTCTGCTCCATGCCACGAACTTCCGCGAGGAACTCATCAGATAGAATAGAAATATCTGGTTTCTTGAGTCCGGCAACAGCGAAGATATCCATCACCTCATTCGAGGCCATGGCTTGAGAAACGATTTGATGAATCGCGTGTTCGATTTCCTCAAACGGCCGACGATCAACTTCGGACGCCTTTGTTTGTGCGGCTTTGACCGTCTGGAAGAACGCAACGTCATCACGAATTTCCACCGTCTGCGGATGTGGGACGGCGAGTGCGAATGCTTTGGTTAAATCATTTACGGCTGATGCCAAACGTTTCGCGCCATCCTGTTGTTTCAAAATGTGTTCCTGTGCGTTTGGCAACAAAGACAATCGCGCCGAAGCCGATCCAGTCCATGCGGACCAATCGAAACCATGGAACAGGCCGCGACATACTTCGAACTTTTCCATCATGAGCGAAATCGCCTCATCTTTATCAATCGTGGCTTTGCCTTGGCCTCCGCTTTCCGTATAGGCGGCAAGAGCCTTTTTGAGTTGGAACGCGAGACCAAGATAATCGACAACAAGACCGCCCGGTTTATCTTTGAACACACGATTCACACGTGCAATTGCTTGCATGAGTCCGTGTCCGCGCATGGGTTTGTCGATGTACATCGTGTGCATGCACGGCGCATCAAAACCCGTGAGCCACATATCGCGCACGATAGCGATCTTGAATGGATCTTTAGCGTCCTTGAATCGCTTCGCCAAATCTTCCCGCGCTTTCTTGTTACGAATGTGCGGTTGCCATTCGGCCTTGTCTGAAGCAGAGCCCGTCATGACAACTTTCACGACTCCGGTCGCATTATCGCTTGATGCCCAAGCCGGACGAAGTTTGATGATTTCGTTGTAGAGATCAATACAGATACGCCGGCTCATGCACACGACCATGGCCTTGCCATCCAAAACTTCCAACCGTTTTTCAAAATGGTCGACAATATCTTTTGCGATGAGCTTGATGCGTTTCTCTGATCCGACAATTGCTTCCAGAGCCGCCCATTTCGTTTTCAATTTCTCTTTGCGGTCGGCTTCTTCGCCCTCGGTCAGCTCATCGAATTGACTGTTCAGGAATTTCTTCGACTCAGGATCCAATTCGAGCTTGGCCAGACGGCTTTCGTAATAGATCGGAACGGTTGCGCCATCTTCGACCGCGCGTTGGATATCGTAGACGCTGACGTATTCGCCGAACACGGCTCGCGTGTCACGATCTGCACTTTCAATCGGCGTGCCGGTGAAGCCAATATATGTCGCATTCGGCAATGCCTCACGCATGTGACGCGCGTAACCGTCGATGAAATCGTACTGGCTCCGGTGCGCCTCATCCGCCATGACGATGATATTTGAACGATCACTCAACTGGTCGAACGGATTCGTTCCTTCGGGGAGGAATTTTTGAATGGTGGTGAAGACAACTCCACCGGACGCGACTTTGAGAAGCTTCTTCAGATCCGTACGATCCTTTGCTTGCGCCGGAGTCTGTCGTAGCAAATCATGGCAGCGCGAGAACGTTCCAAAAAGTTGCTCGTCCAAATCATTACGATCCGTGAGGATGACAAGCGTTGGATTCTCCATCTTGGGTTCGACGATAATCTTGCCAGCAAAGAACGCCATGGTCAGACTCTTGCCGGATCCCTGTGTGTGCCAAATGACGCCACCACGATGATCGCCTTTAACGCTTGATGCTTCGACAACGGATTCGACCGCACTGCGGACTGCATGGAATTGATGGTAGCCAGCGATCTTTTTTAGCTTCTTTCCGCCCTCATCTTCGAACACGACAAAGTGCCGGATGTAGTCGAGGAGATGCTCTTTTGTGAACAATCCCTTAATCAGCACTTCCAGTTTCGGCATGGTCGAAGGAGCTAAATCCTCGCCCTTGATGGTGCGCCATGGCAGGTACCGCTCTCTGTCAGCCGTCAAACTGCCCACACGCGCCTCCAAGCCGTCAGAGATGATGCAAAGCTCGTTTGTGCGGAACAACGTCGGAAGCTGGGCTTTGTAGGTCTGGATCTGCTGGAACGCACTCCAGATGGTCGCATTCTCGTCAGCTGGATTCTTAAGCTCGATCACGGCGATAGGTAGACCGTTCACGAAAATGATGATATCGGGTCGGCGTTCGTAGTCGCCTTCAATAATTGTGAATTGATTCACGGCGAGCCAATCGTTTTTCTCCGGATGTTCGAAGTCAAAGAGGCGGACAATTTCGGATTGGTACGAACCATCTTCTTTTTGCGCCTCAACCGTGATGCCTTCGACAAACATTTTATGAATCGCTTGGTTGGTATCGATAGTGAAAGGAAAATGGGTCGCAGTCAGCCTTCGCATGACCTCGAGCAAAGCCCAGCCATCCAAATCCGGATTCAACTTTTGCACCATCGCCATGCAACGGTTTCTCAAAATCACCTCGGCATACCCGGTTCTTTCTGGATGTTCACCATCGTGGGCGATATCCGGTCCAAAGGCAATTTGATAGCCAATGCCATCAAGCCACTCAAGCGCGGCTTCCTCAACTTCGGATTCAAAGAATTTTTTCATACTTGTTATTTCAATAAATTGTCGAGGCCATTTCTTGCTCGATCGATAAGATCATCATAAGTAAGAACCTCAACCCAATGAAAATACGAGAGCAGCCGTCTTAGATGTTTTGGATATGCATTGTCGGTTTGCTTTGTGCCAGTTCCATTTTGTGGTTCGCGCCGACCAATCAGCAAGATTCCGCGCGGTTTATAATATTTTCCAAAACGATCCTCCAAAATTTCTTCACCAGAAGTATCATCACGCTCTGTGCTATAAACGCTATAATAATATTCAAGGTAACCTGTGAGTTGCCCTAACGCCTCCGCTAATTCCGGTGCGATAAATTGACGACCCATCGAATCTTTTCGTAATAATTCTGCCTTTGGCAACTTCACCTCTAGGATATCACTCAACCCATCAATTCTTTTCAGCCGTCGATCGGGAATGCCGGCATCGCCAGCTGGACGAATATCAAGAGAGACGTACTCAGGTCCAAATATCCAAGGCATTTCTGCAAGCGCCGTTTGAATATCCGCTACCTCTTTCACGTCTGATCGACTGATCATTTTTTCAAATTCATCAATCATCCCTCTTTTTTCTTCAATCTTGGATTGTGTCAGACCGCGCTTTATTAAATCAGGTATATCAAATCCGGACGTCAAATAGCCTGCATCAAAAAGCTTTATCAATGCTTCCTTACCAAGAACATCTCCACTTAGGGAAACGAGCTTTCCGAAAAGCTCTGGCTCCAATGTTAAACTGTCGGCTAAGACAAACTTGCCCGAAGCGAGCGTGCCAAGATCGGCATCAGTAAGAAATTTCAAAAAACCTCTCAACGTTTCAGCTTGTTTAATTGGCAAACTGACCACAGGTCCCGGATCTAAGGCACCCCCAGATTTTTTCGTGTATCTCTGGATTTTCAGGTCAGTAATAGATCCTTTTTGAGAAATAAAGGTCGCTAAATACTTATATCGGCTATTCTCCTCGACTATGAATTCGGTATCAGATACGGCAGAAATATATTTATCTTGCTGATTTTTAAATTCCGATATCTTAATTTCGCCCTCATTTTGCAGAGCGGTGAAGTCCGCATCGCTTGGCGGAGGAGGAAATTTATAATCAGGCGGCAGCATAGGATACGGTCTTAACTCTCCCTGAAAGAAGTTCAGGCAATAGCGAATCACGCGAATCAGCAAGCGTCCGCGTCTCTTTTAGGTTCATGGCTATTCTTTCATGAAGCGGCTTCGCTATTCGGTTGAATGCGTCAAGCACGTTCTGAGACGGAACCAGTATCGGCATCGGTCGAAAACTGCCTTTACTGATTTCTTGGAATGTCGTGCCATTTGCTCGGCCCTTTATCGTTTCCATATTCCATCGCGTCCAAAGCTGGATATAAAAATTCGAGAGAGCCTTTTCACAAATCATGGCGATAAATCCTTGGTTGATTGCCACAGGTATTTCCGAAATCACAAGATAGCCAATCGGGGCACGAGACGAAAGCAGGACGGTGCCGATCGGTAATAAACCAGAGCTAATTTGCTCGAGTCCGGCATCAGTGATTTTTCTTTCCGTTTTCAATAAGACCGGACTTTGGATATCCGACAGATCTTTTGGCGTCGCCCAGTAGTTAGCTCCATCTTTCCAGTATTCAATTTTTGTCGTACTTGGCGTGCTTCCGCCAACAACCCTGACTTCTTCACCAATAGTTGAAACTCTCCATCCCTTCGGTATCTCCCCAAGCGCCGAGTCCTCAAACGAATCTGGAAACAAATCCGCGCTCTCTTTCGGCAATCCTGTATTACGTCCTTCAGCTTTCGCACGCACCGGATCAAAATCCACAAACCACGATTTGAATAATGCCTGCGCCGTTTGTTCGAGCGTCTCGTTCATTTGGCGATTCAACTCGATCCTGTTATCGAGTGAGCCGAGGATGGAGGCGATAGAGAGTTGCTCAGATTTTGATGGATATGCCGCTTCAATTTCTTGCAGATCGCGCTTGGTAACATGACCTAGGCCCGTCGTCTGTTTATTTCGAGCAATACCAATAAAACTGGGCTTCAAATACTTAAGCAGGTAATACAAAAATTGCTGGTTGATGCCGTCGTTTGATGTAACGCGAAAAGAATGTTGATTCAACCAACCGTCACTGCCGCGCCACCAAAATGCATCAATCGAAGTCTCGGGTTGACCAGACCAAGAAAAAAGTAGATCCCCCGAATTAACATGCACCGATTCATCGAACATTTGATCGGTAAATTTCGTTTGGCTAGAAATACCATCTTTGATCTCCGCAATTTTGATGATCGGTTTTCCAGATTCACTAAAAACAAAATCTCGAAAAGCAAGACCGTTCACCCATGAAGCAAGAGAATACAAGGGTGCACGATTCCAGTCCTTGGAAAACGTAGGCCTATATAACCAATTTTGAGCCGCAATCTTATCCATACTACAAGTCAAACCCGATCCGTTTCAGATTCTTTTTTATCTCATCCTCCAGCTCATCCGATTTCGTAAACTGTTCTGCCAATGTTTTTGTGAGACGGCTCATCTTATCAGCGATCAGCTCGCCGTCATCCTCAATTTCTTCTGCTCCGACATATCGACCGGGCGTGAGCACGTATCCGTAACCTCGAATTTCATCCATGCTCGCGGATTTGCAGAATCCTTGGACGTCATCGTATTTTTCTGCGCCAGCATCGCCGCGCCACGCGTGATACGTGTCCGCGATCTTCTTGATGTCTTCATCCGTGAGCTCGCGGTGCACGCGATCAATAAGACGACCAAGCTTGCGGGCATCGATGAACAGGACGCTACCGCGTCGGTCACGGTGTTTGTGATTCTTTTTATCTCGAGCGAGAAACCAAAGACAGACTGGAATTTGCGTTGAGTAAAAGAGCTGTCCGGGCATGGCGACCATGCAATCAACCAAATCAGCTTCGAGGATACTCTTGCGGATTTCGCCCTCGCCGGACTGGTTGGATGACATGCTGCCATTCGCCAAAACAAAACCAGCCGTACCGGTCGGTGCAAGATGATGGACGAAGTGCTGAACCCAAGCGAAGTTCGCGTTGCCAGCTGGAGGTACTCCGTATTTCCAACGAACATCACTTTTCAAGCCGTCGCTACTCCATTCGTTGTCATTGAACGGAGGATTGGCAATGACGTAATCAGCTTTGAGATCTGGAAAAGCATCGTGATGAAATGAACCTTGGTCGTTCCAACGAATGTCCGCATCGATACCACGAATAGCCATATTCATCTTGGCCAGCTTCCATGTCGTGTTATTCAACTCTTGGCCATACACGGCGATGTCACCAATCCTGCCTCCATGTGTCGCCACAAATTCTTCGCTCTGCACGAACATGCCGCCGGAACCGCAACACGGATCAAAGACGCGCGACTTTACGGAAGGCGCGAGCATTTCGACCAAGACGCGGACGACGCACCGCGGCGTAAAAAACTCACCGCCCTTTTTGCCTTCAGCACTGGCGAATTGGGAGAGGAAATATTCGTACACGCGGCCGAGAATATCTTTTGATCGGTTCTCTTTATCTCCAAGCGCGATCGTGGAGATGAGGTCGATCAATTCGCCTAACCGTTCTTTGTTTAATTTTTGATTGGCATAGTCATGCGGCAAGACTGCTTTGAGCGAGTCGTTATCTTTTTCGATCAGCATCATCGCCTCATCGAGCAGTTTTCCGATCGTCGGTTGTTTGGCATTGGCCTGTAAAAAGGACCAGCGAGCATTTTTAGGAACCCAAAAGATATTCTCCGCACGGTATTCGTCCGAATCTTCCGGATCAGCGCCTTTACCTTGATCGGCCGCCAACGCCGAATATTTCTCTTCGAAGGCATCCGAGATGTACTTCAAGAAAATCAGTCCAAGGACGATGTGTTTGTATTCGGCCGAGTCGATATGGCCTCGCAGCTTGTCAGCGGCAGACCAGAGGGTGGCTTCGAAGCCGAGGTTGGCCCCATTTTGGCTTTTAGTGGAAGGCTTTTTTGGCATAAATACTCAACAGGCGGCATCACCGCTGTGGGAGCAAAGTATAGCCGTTCAGTCAACACATGGCCAGTTTTGCTTTGAAAATTATCTCCCCTTGGGCTAGGATTTGGCTGAATGAAGAATGAATATGCAAAATGAGCAAATTTTTGATTCTGTTGT
>Ga0315281_10010222_pt1 | contig 12939 bp, 12 predicted proteins | sample YL17G07_0_MG_FD_204540 | JGI IMG/M metagenome (GOLD analysis project Ga0315281, IMG submission 204540) | Sediment microbial communities from Yellowstone Lake, YNP, Wyoming, USA - YL17G07_0 | ecosystem: Environmental > Aquatic > Freshwater > Lake > Sediment | place: USA: Wyoming | collected... | reverse complement strand
TGCGTACCGGCTGAGGTGCCATTTGTCTTCCACAGTTCCCAGTAGTGGTGATACTCAGGATCGTCTGCTCCCATCAAAACAATCAACGAACCACCGAACGCCTGAAACCAGAATGGCCCAGAGAATTGAAAACCGGGAGCGGTTTCGATGAGAATCTCGGTCCCTGCGGCCGTTCCATCGCTGGTCCAAACTGCCGTGCCGTCCGTGAAATTCGTCGCGACGAAGACGGATCGCGATCCCACAGTCGTGAAGTTGCGGGGATACGAGCTGGCGGGATTCGTGGAAAAATCCCGAACCAGCGCGCCGGGAGTCCAACTCGGTGTTCCGCAGCCGCTTGGCGAAACAACCGAATCGACCGACCTGTCGGCCGAATCCGCCACGGCCGAACCGGCGAAAATCCATAACGCCAAAACAAATACACAGAATACAAACCCCGGACTCCCTGGGCTGCGGCCCCGGCCAGTCCTCTTCACATCGTTGGCGTCGTCAGTGGAATTTTCGCTCTGTCCATTTCTCCATCCATTGGGAGAAACCGACAGAGAGAAAATTTCACCGGACGCGAGATTCCGCGTCATGGTTTTTCCTCCCGGAGGTCTTTCGCCGCGCCTTCGCGCGACAGAGTCAAAGATAGGCAACCCGCGCGGAAATTCTACTCGTTCGCCAATGGTCGAAGCAAATTTCAACAGTCAACAGGGCGGACGAGGTGAGCCCGCGTGAAAGTGTTACGCTACCTTGATGGGAATAGACCCGGAAACGAACAAGGATCGAATCGGTCGAGAAGGCGCCCCACCGGTCCTGACCTCCGAAAATCGCTCCTCGGGTCGTCCGATCCGAAATCCGGTGGTCCGCGTGCTCGTGGAACGGTGGGAAGCGAATCCGCGGAATGCCACGGGCACAGACAAGACGTGGGTGGAGAATCGCTTCTTCGAGTCGCGCGATCATTTCGCCAAAGCGATCCGGATCCGATGACGGACGACTTCGACGTTCTGGCAGCTGCGCTCAATCGACAGCAGGTCCGCTTCGTCGTGATGGGTGTCTGGGGCGCCAACTATTACGCATCCACCACCGCGACAATCTTCACCACCCAGGACCGCGACCTCTTCCTCCCCCTCGATCCCGAGAATCTCCTTGCCGCTTGGAAGATCTGCAGAGATCTCGGACTCGATCTCTGGTGCGGCGACGAGCCGCTCGGCGAGCCGATGGATCGTTTTCTCGCTGAAAGGATCGTCGAGCACAGAGCCCTCGTTCGAGCAACCGGGCCCCAAGGGCTTCAAGTGGATCTCACCCTCGTCATGGCCGGGTTCGATTTCGAGACCGTTTTCCGCGAACGCCGAACCTTTCTCGTTTCGGGCGTGGAGATTCCGGTGGCGCGACTCGCCCACATCGTCTCTTCCAAAGAAGCGGCGGGGAGACCCAAGGATCTGCTTTTCCTCGCTTCCTACCAAGAGGCGCTCGAGCAGCTCCTCGGCCGCGAGTGAAAGCCTGCGACTTCACAATTCGGCTTCCCGCTTGCCGTCCTCGCGCCGCCCTTTCATAATCCCCAGCGGGGGGAACGCGATCATGTCGACCGAACCGGAGTTCCTGATCTGCCTCGAGTGCGAAACGCCTTGCTACACCTTCGATTGGGACGAAGCCAAAGGAAAGACCATCGCCGCGCAGTGCCAGGCTTGCGGAAACGACAAGGTGGAGGAGTTCGACACCGAGGCGGGATTCTCCGGTGAGGAGTGATCGTCCGTCCGAGAGGTTCGTTCATCCCCTCGCCGAGCGATACGCCTCGGCCGAAATGGAGAGGATCTTCTCGCCGGCGATGAAATTCGGCACGTGGCGGCGCCTCTGGCTCGCCCTGGCCGAAACCGAAAAAGAGCTCGGGCTGCCGATCACCGAAGCGCAGATCGCCGCGATCCGGGCCCACCTCGACGACACCGACCTCGATCGAGCGGCCGAAATCGAAAAGGAAGTGCGCCACGACGTGATGGCGCACGTCCGGACACTGGCCGAACAGGCGCCCGAAGCCGCAGCGATCCTTCATCTCGGCGCCACCAGCGCCGACATCGCCGACAACGCGGAAATCATCCAGATTCGTGAGGCGCTCGTGCTGACGCGCCTTCGAATCATCGCCGCGATTCGCCGGCTTCGAGATTTCGCCGATCGAGAAAAGGGAACGCCCTGCCTGGGTTTTACTCATTTTCAACCGGCGCAGCCAACCACCCTCGGGAAGCGGGCCTGCCTCTGGGTTTTCGATCTGCTGACCGACCTCAAGGAAATCGAAGCGCGGATCGCCGAGATTCGATTCCGCGGAATCAAGGGGACCACGGGCACGCAGGCGTCGTTTCTCGCACTTTTCGGCGGCGACCGCGAAAAAGTCGCGGCCCTCGATCGGGGAGTCGCGGCGCGGCTCGGGTTCGACCGCGTCTATCCGGTGACCGGACAAACCTACCCGCGCAAGCTCGACGCTCAAGCCCTGGCTGCACTTTCGGGAATCGGCCAGAGCCTTTCGAAATTCGGAAACGATCTGCGCCTTCTCGCGCATCTCCGTGAAATCGAAGAACCTTTCGAGAAAGGGCAAATCGGCAGCTCGGCCATGGCTTACAAGAGGAATCCGATGCGGGCCGAGCGGATGTGCGCGCTGGGGCGGCACCTGATCACTCTCGCAACCGGCCCCGCCATGACCGCCGCGACCCAGTGGCTCGAGCGCACCCTCGACGATTCGGCAGGCAGGCGCCTGCAGATCGCCGAGGCGTTCCTCACGGCCGACGCGGCGCTCCTCATCGCCGACAACGTTTCCTCCGGCCTCGTCGTCCATCGCCGCAACGTCGCGCGGCACCTCGAGGCCGAGCTTCCCTTCCTCGCCACCGAAAACATCCTGATGGCCGCCGTCAAGAAAGGGAAGGATCGCCAGGAGCTCCACGAGAGAATCCGGGTCCACTCCCGCGCAACCGCCGACCGCATCGCGGAAGAAGGGGAAAACAACGACCTGCTTGAACGAATCGCCGCCGACCCGCTCTTCGGTCTCACCCCGGACGAAATCAAATCCATCGTTCGCCCCGAAGAATTCATCGGCGTCGCACCGGAACAGGTCGAGCGATTTCTCGCCGAAGAGATCGACCCGGTGATCAGGAACGAAAAAGCAGCGGATGCGCCCGAGCTGCGAGTGTAAAGACGACCGCCAGCACCTGGAATTCCGAGGAATCGAAGACAGAGACGAGATGAAATTGGAAAATCGGTTCTCGCCGATTGCCGGCTGTTTCTCCGGGCGCCCTGGCGATTCCCGTCCCTGCCCCCGTTCCCGCGAAACGTTCGCGCTGTCCTTACTTCTCACCGGCCTCGTTTTTCTCGCCGCCTGCCAAACGCCCCGCCCCCGCGCGACTCCGCCCGGTTCCGGTCTCCCTCCCGGGCCCGACGGAACGCACGAAATGCGCGGAAACGCCTCGTGGTACGGGCCCGGATTCGAGGGGAAGCCGACTTCGTCGAAAGAGATTTTCACCGGAACCGAGCTCACGGCGGCCCACCGAACCCTCCCGTTTGGAACGGTCGTTCGGGTGGCCGTCACGGGATCGGGCGAGGAGGCGGGGCGCGAAGTCGACGTGCGAATCAATGACCGCGGCCCGTTCATCACCGGACGAATCATCGATCTCTCGCGGACGGCGGCGCGGAAAATCGGCCTCGACCGCGCGGGAGTTTTGCCGGTGGAGTTGACCGTCGTGAGCTGGAGCCAGAGCGGAGCGCCGGTTTCCGAAAAACTCGACCCCGACCGCCTCTACGTTCTTCAGATCGGAGTCTTCGCCTCGTACGAGAACGCCCGGCAGCTGCGAATCCGGGTCGAACCGATGATCGACACTTTGGTCGAGGTGAAAGAGCGGGCGGGGGTTTATCGGGTCATCGCCGGCCCGCTGCAAGGGTTGCGCGCCGCGTCGGCCGCGCGCAAGACCCTCGAGGCGATCGGAATCGAAGGAATCCTCTCTCCGTTCTAGCATTTCCCGCCGAAGTGCGCCGCACGCTTGCCGTACACTGTTCTCGATCGAGAAGCGCCTCGGTTTCAGGCGCCGGGAGGAACCACCATGTCCGACTGCCTGTTTTGCAAGATCGTCGAAGGAAAAATTCCCTCGGAGAGTGTTCATTCCGACGAACTTTGTTATGCGTTCAACGACATTTCTCCGCAGGCGCCGACGCACGTTCTCATCGTGCCGCGCCGACATGTGCCGAGCATCGCAGAGCTCGACGACGCCGCGCTGGGTGGGCATCTCGTGATGACCGCTGCGGCGATCGCGAAACGGCTCGGAATCGACGACGGCTACCGGCTCGTCTCGAACCGCGGCAAACGAGCGGGACAGTCGGTTTTTCACCTTCACTGGCACCTGCTCGGCGGGCGTCCCATGCACTGGCCCCCGGGCTGAACGAATGGTGAAAAACAAGAAACAGGTCCACAGCTGTTCCCCGGGAAGACCCTCCGTGGTTATGCTGATGGGCGCTCTCTGGATGGGGACCGCGCCGCCGGCGGAGCCAGCGAAACACGGGCGTCACCCGACGGGGAGCGGCGCCCACTCGCCGACGGCGATCTCCCGCTCCGCACCGATTCCCGACGCGCCCCTCTCTTCGGGTGAGCTCCAGGCCGGACTCGAGCTTCAATCTGCTGCGCGCGCCGGCCGGTGGGCGGACGTTCTCCTGCAGCTTCGGGCCATGGAATCTTCCGATCCCGATTTCTATCGGACCAATTCCTGCGAGTATCTGCGTGGACGCGCCGCGGCCGCTCTCGGAAAAAACGACGAGGCGCTCGGGGCCTACGACCGGCTCTCTCCGACAAAAAGCCCCCTCGCCCTGCTCGCCGGAAATCAGGCCGCCTGGCTTCGTTTTCGAATGGGGGAGCCTGCGGCTCTGGACGCGCTCGCCCGAATGGCTCACGGCACGGGGGACGAAGCCGAGCGGGCCGCCCGTCAGCTCGTCACGTATTGGGCCGGGCGCGATGCCGGGAAGCTTCTCGAGACCGCCGTCGATCTCGAACGCCGCGGGCCCTCGGACCTCCGCCGTGACATGCGTTTCGAACGAGCCGAAGCATTACTCGCCCTTTCCAGAACCGACGAGGGCGCGGCGATCCTCCTCGATCTGGCGGCAGGACCTCCCGAACCGATCACTTCTTACAGCGCACTTCTCGAGCTCGAACGAATCGGGAAGGGGCTCGCGGTCGACCATCCGGCGGCAACCCTGCGAAGACTCGCCGAAACAGCGCTCCACCATCGCGATTTCGATCGCGCGATCCCCGCTCTCGAGCGGAATCTTCCGCCGGGAGTCGACCGCGAATTCCGGCTCGCTCATGCCTGCGAGCAAGCCGAACGCTACCCGGAAGCCGAAGCTCACTACCGCACCGCGATCGCCGCCGGCCGCCCGGGCCCGGCGCTGGACCTTCACCAGTACCGCTTGTCGCAGACACTCGTGCTCGCGGGACGAGGCGCCGACGCCGCCGTCGTCCTCGAAAAGATGATCGAAACGACGGCGAGCCCATCCGCGAATGAACGGGCGAAAATCTCGTTGTTGCGTCTCGAGGTCGAGCTCGGCCGTCTCGATGACGCCGTCGCTCTTCTTCATCAGTTGGCGGGCTGGTCCGCAAAATCCGATCGAGCGCAGGGCGGGAAACGGCAAACCCGCAAGCGTCGCGGGCGTCCCGTGTTCGACTCCTCATCCCCGTCGACGATCGAGGATGCCGGGATTCTGGTCGCCTCCTCTCTCCTGATGTCGGAAAAGAAAGAAGCGGCCGCAGCGCTCCTCGAAGAGGGCGCGCCGGATTCCGCCGCCTCTCCGCTCCTTCTTTATTGGCGCGGTCGACTGTCGGAATCGTCGGGCCGGCCCCTCGAAGCCGCAGCCCGCTTCGCCCTCCTTTCCGCCCGGGCCGGCGACGACCCGATCGGCGCATCGGCTCGCGAACGGCTCGCAGCGCTCCCCGCGGCCGCGCGCCAGCAGGTTCGAAAAGAGCTCATCGCCGGGTTGTTAGGGGGCGGAGACGCCGGCGTCGAGACGGCCCTGGCGACCGGCCGGAAAATTCTCGCGCTTTCGGTCGGAGCCGTCGAACAGGAGGAAGCCCTTTCCCTCGTTCGCGCGTCGGCGAACCGCTCGGCCCGCCTCGCCCCGTTTCTGGCCCTGGAGCCCGCCCCGATCCCCCGCCCTCTTCCTCCGGGTCACCCCGGAGCCCTCAAAGACCCGACGCGGCAACTTCTGGCTCTCGGACTTTTCGACGAGGCCGGCGCCGATCTCCAGAGATACCTGCCGCTCGGCCGCCCCGGCACGGCGCTGGCCGCAGCGCTGGCCTACACCGACGGAGCCGACTGGCCGCGCGCGCTCTACGCGGCGGAGATCCTTCGAAATGGCGCAGCCGACTTGCCGTTCGAGGCTCTCCCTCTCCGGATCGCCCGCATCCTTTTCCCCGAGGCCTACCCCGCGGAGGTCGCGGCAGGATCTCTGGCCTCGGGCGTCGAACCGGAGCTGATTCGCGCCGTGATCCGCGAAGAATCTCGATTCCGGCCGGCATCGAGATCGGGCGCGTCGGCGCGCGGGCTCATGCAGTTCGTGATCCCCACGGCTCAGGACGTTTCCCGGCAGCTCGGCCTGGGTGAAATCCGCCCGGACGACCTTTATCGCCCCGACCTCTCCATCACGCTCGGCGCCCGGTACCTCGCAAATCTCTTGAAGGCATTTTCGGGCGACCGCGCCTCGGCCATCGCCGCCTACAACGCCGGAGTTCCGGCCGCACGTTCGTGGCGCAGTTTCGCGGGAAGCGGCGATCTCGACCGTTACCTGGCGGCGGTCACGTACCCCGAGACGAAGACCTACGTTCGCCGGGTCTTCGGCTCGTATCTCCGGTATCGGGAGCTTCGGGACCGGCCCCTCTCACGATCCACTGCCGCCGGGTCCTGAACGCGGAGAACACTTTCTCCCCGGCCGACCTGGATCGTGCCGGCGTCCATAAAGGGCTGATTCCGATAGAATCGCCCCGGCGAAAAAGAGAATGGCGAGCGCACCGAGTTTCCGTTGCCAGAGCTGTGAAGATCGAGGATGGATCGTCCGATCCGACGAGTCCGGCGTCGAGCGGGCATTGCCTTGCGATTGCGCGCGGCGGAGGGGATCGGACCTGGGCCTGGCTTCCGCCCGGATTCCCGAGCGATACCGCCACTGCGCCATTCAGAACTTCGGCGACATGAAGAACGAATCGCTTCAGCGCGCAAAGATGGCGGCGGACGAATTCGTTCGGGATTATCCGGCCGGCGGCGCGGGGCTCCTGTTCTCGGGCCCCTGCGGCAGCGGAAAAACCCATCTGGCGGTCGGAATCCTCAAGGAGCTCATCCATAAACATCACGTGGGCGCTCTCTACGTCGACTGCGCCCTGCTCATTCGACTCCTCCAGGATTCGTTCGGCTCCGAAGATCTCTCCCGCTTCGATCTTCTCCGTCCGGTCGAATCGGCCGAGCTGCTCCTCCTCGACGACCTGGGAGGCTCGAAAGCTTCCGAATGGGTTCGCGACACGTTCGCGGGGATCATCAACGTCCGATACAACGCGAACCGGTTGACCCTGGTGACCACCCGCTATCCGGACGACGGAAACAAGCCGGCCGACCTGACCCTCGAGATGCAGGTCGGCGCCGCCGTCCGAAGCCGGCTCTACGAAATGTGCACGACCTACCGGCTCGACGCGGCCGACTTCCGCCGAACCGTCGCCAACGCGAACCACTGACCCGAAGCCTCACTTGACCGACGAAGATTTCCCCTCGCCTGTCCGGATTCTCTTTCGTGCGGCCATGGCCGCCGCGGGAAGCTGGCCGCTGATCCTGATCCGCCTCGCGATCCAGGTCGGTGCGGCGATGCTCCTATGCGCCGGCGCGCTTCCCGTCCTGGTTCCGATCGGCCGCCTGGCCGCAGAGCTGGCGGCGAGCGGAAACATCCAGTCGGTCGACTCTTTGGGAAACGAAGAGGCGATCGCCTCGGCGATTCTTCCGTGGCTCGCACTCGGGTGCATGACGACTTTCGTCGCAGGGCTGATCGGAATGATTTTTACGTATTGGGTCCGCGGAGGAACGCTCGGAGAGTTGGGCCGCGGCGGAAAGTTCTCGGGCCCGCTTTTTCGCGCGGCCGGAAGAAAGTTTTTCTGGCGAGTCTTCTGGATCAACACCGCTTTCCACTGCGTGATCATGGTCTGGGGAACGGCCGCCTTTCTCGCGGCCGTGGCATTCGGCGCAATTCCTGCGCCGGATCTCTGGCAGACGCCGAACACTCTCGCTTCGTTCGATCCGGCGCGACTGACGGTCGTCGTCGTCATCGGCCTGCTGGTCTTCGTCCCTTTTGCCTGTCTGTTCCGCCTCGCTGAGGCCAACGCCGTCGCCGGCGACCGGTCGGCGGGTGAAGCGCTCGCCGACGTCGCCGGAATCATCCGGCGGCACCCTTTTCCCGCACTGGGAACGATCGCGCTTCTCGAAGCGGTCGCCCTGGTCCTGACGGGAGGGTGGCTTCTCGTCAACCTCCTCCTTCGCTCGGCAGGATCGGGAGAAACGGACGCCTCGTGCGGGCTCGTTCTGCTTGCCGGTCTCGGCTTCGCCGCCAGCACGGTTTTCGCAGCCATTCTCGAGGTGTGGATGTCGGCGATTTTTGTTTCCCTCGCGAAGCTGGCGCGCGTTCCCGCCGATTCCGCGGCGCCGATTGCGAAAAACCCTGCGGCCGCGCCGCTCGTCATCCCTGCGCCGGCGCCCGTCATCGCGCCGGAATTCTCCATCCTCGACTCGGACGAATCCGGTCAGTCTCACGAGGACGAGATCCAAAACGAATTCCGGGACGGCGGCAGAAAAAAATCCACCGACGAAGACCAGGGGGGACCCGCGTGAGCCGCAACGAAAAATCGACACGTTTCTCCGCCGACGCGATGGCGCTCCGTCCCTCGCCGATCCGGCGGCTGGCGGGCGTCATCAATGATCCCTCTTACATCTCGTTCGCCGGAGGCGTCCCGAGCCCGGAAACGTTTCCGACTGCCGCCATCGCCGAGATCGGTGCGCGCCTTCTCCGCGACCGCCCGGGCGAAGTTCTCCAGTATTCTTCGACCTGGGGCCCGCAAAAACTTCGCGAATTCGTCGCGAACCGCATGGAAGAGATGGGCATCTCCCATCCCCTGCCCGGAATTCTCATCACCTCGGGCAGCCAGCAGGCCCTCGACCTCGTGGCCAAAGTCCTTCTCGACCCCGATGACGTCCTGTTCGTCGAGCTCCCCTCGTATGTCGGCGCACTCGCGTCGTTTCGTTCGCGCCGTGCGCGGCTCGTCGGAATTCCCGTACGCGGAGACGGCGGCTGGGATCTGGCGGCTCTCGCCGAGAAGATTCGAGCGGCCCGAAAAACCGGAGCGCACGTCAAGGGAATTTACGCAATCCCGAATTTTCAGAACCCGGCGGGAACCTCGATTCCCGCCGACCAGCGACCGGCCATCGCAGCGTTCCTCGCCGAAAACGATCTTCTTCTGATCGAAGACGACCCTTACGGCGAGCTGAACTACACCGGCGTCGTCACGACGCCCCTCGCCTCCTTCGACCACGAGAATCGGGTCATCTATCTCGGAACGTTCAGCAAAATTCTCGCACCCGGACTCCGGACCGCATGGATCGCCGCCGACTCCGAGCTCGTCGCCCGATGCGAGCTGGCGAAACAGTCGGCGGACCTTTGTTCCTCCGCGCTCGACCAGAACATCGTCGCCGAGTTCTGCGCCGCCGGCCTCCTTCCGGCTCAAATCGAGAGGGTTCGGGAGCACTATCGAGGGCGGCGGCGTACGCTGCTCGAGGCACTCGAAACCGAGCTTCCGGCCGGATGCAGTTTTACGAGAAGCGAAGGGGGGCTTTTTTCCTGGGTCACGCTTCCCGAGAATCCCGCGAACCTCGACGCCGAACGGATTCTCGAAGTCGCGCTCGCCGAAGAGCGGATCGCCTTCGTTCCCGGCTCCGGTTTTTTCGTCGAGGGGGACGGAAAGAGAACTCTGCGGTTGACCTTCGCCAAGGAAACCGACGAAAGGATGCGCGATGGAATCGCCAGGCTTGGGCGGCTCCTCACTCGTTCGATTGACCGCGCCCGCCGCCAGTCGGGTCCTTTTGCGCCGGTGCCGGCGGCGCCGGGACCGGAATGAATCCCGCGGGAACGCGGCCGGGTCCGATTCTCGGCGCCATCCTCCTCGCGGCCCTCGGGGCGGCGAATCATTCCTGCCGAACCAGTTACCCGGTTCGCGGATCGAGCCCTGCCGGCGCGCAGAACCCTCCGGCGCCTGACAAGTCCGGTTCTTCCAACAGGAAAATCGCGGACGCAGCACCGGCGCTGCCGGGTCCGGTCGCAAAGGAAATTCCTCCGCAGCCTTTGACCGGAGCAGCTCCCGATCTTCGTCCTGCGGCCGACTCCCGCCCGCAGCCGGCGGTTCCGGGAGAGTTCCGCGTCGCTCCTGCGCCGCCCGCCGATCCCGCCGGCACGCTCCGCGTCGGCATCGCCCTCGAGCGCGATCGCATTCGCATCGGCGGATTCGACGAGACCTATCGCATCCGCACGACGAAGGGGGAAGTTTCGCTCCATGCCCCGATCGAAGCGGCGCCGCGCCCGGGAGCGGCGGGATCGACGCTCTGGCACCTTCAAATCGGCTCCTACACGGAACGCTCGACCGCAATCGAACGCGCCGCCGAAACGACCAGGAAACTTGGGCTCCCCGTCCGCGTCGGCGACGCCTCTCTCGCCGGCACGTACCCGATCCTCGCCGGCGACTTTCCCGATCGCGACAAGACGCTCGCTGCGAAACCGAGGATGGCCGCGCTCGGTTACTCCGACGGATTCCCGGTCGCCACTTCGGAGCTCGGCGGGGAAGCCGGCTTCGAGCTCGTCGACGCGCAGGGAAATCGATGGATCGTTTCCGGGCGGGAGATCGACCTTCTCCCGGCGGAAGGATTGCCGGCGACCTTTTCCGGCGATGGATATCACGGCACTTTTCGAATCCGGATCGGAACGAAAGGAAAGCTCCACCTCGTCAACGTCGTCCTGCTCGAGGAATACCTCAAAGGAGTCGTTCCGGCAGAGATGGGCCCGAAAGCTTTCGGCGAAATCGAAGCGCTGAAGGCGCAGGCCGTCGCGGCGCGAAGCTACGCGATTCGCCGAAAAGGGGAATCGCAAACCGAAGGGTTCGACCTCTGCGCAACCCCGCGTTGTCAGGTTTACAAGGGAATCGCAGTGGAGGATCCCCTGACGAATCGCGCCGTCGCCGAAACGAGCGGCCTCGTCGTCACCTATCAGGGGAAAGTGGCAGACACGCTCTTCACCTCGACCTGCGGCGGCCACACGGAAAGCGTCGGAAACGTCTTCCCTGAGCGGAGCGAGCCGTATCTGATCGCCGTCCCCTGCTCGATCGAAGGCAAGCCGCTGCCTCCCATCACCGGAATCGCCGGTCCCCCGGGGCGGGAACCCGCGGCGCGCGCCGCCGCTCTCGAGAGGTGGCTCGAGATGCGCGGAGTCAAATTTCCGAAAGAGATCTCGACCGACTTCGTCCTCCAGGCGTCGAACGTCATCCGGCGCTCTCTCGGTGCCCCCGCGCTGCCGGGCCGCCCACGAAACGTCACGCGGGGCGTGCTGATCCCAACGCTCCTCGAAACGTTTCGTCTCGCCGAGGCGGCCCGCATTCTCGATCGCGACGCCGACCGCGGCCTCCTCGTTCCGGGAGCCGGCGAGGACGAGCTCTTCGGCCGCAGCCTCGAGCTACTTCGGCGATTCGACTGGGACTCGAACGTCGCCGAAAGCTCCGCGACCTCCCCTCTCGCACTGTCCGACTGGCTGGCCACCGCCGGCCTCCTCTCCGAAAACGTCGGCCTCTACGAGCGAATCGAGGGAAGAATTCTGGCCGAACCCTCTGCAGGGTGGATGATTCGCTCGGCCGCCGGCGCACCGGGCGGAGCCAGCGAATGGGTTCCGGTTCCCCAGGGAAAGAAGTGGCTCCTGTGGCGAAAGAACGGCGATCGATTCGAGGGATCATCGAATCTGGTCGCGCGGCCCGGCGACAAGATCACAGCGTGGGTCGACGGCCCCTCCCTGCTCGGGCTCGCCGTCGAAATTCCCGATGCCGGCCCCGCCGCCGATCGCGAATCGAGCTGGTCGCGCTGGACGAGGCGTTTTCGTAAATCCCAATTGCTGACGAAGATTCGCGAGCGGCGCCCCATCACGGATATCAGGTCGCTCGAAGTGGTCGGCCGAAGCGCAACCGGACGCGTGACGAAACTCGAAGTTCGCACCGGCGGCGAGCCGGTCGTTCTCAGCGGAATCGATGTGCGCTTCGCTCTCGATCTTCCCGAATCACTCGTCGCCATCGTCCCGGCGGCCCCGGTCGGCGACGACCCGACCTGGTTGTTCCTCGGCCGCGGCTGGGGGCACGGAGTCGGGCTCTGCCAGTGGGGCGCCTATGGAAAGGCGCTCGCCGGCGAAGAGTTCCGCCAGATCCTCACGAGCTATTTTCCTGGTACGGAGCTGAAGAGACTCGAAGAGGTTCGGTGAGCGGGGCGCCGCCGCACTCGATCAAACCTCGGGCCTCTCGTTTCTATTCTTCTTTTCGATCGCTCGCTCCGCCGGCGGAGTCTTCGCTCCTCTCCGCCACGACCAGGTTCCGACCGCGCTCTTTCGCCAGGTAAAGAAGCCGATCGGCTCGCCCCACGGCGGCGTCGACGCTTTCTCCGGGGACGACCGGCGCGACGCCGGCGGAGAAAGTGACGCGGAAAGTCTCGCCCTGGTCTCCTTCTCCGCGAAACTCTTCGGCTCCGAGCCGGGCCAGCGCTTTTTCGACCGCACCGACCGCACCGGCGAGCTCGGTCTCCGGAAAAAACGCCACCATCTCTTCGCCTCCCCACCTTCCGAGGAAGTCGGATTTTCGAAAAGTGTCGGAGAGAACGCTCGCCACGCGAGCGAGAA
>Ga0315281_10010221_pt1 | contig 12940 bp, 10 predicted proteins | sample YL17G07_0_MG_FD_204540 | JGI IMG/M metagenome (GOLD analysis project Ga0315281, IMG submission 204540) | Sediment microbial communities from Yellowstone Lake, YNP, Wyoming, USA - YL17G07_0 | ecosystem: Environmental > Aquatic > Freshwater > Lake > Sediment | place: USA: Wyoming | collected... | reverse complement strand
CCTATTTCCAAGCGGGTTCACGCGGTCCATTACGGGTCGAGTCTGAACTATCCCAACACGACCGTGGACTACACAGCCGACCCGGTGAAGGGAAGGAGTTGGGACATCACTCTTCCGCAGGATATTCGCAACTGCCAGGTCTGCCACCCGGCCGACACCAGCAGCGGAAGTTGGGCCACCAAGCCAGCTCGACTCCCCTGCAGCGGGTGTCATGACTCCGAAGAGGCCAAGGCTCACATGAACCTCCAGACATGGGATCCCACGCCGGAGAACCCGTGGAGTGGTGACGAGGAGGAATCTTGCGAAGTCTGCCACGGCTCAGCGGACTGAGCTGCCAGACGTGGAACCCGATAACTGATCGTCAGCCAAGTAGATTGACTAGCGGGGAAGGCGGACTCTTTTGGAGCCACCTTCCCCCTTTTTTCGGCTGGCGGAAGGATCGTTGTTAAGAGGTGTGACTATGCCCAAAAGCATCCCCATAGTACTGCTGTTCGCCACGTTGGCCTTCGGGCTCATTCTTGCCTGTGGGTTTGATCAATCGACCTCGGCTGCGAACCAGGCTGCGGGCACGCAAACGCAACCCTCCAAGTCAACCCAGGATGTTCTCGCTACGGTCAACGGCACTCCGATTGGCGAAGCGGACGTTCGCATCGCGTTGGCCAGCGGTGGTCACAATAATGAGGAGGTTCCTTCGGAATACAGAAAGAACGTTCTCGATGTCATCATCCAGCGGGAGCTGCTTTACCAGAGAGCCGTTGAGCTTGGCCTGGACGCCAACCCCACGTATCAGGAAAATCTGCGCCGAATGGAGGCGCAGATCAATGCCTTCAAGAGAAATGAACTCTCCGAGCTGTTTTACCGGCAGGAAATCGCCAAGAAGGTGGAAGTGAGCGATGCAGAGGCGAAGGCGTACTTCGAGGCAAATGCGGCACGGATTCGGACCGAGCTGCACGTATGGCAGATCCTGCGGAGAAAGGAAAACGCCATCGAGCAGGTTCGGAACGATCTCGAGCGGGGAGCCTCCTTTGAGGAGATAGCTGGAAAGGGACTCCCACAGACGGCGAAGACGGATAAATCCCCCTGGGATTTAGGGTACTTGATGTGGAAACAGGTGCCCGAGCCATGGCAGAACGTCATCTATGATCTGAAGAAAGGTGAAGTAAGCGGTGTTATTCGGGGCCCGAACAACCGGTTCTGGATCCTCAAGCTCATCGACAAACGCGAAACCCCAGACATCACCTTCGAGAGCGTCAAGCCAACCATCGTGGAGGTTCTGAAAGGCGCAAAGATTGAAGAGCTTCGCGAGAAGATCAACCGCGAGCTCCGGGCCAAGGCAAACATCGTGTATTCGAAAGGCCCCGTCGGAGAGACCGAGGAGTAAGAGCCGCTTATTACGAGAACTTGCGTCGAACAGCCCGTACGGACAGATACGACAGGGCTTGCCGTTTAATCGACGGGTTTTTTTTGGAGCTAAAATCGCTGCGGCCAGAAAGCTCGGAAATGCTTTGACAGGCCTTGGAAACAGGATAAAATCACTGAAGAAGCTCACGATGATCGTGGGCAGAACTCCAAATTGGAAACGCCATTTTGCTTTATTCGGTCGGAAGGGTTCAATTCGTGCAGGTGGGCAAGAGGAAGGGGCGTCGTGGATGCAAACAGGCGCGAGAAACAGCGTCATCATAGTTAAATCCTGGATCGGACAAGGCTTTGTTGCTGCGATGTGCCTGATCGCATTGACTGCAGGCAGTCCCACCAAGGCAAACGCAGCCGAATCGCAGGTGACGTGCGAGAAGTGCCATTTGACGGAAGCGTCTCAATTCAGTCGGTCGGTTCATGCCCAATCAGGGTTTGAGTGTCAAAATTGTCACGGGGGCGCCAAAGCTTATCTTCTTGAGCCGGCCCAACTGAGCGTTTACACGCCGCCTACGTCGGCACCGGGTACGACGCCGGCAACTCGGCCCGCGTTTGATCACGGGGAGACCTTCAGGGGCAAGCCCACCCGAGCACAAGTGCCCGAACGGTGCGCCGAGTGCCATTCAAACGTGGAAATGATGAACCCCTACGGCCTGCGGACCGATCAACTGGACCGTTACAAGACCAGCGTCCACGGGAAGACGCTTTACACCAAAGGCGACGATCATGTCGCTGTTTGCATTGACTGCCACCGAACTCACGATATTCTGGACGCCAAGAATCCCGCCAGCTCTGTTTATCCGGAACATGTGCCTGATACCTGCGGCAGGTGTCATAGCGACGGCGCACGGATGTCGACATACGGCCTGTCCAGCGACGTTGTCACCGATTACAAGCAAAGTCTTCACGGACAGGGATTATTGAAACAAGGCGACCTCGCTATGCCGACATGCGCCACCTGTCATGGCAATCATGCCGCCCAACCGCCCGGATATCGTAATATCGGGCACGTCTGCGGACAATGCCACCAGAGAACCGCCACCCTGTTCAAGGAAAGCATACACGCGAAGTTTCCTAATTTTGCCCCTTGCGTCGGTTGCCACGCCGGCGACCCGGTCCATCGACCCCATCTGATTTTCCCGGTAACCCGCAGTCCCGAGCAATTGGTCAAGACGTATCAGCCCCTATGGGAAAATCTGGTCTCTCAACATCTCAGCCGGGAAGAAATCGACGCACGTCTCAGCCAGGCGATGCGCGAAGGCCGGGCTAAGTTGGCCGTCGAACTGAGAACCGTCTGCCAGCGATGTCACGTTAATCGTGCCCAGGAAGGTCACGGAGTCCTTTTTACACAAATCGATCAGGAAGCCATTGACCGCGCACAGATGATGGATGAGACGATCCAGCGGACGGAATTGCAGTTCATTAAGACCAGCGGGCACGTCGAGCAAACCGGCCGAGGTATTATTCTGGTTAAGGATGAGGCTTTTCAACTGGAACAGGCTCGCACGCAGTTGGTTTCTCTGGCGGCGATACAGCATACCCTTGACGAAAAACAGATTGTGGAAACCGCGGGCAGTGTGTCAGCTATTTGCGATCAGATCGAAGGGAGTCTGAAAGAAAAGGAAATCGGGCTGAGATGGCGATATTTGTCATTGGTGCCGATTTGGGCATTCCTGGCGATCTTTGCGGGAGCGTTATGGATCAAGTATAAGCAACTGCGGAAAATCTGCGTTGTGCCTTTGTCCGCCCGGGAGAAATTGCAGTGAGCATATTACCCCAGCATAGTGAAATGAGCCGACGTGGCTTCCTCGATTGGATGCTTCGAATTCTGACAGTGATTTTGGGTGTATCCGTCATCGGTCCGGCGATATCGTATATCTGGCCGAGTACGCGAAAAGGCCCCGTTCAGCATCGCGAAGAGGTGGGGTCCGAAAAAGACTGGGCAATATGGACCGGCAAGGTGGTTTCCGTCGGCGAAAAACCGGTGGTCGTCATACGAACCAAGACGGAGTTTCGAGCCTTTTCCGCCGTCTGCCCCCATTTGGGCTGTCTGATCGTCTGGAATCAGGGCAAGCGAGTGTTCGATTGCCCGTGCCACGGGGCGATATTTGACCTGGACGGCAAGGTTATCGCCGGGCCGCCGCCGCGCCCCTTGACGGTATTGAGCGCAAACGTGGTGAACGAAAAGGTATTTGTATCAATCTGATATGCGTGCTGGCGGTTGATTTGATCTGCAAACTGAGGCATTGATCATGGGTTTTCCGAAAACACAAATCAAATCTTTTTTCGACGCCCGCTTCAACATGCCGGTGTTTAACGACTTTGTCGGCAAACAAATCCACAAGCGGCTTCCACCCCACACAGGTTGGCCTCATGTATTCGGCAGTTTGTCGTTGATGTTGTTCTTGAATCAGGTGATCACCGGCATCCTGCTCCTGCTCTACTATCGGCCCACGCCTGAGGAAGCCTACAAATCGATCCAGTTTCTCCATTCCGAAGTCAATTTCGGCTGGCTGTTCCGGCAGCTTCACGCCTGGGGCGCCACATTCATGATTATCGCGGTTACGCTGCATATGGTCCGGACGTTCTTCATGGGCGCCTACAAGAAGCCCCGCGAATTGACCTGGGTCGTCGGCGTGATCATCTTTCTGATGACTATCACGTTCGGCTTCAGCGGATATCTCTTGCCCTGGAATCAACTTTCCTATTGGGCGACAACCGTAGGAACCGAAATCGCCCGAAGCATCCCATGGGTCGGCGAGATACTTCACCGGGTTATGCTGGGTGGCATGAACGTCGGGCGCGAGACACTGTCGCGGTTTTTCACCCTGCACGCTGTAGTGTTGCCGTGGATAATGGCGTTCCTGGTTGGGCTGCATCTGGTTCTGATGCGCGCTCAGAATCTCGCCACGATGGATCCGGTCGGCGAAGAAAAACACTATCCTCCGGAAAGCGGCGTTCCCTTCTGGCCGGTTCATCTGGCCAAGGAAGGCTGTGTGGCCCTGATCGTGCTGGGCCTGCTCGTCACCTTATCCGTAATCTCACCGTGGGAAATCGGCGAACCGACGAACCCTCTCGAAACTCCAGTCGGCATCAAGCCGGAATGGTACTTTTTGCCCTCTTATCAACTGCTCAAATATTTTACGGGTCAATGGGGCAAGATCGTGGGCATTTTTGTCTCGATGGTCCCATTCTTGCTCCTTTTCTTATGGCCGTTCCTCGACCGCAGCAAACCCCGCCACCCTCGCAAACGGCCCGTCGCCGTCGCCGTTGGAATGTTGGGCATCGTGCTGGCCCTGGTGATGGGAACCATCGGCTATCTCTCCGAAACGCAGCGGACTATTTTCGGAATAACCATCGACTTCAATGTATTGGGCAAGCCAACAATCGTCAAGCCGGAGAAGCCGTCCGCGAATCAAACGGATGCCGAGCAGAACGATCCGGGCGCAGGTTCGGCAGCCGAATGAGACAAACTTCAACGGCGGGGTTTGTCGGCTTGACAAACAAGACAGCGTTCTTGACAATGTGACCGTTATTTTCTTGTTCCGAGGAAATGGTATTCATGCCGACACCCAGAAGCGTTGTTCCGCCTTTAACAACCCAGGAGCGACGGCATGGTTTGCCGAAAAACGCATCGACAGTGATTTTCTGGCTCGGTGTCGGACTGGTTGCCTTTCTCGCGTCAAAGCCGGCAATTGCTGAAGAAGCTGCGAAGAATAGCAGTGATTCTTCCGATTCTCGCCCCGGGCCTGTTCACCTGTCGGTTCTCGAAGGCGATTTGCAGCTCGAGTCTTTCTTCGACTGGCGACGAACCGATTCGCCACGTACGGACTACTTCACTCGCTTTTTGGGCACCCGCCAGACTGATCGGGAATTTCAACTGCGAGAAACAATGGGCCTGCACCTTGTCGGCGATTATCTTTTCCCCGAACTGTTGACCTATGATATTGGTCTGCGCTTTGGAGTGGATCAACTCTGGTCGAAAGAACGGAGTTTTTTGTCGGACCAAAGTGATTACGATAATGGTTGGCTTACGGAATACGACGTCAATCTATCGTTTCTGTCGCGAAAACCGATCAATTTCGACATCTATGCCTTGCGCCAGAATGAGCGGATCAGCCGCCTCTTTTTGCCCAGCCTCAATCACGAAATGCAGCGGCATGGTGGGACGCTTCGCTGGGAGAACGAGCGCTGGCCGATGGAACTGACCTTCGAACGCAGTGACGACACCTACACCGGCACGGACAATTTTTTTGACGAGGAAGATTTTGAAGAAACCCTGCTTCGTTATTCCGGAACGCTCAATGTGACTCCGCATCACCGATTGCAGATCGACTCTCAATACAGCGATCTCGGACAACAGTATTCCGGCAGTTCAACGCAGTTCGATACGACGCGGACGGTTTTGAATCTCGACGATCGGATCGAGTTCGGGCCAAACTATCAGCACATCTTTGAGACAATTTTCGAGTACGAAGACGATCAGGGTGATCTTCCCCGCGACCATCTGTATCTCGGACCTCAGCTCACGCTTAATCACACGGACTCGCTTTCCACTCGGTATAAGTATCAATTCAATCGCGAACAATTCGATGTTCTGGATCTGCGATCGCACCGGTTCGACGTCGAACTGACGCACCAGCTTGGCGAAGCCCTGACCACGACCGCCGATGTCTTCGCCGGCCATGAATCATCGGACGACGGAATGGATCAGAACATTTACGGGGGCAATGTTCGCTCGTCATTCCGGAAGAAAAACTCTCTCGGCGTCTTTTCAGCCACGATGGGATATTACTACGATCAAGAGCGCACAAACTACGACCGCAATTTTGGGGCGGTTAGAGATGAAACGGTTTTCTTCCAGGACCCCCTGCCCTCGTACCTGCAACATCAGAACGTCATCGACGCCAGCATTACGGTTACTAATCCTGACCGAACGAGGGTATTCGATCGTGGCCGGGATTATGCGGTGGTGGTTCATGGAACGCGCACCGCTCTCGTGCGCATACCGACGGGGCGCATAAATGACCGTGAATCTGTTTTGGCCCATTACCGGTTTCAGAGCGCCGAAAAGACCACCGGTCGAACGCATCAGGTCGACGCACGTATTCAGCAGGATTTCAACTCCGGCTGGACCCCCTACTACGCGGTCAATCTCCGCGAACAGGACATTCATTCCCAGGGAACGATTTTTGTCGAGCCGAATAATCTCAATCGGCATCGCCTGGGCCTGACTTACACGAAACCGCGATGGTCCATCGGGGGCGAGGTCGAATTCAACGATGAAACGGTTGATCCCTACAATGCAGTCCATTTGAATTATAACCGTGCGATCTTGGCCGCCTATCCAAATCAACTGGACCTTCGAGCCAGCTTCTCGCGATTCTGGTTTCGCGACGACGAAAATCGCGAGGCAGCGCTGTTTGATATTTCGCTCGACTATCGCCGGCCAATCAACTCGAAGGCTGATCTGACCGCCAGTGCCGCTTATCGCTATGAAGACGATACCCTCCAGGGCACGACCCAAGGCATTGATCTTGAAGCGGGGTTGGAATATCGCATCGGGCAACTGATCCTCAACTGCAACCTCGAGTACAATAAACTCGACCTGGCCGATGCCAGGGACGACAGTGCCAGTCTTTGGCTTAAAATTCGTCGAGAGTTTCCAAATCTGCTCAGAAGATGACACAATTATCAACAATAACTGAAACGAAGATCGTCCTGATTGCGGTGGCGTTGATCATCGCCTCCGGCTGCAGCCGTCAGAGTGCGCCCGTGTTTGGCCCGGTGGATCCTCCGCTGGTCTGGCCGGCGGCGCCGGACCCAACGCGAATTTCATATCTGGGCAAGCTTGCCAACACGGATGATTTGCATCCTGCCGACTCGGGTTGGACCAAATTCAAGCAGGCGTTGACAGGCAAGAAAGACAATTGGCATCGGCTCGTCTCTCCGAAATGCGTTGCGGTTTATCGTGACAGGGTTTACGTGTCGGATACCGGTCGGGGCGATATCGTTGTCTTTGATATGAACACGCGACGGACGAAGGCCATGACGGCTCCAAGCGGTAAGACACGTTTCATGCCGGCCTGTCTGGCGCTGAGCGAGACACGTTTGTTTGTGTCTGACGCCTCCACAAACTCGATCGACGTTTTCGATCACGACGGGAAATATCTCGCCTCGTGGAACAGCCCTCAATTAAGCCGGCCGGCGGGCCTCTGCTGGTGCCCGACCCATCGGCAACTCTATGTTGTCGATATCGGAAATCATCGGGTAATCCGCTTTGACGAACAAGGTCACGCAGTGGGCACGTTCGGCAGCCGGGGCACCGGGCCGGGGGAATTCAACTTTCCGCTGTATATCACGTGTGACGAAAAACTCGGTCTGCTGATCACTGACGCCCTGAACACCCGCGTCCAGCGGTTCAGTCTTGGCGGCGAATTTATCTCCAGTTTCGGTCACGAAGGCGATGCAGCCGGCAGTTTCGCCCGGCCAAAGGGACTGGCCTGCGACACCGACGGCCACATATATGTTGTCGACAGCAATTTTGAAAATGTGCAGATTTTTGACCCACAAGGTCAATTGTTGTTGTCTTTCGGTGGAGAAGGCCGATCTGCCGGTCAGTTCAGTCTGCCGGACGGAATCGCCATCGACAGCCAGGACCGCATCTGGGTTGCGGACGCTTACAATCAGCGCGTCCAGGTTTTCCAATATCACAAAGCGAAGGGGGAACCGCAATGAAACCGCCCCTCATTTACCTTTGGCTGGTTTTGTTATTGATGACTTCGGCGACGGGTTACGGCTCCGACAGGATCGCCAATACCAAGCACGACTTGTCCGTCCACAGCCCCAATGCCATTCGCGCCGTTGACGAAGAACAGATTTGTATTTTCTGCCACGTGACACACAATGCCGAACCGCAGACGCCGCTGTGGAACCGCCATTCGCCGAGTGTGCGCTACCGTATTTATCACAGCAGCACCACCGACGCCCGGATCGATCAGCCCAGCGGGCCGAGCAAGATGTGTTTGAGCTGTCACGATGGTACGCTCGCGCTCGGGCTTGTCCGCTCACGGCCGGCCACCGATCCGATTGCGATGACCACTTTCACTATGCCTCTCGGATCGTCCGACCTGACAACCGACCTGTCCGATGATCATCCGATCGGATTTCGATATGATCGGGCCTTGAGCAACGCCGACCATCAATTGCGCGACCCGCAACTGATCAGTCACAAGCTCGAGCTTGGACCGCATAACGAGGTCCACTGCACCACCTGCCACGATCCGCACGACAATGAACTCGGTGATTTTCTCCGAATGCCTGTTCGTCAGGGCGCGCTGTGCATCTCATGTCACAAAATGGATGGCTGGTCTGTCTGTTCGCACGCACTGAGTCCTCGCCACGTTCCTTCCCGCCCGATCGATCCCGCTCGGCGGCTTGAATTTGCCACCTTGTCGGACAACTCGTGCCTGACCTGCCACCAGATCCACGGCGCAGAGGGGCGCGAACGGCTGCTCAAATTCGCCTCTGCCGAAAGCAATTGCGTGGTCTGTCATGACGGCACGGGTGCCTCGACCGATATCTTGTCCGTTATCCGTCTCTCAAGCAGCCATCGGCCCAGGTCATTCGGCAATCACCATGACCCAGGCGAACGGATCGAACGCATCGTACCCAACCACGTCGAGTGCGTCGATTGTCATAATCCCCACGCCGCCCGCTCCGGAAAGATCTCGCCGGGACTGGGAAATCAGGGAACGATCACCGGTCCGCTGCTCAATGTTCCCGGAATCGGTCTTCAGGGCCAACAGGTACGGTTCGCCCGTCAGGAATATGAAGTATGCCTCCGCTGTCATGGCGATCGTCCCGTAAAGACCGGTCGAACGATCAGTCGTGTTCAACCAGACCAGAATCTTCGTCGTCAGATCAGCCCCTCCGCCGCCTCGTCGCATCCGCTTGTACTGCCTCGCCCTGCGGCCGATGTGCCGAGTATTCTACCCGACCTCGCCGGCAAACGTATTCTTTGCACCGATTGTCACAATTCCAACAACGCCCGTTCGCTCGGCGGAAGCGGTCCGGACGGGCCGCATGGCTCGGCGTTTGATCCTATCCTTGGACTGCGATATGAAACGCGTGACTCTACCGTCGAAAGTGCCACCGTTTATGCCCTGTGCTACCGCTGCCATAGCCGATCCAGCATTTTGGCCAACGATAGCTTTTCTCTCCATCGCCGCCATATCGTCAACGTCCGCACCCCCTGCAGCGCCTGCCACGATCCGCACGGCGTGGCGGGCAGCAAGACCACCGCCGGCCACCTGATCAACTTCGACCGATCGCTGGTTACGCCCTCCGAACGAGGCGGCATCGAATTTCGCGATCTGGGCCGATTCCAGGGCACCTGCACATTGAAATGCCACGGCGTCAATCACGTTGATTTCAGATATTCCCCCACAACGCCGCCATAGCCGATCCGGTGAGCGGCGAGGCTAACCCCAGCCCTGATCGTCTGGAAAGATATTGGCGTACTTGATACTGCTTCGCGGCTCAGCCACCATCGAGGTTTATTGCGAACGGCGCAAGCCTACAGTGACCGTTTGAGTTCGATCATAAATGTCAATCAGGACAATTTCATAGGGACGAGAAGATTGCCCGATCACCTTGATCACGCTGCCTTCCGGCAGGTTCTTGAATTTCCCGATCCGTTTCTCTTGCAGGAAAATATCCACGTCGGCATCGAGCGGGTCTTTGTCGGTGTCTTTGATCTTGAACGCCAGTCCATCCTGGAGCGTCGCCGTCCTGGAATAACGGCGATCTTTGTTGCTGACACGCATAACCATGATAAATTCACCCGTGGAGGCTGACGGATTGTAGATGACGCTTGGCTTTTGTTTGTAGGGATCGGGCTTCGCTGCCGGCACGGGCTTGGGGGTGGGGCGTACTGCCGCAAGCTCGGGTTTCGCTGCCACCGGTGCCGGTCTGGTTTGCTGAGGCTTGGTTGGTTCTTGCGGTACGGGCGTCTGCAGCGAAGGCGGACTTTCCTGCGGTATTTCGGACGCCGACTCCGGGTTTATTGATTCCGGTGGTGCCGCATAGGCCAAGCTCACCTGATCCGCGTGGAATCGCGCAATTTGTCGCAGGGCAAGGATACTGCTCAACTCGTCCGGTCTGATTTCCAATACTTTCTTGTGATAGGCGGCGGCTTCCTGCCAATGCTCCGCGTCGGCGGCGGCATAGGCCTGACGCTGCCAATAGGCGGCGGCGAGCGGCGCGGTTCGTCGCAATCCTGCCGCCGCCGTTATATTTCCGGAATTGGCGGCGATCTGATTGCAGTAGAGTTCATAAGCCCGGTGATAGTCTCCGTTGCTCTCGCTTTCGATCTGCGCGCACCCGGTCACAATCGTCGCAACCATCACAAGCCACATTGCCTGCTTCGCTGCAAACCTGCTCATTTAATCTTGCTTCCGGTCGATCATCGGCTGATCCAGAGGGTACGGAACATCGTCAAAGATACGCGGGGCGATCACAACCTCGATGAACTTGCTTCTCGTCGCCGATACGTGTCCCCCATCCCAGCCGTAGGCAACATAACCGGGCTGCCAAGGCAGATTCACGACCTTGCTGTAAAGGTCGCGTTTGGATGGGTTGAAGCTTTTCGGCAGCTCAAATCCGACTTGGCCCGCGGGCAGACCGCTTTCGAGTCCCGCACTTGGAACCGCGGCGAGAATAGCATCGTTCGGGCTATTGGTCGCATACAGGCGATATTTCACGTGCCGAAGCGCCTGACTCAGATCGTGTTGGCTCGAAATCGAAGGGCTGAGCAGCACGACATAATCAACCGACACTTCCTTGGGCAGTTGTTCCAGGGCATGGACGATGATGCATGTTCCCGCGGATAGGCCGATCAATACGATCCGTCCTTGCGGATTGGTCCGGCGAAGAGTGGTTATATGATCGGCCAAGGCAAAGACTTTCGGATGATCGGCGCGGGCCATCAGATGATCGGGCAATGGGCCTAGCCAACTCGACCAGCCGAAACGCTCGACCGCTCCCGGAAAGCCCGCTTGGTGCAGTCCGCGACGGACGGGGCCATCTCCGCTGATCCAGCCGGCGCCGTCCAGGAAGATTACCCGCGGGCACGTCAGGGTCGCCTGACACCCGACGAGCATGCACCCGATGATTATGGCAAATACTTTTTTACACATTGCATTATCCGCAACATCGATCAAGGCCATCATATCCTAAAGAGGCACAATTATCCGCAATGGTTGAAGAGGCGTCAAGGGGGCGCCCATCAGCATAATCTCATGAAATCGGTCAACGGAGTGCGGTGCCCAGCTCCAGCGTTGCACTATGCCTTCAGAACAACCTTCTCGGGATCATAGCGAACCGGGGTTTGCTTGTATTCCTTGATCGTCCACAAGGGCAGGTACTCCGCGTGAGAATCACTTTCGGCAAGCTCGGCGATAATCTCCTGACAGTCGCTCCGATTTCGGCCATGAATAACGGTGTACAGTTTCCAGGGCCAGTCCGGATAGTCATTCCGCCGATAACAGTGGCTGATCCGCGGGTGATTCGCGGCATTTCGGGCAAACGCTTCGACGTCCTGCTCCGGCAGATTCCACACACACATGACATTCTGAATTTCCGTCAACTTCGGAAGGTTCAAGACCGCGCCCACTCGCCGAATGATCCGCCGATGCTTCAATGCCGCCATCGCGTCGATCAGTTGCGATTCGCTGAGCGTACCCTGCCGAGCCATTATCTCAAACGGTCGATCGGCGAGCGGAAGATCGTTCTGCAAGAGGCCAACGGCCTGGAGCAGAATGTCCTTTTGCACAGGTTTTATCGACTGGACCTTTTGCAGCCAACTCGGCTTGGTCCCAGCGTGGAACACCGAACCGAACGAGATTTTGAAATGTTGCGTGGTATCGAGCCGGATCAGCGGTTTATCGAACTGGTGTTTCAGTTCGTCAACGGCTTCGGCCAACGTGGGGTTTTTCGGCGGGCACGTCAGGGTAAACCAGAGGTTGTACTTACACCCATCGCGAAGAAAATTGTGCGACACGGTCGCCAGTTCCGCGATCTGCCCGGCAATCTCGTCCGCCTCATTGATCTTTACCGCCATGCCGACCAGCGTTGCCTCGTAGCCGAGCATCCGGCTGTTGAACATCGCCCGAACATGCCGCACCGCATCGTCTTTATACCAACGGGCCAATCGATCCAGCAGGTCTGATTTGGAACAACCAAGTTCGTCGGCAACCCGATGCCACGGTTCGGCCACCAGAGGCAGATCGTCCAGCATCGCCAGCAGTCGCTGATCCTGTTCACTCAGCGACGTTGTCAGACCCGTAAGACCACTATCGGGAGGTTTATCAGGCATGATTCACTTTCGAAGCGTCAACTCAAACCTTCACTTTTGATGCCGGCTTTTCTTTCGGTACAAATGGCGACAGTTCGCGCAGACGCGTGATCACCGGGGGAAGGTGCTTGAGCACATGATCAACGTCGGCTTGTGTGTTGTATCGACTGA
>Ga0315281_10010220_pt1 | contig 12941 bp, 14 predicted proteins | sample YL17G07_0_MG_FD_204540 | JGI IMG/M metagenome (GOLD analysis project Ga0315281, IMG submission 204540) | Sediment microbial communities from Yellowstone Lake, YNP, Wyoming, USA - YL17G07_0 | ecosystem: Environmental > Aquatic > Freshwater > Lake > Sediment | place: USA: Wyoming | collected... | reverse complement strand
AGTGGCGGCACGCAGTGGGCAATCCTGGATGCCATCGATAACTGCGCCAATCCAAACGAGTTTGCTCTCAAGGCTGATGATGATGCCACCATTGCTGGTGCGCCGCAGCTTGATACCAGCGGCGTCAGCATAGACAACACTGGTGCTCTGACCCCTGAGACCGGCAACACTGAGCTTGATAACCACCTGTGGCTGAAGCTGGCTTCGATATTTAGCCAATCGGATGATCCTAGTTACAAATATACCGGTATTATCACCTACGCCATTGTGAATAGATAGTAAAGGGGATAAGCTAATTTGAACTGGCATTGTTGGCTTAAATGGGGGGTGATTAGAATCGCCCCCCTGATAGCCCTTTGGCTTGTGTTGGGCCTAGCGGTTCCGGCACAGGCGCAGGGGGGTATTGCTATCTCCGGCAGCTTCTACCGCCAGGAGTTTAGGCTGCCCCAGGATACGACGCTTAAGTCTCCTGATGTCTATGTCGTTGTCTTCAATAACAGCGATAGCAACATGGATATCAGGATAACCACCGAGACGCCAGTGGGGGTGAAGCTGCTCCTGTCTGAGGCTGATTTCCCGCTCAAGGCTGGCGAGCAAAAGAAGGTGGAGATAGGCGTTGAGGTCAGCCTGCAGGCTGTTCCCGGGGAGTATCAGATAAGCGTCACCGCCGAACCGTACAAGAAGGGTGCCACCGGTATCCAAATAATGGGCGCTGCCCGACAGGAAGCCAAGCTCACCATCGTTGGTGAAGCGGGTTCGGTAGAGGTGACTGCGGTCAGTCCTGATGGTGAGCCGGTACCAGCAGTGGTCAGACTGTTCAGGCAGGTGGGTAGCCAGACTTTTGATTTTGGCTATTCTGAGACAGGAAGCCTCAAGGTCAGGGTCTCGCCGGGGAACTATTCGGCTTCAGCTTATATTGCTGACAAGAAACTGGCTGAGCAGAGCTTCGCTGTTGCTGCCAATGAAACCAAGAAAATCGCCCTGGAGATAAAAACTGTCTATTTTGAGGGCTTCGGCGTTGTGCCCAATTATTACACCAAGACTGATGAGCTTGCCTTTGCTGAGGTAGTCTATACCATAAACAACCTATATGAGTCTTTTCCTGAAGCTGAGGTAGTGCTCAAGGTAACCCGAGATGGAGCACAGCCAGACGAGGTTAAACTGGCTACCCTGGCACCCTTGGAGAAGGGTAGGCTTGGCTTGAGCTACAACTATGTTCCTAGCGGTGGCTGGGAGAAGGCGACCTATACCTTCAAGCTCAACCTTAATATTGGCGGTGAAACCTATACTACCAGCCGGGAAGAGACACTGGAGACGGGCACAATAACAGCCCAAGGCGGCGGCAATATTAATATTAACTGGCTGCTTATTGGAGGTATCGCCGGCGGCGTGCTCTTGCTGATAATAGTGATTCTGCTGGTGCGGCGGCGAGCCTACTATTAAGGGTTTAGGCCAGTGAACAAACTGACACTAATAGCGGCATTGGCACTCAGTCTGATGATGGTCCTGATGCCGAGGGTGATTTACGCCGATGGTAACGTCACTGGCAGCTTCACCATAAAAGCTGATAATGTCCCCCCGGCAGCGGTTACTGACCTGGCAGTAACCGCTGCCACTTATACCAGCCTGACTCTGACCTGGACTGCCCCCGGTGACGACGGCAATGTGGGCACCGCCGCTCTATATGATATCAGATACTCCACCTCCCTTATAACTGGGGCGAACTGGAATTCTGCCACCCAGTGTAGTGGTGAGCCTCATCCGCAGCCTGCCGGTAGCAGTGAAAGCTTTACCGTCACCGGACTTAGCTCAGGCACCAAGTATTACTTTGCGCTGAAGACTGCTGACGAAGTGCTTAACTGGTCAGCCCTGTCCAACATCCCGTCGGGGACTACCTTGAGTGGTGGCGGTGGAGGCGGTGGTGGAGGCGGCGGTGGAGGCGGCGGGGGTGAAGAGGGTGGATGCCCTGTTGGACAAGCCTCTGCCGCCGGCAAGATTACCGCCGAAGGCTTGGTTATCAAAACTATCGTGGTCAAATCCTTTGATGGACGGTTCCAGCTAATCATTGACGCAGGGACTGTTGCTCTGACTCGCTATGGCGCATGCTTAACCTGCATCGGTATCAATATGGGGGGCTCGCCTCCCCCGCCTGAAGGTGCCTATGTCATTGGTGTTATGTATGATGTTGTCCCTAAGGGAGCCACCTTTTCCCCGCCGGCAACCTTGGAATATACTTATGAACCAAGTGCTATGCCCGCAGGGGTTGTCAGACAGACCCTGGTCATAGCCTACTATGATGAGGCAAGCGGTGAATGGATTAAGCCGGACAGTGTTGTTGATACTGAAGCCAACACAATTACGGCAAAAATAAGCCGGTTAAACGACCTTGCTGTTTTCGGCTATGGGGTGGAAGCACCCCCGCCAGCCGCCTTTCAAATTAGCTCGCTCGGCATCTCTCCCACCGAGGTTGAGATTGGTGAAGCGGTAGATATCACCATTCTGGTTGCCAATACCGGTGGCCAATCTGGCAGTTATCAGGTGATACTCAAGATAAATGGGGGGGCGGAGGCAGATAAGGAGGTAATCCTTGATGCTGGTGCCAGCAAGCGGGTTAGCTTTACCACATCAAAGGAAGCTGCCGGCAGTTATTCAGTAGATGTTAACGGTGTCACTGGCGCATTTGAGGTTAAACAAAAGCCGGCGGCGCCATTTGTGCCAACGCCGGCTAAACCTAACAGTTGGTGGTTAATCAGCGCAATTATAGCCGCAGCGGCATTAGCGGCATTGTTGACCTATCTTTTCCTAACGCAGAGAAAATATGGCGGTGTTAGCAGCGTTCTTTCGCTGGAGGTTGGGAAAGCTATCTCACTGACACCAAAACTTGTGCCCAAAGTTGGGAGGGTTGTCTCACTAGCACCAAAGCTGGTGCCAAAAGTGGCAGCGGCAGCTCGCTCTCTGCTTAGCAAATTTAAAGTAAAAAAGGGCTAATGAGCACAGATTAGGTATAGACAGCGACAATCACGGCATCCTTGACATTATTCTCGTCAAAGAATATAACCGCTACCTTTCTACCCAGTGCCATCTCTGCCGCTGGCAGGTTTCGCGCCACAGCAATACCTTCCAGGTAGGCCTTATAGCTGCCAGCAAGCTGGACGGTGGCGGTATAGTCCCCGGAGTTGAAACTCTTCAGCACTGCTTTCCTCAGACTCATCTTATCTCTCCTTCTTATACTCCGCCTAGCAATAATCGCTGCCGATATTCTCCGCTGCGTGGACTATAAACCAAGGTTATTCCGAGCACCCTCCTCTTGGCGGCTTCAAGACCAGCCCGGCTATCGGTGATGTCAATGACATCATATAGCTGCTGACCGCAATTAACCGGGATGAGGATGGAGCCATTAACCGATCCCACCTCCGCCCGTCTTAGATAGGCTTCCCCCCTCTGCTCAGCCTTGGTTACAGTATCTATATTCTTGTCCTCAACCTGCCTTAGCCGGTCATAGAGCCTATCTATCTGGTTCCAGGTGAAGGAATCAACCACTATCGCCTTGCCCTGTGCCGGGTCATAACCCTCAACCTGGACTCGGTTAAGCTCCTGAGCCGCCTTTCTATACCTGCCATCCAGAATATAATGCGAGGAACCATAGCTATAGACGGAGCTATCCGATGCCTGGGGGTTTACCACATAGGCTTTGTTGCCCTCAATAAATAAAATATCAGGGATGAAGGATAGCAGCCGGCTGATAATGGTATCACCGCTGTTATTGGGGTTGACGGTGAAATCAGGGTAGTAGCCGGTTAAAACCGAGGACTGGGATTTTGCCTCAAGCCTCAACCCAACCCTGGCGAGCACAAACTGAAGGAGCTGTTTAACGCTCATCTCATTACTTTGCTTGTTCCAGCGGAACTGGTGCCTGGCTCTCCAGCTTTCAATCAGGCTCCAGCCGTCTGAGGCATGGAGAACCAGGCTAGCCTTACCACCGGAGCTGGTATGCTCATAGGCGTTGAGGGTGAAGGTAAGCCCTGAGCTAACCTCATTCCCCTGAGAGGTAACATAGCCAGGGCTGAACTCAAGCTGACAGCCGATGTCAAGGACCTGTCCCGGCGAAGCATACCTCCCGTCGTCATTTCTTAGCTCCACGGTAAGGTTGCCTCTGGTTTCACTAGCCTCCAGCCTTAATGACAGGACGTCGGCGGTTAAATCTAGGCTCTGTGGGGTCAGCTTAGCTCGCCACACACCATAGGGGGTAGATAGCCAGCAATACTCGCCATGGTGGGTGATAGCCATGCCATACTGGCTAGAAAGGTTGAACGGTATTGGCTCATGCCACGGGTTGTCAATAAACTTGCCATCCACGGCTGAGTGTGACCAGAAGGGGCGGCTGTATGACATGGTTCCGTTGAAGCTCTCAACAAAGAAGCAGCGATAGACATCGGGCTTATCCATAAATGCCGCCCGGTATTCAAAGCTGCCATCTGACGGGGCTGAGGCAAACTCCCTCAGCTCCGACCAGGCGCCAGCAGCTACATCCCCACCATCACCGTAAACCAGCGACCACAATCTAAAATTACCGCCTGAGTCCTTCCCGGTAATAAAAAGGTTCCAGTCGCCACTATACACGGTGGCTACTCCGGAAAGGTCGCCGGTTGACTTGTCCCAGGCGACCTTATCCCCCCAGCTACCACTTATTCGCTTCATTACATAGAGGGTCGCCTGGTCAGCAAAGAACAGGGCAATATCGCCATTTGGTTTATACGAGGCAGCAATGCCATTGATGGCGGTGGTCGGGGTATAGCCAAGGAGCTGAGGGCTTCCCCAGCTAACCCCGTAGTCGGTGCTCTTTAGCTGGTAGATCTTCCTGTCGCTCTTAATCCAGAAGATAGAGACCTCAGCCCCTAGACAGCAGCAAGCCACAATAACCACGTCATACTGGTTGGTGTAGACCCACTGGCTGAAATCGGATTGGGGGCTGGGGTTAGCCACCCTCTGGCGATACAGCTTTCTGGAGTCAGCCGTGGGTGTTATCCTGACCCTGATTAACGAGCCATCCCCGGGCATGGTCACGGCGTGAAAGTAATCATCCTCCGAGCCGGTGTAGAGCCTTGCCCACTGCAGGTTGACTACCCCGGAGTGCTTATTTGATGCTTCCACCTTGACATAGGGGACAGAAGTAGCCTGCTTCTGGGCGGCAAGCAATGTTGAACTAAGCTGCCTCATTTAGCTCCTTTAGGCTTCACCAGAACAGGTGACTGAGCAGGATGCCGATACCGCCAAATAGGAGGAGCCACAGTAGGGGATATTTCCTCTGGTTATCCCGGATAATATAAGTCCAGGGTCTGCCACCTATCCTGGTCCAAAGCCATCGGTACAGTCGGTCTATCATTTTTTTAACCTCTATGCCAGTGCTGCCAGGGTATCAGGCAATGGCTTATCTGCTTTAAGGTAGTGGTCTGCCAGGTGCCTGGCTACCTGGAGTATCTCCTCCGGGCTGGCATCAACCCTCCGCCCCCGGTAACCACCCCGGGAGAGGGCAGCTACCGCCGCCGGCATCCGCTCCCAGTCAACTGTCTTTTCAATATCAAGCTTCCCCTTCAGGGCTCTAAAGATGGTTTTCTTATGATGGGGCAGCTTCCAGGTATCAGGGTCATTAGGGTCGCCGACGATGGCAAATGCCTCCTTAGGCAAGCCCTCCTTAGTCTTGGGTAATGCTTCTTTCACTGTCATCATAGCCTCCTTTACACTTTGTAGAGCTGGCGAATTCTGACCAGGTTCCTTCTCCCCAGTCTCTTTAGCTCGCTTCTAAATTGCTTTAGCCTCTGATTGCCCCAGTTGAGGAACTCCCCCGGGGTGGTAGTGCCGCCGGCGCTAACCCTATTGATGGCATAGCTTGCCCACTCCATAGCAGCATAGCCCTCAGCGCCGATAGCAATTAAGTCCTCGTGCTTGGTGGGGATAGTAGACCCCTGGGCATTAAGGGTATGGAGCAAACCGTAATAGACAATGCAGTTAGAGCCATCGGGGGCTTCATCGCCAAAAAGGGTCAGGGCATGCCCCCAGAGAGCGAACCTCTGGTAGCCGGGTGGGAACTTGTCCACGGGATACTCCACCGCTTCCACCATAACCCTATCGGTGAGAGATGATACATCAATCACCCTGGAGCCCGGGGTGGTGGGTAGGGTGGCTTTTGCCGGCAAAGGCACCGCTTCAGAGAACTCCTTTACCGCGTGAGCGATGTGCCTGTCCAGCTCGTCATCGCTCCAGCGGTAGTTCGCCGGGTCTTCATCCTTTAGGTCGCACCTGACAATACTTCTCATCGTGTTTAGGTCCATAATTTCATACCTCCCCCCTTGGTTGGCATTTCTATCTTGGCAACAAGAGAATCCAAGCCTTGTCCTAGTTCACTGGCAAATAGGTTCTGAAGCAAAGCACCGACTTCAACACTACCTACTTCAATACCATAGCCAGTGTCAAAGGAAGCTAATAATCTGGCAATAATGGCGTCAATACTGGAGCCGGTTTCACTGCCAGACAAGCTCGCGCTCGGCATTGGTGTGCCCTCCACCCCGGAACCGGCATCAGACGAGATCTTGGCCTCTCCCTTCTCCAGCGAGACATAGGCATCAGCTCCTGAACCGGTATCAGATGAGGTCTTTGCAGTAGCTATCGTATATTCAATATGGAGCTTTACCGCCTTGGTAGTGCTGCCATCGTATTCCCACACACACCTTCGGTTAAGTGAGTGTGCCGACTGGTTGTCAAAATCATCCCAAGATAAGGCTAGCGCATTACCACTCGTCCAACCAGCTCTATTAACAATCGCCTGAATTAAAGTCTTAATTTCTGGCGACTGATACTCTTGGTTATCAGTCCAAGCCGTATTGCCAGACCAAGCTAGGGGGGTGGCCGCAGCCCAATCCCGAGCATTAAAGTCAGCGAGGGTGTTAAAAGCGGCAGCGTTATCAGCAGCTTGCCCCCGTATCTTTGAATACCACTGCGCAGCACCATTTCCACCCCATTCATCCCAAGCGGTAACTATTAAATAAGCAGTGGTAATAGTAGCGCCCTGCGGGATAGTTACGTTGGTAAATCTTAAGCCACAGCCGAATTGGTAATAGCTGGCATCGTAACCACCGACATAAAGACAACTCTGCCCTAAAGCAAGGTAAAACTGCCAGCCAGCCGCATAATATTTATTGCAGTCGTTAGCACTCGCCCCAACCTGCAAATCCAAAGTAGGCATCGATTTCTCCCTTACCTTGCCTAACTCAAGGTAATCGAAACTTCAAGCGTCCAGGTGCCACTTGATTTTGTGCCCAGAGCGTCAACCTTTCTATTGAGGCACTTGCCACTGGACGCGTGCTTCACCACCCATTCATTCCAGGTATAATTGGCGTCACTAGCGCCAAAGCTAGACTTAAAGGTTGCCTTCTGACTGGTAGAGGTAGGATAGCCGGTCTCCATCCCTTTATAAGTCTTGTTAGTCGCTGCCTGAAGGTCAGTCTGGGTAGCATTAGCAGCAGTATTGGAATCACCAACGCCAATCTGGGCATTGGCATTGTTAAAGTGATTGGCGGAATCGCCGACAATTAAGTCCCACATCTCATCAATGCCGGCATTGAGTAGGCAGTTACCCTCGCCCTCAATCACCTCATAAGGCTTGGTATTTTCCAAAAAGGTCAAACTTTCCTCTAGCGACTTACACGCATTTATATCGCCGAGTCGCTTCTCAAGCCTATAGCGACAAATCCACTGAGCTACATCCTTGTTTTCCATTTTCCCCTCCTTGGGGGGGGAGCCCTTCAAAGAAGGGCTCCCCCGAAATTGGCTGGTTTTAGTCTTGAACCCCGATTAAAGCGACTGCCTTGATTGAGCTGAATAGAGCCAGCGAGCAGTACCACTTAATTCGGGTTCGTGATGCATCCTTGGTCTCAAGCGAGCCGATTGGCTCCACAGTGATGTGACCAGGGCTGGTTAAGCCGCATAGCGCCCCCTCGCCCATCTGGAAGGCATAGATAGTGGAGCAGGTGTCCCCGGTGGTTGCCGTCTCCACGCCGCCGCTGACGACATGGGTATCAAGTATCCAGTCATTGACGCCAATCGGGATGCCGTCCCACAACTGGACAAAGTTACCCCAGTTGTCTCTATCGGTCTCAATCATGCCGCCGGCAGCCCTGACCAGGGCGTTGAGCTTGCGCCTTGAGCGCCGGCTCATAAGCAGTAGGTCGGGCTTACCCCCCTTTACTGCGTCAATAAGCTCATCCAGCTTAGCCAGGGTAAGGGTAGCCCCGGTTGGTCCCATGGCTATTACCTGACTGCTGGCGGTGGTAGTATTAATGAGCTTCCTCAGACCATCAAACTGCTTGGCATTGGCAGTTAAGTCCCCGTAGATAAAGGTCTCCTCAAACTTGTCCTTAAGCGCCTTAGCCTTGAGCTCAACCACAGCTGCCTCCAGGTCCTGGATATTACTCCTGGTCGCCTTGAGGAAGTTATCAACGTCGGCATCACCACCCATAATCTTCAGGTTTGCCGTTTTCTGCTCAAAGGTTGGTGTTGACTCAGCCCAGGTATCACCAACATCATAGAAATCTATGGTTGGCAGGGTCTTTTCCTGGTTGTAGGTCAGGACATTGCCTACAATCTCAATGAAGGATAGACGCTGAAGGATAGGTGAGTCCTTAACTATGGTCTCCACCACCCCTTGAAGAAGCATATCGTTTGACAGCTTAGCTGCCTCATTTAATGTTAAAGCCATTGTTTATCTCCTTTCTCCTATTGCATATTGAATCTTCTCCTGTGGGGATAGAGCTGAGAGGTCTATTGTTCTCCTCTGGGGAGCCCCTGCCGGCACCCTAGCCCCGGCTATCTCTGCCTCTAGTTCCTTCCTCACCTTAGTGATGAGGTTCAGGGCATCTTCTACCGACTTATCAATAGCCTCAATGCTATCCCCGGTTATCAGCTCCTCAGGCACCCCGGGATTTGATTTGACTACCAGAGCCCGGTAGGCTGATACCGCCTGAGATAGACGATTATCGAGGTCGGTCACGGATTGCTTGAGGGCAACAATCTGGTTATCCCTATCAGCTATTATTTGCTCAAGCTCAGCGATGCGGGAGTCCTTGGCAGCAAGCTCCTCGTCTTTTTGGGCTAGCAGTGCCTCAAGCTGGGCAGCTCTAGAGCTCTCTAGCTCCTCCCCTACGGGCTCTTGGTTTTGATTATTCTCATTCGGCAATTTTCACCCTCCTTATGATGGAGATTCCTCAACGCCTCCAACCTCGGTGGCTAAAGCTCTCCCTCCCTCTCCACCTCGGGTTGACTTGGCGTTAAGTTGCTTATTCATCTTCAAGATAGCCTCCCTCTCCTCCAACCACCGCTTAAACTCGTTCTCCGGGTCTTTAATCCCCACCTCCTCCATAGCCCCACGCCGGGAGTGGATACCACTCTGAACCAGTGTCTGCTCATTAGAGACCAGCCGGGTTAAATCCTGGGGTAGTATCGGACTCCAGGTTACCCGTAATCGGTTTTGACCAAAGCTTTCCCCGTGGTACCTCTCCACGAGGTTAAGAATCATCCTGTTTCTCCGGTTATAGACAGCGGTCCTGATAATCTGCTTCCGCCTCACCTTCTGAAGTAGCGGGTTAAGCTCAATCTCAAGGGCTACCCCGGATAGGTCCCTCTCGGTTCCACCAAAGGCAGCCCGGGGAGATTCCGATATATCATGCATGGTTCTATAGAGTAGATTTATATAATCTATGTGCAGCCTGACCCCACCACCCTGTAGCAGGTCAAGGAGATAGGCTTTAGCATCCTCGGGGATAGTCCACACCGCCCCCGGTTTGACGGCAATATCCTCAGCCTCTTCCACATTCTCCAGAACGGCAATAGGATTGCCCGATAGCTCTAATATCCGGGATAGCTGTGACATTGCCCGATTAAGCTCCCGCTGCGACTCCATAATCTGTGACAGGTCAGATATACCCCAGAACTTCTTTGGCTCTCTAAGGTTAGAGTAGATAATAAACGGGATAAAACCGTAGGGATTGAGCTTCTTCTCAAACAGGGCATCATCTAGATAGAGCTCAAATTCACCGTCTGTCCATAGCTCAACAATAGTCGCCGTCTTATCCTTGGGCTTTACCCGATACAGGAACTCGCTTTCTTCAGCGGTTAGGCTGTATTTAGAGGCTACCCTCCATATCCTTGAGGTATCATCACCCCGCCACCAGGCATAGATGCCTTGGACATCGGGGGCGGTAACCCTCACCTTCTTCACCTCGGCATCCCAGATAACCTTGTAGCCGGCATCACCAAGGATGGCGCAATCAATCTCGGTCTCAAGGTCAAGCTGCTCCAGGTTATTATCCTCGTAGACCTGGCGTAGGGCTGCCTCGGCTCTACGGGCTCTGGCTCTAGCCTCGTCTGAATCCTCCACGGCATCCACGGCAAAGTTAATGCCAGACATCAGGTATGAGGTAACCTTATCTATGAATACCTTAGTATAGTTGAAGGTCAGGCGTTTCTCCCCCCACCTTTCCCTCCCTTCCCACTGCCGACCGTGGTAGAAATCAAGCAGCTCCCTATATCCCCTGAGCCTGTCTATATCAAGACGGTTTAACTGTGCAGCGATAGAAGTTTTATTCATTTCTAGCCCTCTTTAGCATCCGCTGGATGGTGCGCCGGCTAACGCCGAACATAAAAGCCAACTCCTTCTCTCCTTTGCCCCGGGTAGTGAACAGCCTTAAAACCTCCCTGTCTCTCAACCCCTTTAGCCACTGCTGTTTACCCCCGGGCTGAGCATAAATACAGTCAGGAAACGGACAGTTAAGACATGAGTCAGCAAGTTCGCACCCATCATCTTTATAGTGGCAGTACTCCGGGGGTAAATCCTGTCCACTCTCATCCCCACGCATGGCTTACATCCCCAAATTAAGCAGTGCGATGGTCATATTAGCACATATGTTCTAATATAGTCAACAGTATTTTGTCGCCTTTTGTTGGGGGTGAGCTAGTTCAGATAGATTAGTGACACAGATTATCATGTTTCGTTTCTATGCATTGAACGGGCACAGAGGGTTGACACGGGGTGGATTGAAGGCTATTATTAGGTAAATATAAACTGCTAACTACACTTCACACCGGGCAATATCTGGTGGTATTGGAGGTAAGCAGTGAGATTAAATAGATTTTTTGCCATTTCGGCGGCAACCGTCATCCTTTTGGTGCTGGCGGTAATCATTCCCGCTACACCAGCTCTTGCTGCCCCCACCATTGCCCTGTCCCTGTCATCGGGTACAGCCGGTACCACAGTTACAGTTACTGGAACAAATTTCACATCCTATGCCGGCGACCAGATACACATATACTTCGGTAACACAGAAGTCACTGGCAGCCCTCTAACTGTTCCAGCAGGTGGCAAATTCACCCTTACTTTCCAAGTTCCTGAGGATGCTGTACCAGGAAGAACCTATGTCATCACGACTAGGGATAAAAATGGCAACCCATTAGGCGGAAGTGCAGAATTTGTTGTTCCCAAACCACTCATTACGCTCGATAAAGGGGGAGGGGTTGTCGGCACCCAAGTACAGATTAGCGGCACAGGCTTTCATGCCAGCCAAATGGTAACCTTCACCTATTCTAAGACAGAGCTGGGCTCGGTGACAGCTACCCCTATAGGTGAATGTAGTTACGTCTTCAATATTCCTGAGAGTACCGGCAAGGAAAATAAAGTTATAGCTAAGGACTTGGCAGGTAATACTGCTGAAGCTATTTTTACCGTCATCCCGTCTATTGTCCTTAAACCGGTATCGGGGGCTATCGGTGATAAAGTAACTGCTACCGGCACCGGCTTTGGCGACAAGAGCCGGATTAGTATTAATTTTGGTAAGAAGCAGGTGGCAACAGCTAAGTCAGATACCGACGGTAGCTTTGAAGATACCTTTGCGGTGCCAAACATGGAACTCCAGACCTATAATTTGGAGATAACCGACGTAGAGGGCAATACTGCTACTGCCATGTTCACAATAAATGCGGGTAAGGCTAGCTTTGTCTTTCCTCAGTGGGGTATATATGCTCTGATGGGGTTAGGTGGGCTGGTGCTCTTTTTCTTCGGCATCTGGCTGGGCAGAAAATACGCCTATACTTACTAGAGTTGATAACCCTATCCCCTATGTCCCCTTCCCCTTAGTAATGGGAAGGGGAATTTATTTATAAAAGAGGGGCTCACGCCCCTCTTAAACTCCCTTCTCATCGTAACGCGGCTATGGCTTTAGCTTTTCCTGGCATACTGAGGAGTTGTATTTGATAAAGCCTTTCGCAAATAAAAGCTGAGCTTGGGTTAAACCATATAGGTTGGGGCAATAAGAGGCGACCAACCCATACGCATAGTGGTGTTGTGGATGAATTCACGAAAATATGGCCATGTATTTAAAGGCAGGTTACGTGCTTTAAATATTTCGAAAAGGCCGTCACTAATAGGTATTTTGGAAGAATATACTACACGAAAAGTAACAGATATTTTAGCCTTGGCCCCCTTCGTGTCTTTTTCCGAAATGGTCACGTTGTATCGGTGATCAACGTTGAACTGCTCTTCAGCTTTCTCGTATGATGCGCTCATTCTCCAATTGACTTCGGGGGAAGATGGGAAATAGGAATAATCAAGCATGTTAATTTGGGCTGATACGATGCGAAGATCAATAATCTCAATTTGAGTTACGAAATCATTGTAGCCCTTTACACTTAATACTTTCTTTTGCTTCTTGTTCATTACTGTACTCATGCTGCTGTTACCTGTTCCTTATTCTTGATTTTCATGAATGCAGGAACCAAGGGTTCCTGCTCAGTCCCCTCCATTATCCATCTAAAGTCAGAATAGCTCGTTGGGTATGCAACAAGAGGGGCTCCCTGTTCAGCAATTTGCTTTGATATCTTATCTAATCCAGCTTTGA
>Ga0315281_10010219_pt1 | contig 12941 bp, 10 predicted proteins | sample YL17G07_0_MG_FD_204540 | JGI IMG/M metagenome (GOLD analysis project Ga0315281, IMG submission 204540) | Sediment microbial communities from Yellowstone Lake, YNP, Wyoming, USA - YL17G07_0 | ecosystem: Environmental > Aquatic > Freshwater > Lake > Sediment | place: USA: Wyoming | collected... | reverse complement strand
CCCGGCCTCGTATACCGGATCAAGGATCCCAAGATCGTTGTTCTTATCTTCTCTTCAGGAAAGATCATCCTCACGGGTGGCAAGAACATCGAAGACATCAAGAAGGGGCTTGGCGTCCTGGAACAGAAGCTCGAAAGCATCATGTAAATTTCATTTTTTTAAAAATATTCGATGGAAAAAGAATATTTCGATAACAAGAATATTTTTTTTTAAAAGTGAAACTTTGATGCAGATACCATGTATCCGGCGTATCTTCACCGAACTCGTTATATCGCATATTGGGGACGCCACAGCGGCGGGGACGAGCTTAATGCGAGTCCCCAGGAGCGTCCGGGTGAGCCGGTTTTATTGAATAAATACGAGATCTTTAGTCGATAGAAAGGGGATTATACAAAAAAAATTATTTCCCGCTCGACACCGTCTTTGACCCGCGGAGGATCCCAATCGTGCCGGTCCGGACAAACTCCTTGACCCCGTACTGGCGCAGGAGTTTTTCCAGTGCATCGATCTTGTCCGTCTCGCCAATGATCTGGAGGACAAGGGACTTCGGGCTGACATCCACAATCGATGCCCGGAAGATACTTGCCATCTGCATGATCTCTGCCCGGGACGTACCCTGTTCCGCAGTGACCTTGATAAGGGCGAGTTCCCGTTCCACCCGCTCGTTCTCGGTCAGGTCAGAGACCTTGATGATATCGATCAGCTTGTTGAGCTGTTTCATGATCTGCTCAACCTTGGCATCGTCCCCGATCACCACAATCGTGATCCTGCTCATGCCCGGTTCTTCGCAGGGGCCGACCGCTAAGCTCTCGATATTGAACCCCCGGCGCGAGAAGAGCCCGGTGACCCGTGAGAGGACACCGGCCTTGTTCTCGACAAGGATAGACAATGTGTGCGGCTTCATCGCGGGTGCCCCCCGATCATCTCGTTGATTGCAGCACCGGCCGGGACCATGGGGAACACATTCTCTTCGCGTTCGATCCTGAAGTCCATGACAAACGGGCCATCGCAGTCGAGCGATGCCTGGAATGCCGGGAGCACATCGTCGGGAGTTTCAACCCGCATGCCTTCGATGCCGTAGGCATTGCCAATCTTCACAAAGTCAACAGCGGGCAGCTCGGTGAAGGAATACCGGTGATCGAAGAAGAGCTCCTGCCATTGCCGGACCATCCCGAGATACATATTATTTAAGATCGCGATCTTCACCGGGATCTTGTTGGCCGCAACGGTGCTCATCTCCTGGATATTCATCTGGATACTGCCATCACCGGCAATCACAAAGACCGGAACATCCGGCCGGGCAAAATGCGCACCGATTGACGCAGGGAATCCAAAGCCCATGGTACCCAGTCCCCCGGAGGTAATCCAGGTCCGCGGGTTGTGGAAGCAGAAGTGCTGGGCAGTCCACATCTGGTTCTGGCCGACTTCTGAGACGATCACCGCTTTCTCTTTTACCAGTTCGCTCAGCGTCCGGATGACAAACTGCGGGTGCAGTCCCCCGTCCGAAGGGCATTTGAGCGGGTGGTGCTGCTTCCAGTGCCGGATCTTCTTTAACCATATCTCATGGGCATCCTGCTTCTTCATCAGGGCGAGTACGTCGTGTAAGACCGCTTTGACATCCCCGACAATGGGCACATCTATCCGCTTGTTCTTGCCGATCTCGGCCGGGTCGATATCGATATGAATGATCTTTGCATGGGGGGCAAAGGTGTCGATCTTACCCGTGACCCGGTCATCGAACCGGGCCCCGATTGCGATCATGAGATCGCATTCGGTAACCGCAAAATTTGCATATTCCGTGCCATGCATGCCCAGCATGCCAAGGTTGAGCGGGTGGTGGCAGGGAATGCACCCGATGCCCATCAGCGTAGTGGTGACCGGAATCGAAGCCAGTGTTGCAAACTCGATGAGTTCCGGCGAGGCATTCGATGAGATGATTCCCCCGCCTGCGTAGATGAGCGGGCGCTCTGCGTGACTGAGCAGTTCGAGGGCTTTTTCGATCTGGCGCTTGTGCCCTTTATAGGTGGGATTGTACCCGCGAAGCGTTACCTTCTCGGGTAACTTCACGTCCTCGGCCATGCCGGTACTCACGTCTTTAGGAATGTCGATTAAGACCGGTCCCTGCCTTCCGGTACCGGCGATATAGAACGCTTCCTGGACAACCCTGCTGAGATCGCCGGCATTCTTAACGAGATAATTGTGCTTGGTGACCGGCATCGTGATACCGGTGATATCTGACTCCTGGAACGCATCGTTGCCCAGAAGATTCGTCGGTACCTGCCCGGTAATGGCAACGACCGCCGAGGAGTCCATGTACGCCGTAGCGATACCGGTGACAAGGTTACATGCACCGGGGCCTGACGTGGCGAGGCATACCCCTACACGACCGCTCGCCCGTGCATACCCGTCTGCGGCATGCGCTGCTGCCTGTTCGTGCCGTACGAGGAGGTGCCGCAATGGTGAATCATAGAGTTCATCATAGATCGGCAACACCACTCCCCCGGGATATCCAAAGATAATCCCGGTGCCTTCGCGCAGGAGTGATTCAATGAGGATTTTAGCCCCGGTTTTCATGTTCTTCCCTCAATAGTCTGTTCATGCCGGCGATCATCGCCTCGACACTCGCCATGATAATATCCGTGCGTGCGCCGCGAGAAGTAATTATCTTCCCGTCTTTACTTAATCTTACTGTCACTTCCACGAGTGCGTCCGTGCCACCACTAATCGCATCCACGTGGTACTCTTCTAACCGGATATCGGCCAGTTCCGCTACCGATTTTTTCAGCACCTGCATGGCCGCGTCAACCGGCCCGTCGCCGGTAGCTGCCCCGGTCATCTCCACGCCATTGACCACTAACGTTACCGAAGCAGTTGGGATCATGTTGCTTCCCGAGATTGCGGTGAACTGCTTCATCCTTATGACCGGTTTGCACTCGATCGCAAGCACCGCGTCGGCAATCGCCATGAGATCGGTATCAGATACCCGTTTGCCCGCATCGCCGAGTTGTTTGATCCGTGTTAAGATCTCCTTGAGCTGGGGTGCATCCGGCGTGTACTTCATCTCGTTGAGCGCTGCCTCAACCGATGCAGAACCGGAATGCTTGCCCAGCACAATCCGTCGCTTACGGCCGATTGCTTCGGGTTTGATCGATTCATAGGTGGATGGTTCCTTCATAACCCCGTGCGCATGGATGCCGCTCTCGTGGGTAAATGCCATCTCCCCCACGACTGCTTTGTTCACGGGCAACGGTACGCCCGTCAGGCGCGAGACCAGCGTAGAGAGATGATAGATCTCTTCTTTTTTGATCCGGGTTGAATACCCGTACAGCACTTCAAGCGCCATGACGAGTTCTTCTAACGGCGTATTACCCGCCCGTTCACCCAGCCCGTTCACCGTTACATGCGCACACCCTGCACCCGCTTTCAAGGCGGCTACCGTATTTGCAAGCGCAAACCCGAGATCATCGTGGCAATGGATAGACAGGGGCGCAATCCGGCTGAGCGGCGGGATGATTTCGGCAATTCTCTCCGGCGTTAAGAGCCCGACCGTATCGCAGAAGCAGAGGCGGTCTGCGCCCCGCTTGACACCTTCCGTAAAGATCATGTTTAAGAAGACCTGGTCCGCCCGGGAAGCATCCTCCCCCGAGAGCTCTACAACGAGTCCCCGCCCTTTGGCGTACTCGACCGCATCCCACGCCATCTGCGCCACCTGCTCACGGGTCTTTCTCATCTTCTTTTCGATGTGCAGATCGCTGACCGGGATGACAAGATGGACGGAATCCGCGCCAAAATCGGCAGCAGCATCAATGTCAAGCTGCAGGGCACGCACAAACGTGCAGATCTCTGCGGAAAGACCGGCTTCCGAGATCAGCTTCATCGCATCCCGTTCGCCCACCGATGCCGCAGCCGAGCCGACTTCAACGACATCCACGCCGATATCAGACAATGCGGTTGAAATCTCAAGCTTCTGTTGCGGGGTTAATGAAACGCCGGGCGTCTGTTCCCCGTCACGTAAGGTAGTATCAAAAAAACGCAGCCTTTGGCCCAATAAAACACTCACTCATGGCAGAATTCACCATAGATACACGTGGGGATGAAGAATATAAATACGTTCGCTGTCTGCGGTCAGGGCAGGTGGGAATAAATGCCGGCAGTTGCTACATTCGATAGGAACACAGCAGAACCTGCTGCTGTGGTACGGGGTTACGTCAATGGTGACCGGGCACAATTCATCATCCCATGATGCGAAAAACCTGTCAACGAGTGCTGAACAGATCCGTTCGGACATAACTCACCTCAAATCTGCACGGGACCGGGGAGAGCTCGGCACACGGATCGCATCGGTGGTGCTCCTCTGTTCTGCCAGTGATATCCAGCAGATGCGGCGCAATTTTTACGAAAAGATCCGCAATGTAACCCCGGAATATCGCGATCGTCTCCAGGCAAAGATCACGGAACACCTTCTGGGAACATGGCAGACCCTGCGGCTCATGCAGCAGCAGGGTGCATTTTCTGCCATGAACGAACCGGTGCCGGCGGGAGTGAATGTGTACTGGGAGATGGTTGCTGTTCAGTGCAGGGGTGATGGTGATGAACTCCGTCTCCGGTTCCTCAAGTTCCTTATTGCCGGCTTTTGCATGTTTGTCCGGCAGGAACCGGGACACCCGGTTGGTACGCCGTTTCCCGGCGGGGGGATGGTCCAGTATATCGACGGGGTCTGTTATTGCCCGGTTAAGGAGAAGGCAAACGATGTCGATGCAGCCCTCTGCCCGTTCTGCCCGGCCCTGCAGACCCCGGCAATCGGGTACTTAAAACCCCCTTTGAACCCGGGCCTGCACCAGAAGCAGGAGTTCATCCGGAACTGCCATGACTTTCATAACTTCAACGGGTGAATCGATAGTACCGGTAGATTCGGCTCTTTTTGTGTTATCTGGGCTCTGTTGAAATCCTAAAGAGAAATAAGCAATCGCTCTTGGGGGCTTCAGCACATCGTGCTTCCGCCCCCGCCACTCGGGCATCCCCCAATGTAGCGATAACCACCAGAAGGTTGATGGAAAAACCCCGATAAAAGGGGGGGCAAGGGGATGCTCCCCGCATGCTGCCTCCCCCTCTGGGGGAGAGAGGGGGTCACTCTCTTAACTGCCACAGAGAATAAGCGAATTATGGGAAAAAGAGGATTTCAACAAACCCGTTATCTGGTCAATTCTAGTACCGGAAATTTTGATCAACAGGAAAAAACCGGATCATCTCCAAGTTGAGTGAATAACGCATGCATTAGGGGGATTACCATGATGGGGGCTGATGCCCCCATACCCCCGAATACGATTGACGCCGCCGCCCCCGACGGGGCGCCCCCGCGGCGGTCCGGGTGAAGTTTTCGTGTAAACACAATTATAAAAAACGTTCTTAAGTAATGGTCAAAAATCTTTGACGCTCTTTACGGGTTCCGGCGCTTTCACCCCTCACCCTGCCGCGCAGGCATCCTCCCTGTCAGGGAGGACACCAAAAAGATAATGAAAAAAAATCTCTGGAAAAAAGGGGTCAAGGGGAGGTTCCCCTTGGGCTGCCTCCCCCTCCGGGGGAGAGAGGGGGTCACCCTCATAACCACGGGGAAATATTACTGAATTATCAGAGAGAGCAGGATCTCTCTAGACTAAAAAAACATATATCCGAGTGCTGCCATGGCGAAGCGACAGAGCGACACCCTCAAGGGTTGTATTTCCAACGATTTTTTTCTGCACCTTTTTCCGTACCCTATACTACCCCCATGAATCAGCGAAGAACTCACCAGTCTCCGGAGTATTGCCTGTTTTTTCCCGTCAGGTCGTTATGTCCCGGAATTGTCAAAGAACGGGTAAAAACTGTTATATTTCACCGGTGCACATTCTAGCATTAGCGTTACCGTCACTACGATATCTGCCGGGAGCAGTCTTATGAATACACCTTTTATAATCCCTCTCGATGATCCTGCCTTGTATATCAACCGGGAAGTGGCATGGATACGGTTCAACCATCATGTGCTGGATGAAGCCTCTGACCCTTCGCATCCTCTGCTGGAGCGGGTAAAATTTCTCTCCATTTTTGCCAATAATCTTGATGAATTTTTCATGGTCCGGGTATCAGGACTCCAGCGCCAGTTTGCAAAAGGCGTGCGTAAGTTTCCTGCTGACGGCATGACTCCCGGCCAGCAGCTGGACGCCATCCAGCAGGCGCTGCTACCGGAACTCACCAGCCAGTACAGCTGCTGGCATGACGATATTTTGCCTAAACTTGCAGACCATGGCATTCATATACACGCCTATCGCGATCTTACTGAACGGCAGAAAGCAGCAATGCACCGCTTCTTTATCGATGAGGTCTACCCGGTGCTCACGCCGCTTGCCTTTGACAGTTCGCACCCGTTCCCCTTCATCTCCAATCTCTCGTTAAACTTAGCCATCATCGTCCGGGGCGCGAATAAAAAAGAGTTCTTTGCCCGGGTAAAAGTCCCGACCAACCTGTTCTCCCGGCTCATACGCATTCCCGATGCTGAAGGAAAGTCCCGCAATGACCAGCATGTCCATTTCGTGTATCTTGAAGAGATCATTGCAGCCCATGTCGATATGCTCTTTTCCGGACTTGAGGTGGTGGCGTCATTTCCTTTCCGGATCACCCGGGATGCCGACCCCGAGATCGAAGTCGATGATGCATCAGACCTGCTCACCACCGTCGAAGAGATCATGGAACAGCGGGCACATGGAAATCCCGTGCGTATCGAAGTCGAGTGCTCCATGCATGACAGCATCTGCCACATGCTCGAGAAGAAACTGGTAGTCACCTCCGCCATGATCCACCGGGTCGGTCATCCTATCGGTATGGCTGACCTCATGCAGCTCATGTCGCTGGATCGCCCGGATCTGAAAGATGCGCCCTTCACTCCCTCGCTGCCGGAAGACCTTGCTGAAGGCAGGGATATTTTTTCTGCTATCCGCCATCATGACATTCTCCTGTACCAGCCGTATGACAGTTTCAATCCCGTGGTCAATTTTATCCGCCAGGCTGCAAAGGACCCTGACGTGCTTGCCATAAAAATCACCCTCTACCGGGTTGGTTCCAACTCCCCGATTGTCAAAGCCCTCATGGAGGCACGGGAGAACGGAAAGGCAGTAGCCGCTCTCATTGAGCTCAAGGCCCGGTTTGACGAAGAGAACAATATCGGCTGGGCCCGTGCCTTAGAGCGCGAAGGTGTGCATGTTGTCTACGGGGTAGTCGGGCTCAAAGTGCATGCAAAGCTCTGCATGGTGGTGCGCAGGGAGAAAGACGGTATCCGCCGCTATATGCACCTTGGTACCGGCAATTACAATGCCACAACCAGCCGCATCTATACGGATTTTGGATTTCTCACCTGTGACAAACAGATCGGTGACGATGTGGCAAACCTCTTTAACTTCCTGACCGGGTATGCACGGATTGAGAGTTACTTAAAACTCCTTGTAGCCCCGGTCACCCTGCGTAAGAGGATGCTTGCGATGATCGACCGCGAGATCGCCAGTCACCAGCAGCAGGGAGGGGGCCATCTCATATTCAAGATGAACGCTCTTGTCGATCCGATCTGTATTGCTGCGCTCTACCGGGCATCACAGGCAGGAGTGAACGTTGATCTGCAGGTACGCGGCATCTGCTGCCTCCGCCCGGGAATTCCCGGTGTCAGTGAGAATATTAAGGTGACATCCATTGTTGGCAGGTTCTTAGAGCATGCCCGGATTTATTATTTCTTTAATGGCGGGAACGAGGAAGTGTATCTGGGCAGTGCGGATCTCATGCCCCGGAACCTTGATAAGCGCGTTGAAGTGCTCTTCCCCGTCCAGAATGCAGAGATCCGGAATGCGATACTAACTAAAATAATTCCCGTTCAGCTGACCGATACCTGCAAACTGAGAGTGCTGCAGAGTGACGGAACCTACCGACGAATCACTCCCCCCGGGGGGGCAAAACCTCTCAATGCACAGGCATATTTTGTGGAACACAGTGGATGCTGGTATCATGGCATCCAGTAAAACGCCCGTAACCGTGACGGAAGAAAAGGAAGAACCCGCCAGGGCAGCCTGCTATTTTGGTAACATGAGGCTGCTCCCCCTGCTTGAAGCCTTTGCCAAAGAGCTCGACGGTGTCCGGGTGGCAGAGGATATCGAATATATTCACCGGATGCGGGTGGCATCCCGCCGTCTCCGGGCAGCTCTTCCCCTCTTTTTTTCCTGCTTTCCTGCAAAAAACTATGCCCGGTGGTCGGAAGAGATAAAAGAGATTACCCGGGCATTAGGCGACGCGAGGGACACGGATGTCCAGATCGCCTATCTCACAAAATACCAGAAACGTGCCGAGAAAGCCTGGAAATCCAGAAAGCCTGACCGGGAGGGGGATGCTCCCACCAGTCCTGCCGTGCGGTATCTTCTTTCAGATCTCCAGAAACAACGAGTCCTTCTCCAGAAAGAGGTGCTCTCTGCGCTCGACAGTCTTGAAAAGAGTCATGCCATTGATGATATGCGGCATACGTTTAACCAGCCTCACCCTCCTGTACGGGGCGTGCTGAAACGCTCCTTTGCGTATGGCATATCCCCTGTTGCTGCCCTCAGGATCGAAGAACGATTATGCACACTCCTCTCCTTCGAGCCCTGGGTTTCCCATCCCGAAGCCGTTGCGGAACACCATGCCACCAGAATTGCAGCAAAAAAACTCCGTTACACGCTCGAAGTCTATGCTCCCGTCTACCGGCTCGGCCTGAAAAAACCGATCTCGCGGGTCAAGGCCGTACAGGAGATATTAGGAGACCTGCATGACTGCGATGTCTGGATCGATACCATAACACGCCTTCTCCTGCACGAACGCGCTATCCTCAGGACTGATAATGAAGAGAAACGCCCCGATACCTTCACGCTATCAAGCCTGAAGATCTTTTTAGGGGAGCGGGAGAGGGAACGAAAGCAGCTGTACCGGCGTTTCGTACGCTACTGGGCGTCTTTGAAGCGGGCACTGATCTGGGAAGCACTCCGTACCACCCTTGACTCCGGCAGGAAAAAGGGCTTCAGGCCGCACACGCAGGTACCGGAAGAGGAGATCAGGACTGCTGTTTCCATCATATCCGGTGAATTCCCCGGTGGCCAGAAGCACAGCCTTCAGGTAACGAAGCTGGCCCTGATGCTGTTTGACAGCCTGCAGCCCTTCCATAAGATGGAAAAACGGGACAGGTTCCTGCTCGAATGTGCCGGGATGCTGCATGATATCGGCTGGAAGGGAGGGCGCAAAAACCATAACAGGCGCAGTGCAGCCATGATCTTTGCCGACGATCGCCTCTTGCTGGATCTTGCAGAGCGCGGGACTATCGCTCTTGCAGCGCTCGCTCACCGGGGTTCTGCACCGCCCGAATCGCAGGGTTTTTTTTCCCTTCTCTCCCCCGGATACCAGAAAAAGATTCTCCAGCTCACCGGTATACTCCGCATAGCCGACGGGCTGGATTACCTGCACCTCGGCACTGCACAGGAGGTCCACTGTGTTATTGGCGAGGAGATAATCTGCGATGTGATCGCCACTTCCGACATTACCGTAGAAAAAGAGCGTGCCCGCACCAAATCAGCACTTTTCAAACGGGCATTCGGCAGGAACGTCGTGATCCGGTGAAGATGCAAAAACCGGGCCAGAACGGGCGTGTGGTTGCATTCATCGATATCGGTACCAATTCTATCCGCCTGCTCGTTGTCCGTCTCAACCCGAATCATTCGTACACTATTCTGACCCGCCAGAAACAGCAGGTGCGGCTGGGTGAAGGAGAATTCGAAGATAAGGAGATCCTTCCCGAAGCCGCAGAACGCGCTGTTATCGTCTGTAAAACGCTCACTGATCTTGCCCGCACGTTCAATGCCGAAGAGTTTGTCGCTGTAGCCACGTCCGCCATGCGTGAGGCAGGAAACCAGCAGGAGATCCTTCACCGGCTGCGTCAGGAAGTAAAGCTCGATATCCGGGTGATCTCGGGACAGGAAGAAGCCCGGCTGATCTATCTTGGCGTTTCAAGCGGTATGCACCTTGAGGGAAAATCTGCATTTTTCATCGACATCGGTGGCGGGAGTACCGAGATTGCGGTGGGTAGTGAGCGCGATTACCAGTTACTGGAGAGTTTCAAACTCGGGGCAATACGCCTCTCAAACCTGTATGTGCCCCTGACTGATACCGGCCCCATTACCCCGGAGCGCTATAAAAAGATCCAGCAGCACATAAAAAACAGCATCATCCGGTCGGTAAAGAAGATCCGCAAACTCTCTCCTGACTGTGCAGTTGCCAGTTCCGGCACCGCCATAAACCTTGCCGAGATTGCCCAGAAAGCCCTGCACCCGAATGGCAGTTCCGAGCTTCTGCTCACCCAACGGGACTTGCATAAAGTGATTGGCATGATCTGCTCCCTGCCGCTCGAACAGCGCAGGAAGATCCCCGGCATGAACCCCGAGCGGGCAGATATCATCGTGCCGGGAGCTGCCATTCTCGAAACATTCATGCAGGAACTTTCCCTCGATTCGATAACCGTCACCGGCAGGGGACTGCAGGACGGGCTTTTGGTAGATTATCTCTCCCGCATGGATGAATTCCCTCTCCTTGGTGAACTCTCGCCACGCCAGCGCAGCGTTCTCCAGCTGGGGAGATCCTGCGGCATCAACGAGGCCCATGCCCGGACGGTAACTGCTCTTGTGCTTGCCATGTTCGACAGTGCAAAAGAGCAGAATCTTCATTCCTTTGGGGATGCGGAACGCGAGCTCTTAGAGTATGCCACGTTCCTCCACGATATCGGCTCGTTTATCTCGTATACCAATCACCAGGCGCATTCGTATTACATGATAAAAAATTCAGAACTTTTGGGCTTTGATCAAAAAGAGGTGACATTCATGGCCAATCTTGCCAAGTTCCACCGCAAAAAAAGCCCGCGGAAAAAGGATCCCGGGATTCTTGAACTCGATCCGCATGAACGCGAAGCCCTGCGGGTGCTGGCAACCTTCATACGACTGGGGGAGAGTCTTGACCGGAGTCATGCTGCCCTGATTAAGCATGTCCGTTTCACTGCACAAGAGGATGATTCTGTACATCTTGAAATTGTTGCACGGGGTGACTGCCAGCTCGAGATCTGGGGTATCGAGAGCGAGAAAAAAGCCTTTGAAAAAGTGTTTAATAAAAAAATCATCTTTGATATTCTTTAGAAAATACACCCTGTTCTTAAGATCTGTCAGAATTACCAGGGATTAAACAAAACGTAAAATCCCTTACGCAGTTGTGTTCAGTAAACCCTTGACCGTTTCTTTTACCGCAGGAGGGAGATTGAGTCCGTCAAGCAGGATAGGGAGGATGATAATTGCGGTTTTCTGTCCTTCGGGAGTTGAAATAAAATTCCTGATCATTGCGATTCCTTCCGGTGATGCAAGATATTTCCCTGTCGCTTCCTGTCCCCCGGGAGATGCAAGATACCTGCTGATCATCCCATCCATCCCTCCAAAATTACCAAAATTCATCTTTGTTTCACTCCTTTTTCACGACTGTACACCTTACCTCAGGAATCAGTTAAAGCTTGGGGTGGAGTGGATAGTGGTTAAGAAAACCATCAGGTTACGGTTGGAAAAATTGTTTATGATGTGCCTATCAGCATCTGAACATCGGCACTGACATCATTTCCTGACATCTCGATCCGGTAATTTCCTTTCTGCCGTACCATGAAATTGTGTTTTGTGATATCAGGATAGTCTTTTCCAAAGCCCTGCTGGTCAATAACCGCCCCGGATCCCGCGTCGAGCACCTTAACCTCAAACCATGCGTTGGGACTGGTATCTGTTGTATTGATATAGTGTTCATTGTTCGTCCCGATAGATACTAACCGGTGACGGATGATCATCGTCGGGGTAAGGTTGAACCTGATATACAAGGGGGGGCGCGTGAGTTCATGGGCGAAGTTTACTTTCTGGCCAAAGGAAAATTTCTGGTTAAGGGTGTAGATCTGCTCGTAATCCTCTTCCAGGCGGTCATCCCGCACCGGGCCAGGAAGGGTTGTTGTTTCCGGTATTGCAGCGGTATACTCTGGTGTCGGCAGTGCAGTCTGCCCGATGGTGTACGTGACTGCCGGTGCCGGTGATGGTACAAATCCATCGGAAGATTTCTGGTTTGCTTTGAGCATCGGCAATCCTACAAAGTATGCAGCTGCAACGATGACAAGCACAACCACAATACCCCCGATAATCAGGGAAGTTTTGGGCTTTTTGGGTTGCACCGGTGGAATCCTATAGGAAGGTGGCGGGTTCACCATAACTTCCGGTGCAGCGGGTGTTACCGGAGCAGCCGGCGCGGTGACTGGTTCCATGGGAGCCCCGCACTGCTCACAGAACTTTTTGTCAGCGGCAACCTCTGCTCCGCAGGATGTACAGAACGGCATATGATCACCAATGGTTGCGAAGGATTGATACTTTTACTTTTTGGTATTTTTTACAAATCAAGAAAAAGTTGTAGAGTTGACAATACGGGGGTAAAATAAGCATACGGATTCTTCATCTTTTTAGTAGGTTACGTAACTATTGAGATGATTGAAAAGATGGGGGCTGATGCCCCCCTACCCCCGGATACGATGAATACCCCCGCCCCCGTAAGGTCGCCCCCGCGACGGTTTAGGAACATTTTTCTGAATAAAAAGGATTATTCTCCCCCTCGAAAGTGGCAGAAAACAGGTTCTGGTGTCATCACAATAAGGGGATGCCTCAGCGGCGGGGGTGTAACCCCCAAAAGCGTTATACCATACACTCAAATTTCTGTTGATTAAAAATTAGGGTAAACTGCTAGTTTAGCACCTGACTTCTCTCTCAATTTACGAAGAGAAATCGGGCAAAATTTTAGTGACCGAAATGCATCCGGAAAAAGTGGATGAAGAGAAAAAAATAATCATA
>Ga0315281_10010218_pt1 | contig 12941 bp, 8 predicted proteins | sample YL17G07_0_MG_FD_204540 | JGI IMG/M metagenome (GOLD analysis project Ga0315281, IMG submission 204540) | Sediment microbial communities from Yellowstone Lake, YNP, Wyoming, USA - YL17G07_0 | ecosystem: Environmental > Aquatic > Freshwater > Lake > Sediment | place: USA: Wyoming | collected... | reverse complement strand
TTATAGTTGGGTCGGCGAACTTTCATAATAAACAAGGTATTTCGTAACCAGGGAGCGCGAAATTGTAATAATTTTGCCTGAAAACGGCCAAAAACAAGGATAATTACCCACCTAATCGTTAGTTGGCTAATAACACACTTCAGGATAGTGAGCTGAATCGCCCTAACTTTATTTACTGCACAAAATTTCAATCCGCAGAATGACAAATAATTATGCCTAAACTAAGTAATTGCCCCTCCTGGACGAAATTGCAAACCCATCAGCAGGCTATAGCCGAGACACACATGCGTGACTTGTTCTCTGCTGACCCCAAACGTTTTGAGAAATTTTCCATTCAATTTAACGACATTCTGTTTGATTTTTCCAAGCATCGTGTAACGGAAGAAACTCTGCGATTGCTGGTTAGTTTGGCTCAGGAGATGGATGTTCCGGGCTGGATAAAAAAAATGTATAACGGCGAGCCGATCAACTTTACCGAAAACCGCGCAGCGCTTCATATCGCACTGCGGAATCGCAGCAATCGCCCTATTTCAGTCAACGGAAAAGATGTCATGCCGGGCGTGAATAGCGTGCTGACGCGCATGCGCAAATTTTCGGATGCAGTAAGGAGCGGTGAATGGAAGGGCTTTAGCGGCAAGACCATCACTGATGTGGTAAACATTGGCATAGGCGGTTCAGATCTCGGACCGGCAATGGTGACGGAAGCATTGCTTGACTATCATTGCCCCAACATCAAGTTTCATTTCGTTTCCAATATAGACAGCACGCAACTTTTCGAGACTGAGCGACATTTAAATCCTGAAACCACGCTTTTCATCATTGCCTCCAAGACTTTTACCACCCAGGAGACCATGACCAATGCACGTTCCTCTCGGGACTGGTTTATGCGCACAGCCAAGAACGAGCGGGCCATTGCGCAGCATTTTATCGCCATCTCCACCAATGCCGAGGCAGTCATCAAGTTTGGCATCGATCCCGCACACATGTTTGAGTTCTGGGACTGGGTCGGCGGCCGTTACTCCCTCTGGTCGGCCATCGGTATGACCATCGCAATAGCAATCGGAATGGACAGGTTCGAAGAATTGCTCCAGGGCGCACATGAAATTGACGAGCACTTCCGCACCGCCCCGCTGGAAAAAAATCTTCCCGTCATCATGGCCATGCTCGGTATCTGGTACAACAATTTCTTTGCATCGGACACCCATGCCATCATTCCCTATGACCAATACCTGCGCAGATTACCGGCGTATATTCGCCAGCTCGATATGGAAAGCAACGGTAAACGGGTGGATCGTGAAGGCAATCCGGTTGATTATGCTACAGGTCAAATCATCTGGGGCGAGCTTGGCTCCAACGGACAGCACGCCTTCTTTCAGCTGATCCATCAGGGTACACGCTTAATCCCCGCAGACTACATCGCAATGATAGAAAACAAGCACCCTATCGGCGAGCACCAAGCCATCCTGCTGGCCAATTTCTTTGCACAAACCGAAGCCTTGATGCGCGGAAAAAATGAACAGGAAGTGGCAGAGGATCTCAAGGCTTACGGCCTGAACGAACGGCAAATTAAGCAGCTCATGCCGCACAAAATATTCCCCGGCAACAAACCCAGCAACTCGATCCTGTTAAACAAACTTGATCCGAAATCTCTGGGCTCACTTATCGCCTTTTATGAGCATAAGGTTTTTGTCCAGGGCATTATCTGGAACGTTAATTCTTTCGATCAGTGGGGCGTGGAGCTAGGCAAGCAATTAGCCAAAGTAATCCAGCCACAACTTGGGGGAGCAGACCAGGTTACCGGCCACGATAACTCAACGAATAGTCTGATCAATTATTACAAATCCAGGCGTAAATCTCACTGAGACTTGTCATCCTGGAGTTGTACATAGCGTGTATGAGTTGTACAAGGTAAGGAAGACATTCTTCACTTCATTTTTGCTGCAAAGTGTTCCCTGAATTTCGCCAGCTTGGGCGCTACTACAAACTGGCAATACCCCTGAGCCGGATGATTGGCATAATAGTGCTGGTGATATTCTTCCGCAGGATAAAAAGTGCCGGCCTCGACCAGCTCAGTCACCAGGGGGGATGAGAAGATTTTTTGTTTCTTCAGCTCCAGCATCAGTTCTGCGGCATCTGCACGCTGGCTTTCACTGTGATAATAAATAGCCGAGCGATACTGTGTACCCTTGTCATTACCCTGGCGATTAAGCGTGGTGGGGTCATGTATGGTAAAAAACACCGAGAGCAGTTCGCCGAAACTTACCTGCGCCGGATCAAAAGTAATCTGCACCGCCTCTGCATGACCGCTTCTCCCGCTACACACCTCCTCATAGGTCGGGTTGGGTTTTTCGCCGGCGATATAGCCCGACACAACTTTCTCAACCCCCCGCATCTGCTCATACACGGCCTCAATGCACCAGAAACAGCCGCCTGCCAATGTTGCAACCTGAAAATTACTCATGATTTTCCTTTTAATTGATTCTTCTGTTTTCCCCGTTTTCGCCACTGCCATACCACCCAGAAGCGCCAGCTTAACCTGACAAGCAGATATCCGCTCAGGGCCAGAATAATTGCCAGCAATGGCAAACCGATGGCAAAGGGTTTCCCCAGCGTTGCTATCCAGTCCATCATCACCGGCAACCAGTTATCCCAGCCCATATCGGGTACAGTGAAGCGTGAGAGAGTCATGTGGTGTTGGGGGTCTGTTACCAGAGTACCAAGCTGATAAGCCACAAAATATAATGGCACAATGGTTAAGGGATTTGTATAAAGCGTAACCAGAATTGCCACCGGCAGATTGACCCGAAACAGCACAGCCAGCAAAGCTCCGCCTATCATCTGCAGCGGCCCCGGAATGAGGCCACAAAACAAGCCTGCGGCTACCCCGCCAGCTACTGAGCGCCGATTAAAATGCCATAGGTTGGGATGGTGCAACCAAGTGCCAAAAGGACGTATCCAGCGGTTTTGCCGGATCGTTTCATGTTTTGGCAGCATATTTTTAAAATATTTTTTTGGCACGGGTATAAAGTTTCAGCCGATAATGAACTTGCTCGTCACTTGAATTGTATATTACCCGATGATGAAATCTGAAACATTGGCAAACACACAGTTAACCGGCTTATCCCAAGCCGAGGCGGCTATGCGGCTGAAAACAGACGGGCCAAATGAACTTTCCCATTCAGACCGGCATCAATTGCACAGAATCATTCTGGGTGTGTTGCGCGAACCCATGTTTTTGCTGCTGGTATCCGCCGGGCTGATTTATTTTCTGCTGGGTGAGAACAATGATGCGCTCATGCTTTTGGGTTTTGTCTGCGTGGTCATGGGCATCACCATCTACCAGGAATACAAAACGGAACGGGTGCTGGAAGCATTGCGCGACCTTACCAGCCCGCGTGCGCTGGTAGTAAGGGATGGCATCGCCCAGCGCATAGCTGGCAGGGAGGTCGTGCGTGGCGATATATTGGTAGTGGCAGAAGGCGACCGGATTGCGGCCGATGCGGTGCTGATAGAGTGCAGCAATTTTGCCGCGGATGAATCCCTGCTTACCGGCGAATCTGTTGCCGTACGCAAAATCGCCGGAGCGCACGAGCAATTCGCCGATAGCAATACAAGCAGGCAAACAATTCATTTACCCGGCGGGAATGACCTGCCCTGTATATTTGCTGGCACACTCGTTGTACAAGGACGAGGCGTTGCACGCGTCCTGGCAACCGGAGCACACAGCGAGATCGGCAAAATAGGCAAGGTGCTACACGAAGTGGAAATCGAAACTTCACCGCTACAAAAGGAAATAAACAAACTGGTGCAATGGCTCGCAATAACAGGCATCTCCATCTGCCTGGTGCTGGTGCTGATTTATGGTTTCGCCCGCCATGACTGGTTGCTTGGTTTCCTCTCGGGAATTGCCCTGGCAATGTCTGTCCTACCCGAAGAATATCCGCTGGTGCTCACGGTATTCCTGGCGATGGGCGCATGGCGCATCTCCCGACATCGGATACTTACCCGCCGCATGCCCACGGTGGAGGCCTTGGGCTCTACCACCGTACTGTGCGTAGACAAGACCGGCACACTTACTCTCAATCGCATGGGCGTACAGCAACTTGTTGTGCTCGGCGAAACAGGTAGCCAGTTTCAGGGAGAAATTCATGCAGTTGATGACAACGATTCCGGGTTACCTGAAAACTTTCATGAATTGCTGGAATTTGCAGTACTCTCCAGCGAAATCGATCCCTTCGATCCCATGGAAAGGGCCATCCATGAACTTGCCCGGCACTACCTCAGCAATACCGAACATTTACATCAGGACTGGATACACAAACATGATTATGCGTTGACGCCGGAACAGCTCGCCCTGTCTCACGTCTGGAAAGCACGCGGACGCGATGAATACGTGGTCGCCTGCAAAGGTGCACCGGAAGCCATAGCAGACCTCTGCCATCTTGATGCCGCTCATCTAGCCACACTTAACTCACACATAAACACCCTTGCCGCCCAGGGCATGCGTGTGCTGGGGGTCGCCCGTGCCACCTACTCCGGCCCCGAGTGGCCGGAAATTCAGCACGATTTCGAGTTTAAATTTATCGGGCTGATCGGCCTTGCCGACCCGGTACGGCCCACCGTTGCCGCTGCGCTGGATGACTGTTTCACCGCAGGTATACGCGTAGTCATGATCACGGGGGACTATCCGGCTACTGCCGCTGCCATAGCAAAAAAAATCAATCTCCCGCCAGGATCAGGCGGCATCATCAGCGGTACCGAACTGAACGAGCTGGATGATGACGCACTGCGCGAGCGAGCGCTGCACAGCAACATTTTTGCGCGCATGGTACCGCAGCAAAAATTAAGGCTGGTAAACGCCCTTAAGGAAAGTGGCGAAGTCGTGGCAATGACCGGCGACGGCGTCAACGATGCACCCGCCCTGAAGTCCGCTCACATAGGCATTGCCATGGGCGGGCGCGGCACCGATGTTGCGCGTGAAGCGGCCGCACTGGTACTGCTCGATGATGATTTTGCGTCCATCGTTCAGGCCATTCGTTTGGGCCGGGGTATCTTTGACAACATGCGCAAAGCCATGGCCTATATTTTTGCAGTGCATATACCGATAGTGGGCCTTTCATTTATCCCGCTACTATTGGGATGGCTACCGGTATTTGCCCCCATACACATCGTGTTTCTGGAAATGATCATCAACCCCGCCTGTTCAATCGCTTTTGAAGCCGAACCGGCAGAAAAAAACATCATGCGGCGCCCTCCACGAAAGCAAAGCGAGCCCTTATTCGGAAAGCACATATTGCTCATCAGTTTATTGCAGGGAATCTTCGTACTTCTGGCAACCCTTGCTGTTCTGGCTTATGCAGTACATACCGGTGCAACAAGCGAAGTCACGCGTACCCTGACCTTTACCACCGTCGTTATCGGCAACATTGGCCTCATCCTGGTAAACCGTTCATGGAAGCAGAGCATTTTCAGCACGCTGGCCCTCCGAAATCGGGCAATATGGTGTGTGACAGGCGGTGCACTCTGCTTCCTCGTACTTGCGTTAACATTACCATTTTTGCAAAACCTTTTTCATTTCGCACCCGTCACTCTCAGCCAGTTCGCATTGTGTGTCGCGGCGGGAACAGCAAGCGTAATCTGGTTTGAAGGGTACAAGGCCTTGCGCAATAAACGTATTTGATTAAATATTACTGACCGGACAATTGCATGTTAAAAAAAATACTTTACTTGATAGCTTATACAATGGTGTCTGCGGGTGCCTGTGCCGACACAGGCGATATTAAATTCTCAAACAACCAGATCAGGGTACAGGCCATTTCTACCTATGTGGATTACACCGAAACAGGCAATGGCACTTTGGGCACCAAAACAGGCATTCTGGATACCGAGTCCGGCCCGGTAGGCGGATTTGCAGTTGCCCTTTCATTCATGAATAACCTGCTGCTGAAAAACGACTACCTCGAACTCAATGTCGACTTTTCAAATGGTAAAACAAAATATATAGGCTCATACCAGGGAGGAACATACGGCTCGGTCGTGACCCAGTCAACAGCCACTTTCCACAACTTTGGAGGACGATACGGCACAGGTTTCGCACTAAAAGAACACGTCATGCTAACCCCGTATATCGAGCTGGGTAAGCACCAATGGTACAGGGGGGTGAACAGCGGCGAGCTATATACTCACAATTATTACGGCATCGGCATCATGGGGCAGTACTCGCCCATCAAAAAATGGGTTTATTCTGCAAGCTTCATGTATGGAAGTACTTTTGGATCAGCCATCACAGTCAATTCCGGTTCCACCTACAGCGGCTTCTCGGGTGCGCTAGGCAACTCGGCAAAATACAAGGCCGGACTCTCGGCAGATTACGCCATTTCGAAAGAAATGCATTTGAATGCCGGAATTGAATATGTAAGTTTCAGTTACGGCATGAGCGGAATATATCCCATAGGGGGCGGCTATGTAGCATGGGAACCGGACAGCAAAACAAATTTCACGATCTTCAAGCTGGGCCTGGGAAGCGAATTTTAAACCCAGATTTTCCATTAGCGTTCGTAGCGAGGGCGATCAAGAGGTTGAAGATGTGTGAGAAAAACCAAAAAATGTGCGGAAGGCGTAGTCACTCTACGTCGACAAACATTTTTTGGTTTTTGTCGCGCAGATTCAGCCTCCTGACCGTCCACAGTAGAAGGCTAATGGAAAATCTGGGTTAAATTCTCAGCCTGCCCTCCTCACATCTTCCATGCAGGGCAGAAATCTCGCACAAATGTTCTGCATGGCTTGTTAACACCTGATCCCAGCCAAATCTCCACTCCCAGTGACCTTCTGCCTTGCCAGGCTCGTTCATGCGGTGTTCGCTATCAAGCCCCAGCACATCCTGCATGGTATATATCGCCATATCCGCTACCGATTCCGATGCTGCGTGAATCAAATCCCAATTAATTTCCCTGCCATCACAGCGCAAATATTTGCAGACAAAGGTGCGCTCGCGCTCGGAAGCCGATTTAAACCATCCGATAGCCGTATCGTTATCGTGCGTGCCAACATAAACAACCATGTTGCGAATGAAATGATGCGGCAGGTAAGCATTGCTGGTTGAGCCGCCAAAAGCAAACTGCAACACACGCATACCGGGCAACGCCAGCTTTTCCAGCAATGCCACCACATCTGGCGTAATCACGCCGAGATCTTCCGCAATAATGGGAAGTGAGCCCAGTGCATCCTGTACCGCACTGAACAATTTTTCACCGGGGCCGGGCATCCACCGACCATGGATTGCGGTAGGTTCGGATGCCGGAATTTCCCAATAGCCTGCAAAGCCGCGAAAATGGTCGATACGAACAATGTCAAACATCTCTACAGCCTTGCGCATACGTTGTATCCACCAGGCATAGCCTTCCTGCTCATGCGCCGACCAGCGAAAAAGTGGATTTCCCCAGCGCTGGCCGGTTTCACTGTAATAATCCGGCGGCACACCGGCAATGACCAGAGGCTGATTATCCTCTCCCAATTCAAACAGCTCCGGCCGCGCCCATACATCGGCGCTCTGGTACGCAACAAAAATGGGCATATCGCCAATGATGGAGACATCTTTTTCATTGGCATACTGTTTCAGCATCCGCCACTGGCGAAAGAAACACCATTGGCAAAATTGCCAGAACCGAATTTTCTCAGCCAGCCGGGCACGGGCTTGTGACAAGGCCCCTGCATCACGCTTCGAAAGATCTACCGGCCATTGCCCCCACTCCTGCCCCTTGAGTTCATCCGCCAGCGCCATGAAGAGTGCATAGTCATCCAGCCACACTCCTTCAACCGAACAAAATTCTTCAAATCCATTCTGCCCACTTTTTTGACCGGCAAAATACCTGCTTGCGGCGAGCCGCAAATTTTCCATGCGAAACTGCCGAACGGAATCATAATTGACTTTGTCAGTCAAAAAGTCTGCATCGGGAACCAGCTCGGCATCTGCAAGCCAGCCCAGTTCCCGCAATTCACCGAGATCGATAAGCAATGGGTTGCCGGCAAACGCCGAGCAGCTCATATAGGGTGAATTACCCGGCCCCGTGCCACCCAGAGGTAGCATTTGCCAAACTCGCTGCCCTGCTGAAACAAGCCAGTCTACAAAGTGATAAGCGCCCGCGCCGAAATCTCCCGACCCGTGCGGGCCGGGCAAGGATGTGGGATGCAGCAAAATACCGCTACAGCGCTGGTACTGCATATGAGCCCCTCCGGAAATGCGCAAACGTCAGAAAACTTTGCGACAGCATATGATCATCCTCTCAGGAGCCGCGTCGCATCGTGCCGCCGGCTTCTGCAACCCCGCCGCCCTGACTGAGGGGGATATACAAATTTTCCGGTATTTCGAGTTTCAGCAAACGGTAAAGATGCATGAGATTGTGCCGGTACAGGCGATCAAAGCTTGCAACCGCGTGCGCGGGATTGTAGTCGCCAAACCACCAAAACCAGTCCGAGCTCTCGCATGAAGACAATTGTCTTTGTGCTGCCATGCGCTCTTCTTCACTCAAACGTCCCGCTGCCATCACCAGATCATATTTCTGCTTTGCAGTGCACAACAAATCCCACGCGTGATTTTTATCGGGGGAGCCTATCCAGGTGGAAAAAGTGCCATACACCCAGCTTCCCGCAACCAGTGCCGGCAATACAACTTCCTTCGCCAGACCGTGACCATCATCCTTTTCAAGCTTCGACAAATAGTCACGATACGTCGTAGTATTGATTTGTTGGTGCGTTTCCAGAGCGGAATACAGATCGTTCAAAAAATGATAACCGTTATACGGGTAATATTCCCACGCATTCTCGCCGTCGAGTATCACACTGACCAAAGGGATTTCACTGCTGCCATTTTCTGCTATCGCCTCGATTTGTTCAACAAAATGCAGCGACGCATCCTGTCCATTCCAGTTTGAATATTCAAAGCCGATCATATCCGCCAGACGATCATCGCGGAAAAAACAGTGTATGGAATTGTTAACCCCCTGCATGAGGTAAGGGCGATACAGAAATTGTTTATGTTCATCGAGCGGCAAATGCGCATGCCTCAAGCTATTTACCAGCACACTCTCCCCGCTTGCGGCCCAGCGACAGCCTTGCTCTGCCAGCACCTGCATCAACTCGGTCGACACCGCACCTTCTGCCGGCCACACGCCCTGGGGCTTCAACCCGAAGCGTGACTGGTGACTGTCAATCGCCTCCTGCAATTGCGCTTGCACCCGTGCCCTGCCGCCGGGATAACGATGCGACTGCGGCAGGCTGCTGTCGGGCTGACTCTCGCGTCCGCAGTGCAGATCGAGCAGCAACGGCGCCAGCGGATGATAGTGCGGTGTGGTGGAAAGCTCTATCTGTCCACTTTCGGCCAGTCTGCGATAACGCGGAATAATGTCACTGATCGTTTTGCCGATCAGATCAAATAATGCTTTGCGATCTGCATAGGTAAAGTTCTCATCTTTACTCATCAGACTGATCACCAGATCGTTTGCCCGGCGCACGCTTTCGCCACACCAGGCCAGGTGATACCAGGTCAACAGATCAGCCAGATACTGGCCTGATAAATAGGAAATAGCCACCGCACCGCCCGGCTCCACCAGTTTGTATAAATCAGACAAACGCTTGTAGAACGGATAGGGAGCGACCATCTTGTTGTGGTCACTGCGGAAACAACTGTCGATAATCAGATCTCGCTCAACGTCACCGACATCGTTCAAATTTTCACGCGCCAGTAATTTCAGCAGGGGATCTCGGATATTTCCGCTGGAAAACTGCTGCTGGTAATCTTCAAGCTGATCGAGCAAAACCGGCACAAAATTCACCACCGCCCTGACCCGCGGATGCTGCTCAAAATGGTAAGCCATGTCCGAGTAGTCCTTGATCGCGTGCAAATACACCCACGGTAGCAGGTACTCACCGCTTGCATAATCACGGTAATCCGGCTGATGCATATGCCAGAGAAAAACGAGATCGACAGAATTGGTCATTTTAAAACCTGAATTATCAACCAGCACTCAACGTATGCGGTGTACCTTCTGGCCCAGCATATCGGGTGTAACAAGCACAATGCCATTTTCACTGACGTAAAATCGCTTTTTGTCTTCCGCCAGATCTACGCCTATCTTCATACCTTCCGGAATAATGCACAGCTTGTCTATCACTGCACGCCTGATCACAACGTTGCGGCCCACTTCAACATTGGGCAACAAGACAGAATCCTCCACCGACGAATAGCTGTGCACATGAACATTGGAAAACAGCAGTGAGTTATGAACCGATGCGCCGCTTATGATGCAACCACCCGATACCAGCGAATCGACCGCCAAACCGCGACGCTCGTCATCATTAAACACAAATTTTGCCGGGGGCAACTGTTCCTGAAAAGTCCATATCGGCCAATTCTGATCATACATATTGAGATCGGGTACGACTTTGGTAAGCTCCATGTTTGCTTCCCAGTATGCATCCACCGTACCCACATCGCGCCAGTAGGGTTTGCCGCCTTCGAGCTGTTTAACACAGCTGCTATTAAAATTTTGTGCAAACACCCGGTACTTCGAAGCAATCAGGTGCGGAATCATATCCTGTCCAAAATCATGGCTGGAGCGGGGCTCATCCACATCGCGCAACAATTGTTCGTACAGAAATTGGGAATTAAAAACATAGATGCCCATGCTTGCCAACGCCCTGTCCGGATTATCTGCGACAGGTTTTGGCTGGCTGGGTTTTTCCACAAAGGCGACCACCCGCGACTCCTTGTCCACCTCCATGACACCAAACCCTTTTGCGTCAGCCAGCGGCACCTCAATGCAGGCCACGGTCATATCGGCCCGCTTTTCCACATGGAAAGCGATTAACTCGCCGTAGTCCATTTTGTAGACATGATCACCAGCCAGTATCAGCACATATTCGGGATCGGTCTCGCGCAGAATATCCAGGTTCTGGAATACCGCATCGGCAGTACCCTGATACCACTTATCCTCCACCCGCTGCTGCGCGGGCAGCACATCGATAAACTCGCCGAACTGGCCGTTCAGGAATTGCCAGCCGCGCTGGATATGCTGTATCAGGCTATGTGATTTGTATTGGGTGGCCACTCCTACGCGGCGTATGCCGGAGTTAACACAATTGGACAGCACAAAATCGATAATGCGAAATTTTCCCGCAATAGGGACGGCAGGTTTTGCACGCCAGTCTGTCAGTTGGTGCAGGCGACTGCCCCTTCCCCCCGCCAACACCATGGCATAGGTATTCTTGGTCATCTGGCTGACGAACCGAACTTTTTCTGGCTGCCTCATATGAGTCCCCCTGAAATGCTTCACCTGTGAGCAAAAGGTGATATGGTTATCATTATGACTATAATCAAGTACCTTATGAAGAAAATATCCGGAAGACATGCCAGCCAACGGGCCGAGGCACTATTTAACGGCCTGCTGAACGACCCTTACGCTTATCTTGGGCCACATACAGAGGCCGGAAGCCGGGTTGTGCGTGTATTTCAGCCACACGCATCTGAAGTCAGCCTGGAGACTCCTCTGGGCAACAAGGTCATGCAAAAAATACACACCGGTGGCTTATTCGAATGGCAAGGCACAGACGCTCCGGCCCATCCCTACCGTTTAACCGTTACCGAAGACGGACACAAACGGACGCTGCATGATTGTTATGCTTTTCCCCCCAGCATTACCAATTTTGACCTGCACCTGTTCAATGAAGGCAAATTACACCAGGGCTATCGGGTACTGGGTTCTCACCAGGTACAACGCGACGGCATCACGGGAATCCGCTTTGCGGTGTGGGCACCCAATGCCAGGCGCGTCAGCGTAGTTGGCGATTTCAATCGCTGGGATGGGCGCATACACCTGATGGCAAAGCACGGCAGCAGCGGCGTATTGGAATTGTTTATTCCCGAACTGGTAGCAGGCATCCTGTACAAATATGAAATCCTCAATGCAAAAGGCGAGGTACAACTGAAAACAGATCCCTATGCCAATGCATTTGAAACCAGACCCAACACAGCCGGGTTGGCCGCAGCGGGAGTTACGCATTCCTGGCAGGATTTGCACTGGATGGAACAACGCAAACACTGGGACTGGCTACATCGCCCCCTCAATATTTACGAAGTTCACATCGGCTCATGGCGACGCCACTACAACGGCAACTTATACGGCTACCGTGATCTGGCCGAACATCTCATCCCGTATCTGCTGGACATGCATTTCACCCATGTTGAGTTAATGCCGGTTTCAGAACACCCGCTGGACGAGTCCTGGGGCTACCAGACCACCGGATATTTCGCCGCCACCAGCCGCTATGGCACACCTGATGATCTTTGCTATTTTATCGACCATTGCCATCAGGCGGGCATAGGTGTATTGCTTGACTGGGTACCCGCACATTTTCCCCAGGACAGCTTTGCCCTGGCACATTTTGACGGCACCGCCCTGTATGAACACGAGGACCCCAGACTGGGCTTTCATCAGGACTGGGGCACGCACATATTCAACTATGGCCGCAACGAAGTAAAAAGTTTTCTGCTCTCCAGCGCGCATTACTGGCTATCGGTTTTCCATTTTGACGGGCTGCGCGTCGATGCCGTTGCCTCCATGCTTTACCTCGACTACTCGCGCAAAGCGGGCGAATGGCTGCCGAACAAATATGGCGGCCGCGAAAATCTCGAAGCCATCGATTTCCTGCATGCGCTGAATATCATGGTCCATGAACAATTCCCCGGCGCTCTCACCCTGGCCGAGGAATCCACCTCCTGGCCGGGCGTCTCCAGGCCGGTATATCTGGGCGGGCTGGGTTTCTCGATGAAATGGAACATGGGCTGGATGAACGACACCCTGAGCTTCTTCCGCAACGACCCGGTACACCGCCAGTATGAACTGAACCAGCTCACCTTCAGCCAGCTCTATGCCTATACCGAAAAC
>Ga0315281_10010217_pt1 | contig 12946 bp, 11 predicted proteins | sample YL17G07_0_MG_FD_204540 | JGI IMG/M metagenome (GOLD analysis project Ga0315281, IMG submission 204540) | Sediment microbial communities from Yellowstone Lake, YNP, Wyoming, USA - YL17G07_0 | ecosystem: Environmental > Aquatic > Freshwater > Lake > Sediment | place: USA: Wyoming | collected... | reverse complement strand
GGTGGGCGGTCCTGCTGGTGCCGACGGCGCTGTTCTTCGCGATCAAGACCGCAGCAGGCACCAACCCGCTGGTGCGCTACCAGGTCGATCGCGTCAAGCTGCAGATCCCCTACGTCGGCGTCATCCTGCGCAAGATCATCCTGTCGCGCTTCGCCAGCACCTTCGCGCTGATGTACGCCTCGGGGATCACCATTCTGGACGCCATCCGCAGCTCCGAGGAAACCGCCGGCAACATGGTGGTCCGCGAAGGGCTGCGCCTGGCCGGCGAGCAGATCGCCGAAGGCAAGAACGTGACCAGCGCATTCCAGGACGTGGGGCTGTTTCCGCCGCTGGTGGTGCGCATGCTGCGCGTCGGCGAGAACACCGGCAAGCTCGACACGGCGCTGCTGAACGTGTCCTACTTCTACAACCGCGAAGTACGCGAGTCGATCGCCAAGGTGCAGGTGATGATCGAACCGGCACTCACGGTGATCCTCGGCGCGGTGCTCGGCTGGGTGATGCTGTCGGTGCTCGGCCCGATCTACGACGTCATCAGCAAGGTCAAGGTCTAGCCGTGCCCGGCAAGCGCCTTCTCTACATCACCGCGCTGCAGGCGACCGCTTATCGCTGGCAGCGCGGCGTGCTCGCGCGGGAGGCTGCGTTCGGCGCCGACGAGGAAGGCATTGCCGCGTTCTCCGAGTACGTCGCCGCCGCGCCGCGCAGCCTGTTCTACGCGCTTGTCGATGTGGTCGAGGAAGACTTCTTCCAGGAAAACATCCCCTACGTGCGCGGCGGCGACCGGCGCGTGCTGCTTGCGCGCAAGCTCGCGCAGCGCTACCGCGACACCAGCCTCTCGCTGGCGCTGTCGCTCGGAACCGAGGCTGGGGAACGGCGCGAGGAGCGCATCCTCTACAGTTCGTTCACCAACACGCAACAGCTGGAGCCCTGGCTCGCCGCGCTACGCGCGAACGAGGCGCGCGTCGCCAGCGTGTCCTCGGTGGCGCTCGCCACGCCGCTGGTCGCCAGGCGCATCGGCTTCAAGGCGTCGCGCTACCTGCTGGTCAGCCTGCAGCAGGGCGGCCTGCGACAGAGTTTCGTGGACAACGGCTGCATACGTTTCTCGCGCCTGGGACGCATCGACCACGGCGATCCGGTCTCGGTGGCGCAGGCCTGCGCCGCGGAAACCGAGCGCTTCCAGCAGTATCTGACCAGCATGCGGATGCTCCCGCGCGACGCGGCGGCGCTCGACGTAGTCGTGCTCGCACCCGGGAAATACCAGGACATCTACCGCTCCGCCTGCGCCGATAACCCGCGCCTGCGGTTTCATGTGCTCGATCTGGCTCAGGCCGGGCGCGGCGCCGGACTGAAATCGGCGCCCGCGGAGACCCTCGCCGAAGGATTGTTCCTGCACGTGCTGGCGAGTTCCGGCGGCGAGGTGCAGTTCGCCGACGACGGGCTGCGCCGCTTCTATGACCTGTGGCGCGCGCGGGTCGGCCTGGTCGGCGCCGGGGCGGCGGCATTCGCGCTTTGCCTGGCATTTTCGGCGGTGACCCTGTTCAACATCCATGAGATCGACCGGCGCGCCGATCTCAACCAGCAACTGGAAGCGGTCGCGGCCGCGCAGTACGCGCGCACGCAGGCCAGCTTTCCGAAGACGCCGACTTCCGCGGAAAACATGAAGATCATCGTGAAGAACTTCCGCTCCATCGAGCGGCAGAACGTCACGCCCGACACCATGCTGGCCGGCATCAGCCGCGCGCTTGCCGATATTCCGCAGCTGGAACTGGAGAAGATCGACTGGGAAATCGGCACCCTGAAAACCGCGGCAGGCGGCCGCGAAGGGGCGAAAGCGACGCCCGCACCTGCGTCCGCTCCGGGGGCTGGCGCCGAAGCGCAATATCAGGTGGTCGAGCTTTCGGGACGCCTGCTGCTGACGCAGGCATCGGACTACCGCAACATCACGCAGATCGTCAGCCAGTTCGTCGCCGCGCTGCGCGCGCAGCCCGGCATGGAAGTCGTGAGCACGCGGCTGCCGTTCGACATCACCGCCGAGAAAAGCGTCTCCGGCGACGTCGGCGTGCAAAGGAGCGCCGAGGTGCCGCGCTTTTCCGTCATCGTCAGCCGGCGGCTCGGAACATGAGGATCGCGCGCACGGACCTGAAGCAGCTGCGCCTGCCGGCCGTGGCCGCAGCGTTGCTGGTGGCGCTCGGCGCGGCGGCTGTCGGCGCGAGCCGGAATTATCTGGCACAGGCGGAAGCGACGTTCACGGCGTCGCAGGCCCAGCGCGTCGCCGCGCAGACCAAGATGTCGAAAGCCTCCGGGGAGGAGCGCGAGATCCGCGACAACCTGGTGTTCTTCCGCAGGATGCAGGACCAGGGCATGATCGGCTCGGAGAACCGCCTCGACTGGATCGATTCGATCGCGCGGATAAAAACCGCGCGCAGGCTGTTCGAGATCAAGTACAGCATCGAGGCGCAGCGGCCGCTCGATTATCCCGGCATCACCGCAACCGGCGCCATGGACTTTGTGGTCAGCCGCATGAAGCTCGACATGATGCTGCTGCACGAGGAAGACCTGCTCAATTTCCTCTCCGATCTTCAGGGCGCGGGAAATTCCCTCGCGTCGGTCAGGCGCTGCGCCATGTCGCGGATGGACCGCGGCACTCCCGCCGCCGGCCAGGCGCTGCAGCCGCGGCTGCGCGCCGAATGCGTGATCGATCTCATCAACCTCAAGGAAGGCAAGTCCGCATGAACGCCGCGCCCTGCATGCGCCGGTCCGGCACGCTGTTGCGCTTCGCCGCGGTCGCGCTGACGCTGGTCGCGACGGCGCCCACGCCGGCGGCCGCCGCCGATGGCCTCGGCCGGCTGTTCTTCACGCCGCAGCAGCGCCAGGAGCTCGACCGCCGCCGCCAGGCGAACATCCGCGAAACCGCGGTCACGCAGGAAAGCCTGGTTACGGTGAACGGCCGCGTGTCGCGCTCCTCGGGCAAGTCCACGACCTGGATCAACGGCGTGCCGCAGGAAGACAACCGCGCGACGCAGGATCCGGCGCGGGTCACGATCGGCGGCGGCGAAGGCGAGCCGCAGGCGCAGCTCAAGGTCGGGCAGACGCTCGACCGCAACCAGGGCCAGATCAAGAACGAGCTCGGCGGCGGCAAAATCGTCGTGCCGTCGGGCGGCAAGCGCTAGCGGGGCCGCGATGCGCAGAGGCGTCGGCCGCGACGGTTTTCCCTGCAGGCGACAAGGCGGATTCGCCCTGATCGCGCTGCTCGCCCTCGCGGCGCTGATGAGCGCTTACCTGATCGCCAATGCGCTCACCCGCACCAGCGCGGAGCTTGCGAACGAGCGCGAGCGTAACTCGATGGACACGCTGCGGCAGGCGAAAGCGGCGCTGATCGCTTATGCGGCATCGGAGCAGTGGCAGGCGTACAAGGGCCAAGTTACGAAACAACCCGGCGGGCTGCCTTGTCCCGCCGCCAGCACAAGCGGCTCCTCGCCGGGAATCTGCTCCAGCGCCCTGTCACGCATCGGCCGCCTGCCGTGGGCGACGATCGGCGCCGAGGACCTGAGAGACGCGAGCGGAGAACAACTGTGGTACGCCGTATCTTCCAATTTCCGCAGAGCCTCGGGAACGACGGTCATCAACAGCGACGCGCAGGGACTGCTGACCATCACCGGCACGGCGCCCGCAAGCAACGTCGTCGCCATCGTGTTCGCGCCCGGACCCGCGATTCAGGACTCGACGCTCCCGCCGGGGCAGACTCAGGACCGCAGCCCGGCGAACATCAACCGGCTGGCAAGCTATCTTGAAGGCTTCACGACAGGCGCGAACGACTACATTTTCACCACCAACGCCCTGCCTACAGCCACACTCAACGACCGGCTTATCGTGATCACGCAGGCCGACCTCATGGCGGCAGTCGAGCCGGCGGTGGCGGCGCGCATTCAGCGCGATATCGCGCCCTACCTTCAGACCTATTTCACCCAGTGGGGCGCTTTTCCGTTCCCCGCGAAATTCTCCAATCCCGACCCGGGCACGACCGGAACCGGCACGACGCGGCCGCAACAGCTGTATGTGGGAGACGTGACTCAGACCAGCGGACTGTTGCCGATCAATCCTACGGTGTCCTATGCCTGGGTGGCCGGCTCGGGCTCCGTCACTCAAACCGCGGGGCCCGGGTGGATCGTCGGCGGTACGCCCGTCTGCGTGACTTCGGGCACGAGCTGGCAGTGCAACTTCCAGGCGTCGGGGCCCAGTTGCGCGGGGGTTTCCTGCGTTACCGGCACCACGCTCGGCATCCAGGTGGAAGGCCAGGTCTCCAATGCCGGCCTGAGCGTTGCAAACGCGCAGAATTTCCTCGTTCCCGCCGGAAATGTCACGGTCGATCAGACCGTGCTGTTCTCCCCCCTGGCAACGCTCGGCCTCGCGCTCGCAGCGACGGGCAATGGAAGAGTCCTGTATGGCGCGACCATTCAGTACAGCTATAACTGCGCCTCCGGAATCTGCACCCCGGTCGCGGTCAGCGTCACGATCCCGATGGATCCGGCGAACATTGTAGTCAGCACGCTCACAAGCGCTTCTGATGCGAATGCCGGGTGGTTCATTGCGAACGAGTGGTACCGCCAGACTTACTACGCGGTCTCGCCCGGCTATCTGCCTGGCGGCGGCGGAAGCTGCGACCCATCAAAAACGACGACGCCTTTCTGCCTCACGGTGAACAATCTTTCGCCCGTCATTTACCCGCCCCCGGCCAACGACAAGCGCGCGATTCTCGTGTTCGCGGGGCGTGCGCTGGACGGCAGCGCGCGCCCGTCTGCAAACCTGGGCAACTATCTCGAAGGACAGAATCCCACGCCCGCCGATTTCGTCTATGAGCACCGGCAGGGCATGCCGACCTCAATCAACGACCGGGTCGTCGTAGTCGCGCCCTGAAGCAGCATGCCAATGAATCCCTCAAGAGGCTTCACGCTCGTCGAGCTCTCTGTCGCACTCATCATCATCGCGCTGCTGCTTGCCGGGGCCCTGATTCCGCTCTCGACCCAGATAGAGGTGCGTAACACGGCCGACACGCAGCGCAGCCTGGAGGGAGTCAAGGAAGCGATCGTCGGATTTGCGCTCGCCAACGGACGCCTGCCCTGCCCCGCTGACGGATCCATCGCCGACGGAATCGCCGGCGCCGGCACCGAGCAGTACAACGGCACGTTTTGCACGACCACCGTTGGCGTGATTCCGTGGACGACGTTGGGCGTGCCGGAAACCGATGCCTGGGGCCGACGCATTTCCTACCGCGTTGCTCCGGTCTTTGCCGATGCTATCGCCATCTCGACTTGGGCCACGTCGACCACTCCCACCCCCCTCACTGCTCCCGCGAGCCCCGGCAACCAGCCGGGCTGCGTGCCGACGCCAAGCCCGACACTGTCCTCATTCGCGCTTTGCTCGCTGGGAGACATTGTGGTGCTGACGCGAACCGAGATGGCCACGGCAGCCACGCTGCTCGGCACGGCATTACCTGCGGTGATCATCTCGCATGGAAAAAACGGCTACAGCGCCTGGCAGACCAATGGCACGCGCCTGACGCCGGCACCCGGTGGTGGCGATGAAATCGCAAATGCCAACGGCACCACCAGCGCGACGGGCGCCGCGCTGGGCGGCAGCCCTTATTACGCGAGCTGGGTGTTCTACCACCGCAATCCGACGCCCGCCTCATCGGGCTGCAGCGATCCGGCTCCCGGCGCGGCCCCGAGCAGCTCTCCGCTGTGCGAATTCGACGACATCGTGATCATGATTTCTCCCAACACGCTCGTCGCCCGCATGGTCGCCGCGGGGCGGCTGCCATAGCCCGATGAACCGGTCGCAGGAAGCGGTTCTGGTGGCAACGCTGGCGAACCTGGCGCTGATGCTGCTGTTCCCGCCCTACGACGCCGTCGTCATCGGCCGCGGCGTGACGAGCTTCGATGCGTTCCATTTCATTCTCGATGGGCACCCGAGCCGGCTCATCGACTGGGACCTGTTGTGGCTGGAGCTGTACTGGCTGCTGATCAACGCGGGAATCGCCTGGATGCTGCTGCGCGGACGCCGCTCCGGCCGCAGCCTGCTCAGCCGGCGCAACGCGACGCTTGTTTTCATCGCGGTCAACCTCGCCCTGATATTCCTGTTTCCGCCGTTCGAGAACTACGGCTCGGCGCTCAAGCTCTCGGGCACCTACTTCGACGGTTTCTACTTTTCGCTCGGCGACAAGTTGGCGCGGCGCTTCTACTGGCCGCTGCTGTCGATGGAAGTGCTGTGGCTGTCGATCAACGGCGCGGCGCTATGGCTTGCATTCCGCGAGCGGCCGGCCGGCCGCCGCCGCCCCTAGGCGTTGCGGCTGCCGCGCACCTCGCCGCGCAGGCTGAAGCACACCCGCCCCGGCTCGTTGTCGCGCAACTGCAGCGAGAAACCCGAGATTTCGGCGAGCCGGCTGGCCTGGTAAAGGCCGATGCCGAAGCCGGCCTCGGAAGGCACCGGCCCGCGCATCAGACCCTTCAGCACATCCGCGGCAATCGGCGCGCCGCTATCGCACACCGAGAACTCGATCGCGTCGCCGCAGCGAAAGCTCGCCTGCACCGTGACCGAATCGTCGAGCCGGCGTTTGCGCAACGCGTTCTGCAGCAGGTTGTCGCCGGCGCTGTCGAACAATTCCTTCGGCAGCAGCACCGTGTCCTCGAGTTGTTCCAGCACGAACTTCACGCCGCGGCTCGCGTAGCTGCGCTGCAGCCCTTCCCACCAGGCTTTCGCCTGGATGAAGCGGCCGCTTTCGGTCTGCGGCTTTTGCAGCTTGTCGAGCGTCTGCTGCAGCCGCTGCGTGATCGCCGGCAACTGGCGCCGCATCAGCGCCGACAACTCGGTGGCGTCGGCGGCGCCCACATTGCGTTCGGCCGCGGCGCACAGGACGTTGAGCGACTGCAGCAGATTCTTGACGTCGTGCGTCATGCGCGCGCCGGTCTCGTGCACCGCCTGCACGTAGGTCTGCTGCTGCAGCTTCTGCTCGCGCTGCTTGGCGATATAGAATTCGCCGAGCAACTGGCCGAGCAGATGGAAGTGCCACATCAGCGACGGGCTCAGCGGCAGCTTGGTGAACACCCGCAGGTGCAGCTCCGGGTTGGTGTACTCGACCGAGTTTTTCGAGACCTTGCCGAAGTCGCCCGACTCATCCGCCGTATGCCAGAAACCGCCTGACACCCAGGGCAGGCGCATGAGGCCGACGCAGGTTTGCCTCAGGAAACGGCCGGGTTTGGTTTCGAGCTGCGACAGCTCGGCGAGATAGTAGAGCCACTGCTCGAACGGCAGCCCGATCGTCAGCAGGTAGCGCGAAAAATACATCGACAGCCCGGCAAAGCCCGCGCGCGGGTTCCATGCGAGCGAGAGCAGGATCAGCACCGCGGCGATCACCAGCATGCTGTAGGAGAGCGCCATGACGTACTGAAGCCCGCCGACGATCATCAGGGTGAAACTGCCCAGCACCAGCACCACCAGCAGCAGGAAGAGCAGTGCCGCGTAGAAAAAATCGATGATTTGCGGCGTTTCCGCCGAATCGGTCTCCGCCGGAATGGCGAACATCACCAGGAACAGCACCGGCAGCCCGTATTGCACAAGCAGCTGCACCTCGCGCGGCACGGAAACGGCGACGAAACTGTTCGGCACGACCCAGACGAGCAGCAGCGACACGAGATAAAACAGCACGACCAGGTAAAAACGGCGCAACCAGCGCGCCTGGAACAGGAACACCTTCCCCCCGACGATGCCGGCGAGCGCGCTCACCCACAGCGCGAGCAGCCACCAGTTGAGAAAGAGCAGGATGCCGGCCGCGACGGCAGCCACCGCCGCAACCTGAAGCGGCCTGAGCCGCTGCTCGCCGCGCATGAAAGGCTGCCACAGGATGAACAACCCGAGGTGCGCGAGCATCAGGCCGCGGGCCCAGGAATCCGCGGCGCCGCGCATGACCGCAAGGTGCAGCAGCACCAGCATGAAGACGAACAGCACCCGCCACCACCTGGCGATGCCCAGTTGCGCCACTTGCCTGAGACTTGTCGCTGCCATCACAATCATTGACGGCCTTGCGCCGTCCTCTTTCCCGATTTACGCTTAGCAGGCACGTATTGTGCCAGTTTTGAATTTTTCAGGACATTCGATCTCGTCATGTTTGTCATCGCATCGTTGGCCCGCGCCACCCTGCTGGAGGCCTTTCGCAACCGCCTGCTGTGGCTCGTCGCCATCATCGTGGCTGCGGCGCTCGGCCTCGCGGCGTTTCTGAGCCAGGTCGCGATCACCGAATCGCGCGAGATCCAGTCGGCGTTGCTCGCGTCGCTGCTGCGCGTCGCGGCAGTGTTCATCGCCTCGACGTTCGTGATCACCAGCATGGTGCGGGAATCCAACGACAAGCTGACCGAGCTGATGCTGTCGTTGCCGGCGCCGCGCTCTGCCTACCTCCTGGGAAAGTTCGCGGGCTACGCTCTGGTCGCCGCGGCGCTCAGCCTGCTGCTGGCCCTGCCGCTCGCGCCTTTCGCGCTTCCCGCCGGGCTGGCCGCGTGGGCGATGTCGCTCTTCTGCGAGCTGCTCATCGTCGTCGCCATGAGCCTGTTCTGCGTGCTCTCGCTCGCCCAGGTTCCATCCGCATTCGCCGCCGTTGCCGGCTTCTACCTGCTGTCGCGCTCGATGGCGGCGATGCAGATCATCGCCGGCGCGGCGCTGATCGAGCCCTCGCTCACGGACCGCATCGTCCAGCGCATCGTCGATGCGATCGCGCTGCTGCTGCCGGCGCTTGACCGCATGACCGACACGGCGTGGCTGCTCGGGTCGCCACCCACGGCAGGCGCGCTCGGCGCCATTCTGCTGCAGACCGCGATTTACCTGGTGCTGATCGGCGCGGCGGCGCTGTTCGACCTTTACCGAAAGAACTATTGAGCCGTGGCCGAGCGTCCCGTCGCGCACGTTCCCCGCCTTGTAGTCGCGCTGCTCGCGCTGGGCCTCGCCGCGCAATTGACGCTGAAATGGACATCGGCCTCGCCTGCCGCGAGAGCGGAAGATTTGCCGCCGGCGCCGAAGGCTTCCGTGCTGCGGCTGGCGAGCCTCGGCGACCCGATCACGCTCGCCAAGCTGTTGATGCTCTACCTGCAGGCGTTCGATTACCAGTCGGGCAGCAAGGTGCCGTACGCAAGTCTCGATTACGCGCGGCTGGAGGATTGGCTCGCGCGCATTCTCGAGCTCGACCCGCGCGGCCAGTATCCCCTGCTTGCCGCGAGCCGGATTTACGCCGAAGTGCCCGACGAGTCCAGGCAACGCGGCATGCTCGAGTTCGTCTATCGCGGGTTCTTCGCAGACCCCAACCGTCGCTGGCCCTGGCTCGCCCACGCTGCGGTCATCGCCAAGCACCGGCTTCACGACCTGCCGCTGGCGCGACGCTACGCCGCCGCAATTCAACGCTACACCACGGCGACGGACGTGCCGCTATGGGCAAAACAGATGGAAATTTTCATCCTGGAAGACATGAACGAGCTCGAAGCCGCCCGCATCATGATCGGCGGCTACATTCAGAGCGGCCGGGTGAAAGATCCCGCCGAGCTCAGGTTCCTCGATCAGCGTCTGAAAGAGCTTGAAGCCAAAATTGCCGGCCGGAAATCCAAAACCGGGCAATGATTGTCATGATTCCGTCATAATTGTCCGCAATTCGACAGCCAATCCTCGATTCTGTGTGAGAAAACACAAATAAGTGCCCTTGAAATAAGGCACGTTTCTTGCGATGATGCATCCTACTCTCGACTCCAAATCATGGGGGCTTTGATGAAAGCAGGTACTTACAAGCGGTCCGCCCAAGCGGGTTTTACGCTGGTTGAGATCGCGATTGTGCTGGTCATCATCGGGCTGCTGCTGGGCGGCATCCTGAAAGGCCAGGAAATGATCACGCAAGCGAAGATCAAAAACATCATCAACGACTTCAACGGCGTTACCGCCGCGGTCTATTCGTATCAGGATCGCTACCGCGCGCTGGCAGGCGATGATCCAGGCGCCACTCGCTGGGCCGGCGCCGCGGCAGGAACCGGAGACGGTGTTTGGACATCCAGCGGCACCCCAGCCACCGCTTACAAGGTAAACCTCGCGGCAGCCCCGACGAACGCAGACGAGCCGAACCTGTTCTGGTGGCATCTGCGACTGGCGGGATTCGTTCCGGGTGCAACCACCGGCATTCCGGCCGGCGCGCAGCCGAACAACGCGGTGAACGGCATTGTAGGAGTTGAGACCGGCACCGGCGCGGCGACCCTTGGGTTTGCGTCCAACATCATCTGCACCACGAACCTTCCGGACAAGATCGCCATCTCTGTGGACACGCAGATGGACGACGGCAGCAGCATCTCCGGTCAGGTTCGCGCGGTGAAGCAGACCGGGCCCAACCCTGACCTGGCTGCGGTTCCGGCCGCAAACGCCTACGTGGAAGACGGCGTGTCCCAGTACACGCTTTGCAAGAACCTCTGATCGCGTAGTCGAACCTCACAAAAAAAGCCCGCCTTGCGCGGGCTTTTTTGTTGTGAAACTCAGCCTTTCAGCAGCCGCAGTTCCGCCAGCGCAAGTTTTTCCGGCGTTCCGAGCACCACGATCACGTCGCCGGCCTGCAATACCGTCTCCGGCCCCGGCGAAACGACGCGCACATCGCGCCGCCTGATCGCGGCGACGCTCACGCCCGGCTCCTCGAGCAGGATTTCGCCGAGGCTGCGGCCGATCGCGCGCGCTCCCGGGGCGAGCAGCACCGAGTGCAGCCGCGGCGCCTGCGCTTCGTCTGGATCGGCTTCATCCGTTCCCCCGTGAAAGAACCCACGCAGCAGGCTGTAGCGCCGCTCGCGTACCTCGCGAATTCTCCGCACCACGCGGCTGAGCGGCACGCCCAACAGCACCAGCGCGTGCGAGGCGAGCATCAGGCTCGACTCGAACGTCTCCGGGACGACTTCCGCGGCGCCGGCGGCGACCAGCCGGTCGAGATCGGCGTCGTCGAGCGTGCGCACGATCACCGGCAGACCCGGATTCAGCTCGTGCGCGTGGCGCAGAACCTTCAGCGCGAGCGGCGTGTCCGCAAAAGTGATGATGAGTGCGCTCGCGCGCGTGACGCCGGCCGCGATCAGCGCCTCGCGCCGGGAAGCGTCGCCATATACGACCGGCTCGCCCGCGGCGGCGGCCTCGCGCACGCGCTCCGGATCCGGGTCGAGCGCCACGTAGCCGATGCGTTCCTGCTCCAGCAGATGCGCCAGCCGCTGCCCGGTGCGCCCATAGCCGCAGACGATCACGTGCCGCTCGGTGGCGAGGCTTTGCACGGCGATGCGGTGCAGATCGAGCGACTTGAGCATCCATTCCGAGCTCGACCAGCGCAGCACCAGCCGGTCGCTCGCCTGGATGATGAACGGCGCCGCCAGCATCGAGAGCAGCATCGCCGCCACCACGATCTGCGCGAAATCGCCGTCGAGCAGCGCCAGCCCCTGCGCCTGCACGACGAGCACCAGGCCGAATTCGCCCGCCTGCGCCAGCGCAAGCCCGGTGCGCAGCGCGGTACCGGGCGATGCGCCGAACAGCCGGGCGAGCGCGGCCACCAGGCCGAACTTGAACACCATCGGCAGCGCGGTCAGCGCAAGCACCAGCAGCAGATTGTCGGCGACCGCGCGAAGATCGAGCTGCATGCCGATGGTGACGAAGAACAGTCCCAGCAGCACATCCCGGAACGGCTTGATGTCCTCCTCGACCTGGTGGCGGTATTCGGTCTCCGCGATCAGCATGCCCGCGAGAAACGCTCCCAGCGCGAGCGACAAGCCGGCGCGCCCGGTGAGCCACGCCAGGCCGAGCGTGATGAGCAGCACGTTGAGGATGAACAATTCGTTCGAGCGGCGGCGCGCGACGATGTGAAACCAGCCGCGCATCAGCTTCTGGCCGAGAAACAGCACGATCACCAGCACCACCGCGGCCTTGCCGAGCGCGAGCATGAGCCGCTGCGCAAGCTCGGTTGCCTCGCCCGCGATGGCGGGAATGACGATCAGCAGCGGCACTACCGCAAGATCCTGGAACAACAGCACGCCGACGACATTGCGGCCGTGCGGCGTCTCCAGCTGCATGCGCTCGGCGAGCATGCGGACTACGATCGCGGTCGATGACATTGCCAGTGCCCCGCCGACCGCGAGCGCGGAACGCCAGCTCGCGCCGGCGGCGGCCGCTACCGTGAGCACCGCGACGAGCGTGAGCAGCACCTGCGCCAGGCCCAGGCCGAACACCGCGCGGCGCATCTGGAACAGCTTCGGCAGGCTGAATTCCAGCCCGATCGAGAACATCAGGAACACGACGCCGAACTCCGCCAGATAGCGCGCCTCGGCAGTATCGGGAATCCAGCCGAGCGCGTGCGGCCCGACGGCCACGCCCACCAGCATGTACCCGAGCAGCGGCGGCAGTCGCAGCAGGCGGAACACGACCACCACGAGCACCGCTGCCGCGAGCAGGATCAGCACCAGTTCCAGGGTGTCATGCATGCGGAAGTCGTTGTTTCACTTGGAACGAGTCACGGGCCGCCCTCGGGGGGTCTGGTATACTCGGCCCTATGATAATGGCGGCCACCCGAGCAGGCCAGCAGGCGATTTCGACATCGGCGCTGGAGCTTGCGCGCAAGGTGCTGGCGATCGAGGCCGACGCGGTTGCCGCGCTGATTTCCCGGCTCGACCAGCGCTTTCTGGATGCCGTCGGCCTGATCCTGGGTTGCCGCGGGCGCGTGGTCGTCGCCGGCATCGGCAAGTCCGGGCACATCGCGCGCAAGATCGCCTCGACCATGGCGAGCACCGGCACGCCGGCGTTTTTCCTGCACCTGGCCGAAGCGAGCCACGGCGATCTGGGCATGATCCAGCGCGAGGACGTCATGGTGGCGTTGTCCTACTCGGGCGAGTCCGACGAGTTGCTTACCATCATTCCA
>Ga0315281_10010216_pt1 | contig 12947 bp, 15 predicted proteins | sample YL17G07_0_MG_FD_204540 | JGI IMG/M metagenome (GOLD analysis project Ga0315281, IMG submission 204540) | Sediment microbial communities from Yellowstone Lake, YNP, Wyoming, USA - YL17G07_0 | ecosystem: Environmental > Aquatic > Freshwater > Lake > Sediment | place: USA: Wyoming | collected... | reverse complement strand
GTGAAGTTTAGGAAGGGCGAAACCAGGTTCCGCGACAAGCTGCTGTCTTCGACCGACGCGATCGGCAAGCTCGCCGCAATCCCCGTGGTCGCGCAGACCGTCAACGCGGTCAACCAAAACGGTGCGGTGCGCGCCGTGATGGAAAAAGCAATCGGCGTGCATCGGGATCGGCATTTGCCCCCGTACAGCCCCGCCCGGTTCCGCTCCCGTGCTTCCGCAAGCGGGGCGCACGCGGTTCGCAACGGCGAGCGCACGTCCGGCAAAGTGGCAGTATTTGCGACCTGCTACGTGAACTACAACGAGCCCGGTATCGGGCACGACCTGCTGAAGATCCTCGAGCACAATGCGATTCCCTATGTGCTGGCCGAGAAAGAAGCCTGCTGCGGCATGCCCAAGCTCGAACTGGGGGACCTGGAGCGCGTGGCGAAGCTCAAGGAGATCAACATCCCGCCGCTCGCGCGACTCGCGCACGACGGCTACGCGATCCTCACTGCGGTGCCGTCCTGCACCCTGATGTACAAGCAGGAACTGCCGTTGATGTTCCCGGAGGACGCCAATGTGAAGGCGGTCGCAGAGGCCATGGTCGACCCATTCGAATATCTCGTGCTCCGCAACCGCGACGGCCTGCTCAAGACGGATTTCGCGAAACCGCTCGGGAAGGTCTCGTATCACATCCCCTGCCATCTTCGCGTGCAGAAGATGGGACAGAAGACGCGCGAAATTTTGCAGATGATCCCGGGGACTACGGTCAACACCGTCGAGCGCTGTTCCGGGCACGACGGCACGTGGGGCGTCAAGAGCGAGTATTACCAGAACTCGATGAAGATCGGCGGTCCGGTTTTCGAACAGATGGCCTCGGGCGATCCCGACTACATCAGCTCCGACTGCGCCATTGCGGGACGTCACATCCAGCAGGGTATGGGCGAACATCGGGCGGCCAGGGAGCACCCGCTCACGCTTCTGCGCATCGCCTATGGCCTGTAGGCGCCACAAACCATGAGTCATTTTGCGACAGCCATGCCCAAGATCCGACGCGACAGCCTGCTGACCCTTGAAACCTACGCACGCGAGCGCAACGTTTTCCGGACGCGGGTCATCGAACACAAGAAATATCGCACAGTGCAACTCGGCGGCAACGTTACGCTGATCTTCGAGGATGAGACGACGATCCGCTATCAGATTCAGGAAATGCTTCGCGTCGAACGCATCTTCGAGGCGCAGGGCATCCAGGACGAGCTTGATACGTACAACCCGCTGGTGCCGGATGGCCGCAACTTCAAGGCCACCATGATGCTTGAGTATCCGGACCCGGAGGAGCGCCAGCGATGGCTTTCAAAGCTGATCGGAATCGAAGACAAGGTCTGGATCCAGGTTCGTGGTTTCGGGCGAGTTTGGGCCGTCGCCGACGAGGATCTGGAGCGGGAGAATGAACAGAAAACCTCCTCGGTGCACTTCCTGCGCTTTGAACTCACCGACGAAATGGCTCAGGCGCTCCAGTCCGGGGTCGGGCTTTCCATCGGGATCGATCATCCGCAGTACCAGGCGATCCTCGACGTTCCGGCCGCCTTTCGCGATGCGCTGGTAACGGACCTCGCCTGAGCATCGGTATGCTCCGGCTGATCCTCTTGCTGGCGCTGATGCCGATCGCCGCGGCGGCGCAGCCTGCGCCGAGAAACCTATATAGCCTTCCCAGCGAAGCGCAGGAGCGGCCTTGGGACGAGCAGAAGCTCGATCTGCCGCCATTCCCCAAGGAGGAAGATCTCGTCAAGGTTCAGATTGACGGCGACGCCGGCTTCGATTTCTTCGTCGATCTCGAATCGATCCGCGTTGGAAATGACGGCGTAGTGCGATACGTACTCGTGGCGCGCAGCGCAGGGGGCGGAACCAACATTGCTTACGAGGGAATCAGATGCAAGTGGCGGGAACGGAAGCTCTACGCCCTCGGCCGGGCCGACAAGACGTGGTCAGCTGCGCGCAATCCGCAATGGGCGTCCATCTCCGATCTGCCGGTCAACCGCTTTCAGGCCGCGCTTCACGACGCATATTTCTGTCCGGCACGGATCATTGCGCGGGACACCGAAGAGGCGCGCATGGCGCTGAGGCGAGGCGGCCATCCCCGCACGGATGCCTACGCAAGGTAGGCAGGGCGCCAGGGCTGCCTACGCCGCAACCTCGTACCGCTACAGCAGCACGAGGTTGTCCCGATGGATGAGCTCCAGTTCGCCTAGGTAGCCGAGTACGGACTCGATGTCACTGGAGGGTCTGCCGGCGATGCGTCGGGCTTCTTGAGCGCCGTAATTGACCAGCCCGCGCGCAATCTCCTTTCCGTCCGGATCAACGCATGCGACGACCGCTCCTCGCTCGAACTCGCCGTCGACGCTCCTGACTCCGATAGGCAGAAGGCTCTTTCCGCCGGAACGCAGTGCACGCGCAGCCCCGTCGTCGACGGTAAGACGGCCGGCGACCTGCAAATGATCCGCAAGCCACTGCTTGCGCGCCGCCAGCGGCGTGGTCGCAGCCACCAGCAGCGTCCCGATGTGCTCGCCCTGAGCCAACCGCAGCAGGACATCTTCCTCATGCCCGGAGGCAATAATAGTATTCGCGCCGCTGCGTGCGGCCCGCTTGGCAGCCAGCACCTTGGTAAGCATCCCCCCCTTTGCGATCGTCGAACCGGTGCTGCCGGCCATCTCTTCGAGTCCAGGGTCGCCCGAATTGACCTTGCGCACCAGCGTGGCCGTTGGGACCTTTCGGGGATCGGCGGTGTGCAGACCTGCCTGATCGGTGAGGATGATCAGGCAGTCGGCTTCGATCAAGTTGGTGACCAGCGCACCCAGCGTGTCGTTGTCGCCGAACTTGATCTCATCGGTGACAACTGTGTCGTTCTCGTTGATGATGGGAATCACACCCAATTCGAGAAGCGTAAGCAGCGTGGAGCGCGCATTCAGGTAGCGTTGCCGGTCGGCCAGATCCGCATGAGTGAGTAGAACCTGGGCAGCGTGCAAGCCATGTTCGCGAAAGCAGGTCTCATAGACCTGCACCATGCCCATTTGTCCGACCGCAGCCGCAGCCTGCAACTGATGCATGCGGTGCGGCCGGGTCTTCCAGCCAAGCCGCTGCATGCCCTCGGCGATGGCGCCGCTGGAGACCAGCACGATCTCTCTGCCCAAGGCACGCAGGCGTGCTATCTGGCGCGCCCATTGGGCGATCGCGGCAATATCCAGGCCCTCGCCGCGATTCGTGACGAGCGCGCTGCCGACCTTGACGACGAACCGCTTTGCATCCTTCATTGAGCCTCCTCCGTCCGAAGCGTCTCGAGGTGGGTCATGATGGCGCCTGCCAGCTCCTTGCAGCCTTCACCGTTGATCGCCGATATGCAAAAGCTGCGCCCGCGCCAGCGCAGCGCCTTCAGGAACCGGTCTGCCGCGGCATCGCGTTCTTCGGGAGGGAGCAGGTCGATCTTGTTAAGCACGAGCCAGCGCGGCTTGCGGTACAGAGCGTCATTGTATTTCTTTAGCTCGGTGACGATTGCGCGCGTATCTCGTACGGGATCCGCGTCCGGGTCGAGCGGGACGATGTCGACAAGATGGAGCAGCAGCCGCGTGCGGGCGAGGTGGCGCAGGAACTGGTGGCCGAGACCGGCGCCTTCAGCCGCACCTTTGATCAACCCGGGGATATCGGCAATGACGAAGCTGCGGTCGATGCCGACCCGCACCACGCCCAGATGCGGGTGCAGCGTGGTAAAGGGGTAATCGGCAACCTTGGGCCGCGCGCTTGAGACCGCCCGGATAAACGTAGACTTGCCGGCGTTCGGCAGGCCCAGCAGACCGACATCGGCCAGCACCTTGAGTTCGAGCTTGAGTTCCCGGCTTTCACCGTCTCCGCTAGGGGTGACCTTGCGCGGGGCGCGGTTGGTGCTCGACTTGAAGTTGACGTTGCCCATTCCGCCCCGGCCGCCCTGAGCAAGCAGTGCGCTCTGCTCATGCCTGGCCAGGTCGGCGACGAGGAGGCCGGTCTGAAAATCGGTGATGATCGTGCCTACCGGCATGCGCAGAACAATGTCCTCGGCGCCCTTGCCGTTGCATTGTTGGCCCATGCCGCCTTGGCCATTCTTTGCGCGGTGAATGCGGGCGAAGCGGTAGTCAACCAGGGTGTTGATGTTCCTGTCGGCAAGCGCGTAGACGCTTCCGCCACGGCCGCCATCGCCCCCGTCGGGCCCGCCCCGCGGGATGTATTTTTCGCGCCTGAAGCTCACCGCGCCGTTGCCTCCCTTACCGGCGTGGACTTCGATCTTGGCTTCGTCGATGAACTTCATGAGCTAACTGCCGCTTCGGGTGCACAAACAAAAAAGCCCTACCGCGAGGATAGGGCCTTTCTGTCTTCGGCTAACCTATGCCGGAACGATGTTCACGGTATTCCTGTTGTCCGGACCTTTGACGTCGAACTCGACCTTGCCCGTGATTTTGGCAAACAGCGTGTGATCCCTGCCGATACCGACGTTCTCGCCCGGGTGGACCCTTGTGCCGCGTTGCCGCACGAGAATGCTTCCCGCAGAAACGATCTGCCCACCGAATCGTTTGACGCCGAGGCGCTTCGCCTGCGAGTCGCGACCGTTTCGGGAACTGCCGCCTGCTTTCTTGTGTGCCATGCCTGCTCCTTGAGCTGCTTAACCTGAAATACCGATGATCTCGATTTCGGTATAGCCCTGACGGTGACCCTGGTTCTTTTCGTAATGCTTGCGGCGGCGCATCTTGAAGATCTTGATCTTGTCGCCGAGCCCGTGGGCGAGCACCTTTGCGCTGACCGAGGCTCCTGGGACAAGCGGCGTTCCAACCTTCACGTCATCCCCGGCACCGACGAGAAGCACCTGGTCGATCAGGAGCTCGCTGCCGATATCGCCAGCGAGCTTTTCCACCTTCAGTTTCTCGCCGGCGGCAACGCGATACTGCTTGCCGCCGGTCTTGATGATCGCATACATATTGCGCTCCGAGGTATTCTCGAAAACCCAAGATTATACATGCCCTTAGAGTGCTTGGTCAAAAGGTTTTGTGGTATCCTTCGCCGGCCCTGCAGCGTGCGGGCAGCACCAGCACACCGTCCCCTCCTGATCCCATCGTGCCACTCGAGTCCATTCGATCGTTGATCGCCACCGATATGCAGGCGGTGGATACACTGATTCGGCGGCGGCTGGATTCTGACGTTGTCCTCATTCGCCAGATTGCGGAGTACATCATTGGAAGCGGAGGCAAGCGGTTGCGGCCGGCTTTGGTACTGCTTGCGGCTGGAGCGGTCGGTTACCGCGGGGCCTATCACCACGTACTCGCGACGGTAGTGGAGTTTATCCATACCGCCACACTGCTGCATGACGATGTGGTTGACGAGTCCGAACTGCGGCGTGGCCGTCGGACCGCAAATGCCGAGTACGGAAATGCGGCCAGCGTCCTGGTGGGCGATTTCCTTTACTCGCGGGCCTTTCAGATGATGGTGGGTGTACAGAGCATGCGGGTAATGGAGGTGCTGGCGGACGCTACCAACACAATTGCCGAAGGCGAGGTCCTGCAGCTGTTGAACGCGCACAACGCCTCGATCGGCGAGGAGGCCTACCTTGACGTCGTGCGTCGCAAGACGGCAAAGCTCTTCGAAGCCGCTGCACAGCTTGGCGCGGTGCTCGGCGGCGCGGAAAGTGCGGTGGAGCGGGGGTTAGCGACCTACGGCAGGCATCTTGGCACCGCGTTCCAACTGATCGACGATGTTCTCGACTATTCGGGGGACGCCGCGGAGACCGGCAAGAATCTCGGCGACGACCTGAACGAAGGCAAGCCGACTCTCCCCCTCATCCGCGTGATCCAGAACGGTTCGGTCCCTGACGCCGCGCTGGTGCGGCGCGCGATCCAGGAGGGTGGGCGCGATGGCTTCGAATCGGTGCTGGCGGCGATACGCAATACCGATGCACTCGGTTATGCGCGCGCGAGGGCCCAGGAAGAGGCCAGGCTCGCCTGCGATGCCCTCGGTCCGCTGGAGAATTCAAAATACCAGCAATCTTTGCTAGAATTGGCCCGGTTTGCAGTCGAGCGCACGTTCTAGATTTTGTCCCGCGGGTATGCGGCTCCCCGGTGCGTTCGAATCTGTTGCTTCTATTCCAGTCCGGTTCGGGGTGTAGCTCAGCCTGGTAGAGTACTGCGTTCGGGACGCAGGAGTCGCTGGTTCGAATCCAGTCACCCCGACCACCCTTCCGCCACGGCTGCTCCGGGCACCGTGGCTATAATGCCGGTCCATCGGCGAATTCTCGTTCCGGGAGCCCTCGAATGGGCAAGATCATCCTGTTCTTGGTCCTAGCTCTTGTCGCCTATATGGTGATCAGGGGCGCGGTGCGCCGCAGCCGGCCGCCGGCGACAGGCGAAATGCCGCCCGAGCACATGGTTGCGTGCACCCATTGCGGGGTGAACCTGCCGAGAAGCGAAGCCCTTGAAGAGGGCGGGCAATTCTACTGCAGTGAAGAGCATCGCCGCATCGGCACGGCGTAGGTGCCCGCTCCCATGCTTCGGCTTCCCGACCTGAGGTTTCCGTTTCCGCCCTCCCATGGAGAGGTAACCGAGTCCTTCTGGGCTTCGCTGCGCTACTTCAACTTCTACCGGGTGGCGGTGGCCGCCGTATTCCTGGCGGGCGAGCTCGTCTACCCGGATACGCTCAATCTGGGCAGTCACGCGCCAGGCGTGTTCATGTACACGAGCGCCACCTATCTCGCATTGGCTGTGGTTTTTCATCTAGTGCTGCGCAGATGGCGTTCGTATTTCAATGCGCAGTTGACGCTGCAGGTTATCACCGATATCGCGGCGCTGACGCTGCTCACGTACGCCTCGAGCGGCATTCGCAGCGGGCTCGGCGTCATGCCATTGGTATCGCTTGCCGGTGCCGCGCTGGTGAGCCGCGGCACGCTGATGTTGTTTTTTGCTGCTTTGGCCTCGATCGCGGTTCTTCTCGAGCAAGCCTACTGGGTGCTCGTGTACGACGCCGGCACGGCGACCTTCCTGCAGCCGGGGTTACTTTCGATCGGATACTTCGCCACCGCGCTGATCACCAATCGTCTGGCGCAACGTCTGATCATGAATGAACGCGTCGCGCGACAGCGGGGCGAAGATCTTGCAAACCAGCTGCGCATCAACCAACTCGTAATCCAGGATGTGCAGGACGGTGTGCTGGTGGTGGATCCCAACGGCCTGGTGCGCCAGCAGAACCGCCAGGTGACCGTGTTGCTCGGCCGGCCCGCGCCGGAACTCGATCAGATCGAGCAGTACTCCGTCGAACTTGCCGGCCAGCTGGAAGCGTGGCGTGCCGGCAATGGACCATCGAGCTTGACCTTGCGCCTGTCCGAAAGCGGCAGGCTGGTTCGCGCGCGTTTTGTCGCCGCCGGTGTGGCCGGCGGAAGCTTCACGCTCGTGCTGCTCGAGGACTTGTCGAAGTTCCAGGAACAGGCCCAGCAACTCAAGCTGGCTGCCCTGGGGCGGCTCACGGCGAGCATTGCGCATGAAATCCGCAATCCCCTTTCCGCTATCACCCACGCCGGTGACCTGCTGGAGGAGGAGGGCCAGGGGTCGGGGCGTGATCGGCTGCTGAGCATCATTCGCGAAAATGCGAAGCGACTGGATCGGATGGTGCACGATGTACTTGAATTGTCCCGACGGGATCGCGTACAACCGCAGAAGATCCGGCTCGAAAGCTTCATATCCGGTTTCATAGATGATTTCGCTCAGAACGAGGGCATCGCCCGCAGCGCGTTCGTGATCGAGGCGCCGGAGGACGCGTTGGCGGAGTTTGATCGTGTACACCTCAATCAGGTGCTTTGGAATCTGACGCACAACGCCTGGCGGCACTGCCGGCACCGCACCGGCAGCGTCGTGCTTCGCGTTCTGGACCGGCCCGGTCGGGTAGAATTGCACGTGATCGACGATGGCGAAGGCGTAGCGAAGCAATTGCAGGCACAGTTGTTCGAACCGTTCTTCACGACATTCAGCGGAGGCACCGGGCTGGGGCTTTACATCGCACGCGAGCTGTGCGCGGCAAATGCGGCCGGCCTGGACTATCTAGATCGCGGAACCGGAGCGGATTTCAGGATCCTATGGCAGGCAACGCAGTGAATCGGCGCTCGGAGCGCCACGCGGCCGGCGTCAGCACCACGGTGCTTGTGGTCGACGATGAGGCCGACATTCGAGAACTGCTTGAGCTATCACTGGTCCGAATGGGGCTCGGCGTCGAGAGCGCGGGGTCGGTGGCGGAGGCAAAGGCGCTACTCCAGAGGCGCACGTTCGACCTCTGCTTTACGGACATGCGCCTGCCCGACGGTGACGGACTCGATCTTGTCCGCCATATCGGCGAGCACTGCGGTGACTTGCCGGTTGCAGTGATCACGGCCTACGGCAGTACGGAAAACGCCGTCTCGGCGCTTAAGGCGGGTGCCTTCGATTACCTGACCAAGCCGCTTTCCCTGGAGCAGTTGCGCACGCTGGTCAGGTCGGCGCTCTCTTTGCCCCAGAAGGAGGAGCCCGGTCGGCCGCACGCGTTGCTGGGCGACAGCTCGGCCATCCAGCAGGTGCGCAGCATGATCGAAAGGCTCGCCCGCAGCCAGGCTCCCATATACATAACGGGGGAGTCGGGCAGCGGCAAGGAGCTCGCGGCGCGGCTCATCCATGAGAAGGGTGCGCGCCGGGACAGGCCCTTTGTTCCGGTGAACTGCGGCGCCATTCCGGAAAACCTCATGGAAAGCGAGTTTTTCGGTTACCGCAAAGGGGCCTTTACCGGGGCAGAATCGGACCGGGAAGGTTTTTTTCATGTGGCCAATGGTGGCACGCTGTTTCTGGACGAGGTGGCCGACCTGCCGCTCGCGATGCAAGTCAAGCTGCTTCGGGCAATCCAGGAAAAGCGCGTGCGCAAGGTCGGTGCCACGGCGGAAGATCCTGTCGACGTGCGCATTATCTGCGCCACGCACGAGAATCTTTCCACGCTGGTGGAATTGCAAAAATTCAGGCAAGACCTTTACTATCGGCTGGCGGTGATCGAGCTCAGGATGCCGCCGCTGCGTGATAGCCGCGAGGATATTCCGACGCTCGCAAGGGCGATACTCGCGAGACTCGTGCGGACCGCGGGCGCCGGACCGGCGCTGCTGTCGAAGGGAGCGTTCGAGGCGCTGCAGCGCTATGACTTTCCAGGCAATACCCGAGAGCTCGAGAACATTCTCGAGCGCGCGGTGGCGCTGGCCGCCTCGGACGAGATCCGGCCCGACGACCTTCAGCTCGCACCGCCGGCGTATATGGTCGGGGAGCCGCGTGCCCCGGGGGCGCAGAGCGCCGAAGGCGGCAACGACGGCCAAACCGTCCAAGACGCCAAGTGGCCGCTGCAGGAATACCTGGATCGCATCGAGCGCGAAGCCATCCTGGAGGCGCTGGACAAGACCCGATTCAACCGAACCGCCGCGGCAAAGCTGCTCGGGATTACTTTCCGGGCCCTGCGCTACCGCATGGAACGGCTGGGTATCCGTTAGGCAAGCTCTGCTCAAGTGTCAGGCGACAGCACCGCTCCCGGCAGTTTTGGGAATTAAAACGGGGCAAATTCCCCCTCGTTCACGAATTCTTCAGGCGGGTGCAAGTTGAAGCTCAACGGCGAAGGCGTTCTCGAAGGGGCAATCCAGGTCGCCTCCGCCAACTTCGACGAACGGCCCGATGGCGAGACCGTAACGCTTGTGGTCATCCACGCCATCAGCCTTCCGCCCGGGGAATTCGGTGGTGACGCAATCGAGCGGCTATTCACCAATACGCTGGACTGCGCTGGCCACCCGTATTTCGAGGCTCTGCGCGGCCTTCGGCTGTCAGTGCATTTCTTGATCCGACGCGGAGGCGAAATCGTGCAGTTTGTGCCGTGCCGCAAGCGGGCTTGGCACGCCGGTACATCTTGCTATGCCGGGCGGGAGCGGTGCAACGATTTCTCAGTCGGAATCGAGCTCGAAGGAACCGGGGACATCGCCTACACGGACCCGCAATACGAAGCGCTGGCTGCTCTTGTCCGGGAGCTCTACGCATGCTATCCGATCGCCGACGTGGTCGCCCATAGCGGCATCGCGCCCGGAAGAAAGACCGATCCGGGTCCCTCATTTGACTGGAAACGCCTGCACGCCGCGCTGCCCCGCGGCTAGATGCGCTCGTTCCCGCTTCCGGCGCCCGCCGAACGCAGCCTGCACGCCCGGCGCCACTGCGGGCGTCGCGCGCGACGCCCATGCGCATTTCCCCGCTCGTGCCTTCGCGAGAGATATGTCCAGCACATCACATATTCTGAGCCGAACGCACGCCGCAGTTTCAGGTGGTACTTGCATATTGAAAACGCACGCACTAGAATTAGTTGCATATTTTTGTCAAGATACTATATATTGTGGTTGATGATGGTTTTCGGGCGCGGTCAACGGGGTGTTCAACCGTGCGAGCCGTGCAGAAGGAAAGAGGAGTTTAGGAGACCGTACATGCAGATAGTCGCAGAAACCAAGACACTTCAGTCTCTGCTCAGCGCTGCGCTTTCTGAATTTTCTCCCACTGTTCAGCAGTCCCAGTTTCCCCAGTACAAGATGATCCGCCGCAACGGCGCGGTCATGGACTGGTTGTCCAAGATCCTGGCGACGGTGACCGCCCCGCTTGACCTGGGGCGCCAGACCTGGAGCGCGCCCAGTTGGGACTAGCCCATCGCACCGATCGGATAGCGTACAGAGCCATGCATCGGGTCACCGAGTGCAAAGCATCGCAGGACTACAGGCTCTGGCTTCGATTCGATGACCGAATGGAAGGTAGCGTCTTTCTGGGGAACCTTCTTGAGGTCCGCGCTTTTCGCGGGTGGCGGGATGTCGAACGGTTTTGCCGTGTGGCGGTCGATCCGGCCGCGGCAACGGTGGTCTGGGATGACGGAATCCGGCTGGATCCCGACATTCTGTACCAGGACCTGCTCTCGGGCAGTCCTGGCAAAGGATTCAGTCTGCCGGGGCTTGCCCCGGCTGCTGAATAGCCTGCGCTCGTTCGGGCAGGTTTAGCGTGTTGTTCCTTTAACTCTTGATGGAGGCAGTTATGGCTACGAAGAAGAAAGCGAAGAAAGCAGCGAAGAAACCCGCGAAAAAGAAGAAGAAGAAGGCGGCAAAGAAGAAAACTGCGAAAAAGAAAGCGGTAAAGAAATCCGCCAAGAAAAAGGCGGCCAAGAAGAAGCCCGCAAAAAAGAAAGCAGCCAAGAAGAAGGCTGCCAAGAAGAAAACGGCCAAGAAGAAAAAGGCGAAGCCCGCTGCGAAACCGGCTGCGTTCGCGATGGCTCCGGCGGCTCCGGCCCCGTCCACCGCGGCAACGCCTGGGGTAAGGACTGCGCTGAACCCCCAAGCAGCTTGGCCGTTCCCGACAGGCTCAAGGCCTTAGCGGGTTTGCGAATGAACTGCGGACAGCCCGGGGCTCATCCCGGGCTGATCCGCAGGCATTCGACTGAGGATAGCGTCCCGGCTTTGCTGCCGAATGGCTTGATTTTATCAGGTGCTCGGATCGTAATGCCGGGATTTTTTTGTTGGACCGCTATCCTCTTGCGTCGGCGTCGAAAATGTAACTCATTGACGTAATGGAGATGTTTTAGCTTGACCTAATGTAACTTCTTAATTAAAATGTATTTTGTGCATTGCGTCAATTAGAGGTTCATTTCGTTGAGGTGGGGCCGTAGCAGCGACGTCTGTGCTGCTGGGACCGCTTCCAGCGCCGTTTTGATTCCTGCCGGTCCGGCGAGCCCAAATAGGTTCGAGGCTGGCGATAAATAATTAGAAAACAAAGAGTTCCCCGGGATTGGCCTGGGTAGCTCAGACGGCGTGCAAGAAGCCCGCCAGTAGCCCGCTGGAAAGATGGAGGTGTGTGATGAACACAACGACATTGAAGAAGCATTTGGAAAGCCAGTTCGGAAAGGTATTCGGACTGTTGCATAACAGCCTGGCCCTGGTCGGAGTGGCAACCCTGCTGCTCCTGATGCTCCAAGGCGGGCGCTATGGGTCGCCGGAGCAGCTGGGCGGAAAGGCGTCCGCCTTTGGAACCATACGCTATGCCGCCATTTCCCTGTTTGAGCCTGCCGAGCCGGACAACCCAAAGTACCGCGCGATCGCAAATTATCTTTCGCGCAAGTACAAGGTGGCATCGGACGCGACCGAGCAGCTGGTGAGCGGCGCTTTCGATGCCGGCAAGCAGGAGGGAGTTGATCCGTTGCTGATTCTGGCCGTGATGGCCGTTGAGTCGAAGTTCAATCCTATCGCCGAGAGCGTGATGGGTGCGAAGGGCCTGATGCAGGTCATTCCCAAGCACCATCACGACAAGCTTGAGGAGCATGGCGGAGCCGATTCCGTCCTCGACCCCATGACCAACATCCTGGTCGGAGCAAGAATCCTCAGGGAATATACTCGCCGCGGGGGGAGCCTTGAGGCCGGCCTGCAGCTTTACAGCGGCAGCCTGTCGGACACCTCTGGCCAGTATGCACAGAAAGTCATGGCTGAAATGGACCGCCTTCGCCAGACCATCTACCGGTACGAGCGCACGCCACGGAAGGATTCCACGGCCTGAGGCCGGTCTGCCGCATCGGGATTGCGCTCCTTAACCGAGGGGCGGGCGTGTTGATCTAGCGGCCGACCAGTTTGGCGATCCGCCTGACGCCATCCTCAAGTTCCTCCATCGATCGCGTATAGGCGATGCGCACGTGTCGCTCCGGTCGATTGGTGCCAAAATCAAGGCCGGGCGTGATCGCCACGCCGGCTTCCTCCAGGACGCGCAGGGCGAACGCCGAACTGTCGAGACCGAACTTCTCGCAGCCCGCGTAGATGTAGAACGCGCCCTGCGGCACGATTGGGATCCTGAAGCCGAGCTCGCGCAGCGCAGGAACCATGAAATCACGCCGCCGCTGGAATTCGG
>Ga0315281_10010215_pt1 | contig 12948 bp, 14 predicted proteins | sample YL17G07_0_MG_FD_204540 | JGI IMG/M metagenome (GOLD analysis project Ga0315281, IMG submission 204540) | Sediment microbial communities from Yellowstone Lake, YNP, Wyoming, USA - YL17G07_0 | ecosystem: Environmental > Aquatic > Freshwater > Lake > Sediment | place: USA: Wyoming | collected... | reverse complement strand
ACCCGCGACGCGCGCTCGCGGACCCCGCCGGCTGGTCGTCCTACGTCATGGCGCCATGGCCCAACCGCATCGACGGCGGGCGCTTCACCTTCGAGGGTCGCCTGTATGAGGTGCCAGTGAACAGCGGCGGCCACGCCCTGCACGGCCGCACGCTCTTCCAGCCGTGGACCGTCGAGTCACGGTCCGCCGCCGCCTGCCGGCTGTCGGTCGAGATCGATGCGGGGTGGCCATTCCGCGCGCGCGCCGTGCAGGAAATCACCCTGCGTGACGACGGCATCGACCAGCGCGTCGAGATCCACGCCGAGCGCGACGCCTTCCCCGCGGGCGCCGGCTGGCACCCGTGGTTCCGCCGCGACCTGCGCCCCGGCGTCGAGCCGCGCCTGCTCGTCGATGCCGACCGCGTCTACGAGACGCACGAGATGATCCCGACCGGCTGGCTGAAGCCCGCGACCGGCGACCTCGACCTGCGGGGCTACCCCGCGGTGGACGGCCGCCGCCTCGATGCGTGCTACCGGCACCCGCGCGGCGGCCTGCGCGTCCGCTGGGGCGACGTCGAACTGGCGATGCGGTCCAGCGCGAACCTGACGCACGCCGTGGTCTACACGCCGCCGCAGGCGGTCTGCCTCGAACCGCAGACCGCCGCGATCGACGCCTTCAACCTCGACGCCCAGGGCATCGCCGGCGCGGGCACGATCGTCGTCGCGCCGCGGCGCCCGCTGGTCGCATGGACGCGCTGGCGGTGGACGATCGGGCGATGACGGTACGAGGTTATAGGTGCTAGGTTATAGGTTATAGCGAAGGGTGCACGATGGACCTCTACCTGGTCAGGCACGGCGAATCCGACATCCCGCCGGACTCCTTCCAGAACGACTACCCGCTGTCGGCGCTCGGGCTGCAGCAGGCGGCCGAGATGGCCAAGCGCTTCGGCGACGTGCGCATCGACCACCTGATGACGACGCCGTACCTGCGCACCGCGCAGACGGCTGAGGCGATCGCCCGCGTCGCTGGCATCGAGGCCATCGAGGAGCCGGGGCTGGGCTCGTTCCGCGCGGGGGGATTCCACGACGTGCCCGTCTCCAAGGCGCGCGAGGCCTACCCGGAGTGGTTCGAGAAAACCTACCCGCTGCAGAGCTACGAACTGGCCGGCGGCGAGAGTGCGGCCGCGTTCTTCGAGCGCGTCACCGAGGCGTTCGTCGAGAAGGTCTGGGACCGCCATAGCGAGAACCGCGACCTCAACGTCGTCGTCGTCTGCCACGAGGAGACGATCAACGCGCTGCTGCACCACTTCCTGGGGCTGCCGTTCACCGGCTTCCAGAGCTTCAAGCTGGACCACACGTCGATCACGCGTGTGAACAGCCGCCAGCACCGGCCGCGCATCACCGGCGTCAACGATATCGCCCACCTGATCATGGCGGGGCTGCCAGTGGGCGCATCCGGTACCGGCCGCGCGGCGTCGTAGCGCGCTGCCCCACGCCCGAACCCGAGCATCAGCCGAACGAGCACCAGAATCTCTCCGCGCGGCCGATTCCTATCGCAGAGGCAGCCGCGCGCTCGGCCAGCGCGGACGGCATCCGGCGACGACCGGACGCCTGCTCGCCATGCGAGGCGCCCGTTGGGCGCCGGTGTGGGGGAGCGAACGACCCCGCAGCGCGCGGGGTCGTTTACTTTATGTCGAGTTCAGCGGACCGGCGACAGCCAGCCGGCCAACTCAAACTCCCGGCGCGACCGTCACCTGCAAACGGGGCAGAGTGTCGCGAATGAAGGACCCGACCAGGCGGGCAAATTCCGCGGCGACGGCAACGTTCGGCGAGTGACCAGTTCCGTGGAAGAAATGGAGGAAGCGGTTTGCAGGCGGCAGGGCGAGGAAGTCCGTGAGGATGTTATCTACGCCGACCGTGACGTCCTGGTCACCGCCGACGACAAGGACTGGCATCTTGAGCTCGGTGAGGCGGCTCCGCAGTCGTATTTCGCTCAACGACCGCCGACTGCCGATCAAGCGCTCAATTGGGTTTCGGTCAATGTCCGCCTGCAGGGCAGCTCGGAAGTCATCGAGTACCGGCGCCGGTCGTTCCGCGCTCTCCCGAGGTGCGCCGGTCTGCTCGATCCGGTTCCGCATCTCCTCTTCCCAGCCGCGTGGTAGAGCACGGCCATCGTGACTCGCGGAATCGAGGAGGACCAGCGCCTTCACGAGTTCGGGGTGGTCAAGGCTGAACTGAGTGACCGTGAGGCCACCCATTGAGTGCCCGCACAGGATGAAGTTCCTTAGGCCCAGCGCTTGGACCGCCTCATACAGGTCGCGCGCGAAGGACCGCACACTGTAGTCGTCCTCGGATGAAGTTCGGTCGGAGTCGCCGGCGCCGCGATTGCTGATCGCCAGGCTGCGTATGCCAAGCCCGGCCAGCGCTTCCTGAGTTAGCCGCCATACCCGCCCCGACGACGTGTAACCATGCACAAGGACAACTACCTCCTGTCCGTCGCCGTCCTCGAAGTATTGCAGCCGGACGGCGCCTGCTTGCACGAAATCGGTCTTCATCGACATTCTCCTTTGCGGCTTCAGCAGCGCAGTGTGGCGCAGCGCCCGGCTAAAAGGCACCCTGCGCCTTCAGCCACCGCCAGAACTCCTGCGGCGCGGCCATCGTGCTCAGCCGGCCCTGGCGCACCAGCAGCCAGTCGTCGAAGGCGTGCGACTCCTTGATCTCCCGCAGCGTGATCGGCTTCTTGGCGTGGGAGACGTACTTGAAGTCCGCCACCCAGCTCTTCGCTTCGTTCGGGTCGGGCCGCGGCGGCGACACCACCTCCGCCAGCCCCACCACCGCCGCCTGCCCCTGCGAGTGATAGATCACGACCCGGTCGCCCGGCTTCATCGACTTGATCGCGTTGACCGCCGCCGGATTGCGCACGCCGTCCCACGCGGTGCTGCCGTCGCGCTTCAGGTCGTCGATCGAGTACGTCTCCGGATCGGTCTTTGCGAGAAAGTACGCCATCTCATCCTCCTGCACTGCGCGCGAGCGTACCACGCCGCCGGCGATAGGCGCGCTACAGCCCGAGCGCGCGGGCGCCCGCGATCGCGCGCTCGCACCACCAGAGCAGCTCGTCGGGGCGCCCCGCCTCGGCGTCGAGCGCTTTGCCCCAGCCGTACATCAGCAGCCCGCAGACAGCGACGGCCGCCCGCTGCCGTGGCCAGGCGGCCGCCTCGAACCGCGCCGCGCCCAGCGCCGCCTCGAGCAGCCGCGCGTAGCGATCCATCGTCTCGTCGAGCGTCCACGGCAGCCGGCTGGAGTTGACGCCGAGGAACCAGGCCATCTCCAGCGCGGCCGGCGCGCGCGCGACGAGCGCCCAGTCGATCAGCCAGAGCGTGTCGCCGTCGACGCCGGCGTTACCGAACTTGAGGTCGCCGTGGACCAGCGTCGCGGGCAGCGCATCCAGCACATGGAGCAGCGGCGTCAGGTCGGCGAAGAGCCGCGCCGCGAGCCGCGCCGCTTCGCGCGGCGCTCGCCGCTCGAACGCCTGCCAGCCGGGCACGATGCCGAATTCCACGCCATCGGCGGCCAGCGCCGCGCCCGTCGCGGGAGACAGCATCAGCAATCGCTCGCGGGTGCCGGTGAGCCACGGGCGTGCATCGGCGAGCGGATCGCCCCAGAACTGCGCGTGCAGATCCGCTGCGGCGCGTAGGATCACCTCCAGCACGGGCGGCTCGACTATGCCGTCGGCCGGCAGCATCAGCGGGCTGATGTCGCGCATCAGCAGCAGCCAGCCGTCGCCATCGCGCGCGGCGCCAAGCGCGGGCACGCGGACACGCGCCGGCAGTCGCTCCAGCAGCGGCCACGCGGCGAACTGCGCCTCCCGGCAGGACGCGTCGCCCGTCACGCGCATGAGCCAGTCGTCCGCCCCCTGCATGTGCTTCAGGATATATCGCTCGCCCCCGTGTTCGATCGACGTCAGCGACGAGCCGGAGAAGCCGCCGCCGATCGCTTCGCGCGATTCAGGCGCGCCGATGCCGTGCGCGTGCAGCAGTGATGCGACATCGGGGTACATGGAGGCCATGGCACAGGCTAGCGCGCCGCGGCCGCCGCAGCGAGAGCCCTGCCCTAGCCGGCGATCTCCTTGAACCGCCGGATCGCGTCCAGGTGGCCCTGCGGCGACGCCAGCTTCGCGTTCATGGTGCTGATCGAGACGTGGGACGCGCCCAGCTCGCGCCAGCCGCCGAGCGCGGCGCCCCACTGGTCTTCCGTCGCGTTGAACATGCTGACCCGTCCCTCGATCCCGAACGCCGACGGGTCGCGCCCGGCGTCGCGCAGGTAGCCGCGCAGCCGCTCGACCGTCTCCGTCGCCTGCGGCCCCGGCTGGAATTGCGGGAACCAGCCGTCGGCGATGCGCGCCGCCCGCTGCAGCACCGCCTCGACGACGCCGCCCATCCACACCGGGATCGGTCGCTGCACCGGCAGCGGGTTGATGCCCGCCTGCCGCACCTGGTGGTAGCGGCCGTCGAAGTCCACCAGCTCCTTCGTCCACAGCTCGCGCATCAGCGCGATCTGCTCTTCGACGCGGCGGCCGCGGTTGTGGAAGTTCTCGCCCAGCGCCTCGTACTCGACGTGGTTCCAGCCGATGCCGACGCCCAGCCGCAGCCGCCCGCCCGACAGCACGTCGACGGCCGCCGCCTGCTTCGCCACCAGCGCGGTCTGCCGCTGCGGCAGAATGACGATGCCCGTGGCGAATTCGAGCTTCGACGTCACGGCCGCCAGGTAGCCGAACAGCACGAACGGCTCGTGAAACGGCGTCTGGTGGGTGTACGGCGGCCGGAAGCGCCCCTCGAACCGGTCCGGGTGCGCGCCGAGCACGTGGTCGAACACCAGCAGGTGGTCGTAGCCGAGCTGCTCCACGGCCTGCGCGTAGTCACGTATGACGATCGGGTCGTTGCCGATCTCCGTCTGCGGGAACACCACGCCGAGCTTCATGTGACCTCCGGTGCTAATGCGCGTCCGTCTTCAGTTCGATTCCGCCGCCACGAGCGCCGCCCCCACCGCGCCGGCGAACCCCGGCGCCGGCGACGTCTCGACCTCGATGCCGAACAGCTGCGCCATCGACGAGATCGAGGCCACGAGCGCCGGGTTGTGGTGCGCAAAGCCGCCGGCCAGCACCATCCGCGGGATCTTCGCGATCACGGCGCGCGACGCACCGATCTGCGCGATGTTCTCGCCGTGCAGGTTGAGCAGCCCCGCCAGGAAGTCGTCGAGTGAGCCCTCCGCCGCGCGCGAGAGGTGCGCCGCCGTCAGGTCCGGCCCGACGCGCCCGATACCCTCCGGGTACAGGTCGGAGATCATCGTATCGACGCGCCGCCGATCGCCGCGCTCCGCGCCCGCGATCATCGCCTCGTACGCCAACGTTGGATCGACGCGACGCGCGATGCCGGCGAAGGAGCCGCCGCCCATCGGCGTGCCGCCGAGATGCGACACGACGCCGTCGCGCACGGCCGCGAACGCCGTGCCCGTGCCCAGCAGCGCGAGCACGAACTCGCCGCCGCCGCTCCGGCCCTCCGACTCCAGCAGCGCGATGACGCCGCGCGCCGCCGCATCGATCTCCTGCACGCGCACGGCGCCCGTGCGTTCCTGCACGCGCCCCAGCAGCGCGCCCGTGATGCCGACGCGCGCGTCGATAGCCCCGCCCACCGGCGGGCTGCCGGTCTCGTGCGCCGCCAGCAGCACGCCATCGCCGGTGCCCCGGGCGATCTTCGTCAGCGTCATGCCGGCATCGATGCCGGCCACTCCCTCCGGGATCGGCAGAGTCCCGAGCGTCCCGCCGTGAAGCGTGTGGGGGTGATCGTCCGCCACGGGCACTGGCTCCAATCGCTGGGGGCCGCATCGCCTGCGGCCGTGCGCACCCATTGTGCATGGGCCGGCACGATGCGTCGAATCGGACGGAGGTTGTAGGTGGTAGGTTGTAGGGTGCCGGTGAACGAAGCTGTCAGCGGCCCGAGACCGGACTTAGGCCATGACCCGCATTGACAGCGGCCGCCCCGCTGCGACAATCTGATGTCCTAACCTCGGCCAGACAGGACAGGTGGCCGCCAGCAGGAGTAGACGCGATGCCCCGTGCCATTTGGAAAGGCGCCGTGAGTTTCGGGATGGTCTCCATCCCGATCAAGCTCTACACCGCCACCGAAGAGAGAGACGTCTCCTTCAACCTCCTGCACAAGCAGGACGGTGTGCGCATCAAGACGCAGCGCTACTGCCCCGCGGACGACGCCGTCATCGAGTGGAACGACGTCGCGCGCGGCTACGAGATCGCGCCGGAGCAGTACGTGATCATGGAGCCGGAGGATTTCGACAAAGTGCCGGTGGACACGACGCACACCATCGAGATCACCGACTTCGTTCCGAGCCGCCAGATCGACCCGATCCACTACCAGAAGACGTACTACCTGGAGCCGGAGAAAGTCGGCGGCAAGCCGTTCGCCCTGCTGCGCGAAGTGCTGAAGGACTCCGAGCTGGTCGCGCTGGCGAAGGTGACGCTCCGCCAGAAGGAGCAGCTCTGCACGCTGCGCGTCTACCGGAACACCATCGCGCTCGAGACGATGCTCTACGCCGACGAGATCCGCAGCGTAGAAGACCTCGACGTGCCAGAGGACCTGGCGCTCGGCGAGAAGGAGCTGCAGATGGCACGCTCGCTCGTCGAGATGCTCACCGGCAACTTCGAGCCGGAGAAGTACCACGACAACTACCGCGAGGCCCTGCTCGAACTGATCGACCGCAAGGCGGAGGGCGAGGAGATCAAGCGCCCCGCGCCCGTCGCCGGCAAGGTCACCGACCTCATGGAGGCGCTGCGCGAGAGCATCGAGGCGGCGAAGCGCGAGAAGGCCAGCGGTGGGCGCGTCGCCGCCGAGGCGGAGACCGAAGAGGAAGCGGAGCCGGCGAAGCCCGCGCGTCGCAGGCGCGCCGGATGACGCCTCCGACCGACGACGTCACCGCACCCGCCGGCGCGCCGCGCGCCTCGTCCGCGGGCGGCGTGCATCGCATGCCCGAAGCGATCCGGCCGATGCTGGCGACGGAAGCGCCGGAGCCCTTCGATTCGCCGGACTACATCTTCGAGCTGATGTGGGGCGGCCTGCGCGCGATGGCCTACGTGCGGGACAGCGTCGTGCACCTGCGCGCGCGCAACGGGCGCGACCTGACGCCGTACTTCCCGGAGCTGATGTGCATCCCGGACCGGCTGAAAGCGAGCGACGCCATCCTCGACGGCGAGATCGTCGCCATCGACGGCGAGGGGCACCCGGCGTTCGACATGCTGCGGCGGCGCCTGCAGCTGATGGCCGACGCCGTCGGCCCCGACCGCGAGCAGATCGCCGATCTGCCGGTGCAACTGAAGCTCAAGAAGGTCGCCGGGCAGATCACGTTCCAGGCCTTCGACCTGCTCTGGCTCGACGGGCGATCGCTCACGGACCGGCCGCTCTGGCAGCGGAAGAACCGGCTGCACGAGATCATCACGCCCGGCGCCGAGTTCGCCGCGATCGACTTCGTTGACGACGAGGGCGCCGCCTTCTTCGAGGCGGTCGTGCAGCGGCGGCTCGAGGGCATCGTGGCGAAGCTGAAGGCGAGCCCGTACACGCCCGGCCGCCGCGCGAAGAGCTGGCTGGAGATCCGCGCGCTGCAGAGCGGTGACTTCGTCATCGGCGGCTACACGATCGGCGGCGCGCGCCGGAAGGGCGAGCCGTTCAGCCAGTTGCTGCTGGGCGCCTACGCCGAGGAGCGCTTCGAGTACGTCGGCGCCGTCAGCGGCGGCCTGACCGACACCGAGGCGAAGGCGCTCATCGCGCACCTGGAGCCGCTGGCCGTGGGCGAGTCGCCGTTTCACGACACGCCGCAGATCCCGCGGCTGATCTACTGGACGCGCCCCGAACTGGTCTGCCACGTGCGATTCAGCGAGTGGACGCGCGAGGGACACCTGCGCTTCCCCATCTTCAGCGCCCTGCGTCCCGACCTGGACGCGGCCGAGTGCGTGGTGGACTGATAGCAGCGGCTCGAATCGCTCGACGGAATCACCACAGAGGCGCAGAGAGCGCTGAGACCGTGGTGGGGCGGCTGATGGGTCAGCTCACCGATGCCTCGCGTGGCTGCGCCGCCCTGACCTATCCCCCGGCCCCTTCCCCAGGAGGGAAGGGGAGCGCCGTCACGAGGATCGAGGCGCGTAATGCGTCAGATGTCGAGCTAACCATTTTCATCCCCCGGGGGTGTCGCCCGCGACCCGGGAACTCCGCGGTGGATCTAATCGCCTCACGGAATCACCACAGAGGCGCAGAGAGCGCAAAGGAGAATCGCGCCGTCCTAATCGTCCTTGTCGCGGTGGGGGCTGCGCGCGGGCGTCGTCGGCATCACGCCGGAATCGATCATCTTCTTGTTCTCTTTGGTGACGACCTCTTCCTGGTGCTCGATGATCTCCATCTCGCCGCGCGTCTTCTTGCGCTTCGGCCTGGGCTTGTTCAGCTCCGGGTGCTCGTTCATCCGGACGGAGCCGGAGATCGGCTTCTTCACCTCTTTCTCGAGGTGGTAGTACGTGCCGCGGTCCGGGATCGAACGCGGATAGCCCTCGCGCATCGTGAACGCCGAGAACGACGTCGGCGGGATGCGCTCGCCCTTCTTCGCGCACACGGGACACGGCGCCGCCTCGGACGCGCGGCTGATCGGGCGCATCGTCTCGAAGACGCCGTCGCACGGCTTGCAGAAGTACTCGTAAATCGGCATTGCTCTCACACCCCCGCGCGGCTGCATCTCTCGTTCGGCGCCAGTGTATCGGCTCGCCGCGCCGCGATCCCGCCGTTACGCCTCGACGCCCTCGCCCGGCACGGCGACCCGCCGTGGCCCGCGCTTCCGCCGCACCGTATCGATGAACGCGGCGGAGCGCACGTCGCGTTCCAGCACCCAGCGCACGTACTCCAGCATCGCCCGCTCTAACTCCGCTGCCAGCGCCGCGTCGATGCTCACGCGGGCGACGTCGCTGAAGCGGCCGTTGAGCATCAGCCGCATCAGCTTCAGCGCGTTGGGCGAGACCGGGCGCAGCGTCGCCTCGTCGCTGCGGCAGGCCGGGCAGACGACGCCGCCGCCCGCCGGGCTCCAGTAGTTCGCGACGGCCGCCAGGCGCTTGCGGCAGGTGACGCACTCCTCCAGCTCGGGGCGGTAGCCCAGCGTGTCGAGCAGCGCCATCTCGTAGAACCGCACGGGCGTATCGACGTCGGGGCGCGTCGCCAGGCGGCGCAGCGTCTCCAGCAGCAGCCGGTACAGCTCGAAGTGCTCTTCATGCAGCTCGGTGAACTTGTCGAGCAGCTCGGCGGCGTAGAGCGCGCGGCTCAGCCGCTCCAGGTCGTCGCGCAGCGCCTGGAACGACTCGACCGTCTCCACCTGCGTGACGATGTCCAGGCTCTTCCCCTTCGCCAGCTGGAAGTTCGCCTGCGTCAGCGGCTCGACGTGTCCCGCGAGCCGGCTCTTCGCCTTGCGGACGCCCTTCGCCACCGCATCCACCTTCCCGAAGCGGGCGGTGTAGAGCGTGAGGATCTTGTCGGCTTCGCCCAGCTTGCGCTGGCGCAGCACGATCGCCGGGGTGGAGTACACGCGTGGCGGCTGCGGCATGCGTGGATCGTAGCACGGCACCGGCCGCACTCTCGCGCCGTCAGTACCGCTCGGCGTTCCCGTCTTCGTGCGGCGTCAGGCTCTCGGCCGACGCGGCGGCACGCACGCTCCGCTCGACCAGCGGCAGCGCCAGCAGTTCGCCGAGGTCGTGGATGGCGTAGTCCGCGTCGGGGCACGGGCGCACGTCGTAGCGGCCGTTGAGCTTCCAGACCGTCCGCATGCCCAGCCGCTTGCCGCCGGCCATATCGCCCGCCGCGTCGTCGCCGACCATCACCGCCTGCGCCGCCGGCACACCCAGCCGCGAGAGCGCCAGCTCGAACGTCGACGGGTGAGGCTTGACGAAGCCGGTATCCCCCGAGCAGACGATTCCGTCGACGTACGGCGCCAGCCCGTACTCCCGGAAGTCGCCGGCGAGCATGTCGCCGGTGAACGGGCGCGTGCTGTTCACCGCGATGCGCATCCCGAGCGTCTTCAGCTCGCGCAGGACGTCCAGCGTGTCGGGATAGAGCTGCCAGCCGAGTTCGCGCACAGGCAGGTACGCCGTCCGCCACCACGCCTCGGCCTGCATCGGCGTTATGTCAATATCGCGCACTGCCAGTGCCCCTCGGATGAGAAAAGGTAGGCTCGGCTCGCGCAAGCTGCCTCTGTCGCGCTCGCGTCGGTCCCCCTCGAAGTAGGCATCCCAGATGTCGCGCGCCACGACGTCCAGCGGCTCCCGCAGCGGGATCCGCCATGAGTCGACGAGCGGCGCCAGCGCGATCGCCTGCAGCGCGAAGATGCGCTCGAGATCCGGCGCCACGGCCTCGAACCACAGCGTGTTGCCCAGGTCGAAGACGAACGCCCGCACCGGCTCACTGCCCATCACCGGATGATACCGCAGCTTCCCGGGCGCCGGGCCGGCAGCACGAACGGGCGATTGCGCTGTACGAATGCATGCGCTTTACTCGTGGCGCGCGCACACCACCATGGCGGCGCCTCAGCCCGCGCATGCCCAGAAGGAGTCACGATGTCCGTCAAGCTCAGCGACGCCCAGCAGAAACTGCTCCACGAAAAGAACTTTGCCAGCCTCGGCACGATCAACAGGGACGGCTCGCTGCAGATCACCCCGGTCTGGGTGGACTACGACGGCAGCGACGTCCTCATCAACACCGAGGAGAAGCGCCTGAAGACCCGGAACATGAAGCGCGACGGTCGCGTCTCGGTCAGCGTCCTCGACATGAGCAACCCCTACCAGTACCTCGAGATCCGCGGCCGCGTCACGAAGATCACCACCGACGGCGCGAGCGACGAGATCGACCGCTTCGCGAAGAAGTACCTCGGTCAGGACAAGTACCCCTATCACCAGCCCGGCGACGTGCGCGTCAGCGTCCGCATCGAACCCGAGCGGCTGTCCGGGAACATCGGCTAGCGCCGCAGCTTCAGGTTGGCGCCGAACCGCCGGCCACCTCGGGGGGCTCAACCTCGTCGGCTCCGACGAACAGTAGGAAATCCGCCGAGCGGCTCAGGGGAGTCCTCGTGAGGCCGCATCGCCCGCCGATGCGCTATCCTGAGGCTCCATTCGGATTCAGGGAGGCGGATCGAGCATGCCACGTGCGCTGATTACGGGGATCACCGGCCAGGACGGAAGCTACCTCTCCGAGCATCTGCTCGCCCAGGGGTACGACGTGTACGGGATGATCCGCGGCCAGGCCAACCCCAAGCGCAGCACCATCGAACGCACCCTGCCCGACGTGCACATCGTCGACGGCGACCTGCTGGACCAGGCGTCGCTGATGAACGTCGTCCAGAAGGTGAAACCCGACGAGGTGTACAACCTGGCGGCGATCAGCTTCGTCATGCTGTCGTGGAATCAGCCCGAGCTGACCGGCGAGATCACCGGCCTCGGCGCGCTGCGTCTGCTCGAGGCGATCCGGCTCACCACCGGCGCATCAGGCTCGCGGGCGAAGTCCGCGGCCGGAATCAAGTTCTACCAGGCGTCCAGCAGCGAGATGTTCGGCAAGGTGCGCGAGACGCCGCAGAACGAGAACACGCCGTTCCATCCGCGCAGCCCCTACGGCGTCGCCAAGGCGTACGCCCACTACATCACGGTCAACTACCGCGAGAGCTACAATCTCTTCGCCTGCAGCGGCATCCTCTTCAACCACGAGTCGCCGCGCCGCGGGCCGGAGTTCGTCACGCGCAAGATCACCATCGGCGCATCGCGCATCAAGCTGGGCCAGCAGAAGGAGCTGCTGATGGGAAACCTCGAGTCGCGCCGCGACTGGGGCTTCGCCGGCGATTACGTGCGCGCCATGCACCTGATGATGCAGCAGACGGAACCCGACGACTACGTCATCGGCACCGGCGAGACGTACCAGATCAAGGAATGCGCCCGCATCGCCTTCGAGCGGCTGGGGCTGAACTACGAGGACTACGTGCGCACCGACGAGCAGTTCATGCGCCCCGCCGAGGTGGATCTGCTGATCGCCGACGCGTCGAAGGCGCGCGCGAAGCTCGGCTGGACGCCAAAGGTGTCGTTCCAGCAACTGATCGAGATGATGGTCGACGCTGATCTCGCCGCCGAATCAAAGCTCCTCAGCACGCCGGCCTAAGCGAGCGGTTCGCGTGTGGCTCCTCGCGGCGTTGTTGGAGTTCGGCGCGGACGCCGTCGCCTTCTTCTGGTTCTTCTTCGTCGGCCCGCGCATCAACGAACCGGATGAGCCGCACCACGACGCACCACACGAGCACCATACAGAGTTATCGCAACTTGACGCAGGGCCGCCGGCGGACTTGAACGATCAGCCCGCACACGCGATCCTCGTACCATCAGTGTTCCGGAAGGGGGCCGATGTGGATGTGGAGGTTGCCGTAAACGAATCTTCGTTTCTTGCCCAGTTGGAGAAGCGCACGCAGCAGGTGAAGAGCACGCTCGCCCACCTCGAATCCGAGAAGGCGCGTATCGAGGGGCTGATCGCCCAGCTGCACCCGTTCGTGCCGCGCTACGACGCGTTGATTGAGGCCGAGCGCGCCGTTGCGGCCGCCGTCCTGACGGTCGAGCCCGAGGCGCCCGCGACCGCAGCGCCGGCGCAGGAACACCGCTGGGGGCAGCCGGAGCGCCAGCGCGAGCCCTCGCCCTCGATCGGGCAATAGCGCTCCGCTCGCGCCAAACCCTGACGTGCGCGTAAGATATGCCTGAAGGCGGGCTTCGACCTGCCCTCGCCATACCGCAGCATCGACCCGGCCCGCGCGAAAGGGGCACAGCGATGACCGCAGCCGTCGAGACCACCTACCCCGTCCAGATCATGGACGGCCTCTACCAGCTCCGCGTGCCCATCCCGAACAACCCGCTGGG
>Ga0315281_10010214_pt1 | contig 12949 bp, 11 predicted proteins | sample YL17G07_0_MG_FD_204540 | JGI IMG/M metagenome (GOLD analysis project Ga0315281, IMG submission 204540) | Sediment microbial communities from Yellowstone Lake, YNP, Wyoming, USA - YL17G07_0 | ecosystem: Environmental > Aquatic > Freshwater > Lake > Sediment | place: USA: Wyoming | collected... | reverse complement strand
CCGGTCACTTCGAGGCTCTTCGGCGAGAGGGTCGCGAGGTAGATGGGGATGTTCGGATGTGGCTTCGCGCCGCTGCGGATGGCCTTCCCTTCCTTGCTGCCCGGGAGCGGGAGCCGGTAGATCTCGCCTTCGTAGGCCACCTTGTCGCCGCGGATGGCCATGCGGACGATGCCGATGTATTCGCGCAGGCGTTGCGGCGTCTGCCCGAAACGTTGCCCGTGCCAGCCTTCCACCACCTGCGGGCCGCTAGCGCCGAGGCCCATGATGAAGCGGTCACCGGAGATCGAGGCGAGGGTGAGGGCGGTCATCGCCGCGTTCGCCGGGGTGCGGCCCGCGATCTGCATGATCCCGGAACCAAGCTTGATCCGGGAGGTGCGCCCGGCGAGGAAGGCGAGCGGCGTGACGGCGTCGTGGCCCCACGATTCGGCCGACCAGACGTTGTCCACACCCAGGCGCTCCGCCTCGGCAACATAGGACGCCACCGCCTCCCAATCGTCGTTCGAGGTACCGATCCCAATCGCGACGCGCATCGTCCCATCCTTCGTACGTAGTGCTGAGCGAACGCCAGCCGGGGGATGATGTCACGCGGGCCCGCGCGAGGCCATCGTCTTACTTCCGCGAGGCGCTGACCGGCGATACCCTCGGGGCGTGATCGCCCCCATCCGGACGCGCGCGTGGTCCCTGTTGATGCTGGCTGCGCTGGTTACAACGATCGCCGCTCCGGACCACTGGGGCGGGAACCATCCTGACGATGGCGACTCGGATGCCGCGGCGCACCACGCCCAGCACTGCCACGGCTCCGCCGCTTCCTGCTCCGATGTCCCCCTGACTACCATCGGCGGGCTCGCATTCCTCGCTGCCGCGCTCGCCGTAGCCGGTTCGCACTATGTGCGACGCCCCGATGCCGCGCCCCTAGCCCGCCTCCTCGGCTGGAACAGCCGCGTGCCATCGCCGCCGCCGAAGCTCGCACTGGCCTCCTGATTCTCAACGTACGAATCCAAAGGAGATTCAATCTTGTATCGAAAACCCTTGCTGGCGGCTGCCGCTGTGCTGGCCCTCGGGATCATTTCGGTCTTCGCGACCGGTTGCGACAGTACCGGCAACAACACGCAAAACGAGGCAGTGATATCGGCAGTCAACATCCTGGACAAGGCCGGCCTGCACGATATCGACACCTCCATCAACGCCGATAAGAAGATCCCGGCGACGGCGCAGGCGACCGCGCTGCATCTGCAAGCAGTTTTGACACTGACTGACTGGCCGCGGGACTTGAAGGACCCGGCCAAGAAGCTCGCGGCCCTGCTCGATGTCATGGGAAAGGCGCTGAATGGCGACAAGCCCGACATGAAGGCGGCAGGCGACGCGGCTCATGACGTGCATGAAGCTGGCCACGACTTCTCCTCGGCCGTCTACAAGTACCTGTACAAGCAGGCGAAGATCACCGACCCCAACGCGAGCAAGGCTGGCGACTAGCCAGATTGTTCGACGCGTAACACCGGAAAGGGGATGGCGAACGCCGTCCCCTTCCTACTTATCCACCGGTGTCAGCGTGCGAAGGAAGTTCACCAGGTGCCAGATCTGTTCGGTCGAAAGCTTGCCATCGCCGCTGGCCCAGGCGCGCATGGCCGACCCGGGAATGCCGTTGGAGACGAAGCTGAAGAGCTGGCCGTCCGGGTGGGCAGGCACGTGGACCGTGAGGTCGAGCGGGTAGGGGTTCAGGTCGAGGCCTTTGGGCGGGACGCCGTTCAAGCCGTGGCAGGCGGCGCAGTTCTGCCCGAAGAGCGCCCGGCCCGTGGCGATCGAGTTCTGATCGGGGAAGATCGGATTCGAAAGTGCCTGGGAGGCCGAGTCTTCGGGGTGCGCGTGGACGCCGAACAACAGCAGCACACCGAGTCCGAACCCGGTGATCGTCACGCCGTTTGCGCCCCAACCGGCGTAGCGATGCAGCTTTCCGATTCGTGCCCCCCAAAAGGCGAAACCGAGGCCCACCAACAAGACCGCGAACCCGCCGAACTGGTTGGCGCTCAGGCCTGGCGCGGGGTTATCCCACACCCCGCCGCGGCCTGCGGTGTTCACCGCCGACCCGGCGGGCCGGACGTCGAAGAAGCCTTTTAAGTCATCGACGTTCGGGCGCCTGATCTCCGCCTCCACGCGCCAATTGCCTTCGATCGTCAGGTACGGGCCCTGGCCCGACGAAACACCGCCATCCGTAGGCGAAAGTGTCAAAGTGGAAGGGCCTACGTTCTGGTCGTCCAGGTAGCGGAACGTCAGCCGCACGCGATCCGCATCCACGGGCGCTGCGTTCGCGCCCGTGAGGGACACGCGGTATGTGTTGATCCCCGTCCTGTTCGGGTCGACCGACAGCTTCACGTTGAGATCGCCCGCCGGCGATGAGCGCTCGTACGGCTTCGCTTCGGGCGTATCGACGATCGACTTCGCAGTTGTCGTCTGTGTCAGCATTGCCGCCGCCACGAACACCGCCAGACCGAGTACTACCTCGATCGTCGCGGTGAACACGAAACGGCGCGGCTCGCCGGGCCGGTTGTCCGTGAGTCGCCGCCGGCCCCAGCGCGCGTTCCAGAACGCCACGCTAAGGAGCGGGACGAGCAGCGCAAGCTTCACGAGAAGGGTCACGCCGTAGCGGGTCGAAGTGAACCGGTCCCAGCCATCGAGTTCGATGAAGGCGCTGAGCGAACCCGTGGCCAGCAGGACAAAGACCAGCACGGAGGCGAGCAGGGAGAACCGCGGCATGAGCGCGCGGTAGCCCTCGCCACGGCCCGACAGGCGCGCGCCAACGGCCACCCCAATGACCGCACCGATCCATCCCACAGCCGCGAGGCCGTGGAACAGGTCCAGCGCGGTGCCCCAGTTGCTGCCGGTGCCTGCAGCGCCGTGGCTCGTAGCCGCGAACGCCAGCCCGAAGACGCCCACGCCTCCGAGGACCGCAAGCGCGGCCTTGCGAGGAGCGTCGTAAAGAAGCGAGGCGGCCACGCCGATGAAGAGCGCGGCTCCCAGCCGTGCGAGCAAGTAGCCGCCGCCGCGTGTTTGCAGCAGGAAGTCGGCCAGGGTGATGCCGGAGTAGACATCGCGGAGGAGGACCAGATTGAGCAGCGCGGAGGCGAACAACACGCCCGCCCCCAGGATCAGCAACGAACTGAAGCCGCGCTTAGCGCGGCCGCTCTCGGGCCACAAGAGCAGGAGCACCGCCCCAGCCGCGGCGATGAGCATCCCCAGGAACCCGAGCGCGCGTACCGCGACACCGTCGGCGAGCGGTGGCGGGTCCGCATCTCCGCCGATGCCGCTGACGGTGTTGACCTGGTCAGGCAAGCTGCCGTCCGCCTTTAGCACCGTAAACGGAAAGGACCCGCGGTAGGCGTGGCCGTCAACGCTCGAAACGTTCGCCCAGAGGACGTTGTAGATGCCGGGTTTCAGAATCCCCACCGGCAGCCGGATGGTCAGCCCGTCGCGGGAGAAGGCCATTGGGCCAACCGGGATCCGCGCCCCCGCGGCATCGAGCACCGCGAGCGTGCTCGACCGCGAGTCGACCGGCTCGCTGAATGTGACCGAGACTTCGGTCGGCGGGCGCTGGATGAACGCGTTGGCGGGCGGGTCGGAACGCACGAGGGCGGCGTGGCCATACGCCGTCGTGGGGGAAAGGAACAGGAGCCCGAGTCCGAGCAGCCCGAGAGCGCCGCCCGCGAACCGTCTCACGACCGCTTCGGCCCGAACAGGAATACGCCGCCAGCAACGATGACGGCTACTCCAATTGCGGCAGCGGCGAATAGCACCCACGAGGTGCCACTGCTCTCGCCACTGGTGAGCGGCGACGCGGTTGAATCGCTGCTGCCGCCAAGGAGGTTCTCGCGGAGCACTTCCTTCCCGGGGGAGGGCGGGAGGGCGGGGTCGTAGGTGAAGGTTGTGGTGCCGTCGGCGGGGTCGCCGTCATCCGCGCTAAGCGTCTTCCACAGCACTGTGTAAGCGCCGATGGCGAGCGAGGGCGGCAGCGGTACCGCGAGCTTGCGGCGGTCGGCGTTATCGACGGTGGCGGCGACCTGCGTAACTGCCTTTCCCGCTGAGTCGACCACGACGATGTCGTTCGCACCGGCCTGGCGGGCCATGTCCTGGCTCATGATCATCGTCACCTGCGCGGGCGGGGCGTTGAGCACCGCGCCGTCGCCCGGTTGCACGCGCGCGGGCTCCGCGTGCGCCATGGCCATCGTCGCTGCGCCAAGAGCCACAGCTACGACCGAAACGAACGCCAGGACGTTCTTCACGAAGGCCAGTCTAGCTACGTATGCGGGCCGGACAACGGAAAGTACGGCCTAGAGGTTCTTGAGGAAGTAATCGAGGACCCGGCGCTCCTGCTGTTCGAGGCCGCGCCCATCGCGGGGCATGTGGCGCTCTTCGGGGTAGATCAGTGTGTCGTAGTCCTTCCCGGCGGCCCCCAGCGCAACCATCAGGCGGGCCGTCTGCCGGAAGTGGACGTTCTCATCCACCATCCCATGGACGATCAAGAGCTTGCCCGCGAGGTGCTCCACGTGGGCGAGGACAGAGCTCTCGCGATAGCCATTGGGATTCGATTGGGGCGTGCCCATGTAACGTTCGGTGTAGCCGGTGTCGTAGCCGTCCCAATGGGTCACGGGTGCGCCCGCGACGCCGACACGGAAGACCTCGGGCGCTTTCAACATGCACATCAGGGTCATGTAACCGCCGTAACTCCAGCCGTAGACGCCGACACGACCCGGGTCGACCAGCCCCTGTTCCACAAGGTGGAGCACGCCGGAGAGCTGGTCATCCACCTCCACGGTGCCGGTGAGGTTGGCCAGGGGCGCTTCGAACGCCAGTCCGCGGTTCGCGCTGCCGCGGTTGTCGAGTTTGAGTACGGCGTAGCCATGCTGGGCGAGGTATTGCGCCCGCAGGTCCACGGTGAGCGACCATTCGTCGGCCACACGTTGCGCATGCGGGCCCCCGTACACGGACACAACCAGCGGCCAGCCACCCGGCTGCTTCGTTCCCACAGGGCGGTAGAACGCGCCGCGCAGTTGGGTGCCGTCGCTCGCGGCGCAGGTGAACAGCTCGGGGGCGGCCAGGCCCAGCGATGTTGCCGAGAAATCGTTCGCGAAAAGCGTGATGGCCTCGGGCCGGTCAACGCCCCGGACGGTGGTTACGGGCGCGTGTGCGAGGCTGCTGTGGGCGTCGATGAACCGGCTGAAATCGGGCGACAGGGTGACGCCGTGCCAACCAGCGCCCGTCGTTAGCCTTCGGGGCTCTCCGCCATCCAGCGAGGACGCGTAGAGGTGCCGCTCCGTCACACCGTCGCGGGTGGCGGTGAAGTAAGCGGTGCGACGCTCCTCGTCGAGCGCGATCAGCGAGGTCACCACCCACTCGCCCGAAGTGAGTGAGCCGATGGGCTTCCCCGCACCATCGTGGAGTATGAGATGCCGGTAGCCGCTCGATTCGGTCGAACGCAGGATCTCGCCCGACTTCAGGAAGCGCGTGTCGTGCGAGAGGTTCAGCCACGGTTCGCCGCGCTCCTCGACCAGCGTCGTGGCCGCGCCGGACTCGCGGTCGAACGCGACGAGGCGGAGCGTCTTCTGATCGCGCGAAAGGAGTTCCGCCGTGAGCACGTTATCTGGCCGCCAGTGGACGCGGGCCAGGTAGAAATCAGGGTCGCCGCCGAGATCCATCCAGACAGGCTCACCGCCTTCGACCGGGACCACGCCCAACTGGACGCGGGCGTTTTCGGCGCCCGCGAAGGGGTAGCGGTGGTTCTCGATGTCCACAGCATCCTTGCCCTGGTGCACGATGGGATACACGGGAATGTGCCGCTCATCGGCGCGTTCGAAGGCGATCCGCGAACCGTCGGGGCTCCACCAGAAGCCGTGGTCACGGGCGAGTTCCTCCTGGGCAATGAACTCCGCCAGGCCGTTCGTGAGGCCGTCTTCGGCGCCGCTGGTCAGCCGCCGCGGGAGCCCGCCGGCAATATCGGCCACGTACAGCTCGCTGCCCTTCACGAAGGCCACGCGCGTCCCGTCGTCGTTCAGTCGCGGGTCGATGGCGCTATCGCTGCCGGGAATTACGACCGGTTGCGCAGACCCCACGCGGACGGTGATGGCGCTGCCGGACGGCACGAGCAGCACGGGCTCACCAGACCGTTTTGCGAAGCGATAGTCGGTTACTCCCAACTCACGCATACGGGCGCGCTCTCGCCGTAGCTCCTCTTCGCGGGAGACGTCCGCCTCGGAGTTCGAAGCTGGCGGCGGCCCGGCGATGACCGTCCGTTCGCCGGTCGCGAGATCGTACCGCCAGAGGCTGCGCACAAGGCCTCCGTCCTCGGCGAAGAGGTAGGTGATCGCCTCGCCGTCGGGCGTGAATTCGAGCCGGCCCGGCCCGCCCATCCCGGGGCGCGGGAAATGCGCGACCTGCTCGATCGTGAGCGCTTCGTGCGAGCCGCTCACGCGCCCAGCGCCTCCGCTCGTATCGCTTCGATGGCCGCGATCGACTTGGGGATGGCCCCCGAGAGGACATCGCTGCCCGTCTCTGTGACAAGCACGTCGTCTTCGATGCGGATGCCGCCGAAGCTGAGGAGGCTATCGACGCGGGCCCAATCGACCGCATCGGCGTACCGCTTGCGGCGCGCCGGGTCGTTGAGGATGGCGGGGATGAAGTAGATGCCCGGCTCAATGGTGACGACATAGCCGGGCTGGAGCGGCAGGTCGGTGCGCAGCCACTTGAGCCCGAAGCGGTCACTCTTTTCGCGGCCGGCGAGGCAGCCGCTCACATCGTGCGTCGCCAGGCCGAGCATGTGGCCCAGCCCGTGGGGGAAGAACAGCGCGTGGGCGTCCCGCTCTACCAGCGTGGCGGGATCCCCCCGGAGGATGCCGAGCGAAACAAGTCCCTCGGCGATGGAATACGCCGCAGCCAGGTGAAGTTCGCGGAACTCCACGCCGGGCCGGACGCCGGCAATCGCGTTCTCCTGTGTCTTCAGCACCAGCTGGTAGAGGTCGCGCTGGACGCCGCTGAAGCGCGCCGCCACGGGGTAGACGCGGGTCACATCGGCGGCGTAACCAGCCATTTCGGCGGCCGCATCCACGAGCACAAGGTCACCGTCCGCGAGCGCCCTTTGCGACGGCTGGATGTGGAGGATCCCGGCGTTCGCGCCACTCCCTACGATCGAGCTGTAGGCGGTGCGCGCGCTCCCGGCGCGGAAGAAGTCAGCCTCGATTTCGACCTGGAGCCGCCGTTCGTGCATACCAGCACGCGCGAGCCGCATGCCGGTGAGGTGGCCGGCGCCCGAGGCGACCGCTGCGGCGCGCATCAACTCAACCTCATCGGCGTCTTTCGCCCGGCGGGCTTCGGCAACATGGTCGCTCAGCCGCGTGGACAGCGCCTCATCGATGGCCAGTTCGAGCGACGACCAGTTGCCAAGGCCATACTCGCGATGGCGCGCCTCAAGGTCGTGGTTTCCGAGCAGGGCGATCGGTTCGGCCCGGCGCTTTTCCACCCATCCGTCCAGCCGGGCGATGGGGAGGACGCGCCCGAGCGCCGCCTCAGCGGTGAGTTGATCGAGCCCTACACCGTCGCCGGACCAGATCCGGTCATCCTCGGAAGGGACGGGGGCGAACAGCGTCCAGCCCTCAGCGGCATCGAAGGTGAGCACGGCGCCGGGAGTGGCAACGCCGGAAAGATAATAATGCTCGGCGTGCGCGTGAAAGTCGTGGAACTGGTCGTTTCCGGGCCTCGGCACGGGAAGCCCGGCCGGGATGAGGACGGCGCCACGCGCCAGATCCCACGCCCGGGCGATGCGGTCGCGGCGGTTCTGGAGAAGTGCGGCCTGCATGCGGGGAGGTTACAGGCGACGAGCGGCTGGCAACAGCGTCCCCGCCGCTACTGTTTGTAGTTCGCCGCGGCCTGTGCAAGCGATTCGGCCACTTCGGAGCGCAATTCGGCAGGGGCGATCACCGTGACATCGGGACCCCAGCTACGCACCCAGGGGATGAACTCCATCAGGCTGGGGAGGCGGAGTTCGAGCACGATCGAACCATCGGGGCGCCGCTCCAACCGCTGCGAGGGATGCCAGATGGTCTCGGCAACCCGTTCTGCGACGGCCGGCGAGAATTCGAGCTGCACGTCGTAGTACTCGTCTCCATCGCCGAAGACCACGCCCCAGCTGTTCGCGAGCCTCTGGAGGATCTCGTCGGACTCGTGGGCGACGAACTTGCGGCCGGTGAGTTCAACCTGCTCGATACGATCCAGCTTGAAAGTGCGGATAGCGTCGTGGCCGTGGCTGTAGCCGATGACGTAGGTCGCGTTCCCGGTCGCCGATGGTTCCAGCAAGTATGGGTCGATGGTGACCGCGCGCGGTTCGCCGCCGGAGTTCTGCGAGCGGTAACGCAGCGTCACCGTGGTGCTCTCCGCCCACGCCTCAGTCAGCCGGCGGAGTATCTCCTGGTGCTCCCGGTTGGAAGGCCGCAAGCGGAGCTGTTCGGCGGTCGCCTGCACCTGGCGGCCCACCGGGTCGGGCAGTGCCTCGGCGATCTTCTCGAGCGCGGAGATGCCATCGATATCGCGTTCGTCGGCGTAGCGGAAGAAGAGGCGGGTCGCGAGAAGCAGCGCGCGCGCTTCCTGAAGGGTAAGGCGCACCGGCCCGAGAGGCGCTGTGCCCGGCATCAGCTTGTAGCGGCGGCCGGGCAGATCAACCAGGGGCAGATTGTTATCGGTCTGAAGGTGGACGAGGTCGCGCTGGATGGTGCGCGGGCTGTAGCCCGTCGCCTCCGCAATGTCCCTCACCGTCAGCCCGCCGGGATGACGGCGAAAGAGGCGATCAATTTCGAAAAGGCGGGTAGCGCGCCTTGTCTGCTCGGTCATATTCCGCTCCCCGCGCCTGTTTCACGAGGCGCGTGAGAATTCTATGGGAAACGGTGCGGCAGTGATGCGACAAACGCTGTCGTGTTTAGGGTGACATGAGCTAATTTCGCCCGAATTCGTCAGAAGTTGGCGGGAGGACGTTGACCACCGGGTGACTTAGGATTCCGGCATGGCAGATGCGCGCGACCTCGGCTCACTCACCCACCTTTCGGCGGAAGCCATCGGCGAACCCGGGCGGCGGCGATTCCGCCTGCGAGCGATGAACGGCGCGGGCGATGCGGCCGCCGTCTGGCTGGAAAAAGAACAGCTCACGTCCCTCGGGGAGGCGTTGGAATCGGTCCTCAAAGACGAGGACTATCGCTACCAGGGTATCCCCCTGGACGACGCCGAGCCGGAGGCCGTATTCCCGCTCTCGCCGGACATCGACTTTCGCGGCGCTCAGATGTCGATGGGCCTCGACCGCGACGCGCGGCGGGTCGTGCTGACGGCAGCGGACACCCCGGAGGGGAGCGACGACGCAGCGTCGGTCTCGATGCGGATTGACTACCGGCGTGCCTACGAACTGCGCCGCCAGATCGTCGACGTTGTCTCCGCGGGGCGGAAGCCCTGCCCGCTCTGCACCGCCCCCATGGACCCGGCGGGCCACGTGTGCGTGCGCTCCAACGGCCACCAGCCGCACTGATCTCAGGGTTTCGGACTCGCCGTGGTGGCAGGAGACGCTGGCGGCGAACCGGCCGGCGGTGATGAGGTACGGGTGCCCGTGGCCGAGGCTGCGGGCGAAGCCGTGCCGGTTGGTTTCGGGGTTGCAACCGGGGAGGGCGTCGAGGTGGGACTCGCAGCGGGCGCGGGTGTTGGCTCGTCGTCGATGATGTCGGTGGCAGCAGCGCCGGGCGGGGTGTAGGGCGGCAGCAGGGGCAGGTCGGCGGCCTCGGCGACGCGAACAACTTTGCTATCGGGCCCCACGACCTCGATGAAGATCGGTCCCCGGTTGAAGGCGATTTCGTTCCCCGCCGCATCGAAGAAGCGGGTGCGGCCCTTGCGGTCGACCTTGTTCCACGTGCCGACGATCACTTTGCCGTCGAGGTAGACCTCGGCCGGCCCCTGCCCGAACTGGTCAAGGAGCACATGCCCCGTTTCATCCACAACCTGCCAGGGCACGCGCATAACGACGACGTTCGTGAAGCGGAGCTGCTGTTTCGTCTGCCCGTCGATGTGGGGCCCGCCCGATTGGAACCTCAGGTAGGCGTGTGAAGCCGGATCCCAGCGCCACTGGACGATTTCGAACGGGGTCCCGTCTCCCGCGAAGTCGAGCTGGAGGCCACGAGCGGGTGGCGCGGCGACGGTGCCTTCACCGTCGCGCTTGAACGGCCACGATGCCGGCTCGGGGGCGGGGCCGTAACCCAGGCGCTGCCCCGCTTCGCGGAGCATGTGGGTTATGGCCACCAGGTTATGCGGGGCGTAGCGGTCGTTGTCGCGGTAGTAGGCGGACGAAGCGACCGGCTCGAAGGCGTTCAGGTCGGCGATCTGCCATTCCTGGAGCTGGCCAATCGCGTTTGCGTCGTTATCGGTCGTAGCACCGCCGGCGTGGCCGTAGAGCGCGCCAAGTTCATCGGCCCAGATAACGAACGGGGTTCGGGCGGACCGGACGGGCTCGATCTGTTCGGCTTCCTGGCGCCAGTAGACCGCCATGAAGCGCGTAAGCCCGCCCTCGACGAACGCTTCGTAGACCAGGTCGGCCTTGTCGAGCCCGGAGTGAGGGAAGGCGTTGGGGTGGTTGTCGACCATGACGGCGACCGGCCGCAAATCCTTGCGCGCGTCCCATTCGGCTTCGGTCATGGGTACGCCGTCGAGGATGCCCGCGAACCTGATGGGCGTCGGGGTGGGGACGGGTGTGGGCGATGCGAGCGGGGGCAGAGCTGTCGCCTCGGGCGCGGCGACGACGGCGACGTCGCTCGACGACCTCGTCGCCAGGACCACGAGCGCAAGGCCGACCACCAGCGCCGGTACGAGCGCCACCAGATACCAGCGGGTACGTAAACCGGCGAGCCAGGAAGGCATGCGGGCGATGCTACGAACGGGCCCGGCCAGCGGCAACGAGGGTTGCCCTCGCTTTACTCCCCCCCGCTTGCCGAACGACCGCCGAGGCGGGCAGAGTAGCCGGGTGAAACGCATCGGGATCCTCACCAGCGGCGGCGATGGCCCCGGCATGAACGCGGCCATTCGCGCGGCGGTGCGCACAGCCACGAGGCTCGGCGCCGGGATGGTCGGCTACATCGATGGCTTCACGGGGTTGGTGGCCGGCGAATTCGTAGAGCTGGACGATCGCGCCGTTGGGAACATCATCCAGCGCGGCGGCACATTCATCGGCACATCGCGCTGCCCCGAATTCCTCGATGCCGCGGTGCGGGCCGCCGCCGCGGCGCAGATGCGCGCGCGGGGAATCGAAGGGCTCGTGGTGATCGGAGGCGATGGAACCTTCCGGGGCGCGCACGCGTTGGAATCGGAGCAGGGGATCAAGGTCGCGGGCGTGCCGGGCACGATCGACAACGATGTCTGGGGCACCGATGAGACGATCGGCTTCGATACCGCCGTCAACACCGCCGTCCTCGCGATCGACCAGGTGCGCGACACGAGCGAATCGACGGGGATGATGTTCTTCGTGGAGGTGATGGGCCGCACCAGCGGCGCGATCGCGCTCCATACGGCACTTGCGGCGGGTGCGGCCGGCGTGCTCGTACCCGAAGCGCACGACGAGATCGGGGCGCTGGTCGGACGACTGAGGGCGTCGATCGCGAAGGGGAAACGCAGCCACATTATCGTCGTGGCGGAGGGCGACGAAGCCGGTGGCGCCTTTGCCATCGCCGAAGAGGTGGGGAAAGCAATGGCCCACCCCTACCGGGTGGTAGTGCTGGGCCACACCCAGCGAGGGGGGCGGCCAACCGCCCGCGACCGCCTGGTGGCGGCCGAGTCCGGTGCGCTCGCCGTTAAAGGCCTTGTGGCCGGGCGTTCGGGGTTCATGGTCGGCATGCAGGGTGGTGTACCGGTGGAGGTGCCCCTGACCGAGGTGGTGGCCAACGCACACCCACCCGCGCGCGTCGACCTGATCGCACTCGCACTGGAGCTCTCGGGCTGATCCCGACGAGGTGGAGGACTAACGATGCCGATGCCAGCGGTCGATTCAGCCGCGCCGCCGTTCGCGCTGCCGGACCCGGCAGGACGCGAGGTTTCGCTCGCCAGCCTGAAGGGGCAGTGGGTGGTGGTCTACTTCTACCCGAAGGACGACACGCCGGGCTGCACGAAAGAAGCCTGCAACTTTCGCGACAACTACGGCGCGATCCAGGCGGCAGGCGGGACGGTCATCGGCGTGAGCGCGGATAGCGGCGCTTCGCACACGAAGTTCGCGGAGAAGTACGAACTGCCTTTCACCCTGCTGGTGGACACACCGGACCACACGGCCGCCCGCGCCTACGGCGCCTGGGGCAAGAAGATGAATTACGGTCGCGAGTACGAGGGGATCATTCGCTCGACGTTCATCATCAGCCCGGCGGGCAAGGTGGCGAAGGTCTGGGCGAAAGTGAAGCCCGACGCGCATGGCGACGAGGTACTCAAGTGGCTCACCGCGCACGCCGCCGGGTAATGAGGCATCCCCCTTGCGGCTGAGCCGCGCACATTTACCATCGGCAGGCGGTTTCCAGGCCGCCGGAGGTCAGGATGTCGGAATGCCGGATGGTAGAGCGCGAGATGGCGGCCCTCCTCATCGCGGGTGATGAAAAGACCCCGCCCCATGCGCTCCCGGGGGATCGGCCGCACTGGACTCGTGATCGCGCCGTCGATGTCCGCCACATCCTCCTCGAAATCAAACTGGACGTGCCGGGCAAGGGAATCTCGGGTACGGCGACGCACACTGTCACGCCCCTTAACGACGGGCTCCGCCGGGTCAGCTTCGATGCCGCTGAGATGCGCATCGCTGGCGTGACCGTTAACCGCACGGCCGCGAAGTACCGGTACGACGGCGCACAGCTTGTGGTGGACCTGGGCGCACCTCGCAAACGCGGCGACCGCCTGAACATCGCGATCGAAT
>Ga0315281_10010213_pt1 | contig 12950 bp, 13 predicted proteins | sample YL17G07_0_MG_FD_204540 | JGI IMG/M metagenome (GOLD analysis project Ga0315281, IMG submission 204540) | Sediment microbial communities from Yellowstone Lake, YNP, Wyoming, USA - YL17G07_0 | ecosystem: Environmental > Aquatic > Freshwater > Lake > Sediment | place: USA: Wyoming | collected... | reverse complement strand
TAGCATCTCCTCTAGAGCAATCTGCCTCTTTTTCCCTGCCACCGTTTGGAGAAGCTCACGGTGATATTCGGATAGTTGAGCAATTCGCGTCAAGAACTTGTCGACGATTGCTCCAGCCGCACTCATTGGACCGGGCTACAAAAGCTTTAATTTGTCTGTATTAGCAAGCAATCTGAAAAGAATCTGGACACGCTCCATCCGCTTCGCCTTCTTATTGGCTCCTTCGATTACCGTCTGATAGTAGCGCGCAGCGTCGCCCGACAATCGATCTGGATCCCTCTTCAACGCCGAGTCAAGTCTCTTCAATCCACCAACGCGCTTCGCTAGAGACACCGGAAGCAACTTACCTTGATTGAGTTTTGCGACTGCGGCGAACAGCGCATAGAAGTCTGCTTTCTTCGTGAATCGACTTTCTCCAAGAAAACTATCGATCGTTTTAAGCGCCCGAAGAACTTTATGGAATTGCGCTATATACGACGCGCGCTTAGGAAATACCACATCGTAGTCGGCATAGAACCGATCAAGCGAGGATTGACCTTCCTGGATGTCATCGATAAGAATCACAAAGAGTTCGCTAACGAACTCAATGTCCTTCATCCTCTGAGAATCGCGTCTAGTGAAAAAATCTATGTCATCCCAAAAGTCGTCTTGGGCCAGTTCTTCGACTGCATCCACAAACTCACCAAAGTACTGTGAATGACGGAGCTCTTGCTTATTCAGTTTCTCGACAACGTAGTTCAGTCGGCGGAAAAGAGACCTGATTTGAGAATCGTCCCAATCCCGCAGCTCTTGGACAGCGAGTTGATAGTTCCAGATGGAATCCTGTAGATCGCCCGGCAATTCAGAATATCGTTTACCTATGTGGGGTTTGTAAGCACTCGATACAGGATACGATTTCGCTGTAGTGGCAATGAGCGGCCACTCATCAGACATGTATTCAAGAATGGCCCTAAGACGTTGCTGACCATCTACTACTTCATACTCAGTGCGCCTGTCCTTTCCTTTGCCAGTCGTCTTGATGTTGATTACGACCTGAGGGATTGGACAACCAGAAATAATGCTGTCTATTAGGAAGCACTTTTGACCAATTGACCAAATCGGATTGCGCTGATATTTCGCTTTAAGTATTAGCGAATCCTTCTTCTTTTGTTCACCGTAGAACCAGCTAAGCGCTTGGGTATTTGGCTTCGGATTATTGAATTCAGCCATCGGTTACCTCATTGAGGTCAATACTGCGCACAGCGTTGTTCGGCGCGGCGGTAGTCGTCGGCAATCAGGCGGTCGAGCAGGCCGCAGACCGACAGATAAAGCTGGGCGCTAAGCAGCAGCCCGCCTGCGGGTGGCGCGGCCGGAGGGGCTTCGACGAGTCCGTTTTGCCCGAAGAATGGAACGCAACGCGTCGTTGACTGCTGCAGAATTCGGAAACGCCCTCTGTACGTCGGCATCCAGCAGGACGACGTTGGTCCCCTCTTCCATGATCCGCTTGTAATACTTCCCGCGCACGCCCTTGGTCTTGAAATCCGAGAGCTTGTACTCAGGCCGCAGTTCGTCGATGTCCTTAGCCTTCTTCATAGATTTTCTGTTCGCTACGCGTCGCGGGACGCGCGTTGATGATTCGCGAAGTATCGTCTCTTTCGGTGTGGCTGACAACGAGCAGCCGGCGCAAAGAACTATAGCCAAAAGTCACCATTCGCCGCTCGTCTTCGGAGTGATCGGGGTCCGGGTAGGTAATCCCCAACGGATCGTCGAATACCGACGATGCTTCATCGAAGGACACCCCGTGTTTCCGCAGATTTTCGCCGGCTTTCCGTGAATCCCATTCGAATGGCACCGCATCCTCCCACCGGGAGTAACGGCGCTCCATTGCTAAGGTTGACGGCGAATTTACTAGGCGCGATCGCGTCTATTGCGCACTGCCGCATTTTCTCCTCCGACCGCGCGGTTCGATAAATTCATTTCCCGGTTGATTGCGACCGCCGCAGTGCTATCTTAGATGCCTTCGGCAGGTCGGTAACGACAATTCAATATGCGAGGGGGAGAAATTCCATGGCGTCAGTCGCTTTTTCGGTAAACGGGGAATCGGTGAAGGTGGATGTAACGCCCGGCACACCGCTGTTGTGGGTGATCCGGGAGCACCTCAAGCTCACGGGCACGAAGTTCGGCTGCGGCGGGGGATTCTGCGGCGCGTGCACGGTGCATCTGGACGGCGCCGCGGTGCGCTCGTGCCAGACCCCGGTCGAGAAAGCGGGTGGCAGAAAGATCACGACCATCGAGGGACTCTCCCCTACCAGCGAGCATCCGTTGCAGAAGGCGTGGATCGCCGAACAGGTGCCGCAGTGCGGCTACTGCCAGTCGGGGCAGATCATGCAGGCGGCGACGCTGCTGTCGAAGAACAAGAACCCCTCGCGCGAGCAGATCGTGCGGCACATGGACGGCAACATCTGCCGTTGCGGTACCTACCAGCGGATCGTGCGTGCGATCCAGCGCGCCGCGAAGGAGGCCTGAGCCATGGAAAAGAATCTGGATCCGGGAATTCTCGATACCACCATCAACCGCCGCGAATTTCTCGCGGGCACCGCGGGATTGACCTTTTCCTTCGCGCTGGGCGGAAGCCTGCTCGGCCGGGCAACCGACGCTCCCGCCGCCGGGGAGTCCCTGAAAATGAATGCCTGGGTGACGATCGCCAGCGATGACACCGTCACCATCCTGACGCCGGGAGCGGAAATGGGGCAAGGCACGATGACCTCGCTGCCGCTCATCCTGGCCGAGGAACTCGATGCCGACTGGTCCAAGGTGAAGGTGGAGTTCGCGCCGCCGATCCCCAAGCTCTACGGCAATCCGGACCCCTTGCTGAACGGCGGCCAGGCGAGCCTCGCGAGCATCGCGGTGGCCGGCTACTACATGCCGCTGCGCATGGCGGGCGCCCAGGCACGGCGCGTGTTGATCGATAGCGTGGCCCGGAGCTGGAACGTGCCGGCCGCCGAGCTGCGCACCGAGTCCGGGCGCGTGATCCACGACAAGTCGGGCCAGCGCATCAGCTATGGCGAGATCGCCAAGTTCGCGACCGCTCCCGCCGCGCCGCCGACGATTACCGCCGCCGACCTGAAAAAACCCGCCGATTTCCGCCTGATCGGGCGCAAGGACATAGGGCGCATCGATGTGCCCTCCAAAGTGAACGGCACTGCGCGCTATGGCATCGATGCACAGGTGCCCGGCATGGTCTACGCGACCATGCTCGAATCGCCCTCCGAGGGCGCCAAGGCGGAAAAGATCGACTCGACCGAGGCGATGAAGGTTCCGGGCGTGACCCGGGTCGTGCCAATGCCTTTCGGTATCGCGGTGCTCGGCACCACAGTCGAGGCAACGCGCGCCGGCCGCAATGCGCTCAAGGTGACCTGGAACACCGCGGGCACGGATGCCGGGAAATTCGACTCCGACAAGGCGAAGGAGGAGTACGCGCGCGCCGGCCGCGATCCGAATGCCACGGCAATGGAGTGGTTCAAGAAGGGCGACGCGGCCTCCGCCGTGAAGGGCGCGGCCAAGGTTCTTGAGGCCGCCTACTGGTCGGAGCATTGCTATCACGCCCAGATGGAACCGATGAATTGCATCGCGAAAGTAGCGGACGATGGCAAGTCCGCCGAGATCTGGACCGGGACGCAGTTCGGTGCGCTGGCCACTCTCGTCGCTTCCGGCATCCTGAAGACTACGCCGGACAAGATTCGCCTCCACCAGCACCTGCTGGGCGGCGGCTATGGCCGGCGCATCACGCCCGACATCATCGCGCAGGCGGTGGCACTGGCCAACGTCACCAAGCAGACGGTCAAGCTCATGTTGACGCGAGAAGACGACATGGCCGCGGGCAGGCCGCGGCCGATGACGCATCACGTCCTCAAGGCGGGCCTGGATGGCAGCGGCAACCTGGTCGGCTGGCACCACCGCCTCGTCGCCGAGAATGTCGACGCGATCGCCGCGCCGCCGCGCTTCAAGGCAACCGGCGGCAAGGACCTGATCGGCTGGCGCGGCCTCGAACTGCCGCACTACGGCATTCCCAACGTGCTCGCCGACGCGGTGCGCCAGATCCATGGCACGCGCGTGCATGCCTGGCGGGGCATCGGCGCGGGCTACAACAAGTTCGCGGTCGAATCGTTCCTCGACGAAGTCGCGCACGCCAAAGGCTCCGATCCGTTGGCCTTCCGGCTGGAACTGACGAAGGGCGATCCGCGGGCGAACGCCGTGATCCGCGCCGCGGCCGAAATGGCCGACTGGAAACGCAAGCGCGGCGACCGCGCGCTGGGCATCGCCTTCTCCGAGTATCACGGTACGCTCTCGGCGGGCGTGGCCGAGGTTTCGGTGAACCGCAAGAGCGGCAAGATCAAGGTCCACAATTACTGGGTCGCCGTGGACCCGGGCCAGATCATCCAGCCGGAAAACGTGCATGCGCAGCTCGAGAGCGCGGTGGTCTACGGGCTTTCGGCGGCCCTGATCGAGGAATTACAGATCAGGAACGGCGCCATCGCGCAGTCGAACTTCCACGACTACAAGGTGCTGCGCATGAGCGACATGCCGGAGATCCATACGCGCATCGTCGCCAGCCAAGCCGCGCCCACGGGCATGGGCGAAATCGGCGTCGTGGCGGTCGCCCCGGCAATCGCCAACGCGGTGTTCCAGCTCACCGGCAAGCGGCTGCGCACCCTGCCGATGTCGCCAACACGGGTGAAAAGCGCTCTCGCCTAGGCGCCAGCGCTGCGGTATTTCGTGACGGCGCCCCGCTGCAGCGTCATGCCGTGTCCCGGCCGATCGGGGATGCGGATGTGGCCGTCGAGGCATGCGGGAAGCTCCTCGAAGAGATCGGGCGGCATCCAGTCCATGAGCTCGACGAGAAAGCCGTTGGATATCGCGCCGCAGACCTGGATCGAGATCTCGTACACGACGTGCGGCGAGACCGCGATGCCGTGGGCGGCGGCGAGATGCGCGATCTTGAGGGTCTCGCTGAAGCCGTTGGCGCGGCACACGTCGGGCATGAGGTAGCGCGCGGCCTTGCGCTCGATCAGCTCGCGGAATTCATAGCGGGTGTAGTTGTTTTCCCCCGTCGCCACGGGAATTCTTATCGAAGCGGCGACCTCGGCGCAGGCGGCGATGTCGTCGGCAATGACCGGTTCCTCGTACCAGACGAGATCCAGGTCTTCCAGCACGGCGGCCTGGCGCTGGTTGGCCAGAACGTCGAGCTTCTGGTTGACATCCACCATCATGCGCACGCCCGGGCCAAGTGACTTCTTGACCAGTTCGACGCGCTTGCGGTTGGCGAGCGGGTCGGGATCGTGGATCTTCATCTTGTAGTAGCGGCATCCCATGCCGGCGTAGCGCCCCGCCTCTTCGATCAGTTCTTTCTCCCCGTACTTGCCCCAGCCGCCGCTGCCGTAGCACGGCACGCGATCGGTCACCGCGCCCCAGAGCTTGTAGAGCGGCAGTTTCGCCGCCTTGCCGGCGATGTCCCAGAGCCCGATGTCAAGCGCCGACAGGGCCATGCCCGCGATGCCGACGCGCCGCACGCCGCGGTCACCGCGATACATCTTTTCCCACAGGCGCTCGACCGCGAGCGGGTCCTCGCCGATGAGCAGGGGCTTCAGGCGCGTCTCGAGATACACGAGGACCGATTCCGCCCCACCGCCGCCGAAGACCAGGCTGTAGCCCAGGCCGCGAATTCCCTCGTCGGTCGCAATCTCGGCGACCACCAGCTTGTGGGACGGGAATTCCAGCGCCATCTGCTTTGACGTCGGAACGGTGAGAACGCAAGCGTCGATCGAAGTTATTTTCATAGCGCGTCAATCATCGCATGAAGGACCGATCCTGTTCGCCGCGGCCTTCTTATTCGACCGCCCGGTCGGAGCGCTGCAGGATCAAGTGCGGGAACCTGAAACCGAGCGCGCGGGCGGTCTTGAGATTCAGGGTCAATTCGATCGTGCTCGGTTGCTCGATCGGCAGGTCGCCTGGCTTCGCCCCCTTCAGGATCCGGTCGACGAAGCTCGCCGCGCGGCGCCAGAGCTCCTCGTAATTCGCGCCGTAGCTGAGCAGGAGCCCGGCGCCGGTGGCCTCCCAGGTGTTTCCTATCGCCGGCAGACGGGCAGCGATCGCGAGCTCCGCGATCCGACCAAGATGCGGGAACAACTCTCCGGCCGGCGAGACCAGAACCGCGTCGAACTTCAACGGGCGCAAGGCAGCGAAGGCCGCCTCGATCGCGCTCGCCGTCACCGGGCTCGCGACGGATGCGAGTTCGAGCACGAGGCCGGTGCGCTGCGCGCCCTTGCGCGCCGCCTCGCCGGCGGGATTTTCCCAGACCTCGCGCGGGCCGAGCCAAGCGACGCGCGCCTTCGGCCTGGTGATTTCCCGCACGAACTCGAACTGCTTGGCGTAGATCTGCTCGTCGCTCCCGCTGGTGTAGACGCCTGTCACGTTGCCGCCCGGGCGTGCGAGGCTCGCGCGCAGCTCCTGCGAGATGGTGCCGACGATCACTATCGGCGTGCGCTTGTCCGCGGCCGCGAAGCGAACCGACAGCGTACGCGTGCGCGTCACGATAAGCGCGGGCCGCGAGGCGGTCACCTTCTTCGCGAGCTCCGCATAGCCCTCGATGTCGCCGCGCCCCGACCAGCGCTCAACCGCGATCGTCCTACCCTCTACGTGGCCAAGCTTGCGCAACTCGGCAAGCAGCACGCCCCAGTAGGGGTGTTGGCCCTCGGCCATCTTTTCCGGCGCCGCGGCCGGATCGACCAGCGCGATGCGCGGCAGCTTCGTGGCCTCTTGCGCAAACGATTGCGCAGTCGCCAGCAGGCCACCGGCGAGAACGATGAATTGGCGTCGTTTCATTCGATCACCCGGTCTGCGCGAAGCAGGACTGTGTTGGGAATCTTGATGTTGAGTGCCTTGGCCGTCTTGAGATTGATCACGAGCTCAAGCTTGGTCGGTTGCTCGACCGGCAGGTCAGCGGGCCGCGCACCCTTGAGGATCCGGTCCACGAAGTAGGCCGCGCGGCGGAAATTACTCCGGTAGGAGGGTGCGTACGACATCAATCCGCCGGCTTCCGCATGTCCTTCGGTCGAAAACATGGCCGGGGTCTTGGCGCGCAAGAGGCGATCGGCTATCGCTTGCCGCTGAGCGTTGACCAATGGGCCCGAGGGCACGAAATATGCCTGCGCGCCGATTGCAGCACCGCGCGTGATTGCCTGCTCGATATCTTCGAACCGCCGCAACTCGATGGTGGTTACGCGTATCTTCAAGTGCCGGGCTGCGTCCTCGAGTTCCTTCACCTGCGGAAGAATGCCCTTGCCCTTCACTTGCGGAAACACGCCCGTATCGAACAGCACGACGATATGCGCAGCACCCGGAACCGCCTCCTTGAGCAGTTCAAGTCGCTTGGCACTGAGGTCGCGCGCCAAATTCGTTATACCCGTCAGATTGCCGCCCGGACGTCCCAGGCTCGCCACGAACCCGCTCCCCACGGGATCGTTGGCGACAGCGAAGACGATGGGTACGGTCCGGGTGAGTTTTGAGAGCGGGAGGATAGCCGCATCCCCCGCCGCCAGAAGCAAGTCCGGCCCGGTTGCCATCAGCTCCTCGGCCAGTTTCACAATCGCCTGCGGGGCGCCATCTGCGTAACGTTCGTCGATGATGAAATCGCGTCCATCCACCCAGCGCAATTCCGCAATCCCCTGACGAAAGGCGGCGATCCAATCTGCGGTGGACTGGGCGCTTGCTCCGACGAGATATCCAATGCGCCGTACCCGGCGCTATTGTTGCGCGAGCCCCGGCAACCAAACCGACAGACTGCAGGCCGCGAGGGAAAGGAGAAGTTGTCTGCGCGTCACGATCCGGGCACCTCTGTGGTTTGCGAAACGTCTTCTGCAACACGAAAGTTTACGCTCTGAATGACCGCATCACGGATTCGGCGGGCCGGGCGGATCGCGTTCCGGCGGATTGTCGGTGGTTTTCTTCTTTGGCCAGAAGTAGTCCACCAGCCAATAGCCGATCAGGAAGAAAACGACGATGGCAAGAATTTCAAATCCGTCCATGGCTCGCCTCCGGCGTCAGTTGCCGGCTGAGATCCGCCAACCGGCGGTACGACTCGTCGCCCTCGTCCACTTCGTGCATGGCTTCCGCGACTTGCGCCGCAAGGTCGCCGCTGGCGCGTTGCCGTTCGCTTGCGGGAAGAAACCGGATCGCGCGCCGCGCATCCATGGCGACGTTGAATGCGAGCCCTGCCTTGCGCACGGCATTTGCCGAGAGCGGCAGGCAGACCAGCCAGCCGAAACCCAGCGCAATGAGCGGGCGCGTCGCGATGCCCGCTGCGCGGAAACGCCACCAGATGAAGCCAAGCATTGCGATTGCATTCAGATAGGCGAGCACGAGCGAGATAAAGAACGGCCAGCCAGGCGCGCGCAAAAGGCTGATCGGGAGAGCAACAAACAGAAGCAAGAACTGCAGAAAATTTACTGCCGCAATTGGCATCAGGGAATGCAGGCCTCTGGACAGCCGCACGTTTGAAGAAACGGAAAACAGCGGCAGCGTCCGGAACGCGGGGATGAAGGGCGTGAAGGGATTGAGCATCGCCACGACCTTGCCACGAATCTCGTAGTGGTTCGATCCGAACGCCAGCGCGCCGCGCGACCAGAGTGCCTGGCCGCGCTCGAGCAGCACCACGCAATCGAACAGGTACAAGGCGGCGGCAACCGCGATCACGGCCACCTCCGAGATCACAGCTGCCCGGGCGGCGAAGGTGGGCCGGGTTTCACTTCCGCCTTGCGGCCGAAGAGCTTTTTCAACAGCGCCCAGCCGCCCATCAGCCCGCCGCCGATGATGACCCAGAGGAATTTGCCAAGCGACTTGAACAACCCCGCCTTCGCCGCGGCGGCAGCGGCGCCGCCCACCACCAGCGCCGCAAGCCCGTACTCGGCGATCCTGTCGCCCTGCTTGAACTCGGCGTACTGCTCGCCGGCGACGAACTGGTAGCCGGCGAGCGCGCCGTTGAATGCTTTCATGTCGTCGTTCAGCGTCTGGGGCGAAGACACCAGCACCGCACTCATCACGCCGCTCCTGCCCAGCAGCCGGCTGGTGTAGTTGACGTGGATGCCGCCATTCTCGTCACGCAGCCGCATGCCCCATTCGAGGCGCTTGGTGCCCGAGTCGTAGTGCGGCGGCACGTGCCAGCCATCGGTGTAGATCGGCGCCATGCCGAGGCGCTTGCGCTCCTCGTTGCCGGGCGCGTCGCCCTTTTTCAGCGAATCGAGCATCTCGGCGGCATCGATCTTCTCGTCGTCCTTGACGTAGCCGACCGGATCGAAGGAGAACACCGCGAACCAGTCCAGATTGGCGGGCGCGACCAGGTAGTGGCCGTCGCGCGGCGGGTTGCCCATCAATTCGAGGAAACGCCGCGTATTGCGCTCGTCGAGAAACGTGTAGCCCTCGGGAATGCGGATTCTGGCCTTGGCCCCGATCGCGCCCTCGCCCGGCGCGCGCTGCCAGGAGAGCTTCTGCAGTTCCTCGATGATCCTGCCGGGGTCGCGTTGCGCCTGTGCGGCAAGAGTGAAAAAGACGAGTACAAACCCGAGCAAGGCATGCGAAATTTTCAACGTTCGATCCTCAGCGCATGCCCGGCAGCATGCCCTTCATGTTGCGCATCATGCGCTGCAGGTTGCCGCCCTTCATCATCTTCATCATCTGCTGCATCTGCTCGAACTGCTTGAGCAGCCGGTTGACTTCCTGCACCTGCACCCCCGCGCCTGCCGCGATGCGCCGCTTGCGCGTGGCCTTGATGATCTCGGGACTGGCGCGCTCCTTCTTCGTCATCGAGTTGATGATGCCCTCGATGCGCGCGAGCTGCCGGCCGTCCTGCAACTGCGCCGGATTGACCTGCGCCGCGAGCTGCGCGGGCAGCTTGTCCATCATCGAGGCGATGCCGCCCATCTTGTTCATCTGCTGCAGCTGCAGCTTGAAGTCCTCCAGGTCGAAACCCTTGCCCTTGCGCACCTTGTCGGCGAGCTTCTGCGCCTGCTCGACGTCCACCTGCTTGTGCGCCTCCTCGACCAGCGACAGGATGTCGCCCATGCCGAGGATGCGCGAGGCCATGCGCTCCGGATGGAACGGTTCCAGGCCCGCGAGCTTCTCCCCGGTGCCGACGAACTTGATCGGCTTGCCGGTGACGTGGCGCACCGAAAGCGCGGCGCCGCCCCGCGAATCGCCGTCCAGTTTCGTGAGCACGACGCCGGTGAGCGGCAGGCGCTCGCCGAACACGCGCGCCACGTTGACCGCATCCTGACCCTGCATGGCGTCGACCACGAACAGCGTTTCGACCGGATTCAGCTGCGCGTGCAGCGCGGCGATCTCCTGCATCATCGGCTCGTCGATCGCCAGGCGGCCCGCGGTGTCGACGATGACCACGTCGCAGTAATGGGTGCGAGCGTGTTCAATTGCTTTTTTCGCTATCTCTTCGGGTTTTTCGTCCGCGTGAGAAGCAAAAAATTCCACTCCCGCTTGACCGGCCACTGTCTTCAACTGCTCGATCGCGGCTGGACGGTAGACGTCGCAGGAAACGACCAGCACCTTCTTTTTCTGCGCCTTCAGGAATACGGACAATTTGCCGACGGTGGTGGTCTTGCCGGAGCCCTGCAGGCCGGCCATCAGGATCACCGCCGGCGGCGCCACCGCGAGCTCGAGCCCCGCGCCCGCCTCGCCCATCAGCTGCGCAAGCTCGCGATGCACGATGCCGACCAGCGCCTGTCCCGGCGTGAGGCTGCCGACCACCTCCTGGCCAAGCGCCCTGGCGCGCACCGAGTCGATGAAATGCTTCACCACCGGCAGCGCGACGTCGGCTTCGAGCAGCGCGATGCGCACTTCGCGCAGCGCCTCCTGGACGTTGGCTTCGGTGAGGCGCGCTTCGCCGCGGATCGTCTTGACGATCTTCGCGAGGCGTGAGGTCAGGTTGTCCAGCATGGGGTGTTAAACTCGATGCGTGCCCGACATTGTAATTCACGTCGTCGCGAGCGCCCTTTACGCCGGGCTCGCGTTGCACTTCTGGCAAACGCGCTGGCGCGTTCATTCCGGGCGGTGGCGCGGGCACGCCGCCGCATCCGCTTCCCAGCCTCCGGCAACCGGGCTGCGGCCCTGGGAGCGCGCGGCGATCCTCGTGCCGCTCGCGGTGCACGGCGCCCTGCTTTACTCGGCATTGTTCGCGAAAAGCGAGCTTCGCTTCGGCTTCGCCCACGCACTCTCGGCGATGCTGTGGCTGGCGGTACTGTTCTACTGGCTGGAGAGTTTCCTGTACGTCCTTGACGCGCTGCAGGCGCCTGCGCTCGCACTCGCCGCGCTCGCCGTGCCACTGCCGGTGCTGTTCCCGGGCCACGTCGGTGCCGCATACGCCGGCTCGCTCGAGTTCCGGCTGCACCTGCTGTTGGCGATGCTGGCCTATAGTCTGTTCACCATCGCGCTGCTGCACGCGCTCCTGATGGCGGCGCTCGAGCGGCGGCTGCACCGCAAGGACGGCACTGCGCTCGGCGCGCTGCCGCCGCTGCTGACGCTGGAGCGCCTGTTGTTCCGCCTCATCGGCGCGGCGTTCCTGCTGCTGACGCTGACGCTTGCCACCGGTTTCGCATTCTCCGAATCGCTGTTCGGCCGCGCCATGCGCTTCGACCACAAGACGGTGTTCGGGGTGCTGTCCTGGATGACCTTCGGTCTGCTGCTCGCCGGCCGCCAGCTCCACGGCTGGCGCGGCCGCACCGCGCTGCGCTGGACGCTCAGCGGCTTCGTGCTGCTGTTCCTCGCGTACATCGGCAGCCGCTTCGTGCTCGAAGTCATCCTCGGCCGCAACTGACGTCCGGTGGACGACATCCCGCTCAGCTGGGAGTTCGCCGCGCTATTCGTGACGCTCGTCCTCTCGGGATTCTTTTCGATCTCCGAGACGGCCATGATGGCGATGAACCGGTACCGGCTCAAGCACCTCGTTACGCAGGGCCACGGCGGCGCCCGGCGCGCCGCCGAGCTCCTCAAACGCACCGACCGGCTGCTCGGCGGCATCCTGATCGGCAACACCCTGGCAATCGCGGCCGCGACCACGATCGCGGGCGTGGTGGCCGTGCGCCTCCTCGGCGAGGACAAGCTCACCTACGCGATCAGCACGGTCGTCATTTCATTCGTCATCATCATCTTTTCGGAAATCACCCCGAAGGTGATCGGCGCCACCTATCCGGAGCGCGCGGCGCTGTTGCTCGCGTACGCGCTCAAGCCGACGATGCGCGTACTGGAGCCCGCCTCCTGGTTCGTGAACCTCTTTGTCGGCCCGCTGCTCTGGATCCTGCGCGTGCGGCCGGAGGAACATGCGGAAGCGCCGAAACTTTCGCCCGAGGAGATCCGCACCCTGGTGCTCGAATCCTCGAGCTTCATGCCGAAGAAGCACCTGTCGATCCTGCTCAATCTGTTCGACCTGGGCGAACTGACAGTGCAGGACGTGATGCTGCCGCGCACGCGCATCGAATCGATCATGCTGGAGGTGCCGCCCGAGGATCTGGTGCGCCAGATATCTACCGCCTATCACATGCGGCTGCCGGTCTTCACCACCCACGAGGGCGAACTGCTCGGCGTGCTGCACCTGCGCAAGGCACTGGGTCTGCTTGCTACCGGATCGCTCGACCGTCAGGCGATCGAGGAACTGGTCACCGAGGCCTACTTCGTCCCCGCTTCTACGCCGGTGCTCGCGCAGTTGCAGTTCTTTCAGGAGCGCAAGGAGCACATCGCACTGGTGGTGGACGAGTACGGCGAGCTGATGGGCCTGGTCACGCTCGAGGACATCATCGAGGAGATCATCGGCAAGTTCACCACCTCGCTGCCCTCGGCCACGCCGGCCCTGTCGTGGGACGCCGACGGCGCCGCGACCGCGGACGGCGCGATGCAGGTGCGCGAGGTGAACC
>Ga0315281_10010212_pt1 | contig 12951 bp, 8 predicted proteins | sample YL17G07_0_MG_FD_204540 | JGI IMG/M metagenome (GOLD analysis project Ga0315281, IMG submission 204540) | Sediment microbial communities from Yellowstone Lake, YNP, Wyoming, USA - YL17G07_0 | ecosystem: Environmental > Aquatic > Freshwater > Lake > Sediment | place: USA: Wyoming | collected... | reverse complement strand
CTGGCGCTGCGGAGCATCGGACGCGTGCGCGGGAACTCGGGGACTTTCGCCAGCGGGGCAAGGCTGGTGCGGCAGTACCTGACGGACGACGTGCGGGTCAGCGCGGACGCCGTGCAGATCACCGACGGCTCGGGCCTCTCGCTGCTCGACCAGGCCTCACCGCGCGCGCTCGTGCAGCTGCTCGCTCACGAACGCCACGACGGGGACGGGGCCTTCTATCGGTCGCTGCCGCTGGTCGGCGAGGGAATCCGCAAACGGATGACGCGGACGGCGGCCTTCGGGCGGCTCCGCGCGAAGACCGGGACGCTGACGGGAGTCTCGGCGCTCTCGGGCTACGTGACGACGTCGAACGGGGAGGAGCTGGCCTTCTCCCTCATCGTGAACGGGTCACCGTCCACGTCGAAGGCCCGCGGCGTGCTGGACTCGATCGGCGCGCACCTGGCCGGCCTGTCGCGCGAAACCGCTCCGGCGCGGGCCGCGGGGAATTAGGCTGAGGGCTGAGAGCTGAGGGCTAGAGCTACGAGCGGCGGTCGATGTCCCATGCTCCTTAGCCGTCAGCCCTCAGCTCACAGCCCTCAGCCCCCTACCCGTCCGCCAGCCCCGGCACCCCATCCCGTCCCTTCGCCGCCCGCACGCCCCGCTCCACCGCCATCTCGGTCGCCTCGCGCGCCATCTGCTCGACCTGGATCGGCGGCGCCTCCGCCTTGCCGGCCGAGCACGCGAAGCAGATATCGCCGTCGAACGACGTGCCGATGGGGACGATCCGCCGCGTCATGCCGTCCGCGGCGGCCTGCGCGACCCCCATGAGCTGCAGGCGGCCGAGCCCGACGTTGGTCGCGACGACGACCAGCGTGGTGTTCGGCGCGTGCGAGGTGCGGTAGGGGGGCGACAGTGCGCCCGCCGTCATGCCGCCTTTCGCCAGGTACGCGGCCGAGTTCGCGAAGCCGCCGCTCTCCTTGCGCGCACCCGCGATGATGTTCCCCTGCGGGTCCGTCACGTCACCGAAGGCGTTGACCACCGCGATGGCGCCGACGACGACGTCTCCCGCGCGCACCGACCAGGTCCCGATCCCGCCCTTCATCGCGTACTTCGGGCCCACGGCCTTCCCCACCGTGGCGCCGGTGCCCGCGCCGACGCTCCCCTCCGACACGAAGGTCTGCGCCGCACCGCAGGCCTGCATCCCCATCTCGGCGCTCGGACGCGCGTCGAAGACGCCGCACGGCGCGAGGTCGAAGATGACCGCGGCCGGGACGATCGGAATCACGCCGGCGCCGACGGCGAAGCCGCGCCGGCGCGACTCGAGCCAGCGCATGACGCCGTCGGCCGCCGCCAGGCCGTAGGCCGAGCCGCCGGTGAGGAGGATCGCGTCCACGCGGCCGGCCAGCGACTCGGGCCGGCACGTGTGCAGCTCGCGGGTACCGCTGGCCCGCCCCTTGACGTACGCGCTGCAGGGCATGCCGCCGTCCGGCGCCATCACGACGGTGCAGCCGGTGCCGCCCGGTTCATCGGTTGCGTGACCGACCAGGACGCCGAGCACGTCGGTGATCGAGGGGTACATGCCCCAATCATGTGCAGGTCTTCGCCTACGTCAAGCAGGTACACGCCGCTTGCCACCCGGGTGGCGGCCCCGTAGCGTTCGTCCATGACCCCGAACGGGACACCGGCCCGCGTGCTCGTGGTGGACGATGACGACGGCGTGCGCTCGGCGCTGGCGCGCTACCTGCAGAAGATCGGCTACGACACCGTCCAGGCCAACGGCGGCGCACAGGCGCTCCAGCGCCTTGGCGAGGGCGACTTCGCCGCGATGCTGTGCGACCTGCGCATGCCGGGGATGACCGGCGTCGAACTCCTCCCCAAGGTCATCGCGCACGACCCCGACATCGCCGTCATCATGCTCACGGCCGTGGGCGAGCCGGGATCGGCGATCTCCTGCCTCCGCCTCGGCGCGGTGGACTACCTCATCAAGCCGGTCGAGCTGGAGGAGCTCTCGCACTCGCTCCAGTACGCCCTGCGCAAGCGCGAGCTCGAGGTCGGGCGGCGCGAGCAGGAGCAGTGGCTCGCCCGTGAGGTGGCGCTGAAGACCCAGGAGATCGAGGAGCAGTCAGGACGGATCGAGCTGCTGGCGCTCTCGATCCTCGGCGCGCTGGTGGACGCCTCGGAGCCGTCGGGCCCCGAGGGCCGCAACCACTCGATGCGCGTGGCGAACCTCGGCGCGCACGTGGCCACCGAGCTTGGCCTGCCGGCGGAGGACGTCGAAACGGCGCGGATGGCGGGGCGGCTCCACGACCTCGGCCGCATCGCGGCGCGCGACGAGCAGCTGCGCCGCGCCTCGGACCCGCTCGGCCACCTCGAACCCGAAGGCGACGCGGCTGCCGTCGCGGCGCACGTGCTCGAGCCGCTGCGCCAGCACGCGGCGATCGTCGAGATCATCAAGCTGCAGCACGAGCATTGGGACGGCTCGGGGACACCCGAGGGGCGGCGCGGCGACGCGATCCCGATCGGCGCGCGGATCATCGCCGCCGCGAACCGCTACGACGAGCTCGACGCCGCGACGCCGGACGCGCAGCCCGGCTCGCGCATGGCGCTGGAACGGATGCAGGAGGACGCCGGGCGCACCCTCGACCCCGCGGTCGTGGCGGCGCTCGGACAGGTGGTGCAGCGCCGGCGTTAGGCCGTCGGCGCCGGGTGCGGCGGGAGGTTCTCCGGTTCCGGCAGGCCCTGCTTGCCGCGGCACGCCTTGCAGAGCGTGATCCCCCGCGTGTCGCAGATCAGACAGACGAAGGTCCCGCAGCCCGTGCAGGGATACCCCTCCGACGCCCGCTCCTCGTTGGCGCAGGACCGGCAGACCATCATGTCGCGCTCGCCCATCGTCCCTCCTCGGCTCAGGCGACGAGTTCGGGCGTGCGCCGCAGAATGTCGATCGCCGCGCTCGCCTCGGCGTCGCCGAACTGCGTCCCACGCCCCGCTTCCAGTTCCGCGATCAGCGCGTCCGCGCCGCGCCGCTCGCGCCACGGCCGCTGCGCACTCATCGCGGCGATGGACTGCGCCGCGCCCAGTGCCCGCGCCAGTGGCGGGATCTCCTCGCCCTTGAGCCCACCCGGGTACCCGGCGCCGTCGTCCCGCTCGTGGTGCGCCGCCACCGCCGCCACCACGGAGCGGTCGGCACCGAGCCGTTCGATCCACCGCGCCCCGAGGGTCGGATGCACCCGGATCAGGTGCTGGCTCGTGCGATTCGGCTTGCCTTCGGTGTGCTGCTCCGTGACGGGCACGGCCAGCATGCCGACGTCGTGCACCCGGGCAGCGATCGCCAGACGCTCCGGATCGAGCCCCAGCGGCGCGGCGATCGCGACCGCGATCCGCGCGGTGCGCGCCGAGAAGCCGGCGCGGTAGCGATCGGCCTTCTCGAACGCGTTCATGATCTCGCCAAGCACGGCGAGGGCCGGACCGGCGGCCTTCGCGGCGCCCACCGCCAGGGCGGTGCGGCGCATTTCGCGCATCTCGACCGCGAGCGCCGCCTCGTGCGCGACGAGGTCCGGGTCGAGCGGCTTGCGCAGGTAGCCGTCGGCCCCGTGCGCGAGCGCGTCGGCCACGCTCGTGCGGTCGCCGTCGGCCGCCATGACGATCACGGCGGGCGCCTCGGCCAGCTGCTGCGCGTCGTCCACGAGCTCGAGGCCGGAGCGACCCGGCATCCGGGCGTCCGTCACCACGAGGTCGAACCCGCCCACCGCCATCTGCTCGAGCGCCTCGCCGCCCGAGTGCACGGCGCTGCAGATCGCGCCCTCCTGCTCGAGACGGCGAACGACCAGCGCCGCGACGGCGCGCTCGTCGTCCACCACCAGGACGCGACGGGCCGCGAGCGGAGACGCCATGCGGGACAAGGTAGCCGTCACCGCGCGGGAGGCGCCAGCACGGTAAGCGCTCCCGGCAGCACCTCCGCCGTCAGCGGCGTGCGCCCGCACGGCTCGCCGTCGGCCTGGGCCGCGAGGTCGGGGACCGCGGTGATGGACACCCGGCGCGCGCGCAGCATCGTGATGCCGGGCCCCGCGCGCACGCGGCCGCTGGCGAGCCGCCCCGCGAGCCGCCACGCGTCCACGAAGGAGCGCGCGTGGAGCACGATGACGTCCAGCACACCGTCGTCGGGCCGGACGTGCGGCGCACAGGGCCGTCCCTTGGGCAGGATCTCGCTGCAGTTCGCCAGCAGGACGGTCGTCGCGGGGCCCTCGTGGACGCCGTCGTCGGTCTCGATCCGCACCGTGGCGCCCGGCAGCGTCATGGCGAGCCGGATCCCGGTGACGATGTACGCCAACTGGCCGTAGGTCCGCTTGCTCGCCGGGCTCGTCCGGTCCATCACCTCGGCGTCGAATCCGCATCCGGCCGCCACCGCGAAGTAGCGCACCTGCTGCGGCGTCTCCATCCGGCCGAGGTCCAGGGCCCGGGTTCGGCCCGCCAGGATGGTCGCGGTCGCCGCCTGCACCGACCAGCCGATCCCGAGATTCTCGGCGAGCCGGTTGCCCGTACCGGCCGGCAGGATCCCCAGCGGCACCCCGGTCCCGGAGAGCACGGCCGTGATCTCCAGGATCGTGCCGTCACCGCCGTGCGCGACCACCATGCCGGCGCCGTCCGCGAGTGCCGCGCGCGCGGCGTCCGCGCCGTGCCCGGACTCCTGCGTCACGGCGACCTCGACCGACAGGCCGCCCCGGCGCAGCACCTCGAGCGCTTGCTGCAGCGACGCTGCGGCCGAGCGTGACGCGTTCGGATTGGAGATCACCACGGCCCGCGTCATCGGATACCCTGCTGCCAGAAGAGATCGAAGCCGAACTGGAATCGCGCCGTCAGCCCGGTCAGTCGTCCCAGGGTCGTGCCGCACTCCTGGATCACCGGCTCGAACGCCGCGCCCGCCGTCCAGCGGCCGGTCAGGCGGTACTCCAGCGTCGCGCCCACCACGCGGGCGGTCAGCACCTCGCACAACCCGGCGTTCAGCGTGAGGAAGGTGCGCTCGCCGAGCTGTGCCCCCGCCTCGACCCGGGCGGTGCTCACGCCGAGCACGTTCTGCGACGGGCCCGCTCCGGGAACAATTGTAAGGTAGTCGAGCGGCAGCCCGAGTTCGCTCACCAGGGCCTGGCCGACCCCGCCCACGATGGACGAGCCCACCGCCTGCGCCAGCAGCACCTCGCTGCGCCCCCCCGTCGAGCCCGGCCCCAGCTCCGACGGCGGCTGACCGAACATCAGGTACGAGACGATCTCGGTCTCGGTGAGCGGCGGCCGCTGGTCGCTCTCGAGACGCAGCTCCGGGTACTGGAGCGACCCGCCGATGAGCGCGCGAACGGTAAGCTGGCTCCGCTGGACCGTGCGCACCACATGCTCGGCAAGAATGTCCAGCTCGGGGTTGAAGCTCGGGGACCCGAAGAAGCGGACCGTTCCACGCGTCACCCGGAACTCCCGCGTGATGGCGAGGAACGAGTTCTCCCGGCCCAGCGAGAGCCGGTAGGTGCCGCGCACCGCGTGCAGCGTGCCGTCGAGCCGGTAGCGCTGCGCGCCGTCCTCGAACCACTTCCGGACGTCGAAGTCGCCGGAGAGCTGGATGTTCGCCTCCGACGAGCGCATCCACACGTCGGAGCCCATCGTCACGGTCAGGCCCTCGATCCGAAGGCTGTCCACGAAGACGGTGTGCACCGCCGGGCCGAGCTCCGAGGCGCGCGCGAGATTGCTGTCCACGAGCGCCCGGAGTTCCGGGTCGTCGAGGCTGACGATGCGCTTCTCGACGAGGTCCCGGAACTGCAGGTACCCGGCATCCACGTCGAGACGCCCGCTCAGGGTCGCGCCGATCGCGGGGCCGCGCAGCGTCAGGCTGCCGGACCCCGTCAGGGCGCCGAAGTCGCTGATGTTGTACGCCGCGAACTGGGAGGCGTTCAGCGTCAGGTCGAGCACCGGCTTCGTCAGCGACGCGAACCGGACCTCGCCCGCCACGTCGAGCCGCCCCCCGCCGCTGCTGCGCACAATGCCGCGCTCGACCCGCATCCGGTCGTTCTCCAGGACCAGCAGCGCGTCCACGTCGGCGTAGCGCGCGCCGAGCGCGGGGATCCGCATCGCGGCGCCCCGCACGTCCACGAACCCCGAGAAGGTCGGGCGGTCCCACGTGCCGCCGACCCGCGCGTCCAGCGACAGAGCGCCGGATAGGTCAGACACGATCGTGGTCAGCGGATCGAGAACGGTCATGTCCAGCGAATCCGCGTGCACGACGATCGAGAGCGGCCCCGGAAGCTGGCGCCGGGACACCGGGCGCAGCGCCAGGTCCAGCGGTACCGACCCCGTGACGGCGAACAGCCGGACCGTGTCGCGCCCGAGACCGCCGTCCAGCGTGAGCCGCTGGTCCCGGTACCGCGCCTCGACCCGGAGCAGCGGCAGCCGGTAGTCACCGAAACGGCCCTCCGACAGCACCGCTTGCATCTCCATCACCGGCGCCTCGGCGCTCCCGGCGAGTCGCACGCGGCCGCTCATCGCGCCTGCGACTCCTGTCGTGTCCCGTTGCAGGAGGGCGTACAGGTCCACCACGGGGACGCTGTCGGCGGCGAGCGTGAAGCCCTCCCCCACCTCGCCGCTGCGCGGCAGCTCGCCTGCCGCACGCACCAAACCGCTGCCCGAGCGCGGGCGCAACTCGATGGTATCCGCGCGCACCGCCTCGTCCGTGACCACGAGGCGCGCCGGGCGGACCAGATGCCAACTGCGCGCCGGCAAGTCCAGATCGAGCGAATCGAGGCGGATCCGGCGCGCCGCCGAATCTCCCGCGAGCGTCAGCGACGCCCGCACGGCGGAGGTGACGTGGAAGCCGGCGCTCGCGCGCAGCGTAACGCTGTCGAGCGACCCCGACAGCGTGAGCCCGACCGGCGCATAGGTGAGTCCCAGCGCCACCAGCGTGTCCGCGGCTCCCGACGCGATGAGGGCCACGCCCCGCGCGCCGCGCGTCAGCCGCCCCGCGGCGCGGATACCCCGGCCCGCGTTGCCCCCCAGGCGGATCGCCTGCGCGCTGCCGGTGAAGTCGAGCTGCCACAGGCGTGTCGTCCCCGACATCCGGCCGTTCACCAGCGCCGCCCCGTCGAGCCGCACGTCCGACGAATCGCCCACCGCACGTCGCATCCACCGCACCAGCGGCTCGAGGTAACCGACGGTGTCGGCGCGGAGCTGGAACGCAAGCTCGGAGGGCAGGCCGCCGCCGCGCCCCAGGCCGCCGGAGCCGCGCGCCAGGCCCCCGGCGAAGTCGACCCGCGCCGAATCCACGTCCACGCGCACCGCGGAGAGTCGCACCGACGCGCCGCCGCCGGAGACGGCCACCGCCGCCACGATCCCCGGATCGAGGCCGACGCGGGCGGTGCCCGTGAACGACTGCGCCGTGTCGTGCGGCACCCGCAGGTCCACGGCCCAGCGGCCCGCCAGCGCGCTCGGCGGCGCCGCGGCGGACACGGCGTTCAGGTCGAGGGAATCGAATCCGCCCTCCAGGACCAGCGTCACCACGGAGTCGCCGCCGCCGATCGTGCCCGCCACCGTCAGCATGCCCGGTGGGCCTCGCAGGCCCGCGTCAATCACCAGCGCGGTGAACGGGCCGTGCAGCCGCGCGCGGCCGGTCACGGTGCCGAGCAGGGGAACCCACGGATAGGTGCGGTGCAGCAGCGCGAGCGACAGCGAATCCAGCACGAGATCGGCGTCGAGGCGGACGGGATCCGACAGGCCGAGGCGCACGCCGCCGTGCAGGCGCGTCGCGAGGCCGCCCTCCCCCACCTGCTCCAGGGTGCCGCGGAACGACGCGTCCCGCCACGGCCCCTCGAGACTCCCCGCGGCCTGCAGCCGGCCATCCAGCACGAGCGGCGGCGCGTACCGGCGCACCGTACGCAGGTCGAAGTCCGCGCGGTCGAGCGTGAAGGCCTCGAAGGCGAGAGCGTCGGGGCCGCCGAGCAGAAGCCGCCCGCGGCCCCGCAGCAAGTTGACCGCCGTGCCGGCGACCGCTTCGTCCGCCCACGTGAGGTCGCCGTCCACGGCGAGGCTCGTCAGGGATCCCGCACCGCGCAGCCGCCCGCGCACCAGCCCGCGCACGGGCAGCGAGCGCACGTACGGCGCCAGCTGTGCGAGATCGAGCGGCCGGAGGACGAGGTCCATCCTCCGCAGGCTCACGCCTCCGCCCACGCCGACCGTCAGGGTCACCTTCCCGGCCACCGCGCTGCGGCCGCTGCGCAGGTTCGCGTCCCGCACGTCGGCCTCGGTCGAGCCGTCCGCGCGCAGGCGCAGGCGGAGCGCGAGGCTGCCCTCACCCGCGCGCGGCAACCACGGGGCGAGACCGCGCAGGTCGGCGACGTCGAGCCGGCGGAAGTTGATCGAGGCATCCAGTGCGGTGCGCGGACCGCCCAGGCGCACCAGCGCCGACACCGCACCCGAGGTCGCAGGGAGTGCCACGTGGTCGAACGCAAGCCGCAGGCTGTCGCCATCCAGCACCGCGAGGCCATCGGCCTTCCGCACGAGGATGTCGGGGTTGTACATTCGCGCGGCGAGGCTCCGGACGCTCGCCACCACCGCGGTAGAGTCGGGGTGCGAGATGCGCAGCCGCGCGAGGTCGGCGTCGAGCCCGTCCAGCGTGCGCACGTTGACGTGGCCCGCCCGGGGGCGCTCGCGGACGATCAGCGTGCCGTCGAGGACCCTGGCATCCAGCAGCTCGACGTACGGACGTGCCGCGCGTGGACGCGGGCCGCCCAGGCGCATCAGCCGGCCGACGTTCCACCGCCCGTCGGCGCCCTGCTCCAGGACCACCACCGGCCGCAGCAGCGAGACACCGACGATCCGGTACCGCGAGCGCAGCAGATCCGTGAGCGCGAAGGTTACGCGCACGCGCTGCACACGGAGCACCGGCCGGCCGTCAGGCATGGTCACGGTGACGTCGCGCAGCTCGACGGCGTGCCACAGCGCGCCGCCCACCGCGCCGATCGTCACGCGCCCGTCCAGCACCCGCTCGAGGGCCTGCGCCGCCCACCGGCGCACCACGCGGTGACCGGGTGCCGTCGCGAGCAGGACGGCGGCCGTGCCCGCTGCGAGCGCGACCAGCGCCGCCGCCGCCCCGGCGAGGATCGTGACCCCGCGCCGCAGCTTCAGAATGCGAGCCCCACGCTGAAGTGGAACTGCAGACGGGAGAGGAAGGTCGAGCCGCGCGTGCGGCCGGGAAAGTCCGGGATCCTGAGCTGGAGGTCCGTGCCCCTGATCTCATAGAGCCGGCCGGGCGTCGTGGCATAGCCGTTGTAGGCGGCGTCCAGTCGCATCGGGCCGAGAGGGGTGGTGATCTGCATGCCGAGGCCCGGCGTCACGCGAAATCCGCCGGCGACGTAGCTCGAGCCGTCGTAGTCCCACAACTCGCCCGAGTCCACGAACAGGTTCAGCCCCACGTGCCCGCCCCACAGCGGGGTGGGCAGGCGCAGCTCCACGTTGGCCAGCGCGATCGCGCTGCTCCCCAGCGGCGAGGACCGCAGGCCCACGAAGGTGGTGTCGCCGCCGGGGTTCACGCGCAACGTGTCGACCACGTACACGAGCGGGCCCATCTCGTTGCGCCCGAAGCCGCGCACGGTGGTCGGGCCGCCGGCGTAGAACCGGTCGTTCGGCGGCACGTAGGCGAGGGTGAGCGCGCCGATGCGGCTGGTCCCCTGGCGCAGGATGCCGCCGCGCACCCGCGCCGCCAGCACGGAGCGCGGGCCGATCCGGCGGTACACCGTCGCCTCTCCCACCAGCCGATCGAAGACGATCTCCGATCCGAGGAAGTCCCGCGCCGTCATCGCCTCGAGGGAGTACACGTGCCCCCGCGTCGGCTCGATGGGCGAATCGACCTTCGTATGCACCAGCGACACAGTGAGCGTCGCCTCGCGGCGCGCCGCCGCGAACGGATCGAGCGTGCCCGGGTCGCACTGGCTGAAGTAGATGCAGAAGGTCGCCGGGTCCGCGTCGGTCCGGTCGTTGCTCACGCGGTAGGACAGCGAGAGCGGCAGGTTCCGCGCGACTTCGGCCCGCAGCGACAGGGCCGCGCCCAGACTCTGGAACAGGTAGGCGTTGAACTCCGAGCGCCGCTCGGCGAAGACGCCGAACGACGCCGAGGCGCGCCGGAAGAGGAATGCGGGCTGGGTGAAGGTGACGGAGCCGAAGTAGTTGAGGTTGTAGGAGAACCGGTCCGTGGCGAGCTCGCGGCAGAGGGTGTTGCGGAGGCCGAAGTCCAGCGGCGAGCCGACGCCGATCTTCGACACGCGCCCCACGACGTCGAGCCTCCGCGCCTCGCCGAGGAAGTTGAGGACCGCGACCGTGGCCTGGGTGCGGAAGCAGTCGATCGTTCCGTATCCGGCCCCGGCGCGCATCTGCAGGCGCGACGCCTCCGAGACCTGCACCCGGAGCCGCACCAGCGAGTCCGCGCCACCCACCGCGGAATCCGGCGCGACAGCGACGCTCGCGTACCGGTACAGCCCCGTCTGGTAGAGGCTGCGCTGGGAGTCGAACAGCGCGCTCTGGCGGAAGAGATCGCCCGAGCGCAGCGTCAGCGAGCGCTTCACCGTGGTCGTGGAAACGGACCGGTTCCCCTCGACGCGGATCTCGCCGATCCGCGCGCGCGGGCCGGGCTCCGCCGCGAACCGCACGCTGGCCGTGCGGGTGCGACGGTCCACGTCGTAGTTGCGGTACACCGCCGCGTAGGGGTAGCCGCGGTTGCGCAGGGCGTACGCGATCGAATCGCTGGAGGCGTCGAACAGGTAGCGGTCGAACGGGCTGCCGCGCTGGAGGGGTATCGCGGCCGGCTGCCGCGGGGCGCCGCGGGCGCCCTCCGCCCCGGTGATCGCGATGGAGTCCAGCAGCACCGGTGGCCCTTCGGCGATCCGGAACTTCACCTTGACGCTGGAGCTGCCTCGCTCGACCGCCGTGTCGATGCGCGCGTCGAAGTAGCCGTGCTGGCGATAGAAGAGCTGGAGGCGGAGGACGTCGCGGCGGAACTCGAGCTCGTCGAACCGGCGGCGCTCACCGAGGTGCAGGAGCCGGTAGGTCCAGCTGGAAGCACTGGTCGCGATCGCCGCGGACAGCGTGTAGTCGTCCACCGCGCGGTTGCCGTCGAAGGCCACCGAGCGGACGGTCAGGTCACTCGCGCGCTCCTGCGCGGCCAGCGTTCCCGCGAGGAGCGCGGCGAGCACCAGGACGGCTCCCGCAGGTCGCATCACCGCGGTACACTCTCGTCAACCTTGCGCAAGCTGTCAACTCCTTGGCAGTCTTAAAGATGCGCCGTCTTGCAGCCGCCGCGGCCGTCCTCCTCATCACCGCTTTCGCCGCAGCACCGGTCGCGGCCCAGTCGGCTGGCCGTGCGCAGGCGCGCCGCGCGGCCGCGCCGCCCCCCGGGAGCCGGCTCACCCGGTCGCTCGACTCGCTCCTCGACGCGCCACCGTTCGAGCACGCGCTGTGGGGCGTGGCGATCGAGGATCCGTCGGGACGCCGGGTCTTCGAGCGCAACGCCGACCGGCTGTTCGTCCCGGCGAGCAACGCCAAGCTGGTGGTAGCCGCGGCTGCGACCCTCCTGCTGCCCCCCGACTTCCGCTTCCGCACGAGCGTGTACACGTCCGGGACGATCGCGGGCGGCGTCCTCCAGGGTGACCTCGTCCTGTACGGTCGCGGCGACCCGACGCTCTCCGACCGCTTCTACCCGACCCGCTACAGCGCGTTCGAAGAGCTGGCCGATTCGCTGCGCGCGCACGGCGTCACGCGGGTCGAAGGCGACCTCGTCGGCGACGCATCGTATTTCGACAGCGCCACGATCCGGCCCTCGTGGGACAGCTACGACCTCGCCTGGTGGTACGCCGCGCCGGTCACGGCCCTCGGCTTCAACGACAACAGCGCCGACTTCCTCATCACGCCGGCCGCGCCCGGTCTTCCGCCGCTGATCACCTTCGAGCCCGACCTCGGGCTGGTCCAGTTCACCAACCGCGCGCGCACGGTGCCGGTGGACTCGCCGCGCACGATCGACTTCCACCGCGCGCCGGGGACGAACGCCGTGTGGGCGGACGGCGACGTGCCCGCCGACACGAGGCCCTGGACGGAGAACGTGTCGGTCGCCGACGGGCCGCTGTGGACCGCGACGGCGTTCCGTCACGCGCTCGAATCGCACGGCGTCACGGTGAGCGGACGGACCCGCACGACGTTCGATCCCTCGGCGCACGCGGCAGCCCGGCTCACCGAGGCGCTGGCCGAGCATCGCTCACCGCCGATCGGCCGGATCATCGAGCCGGTCCTGCGGATGAGCCACAACTGGTACGCGGAGCTGCTGCTGCGGACGCTGGGGAAGGAGCGCACGGGCGCCGGGGGCTGGGACTCGGGGCTGGCCGTCGAGCGGCGGTTCCTGATCGACTCGCTCGGGGCGGATTCCACCGAGTTCAGCCTCGCGGACGGCAGCGGGCTGTCGCATGCGAACCTGGTCACGCCGCGCGTGTTCGTGCGGATCCTGGAGGCGATCAGGCGGCGTCCGCGCGCGGCATCCCTCCGGAGCGCGCTTCCGGTAGCCGGGGTCTCCGGCACGCTGCGTACCCGCTACCGCGGCAGCGGCCTCGCCGGACGGGTGCGCGCCAAGACCGGCAGCATCGCGAACACCAACACGCTCTCCGGCTACCTCGACACGCCGCAGGGCACGTGGACCTTCTCGATCGCGCTCAACAACCACGCCGAGCACGGGCGCGAGGCGCTGAAGCGGATCGACGCGATCGTGGCAATGCTGGCCCGACGGGCTGAGCGCTGAGGGCTCATGGCTCAGTGCTAGGGGCTCTCAACTCTCAGCTCTCAGCCCTCGGCCCTAAGCGTTCCCGAACATCCCCTCCATGTTCGAGCTGTGGCCCGGGAACGACTTCTTCTCCGGGTACACGAGGTGCACCGCATTGTTGACGGCCGTGCAGACCTCGCCGAACCCCG
>Ga0315281_10010211_pt1 | contig 12952 bp, 14 predicted proteins | sample YL17G07_0_MG_FD_204540 | JGI IMG/M metagenome (GOLD analysis project Ga0315281, IMG submission 204540) | Sediment microbial communities from Yellowstone Lake, YNP, Wyoming, USA - YL17G07_0 | ecosystem: Environmental > Aquatic > Freshwater > Lake > Sediment | place: USA: Wyoming | collected... | reverse complement strand
CTGAAAACTATTTTTTTGGGGGAATGTGCCCCTGCAAATCGATTTCCGCGCGCGCGCCGACGAAGCGCGCCGCCACTTCCGCCACCTTCTCGCGCCGGCTGCGCGCGTAGGAACGCAACATCTCGAAAGCCTGCTCCGAACCGAGCTGGTAGCGCTCCATGATAAGGCCCACGGCGACGCTGGTGGCACGGCTGCTGGATAGCGCCGCAGCGAGATTCGCCTCTGCCCGCCGCAGCCGGGCGATCTCGGCCGCCCGCGCCAGCGCGGCCTCGATGGCCGGGATGATCTGCGCCACGTCGAGCGGCTTCACCAGATACCCGAGCGCCCCGGCCGCCACCGCCTGCCGCACGGTATCGGCGTCGCCGTAGGCGGACAGGAACATGACCGGGACGGCCCCCTGCTGTTGCAGCCGCGCCGCCACCTCGGGGCCGGACAGGCCGGGCATGCGCACGTCGAGCACGGCCAGGTCCGGCGCCGCCTCCGCGCACATGGCCAGCGCCTGCTCGCCCTCGTCCGCAACAAGCACCTCGTAGCCGGCATCGCGCAGGCCGGATAGCAGCGTGTGAAGAATCAGCCGGTCGTCGTCGGCGACCAGAATGCGCGCGCTCCCTGTTTTTGTGACGCTCTCCATCGCAAACCCGCTTATTGTTGTTTGACCACTACAATACCATGGTTATTGTAACGAAAAACCGCTTGCGGCAGCAGCACCTTCCTGCCGCCTGCCTATGAGCGGCGCATGCAGCACAAGCTCCGCCACTACCGTGGCGTCCGTGCAGTCGAGGCGCAGCTCCGCACCCTTGCGCGGCAGCAGGGCCTTTACCAGGCCAAGTCCCGTGCCCAGCCCCCGCCCCGAGGCGAGGTCCAAACCTTGCGGCAATCCGCCACTCGCATTGCGGATGCGGATGGTGACGCCATCCTCGCCGCCGCTCATGTGCAGCCCGACCTGCGCGCCACCGCCGTGCTTGACGGCATTGTGCAGCAGTTCGTTTACGATCAGCGCGAGCGGAACCGCCTCATCCTGCGCCACGCGCACCGGCCGTGCCATGCTGTTGGTCATGACCGGCGGCAGGTTGGAATGCGCCAGACTGGCCGCGGCCTGGACGATGTTGGCGACGATCTCGCACAGCACCAGTTCACCCTGGACGATCTCGCCGTGCATGCCGTGCACGATGGCCACCGCGTTGACCTGGCCGATGGCGGCCTGCATCGCGCCGGCGATTTCCGGATGCTGCATGCCGTGCTGGCGCAGCAGGCCGACCAGGCCTTGCAGATGGTTCTTGATGCGGTGATGCACTTCGCGCACCAGGGCGTCGCGCTGCGCTGCCGCATCGGCGAGCCGTTGCTGCTCGGCGTGCTTCAGTTCAGTGATGTCATCGGCCACGCCGGCCACGCGATAGACCTGCCCCGCCTCGTCGCGGATGGGAAAATTGCGCGCCCGCACCCAGCGCACCGAGCCGTCCGGCCGCACGATGCGATATTCCTCGTTGAACCACACGCTGTCGCCGTTCTGCCGGGCGACGGCGGCCAGGATGCGCTCGCGGTCATCCTCATGCACAGCATTCATGAACGACTGTGGTTTCTCGTACAGAAGCGCGCGGCGGCAACCCCATATCTCTTCGTAGGCCGGGCTCACGTAGATCATCCTGCCGGTCGCCAGATCCCTGATCCAGAATACCTGCTGGACGTGCTCCGCCCACTGGCGGAAATATTCCTCGCTGGCGCGCAGGGCCTGCTCCGTCCTGTTGCGTTCGAATATTTCCTCGCGCAACCGCCGGTTGGCCTCAACCAGATCGCCGTTGTCGTTCATAACCCTGTGAGCGCCTTGGTCATTGGTCGCGTTGGGTGCTACAGCAGGTTATCCCTGGACATTCCGGAGCGCTTGAGAATGCGGCGCAGGCATTGCAGCGCTTCCATCTGGATCTGGCGCACCCGTTCCCGCGTCAGGCCGAGGTCGTCCGCCAGGTATTCCAGGGTACGGATTTCCTGGCCGTTGAGGCCGAAACGGCGCTCCACCACCCAGCGCTGCTTGTCGGTCAACTCCTCCAGCCATTGCTGCACATATTCTTCGACTTCGGCGCGCTGCAGCAGATCGTCCGGCATCTGGCACAGCTCGTCCGGAATCGCCTCGCCTATGGAAAGCCCGGGGTCGATGTCGAGCGGCGCATCGAGCGAGGCCATGCGCTCGTTCAGGTTCAATATGCGCCGCACGTCTTCCACCGGCCGCCCCAGCAGGTACGCGACGTCATCGGCGTTCGGATCCTGCAGGCCGCGGCTCTCCAGATGCCGCACCGCGCGCAGGTAGATATTAAGCTCCTTGATGATGTGCACCGGCAGGCGGATGGTGCGCGACTGATTCATGATGGCGCGCTCGATGTTCTGCCGTATCCACCAGGTGGCATAGGTGGAGAAGCGGAAACCGCGCTCGGGGTCGAATTTTTCCAGGGCGTGCATCAGGCCGAGGTTGCCCTCTTCGATCAGGTCCAGCAGAACCATGCCGCGGTTGGCATAATGCTTGGCGATGTTCACCACCAGGCGCAAATTGTGCTCGATCATTTTCTGCCGCGCCGCGAAATCCCCGGCATGCACCAGCCGCGCCAGATGCCGCTCCTGCTCCGCGGTGAGCAGCGGATTGCGGCCGATCTCGTTGAGATACATCTGGGTGACGTCGACCTGCACGTCGTCCGCGAAACCCTCGCTCTCCGCTGCCGCCTCACGCTCTACAGGTGGAAGGCCCGCCGCAACAGCGTCGTCGTCTTCTTCCCGGTAGTTGTCGCTGCTCATGGGATGGGCTAATTCGACAGGTATTTCGTCGGATCGACCGGCTTGCCCAGCCGCCTGATCTCAAAATGCAGCTTCACCTGATCGGCATCGGTATCGCCCATTTCCGCGATTCTTTGTCCCTTCATCACGGCCTGCCCCTCTTTCACGAGAATCTGGCTATTGTGCGCGTAGGCGCTGAGATACGTCTTGTTATGCTTGATGATAATCAATTTACCGTAGCCGCGTAAGCCACTGCCGCTATACACCACCTTGCCGGGGGCGGAGGCGAGCACGGGCTGGCCGGACTTCCCCCCGATATCCACCCCCTTGGCATTCTGGCTGTCGGCAAAGCCGGCGATCACCTTGCCGTTGGCCGGCCAGCCCCAATCGATCTGGTCGTCGTCCTCGCCGGAATTTTCCCTGGCGGGCTCCGCCGCAGCCGGCTTTTCGTCGGCTTTTGCAAGCTTGGCCGGGACGGGCTCGGGCTTGGCCACCACCACGGCAGCAGGCGGGCTTTCCAGGCGCGCCTGGGCCTGCTCCGAGTAGGGCAGTTTAAGCGGCTTGGGCTGGGTCTTGATGCTGGCAACATCGCTGCCCAGCGGCTTGCCCTCCACTGCCGCCGCAGCCTTGAGCGGCACAGCAACGACTGCCTGCGCAGCCGGTTTGAGCTTGAGCTGCCTGCCGGAATGGATCATATTGAGGTCTTCGATGCCGTTCCATTCCGCAAGCTCCCGGTATTCCAGCCCGTGTTCCAGCGCAATGCCATACAGCGTATCGCCCTTTTGCACCGTATAGGTTTCCGGCCGCCAGTCCGGCTCCCTTGCGGCCCTGGCTTTCGCCGCCGTTTTGTTGGCGGCAGGCAGGCGCTCGCTCACCGGGGCGTGGCCGGTCGACCCGCAACCAGCCACGAACACACACATGAAAGCCAGCCAAATGGCTTTCACATGGAGTGGGGTCAAGCCACCCCCAGCAGCAGAGGCACGAACCTGACCGGCTCCAGCGTCGACTCCGTGTAGCCCTGCGGCCCGCGCTCGACCACGGTGAGACGCTGTTCGCCGCTGCCCATGGGCAGCACCATCCTGCCGCCGACCGCGAGCTGCTGCAGCAATTCCTGCGGAATATGGGTGGCAGCGGCGGCGAAAATGATGCCGTCGAACGGGGCAACCTCGGGCAAGCCCAGATTGCCGTCGGCATGTTTCACCCTGGCATTGGCAACGCGCAATTCGCGCAGGCGCACACGCGCCTTGGAAATGAGGGGGGCAATACGTTCCAGCGAATACACCTCGCGCGCCACGCATGCCAGGACGGCGGCCTGATAACCACAGCCGGTGCCGATTTCCAGCACCCGGCCCAGCGCCCCCCCGGCGCGCAGCAGCTCGGCCATGCGCGCCACGATGTACGGGTTGGAGATGGTCTGGCCGAACCCGATGGGCAGCGAAACGTCGTCGTAAGCGCGGCTCGCCAGCGCCTCGTCCACAAATATATGGCGCGGCACCGTACCCATCGCCGCCAGCACCACTTCGTCCGTGATCCCCTGGCCACGCAAGCGCTCGACCATGCGCGCCCGGGTGCGCTGGGAAGTCATGCCGATGCCGCTGTAGCGCGCGCTCATGGCCGCAACCACGTTCCGACCGCCCCGATTTGCGTAAACCGCGTGAGGTCCATCTGCAGCGGCGTCACCGACACGAAATTGCGCGACAGGGCATGGAAGTCCGTGCCCTCGCCCGCATCCTGTGCGGCACCCGCAGCACCCACCCAATAAACGGTCTGGCCACGGGGGTTGAGCGACTTGACCACGGCTTCCGCCTTGTGGCGCTTGCCGAGGCGCGTCACCTCCATCCCCTGCAATTCCGCGTAGGGAACATCCGGCACATTGACGTTGAGCAGAACGGGCTCTGAAAAAGGCTGCCGCTGAAAGCGTTGGACCAGTTCGGCCGCGACACGGGCCGCAGTCGAGAAATTGCCATCGGAGCCGCTTGCAAGCGAAATGGCGATGGACGGAATGCCGAGCAGAAAGCCTTCGGTGGCGGCCGCGACCGTGCCCGAATAAATCGTGTCGTCGCCCATGTTGGCGCCGTGATTGATGCCGGAAACCACCATGTCCGGCAAGGCTTCCAGCATGCCGGTCACGGCCAGGTGGACGCAGTCGGTAGGCGTGCCGTTGACGTAGTAAAAGCCGCTCTGGGACTGCCGCAGGGAAAGGGGACGGTCGAGCGTCAGCGAATTGCTGGCGCCGCTGCGGTCGCGCTCGGGCGCAACCACGGTAATGTCGGCGAATCGGGAAAGTGTTTCGGCCAACACGGCAAGGCCGGGAGCGAAGTATCCGTCGTCGTTGCTTAACAGGATTCGCATCAGTGTGGGTCAGCCTCGATCAACTCGATCAATCAGCCAGCTCTCAGCAGGAAGGCAGGCTATAGGCTGAAGGCTGACCGCTGTGAATTCTGGTCGGGGCGAGAGGATTTGAACCTCCGACCACTTCACCCCCAGCGAAGTGCGCTACCAGGCTGCGCTACGCCCCGAACGCGGCCATTATACCGGGAAGCGGGGGCTAAATGAAAGGAGTCTGTGCCTGCAACAATTCCAGCACGCTGATGATTTCCTTGCGCACCAGGTCCAAGTCCATCGTCGTGCCATTGTTCGAATTATTGGCCAGGGAATCGCCGTTCTCATGTCGCATCCCGGGCTCCGGGTCGTCCAGGCGGTTGCGCGCGCCGCTGATGGTGAAGCCCTGCTCGTACAGCAGTTCGCGAATGCGCCGGATCAGCAGCACCTCGTGATGCTGATAATAGCGCCGGTTGCCGCGCCGCTTGACCGGCTTCAACTGGGTGAACTCCTGCTCCCAGTAGCGCAGCACGTGCGGCTTCACACCGCACAAGTCGCTCACTTCGCCGATGGTGAAGTAGCGCTTGGCGGGTATCGGCGGCAACTCAGCCTTCGGAAGGATTTCCGGCATAGGACTTTTCAACCATGGATTTCAGCTTCTGGCTGGCGTGAAACGTCACCACGCGCCGCGCGGTGATGGGGATCTCTTCGCCGGTCTTGGGGTTCCTGCCCGGACGCTGGGGCTTTTCGCGCAACTGGAAATTTCCGAAGCCGGAAAGCTTGACGCTCTCGCCCGTCTCCAGGGCAGCCCGCACCTCTTCGAAAAACGACTCCACCATGTCCTTGGCTTCGCGTTTGTTCAAACCGACTTTTTCAAACAGCATGTCCGCCAGTTCTGCTTTGGTCAACGTCATAACCACTCCTCAGGTACGTAATTTGGCATTAAATCGGGTGACCAGAATTTGGGTCAGTTGCGCGATGGCGTCGTCCACTTCGGCATCGGTCAAAGTTTTTTGAGTATCTTGCATAAGCACCCGGAAGGCAAGGCTTTTTTTACCAGGATCAATACCTTGGCCGCGATAAACGTCGAACAGCTCGACCCCGGTCACAGCGCGCGGCAGCGTTTCGCGCAAGCCGTCCAGCAGGGCCTGCACAGCACTTCCATCGTCCACGACGACGGCGATGTCGCGGCGCACCGGCGGGAATTTCGACACCTCGGCGTAGACCGGAACCGGGCGCTCCAGCAGCGCCGCCAAGTCCATTTCGAACAGCACGGGGCTGGCCGGCAGGTCGTATTGCTGCTGCCACTGCGGATGCAGCGCCCCGATCCAGCCGACCGGCTGCTCATCCAGCCAGATTTGTGCCGACTGGCCGGGATGCAGCGCGGGATGGGGCGTTGCACTGAAACGTGGCAGGCGCGGCCAGCACAGCGCCTCCACGTCGGCTTTCACGTCGAAAAAATCGACCGGGCGCGCGGCCTCGCCCCACTGTTCCGGTTTGGCGGCGCCGTAGCACAGACCGGCGACGCGCATGGGCTGCGCGCCCACACCGCCCCCGCTGCCGGCCAGGAAACAGCAGCCGACCTCGAACAGGCGCACGCGCTCCTGCCGGCGGTTGAGGTTGTAGCGCAGGGCCTCCACCAGGCCGCCGAAAAGCGTCGAGCGCATCACGCTCATGTGGCTTGCGATGGGGTTTTGCAGCGCAAGAGGGTGATCGTTGCCGGCGAAATCCCGCTCCCACGCTTCGTTCACGAAGCTGTAGCTGATGATTTCCTGGTAGTCGCGCGCCGCAATGGCCGCCTTCAGCTGCGCGGTGCCGCGCACGGCATCGGGCTGTGCAAGCATCGCCAGTTCCGCGCGCGGCGGTGTCGCGGGAATGTTGTCGTAGCCATAGAGACGCGCCAGTTCCTCGATCAGGTCCACTTCGATATTCAGATCGAAGCGGTAACTGGGCGGGATTACGAAGCAACAATCTTCGCTCCAGGCGAAGCTCAGCTGCAGCCGCCGCAACAGCGCTTCCACCTGAGCGGCGTCCAGCTCGATGCCCAGCACACGGCAGGCGCGCGCCACGCGCAGCGGAATCGGCTCGCGCCGTGGCAACTCACCGCAGACTTCGCTGATCGGGCCGGCAGCGCCGCCGCATATCTCCAGGATCAAAGCGCTGGCGCGTTCCATGGCCTCGCGCGTGGCGGCGAAATCGACGCCGCGCTCGAAGCGGTAGCAGGAGTCGCTGCCAACGCCTAGCCTGCGCGCCCGGCCCATGATCACATCGGGGCTGAAAAACGCACTCTCCAGAAAAATATCCGTGGTGCCGTCCGACACCGCGCTGTCCAGCCCGCCCATGATGCCGGCCACGGCCAGTGCCTTGCCGTTGTCGGCGATCACCAGTATGCCCGCGTCCAGGGTGGCCGTCTGCCCGTTAAGCAACTTGAGCTGTTCCTGCGGGCGGGCGAAGCGCACCGTGATGCCGCCGGCGAGTTTTTGCAGATCAAAGGCATGCAGCGGCTGACCGAGTTCCAGCATGACGTAGTTGGTAACGTCCACCACCGCGCTGATCGAGCGCAAGCCGCTGCGTTCCAGGCGCCGCACCATCCACACCGGCGTCGCCGCCGCGGCATTGATCCCGCGCACGATGCGGCCGCAATAGCGCGGACAGGCCGCGGGCTCGGCAACGACTACCGCGAGCGCATCGCTTATGCTTGCGCCAACCGTGGCGATTTTGGGCATGACCATGCTGGTCGCCGTCACCGCGGACACCTCGCGCGCCACGCCGGCCAAGCTCAGACAGTCGCTGCGGTTGGGCGTGAGCTTGAGGGTGAACAGCGCATCGTCCAGGTCGAGGTAGGCGCGTATGTCCGCCCCGACCGGCGCATCGGACGGCAACAGCAGCAGACCATCGGCCTCTTCGGCGAGGCCGAGCTCCCTGGCGGAACACAGCATGCCGCTGGATTCCACGCCGCGCACCTTGGCCTGCTTGATGCTGATCCCGGGCAACTGCGCCCCCACCAGGGCGCACGGCACGCGCGCGCCGACATGCACGTTCCTGGCGCCGCACACGATCTGCAACGGGGATTCCGTACCAATATCGACTCTACAGACCTGCAGCCGGTCTGCATCCGGATGCTTGTCGAGCGCCAACACCTCGCCCACCACCACGCGTTCGAAGTTCGGCGCGACCGGCTCCAGCGCCTCCACTTCCAGACCGGCCATGGTGAGCTGATGGGCCAGTTCGGCGCTGCTGAGAGCAGGATTGACGAAGGTGCGCAGCCAGTTTTCGGAGAATTTCATGGTTTACTTTTTTGCCACAGGGAACACAAGGATCAGGCCTGGGAGCGCGAGTGCTCTAGTTGAATTGCTTCAGGAACCTCAGATCGCCTTCGAAGAACAATCTGAGGTCGTTTACCCCATAGCGCAGCATGGTCAGCCGGTCCAGCCCCATGCCGAAAGCGAAGCCCAGGTATTTTTCACTATCCATGTTCACGTGCTGCAGCACGTTGGGATGCACCATCCCGCAGCCGCCCACCTCCAGCCAGCCAGTATGGCTGCACACGCGGCAGCCTTTGCCGCCGCAAAACACGCAACCCATGTCCATCTCGGCCGACGGTTCGGTGAACGGGAAGAACGAAGGGCGGAAGCGCACCTTGAGGTCGGAGCGTTCGAAAAACCGCTGCAGAAAATCCGTCACCAAGCCCTTGAGCTGCGCGAAGCTCACCTGCTCGTCCACCCACAACCCTTCAACCTGATGGAACATCGGCGAATGGGTCGCGTCCGAATCAACACGGTAGACACGGCCCGGCGCAATGGCCTTGATGGGGGGCTGGTGCTCCAGCAGGTAGTGGATCTGGATGGGCGACGTGTGGGTGCGCAGCAGATGGCTCCCGCCCTGCAGGTAGAAGGTGTCGTGCATGGAGCGCGCCGGATGGTTCTCCGGGGTGTTGAGCGCGGTGAAGTTGTAGAAATCGGTTTCGATTTCCGGCCCCTCGGCGATGTCGAAGCCGATGGAGCGGAATAGCGATTCGATGCGCGCCAGCGTCCGCGTTACCGGGTGCAGCCCGCCCACGCCCATGCCGCGACCCGGCAGCGTGACGTCAAGCGACTCCTTCGCCAGTTGCGCCTGCAACGCCTGCGCCTGCAGCGCATCGCGCCGCTGCTGCAGCGCCTGCTCCAGCCGCTGCTTGACCTCGTTGATCCTGGCGCCGGCCGCAGGCCGCTGCTCCGCCGGCAGGCGGCCGAGCTGCTTGAGCAAGTCGGTCAATGCGCCGCTCTTGCCCAGAAAGCGGGCTTTGGCCTGCTCCAGTTCGGCCGCGTTGCCGATCTTCTGGAACACGCCAAGCGCTTCGTTCTGGATGTCGTCGAGTTCGTTCACGGTTGCAGATAGAAATCCTGAATGTATCCCGCCGCGCCGTCATTTCAGCAATGACCCTGCGCGAGCGACGCCGCAAAAAAAAGGAGGCATGAAGCCTCCTTTCCTTGCACTGCTTGCGTTAGGCGCTGAGGCTTGCTTTCGCTTGTTCGGCAATCCTGGCGAAAGCCGGTTTGTCGAACACAGCCAGATCGGCCAGCACCTTGCGGTCGATCTCGATCGCAGCACGCTTCAGGCCGTTCATGAACACGCTGTACGGCATGCCGCATTCGCGCGAAGCTGCATTGATACGCGCGATCCACAGGGCACGGAACTGGCGCTTTTTCTGGCGGCGGTCACGATAGGCGTATTGACCGGCCTTCATCACCGCCTGTTTGGCGATACGATATACGTTCTTGCGACGGCCGCGGTAGCCTTTGGCCAGGTCCAGAACTTTCTTGTGACGCGCGCGCGCCGTTACACCACGTTTTACTCTTGGCATCTCGGCTCTCCTTAGGCGTAGGGCATCATGGCGCGCACCTGGCGCACATTGGAGGCATCCACCATGGTCGTGCCGCGCAGCTGGCGCTTGCTCTTGGTGGTTTTCTTGGTCAGGATGTGGCGCATGTATGCGTGGCTACGCTTGAGGCCCCCACCGCCGAGCGCCTTGAAGCGCTTCTTGGCGCCGCTCTTGGTTTTCATCTTTGGCATGAATTACTCCATTTTTTAGCCTGGCGCCGGGTGATTCCTGACAGGAACGCTTCTGGAACCCGGACACCACTTCTTCGGTTGCTGCTCTGCTACTACTTCTTTTGCTGCTACTTCTTTTTCCTGGGCCCCAGCATCATCACCATCTGGCGGCCTTCCATCCTGGGAAACTGCTCGACCGTGCCGTGTTCGGCCAGATCGGCTTCGAGCCGCCTGAGGAGATTCACGCCGATCTCCTGGTGCGCCATTTCACGACCGCGGAAGCGCAGGGTAATCTTGGTCTTGTCGCCCTCATCCAGAAACTTTATCAGGTTGCGCAACTTGATCTGATAGTCGCCTTCGTCGGTTGCCGGGCGAAACTTGATTTCCTTGACCTGGACCTGCTTCTGCTTGAGCTTGGCTTCGTGCTGCTTCTTGCTCTCCTGGTAGCGGAACTTGCCGAAGTCCATCAAACGGCAAACTGGCGGCACGGCCTGTGGCGCGATTTCGACCAGGTCGACATCCGCCTCTTCCGCCATATTCAGGGCGGTAGCCAGGTTAACGATACCCAACTGCTCGCCTTCCAATCCCACCAGGCGGACCTCCGGCGCGGTAATCTCGCCGTTGAGTCGCTGCTCTTTTGCTTGAGCGATAGTAAAACCTCCAAATCCAGTTAATGTGAGGCTAACAGGCCAGGCGCGAAGCGGAATGCGTCACACCCTCCCCACTTGATTCAAGCCGTCGCGTCCGCCTCGGCTTTGAGACGCGCAATCAGGGTATCGAGGGGCATCTGCCCCAGGTCTTCCCCGCTGCGAGTGCGTACGGCAACCATTTGCGCCGCCATTTCCTTGTCGCCGACAATGATCTGGTACGGCAGCTTTTGCAAACTATGTTCCCGAATTTTATAGTTTATTTTCTCATTTCTCAAGTCGATCTGCACACGCAGGCCGTTTTTTCGGAGTTCCTCGGCAACGCCCCTGGCATAATCGGCCTGATGATCGGTGATGTTCATCACCACCAGTTGCACCGGCGCAAGCCACAGCGGAAATGCACCCGCGTAATGCTCGATGAGGATGCCGATGAAGCGCTCCAGCGAGCCCAGGATGGCGCGGTGCAGCATGACCGGCACCTGGCGGCTGTTGTCTTCCGCGATGTAGGATGCATCCAGCCGGGACGGCAGGGAAAAATCCAGCTGCACCGTGCCGCACTGCCATACGCGCCCGAGGCTGTCCTTCAGCGAGAACTCGACCTTGGGGCCGTAAAAAGCACCCTCGCCCGGTTGCACTTCCCACTCCAGACCCTTGAGCTTGAGCGCGGTTTCCAGCGACGCTTCCGCCTTGTCCCACGCCTCGTCCGAGCCGACACGCTTGGCCGGTCGTGTTGAGAGTTTCACCAGAACTTCGCGGAAGCCAAAGTCGGCATAGACTTTTTGCAGCAGGTCGATAAAGGCTGCCACCTCGCCCTGAATCTGAGCCTCGGTGCAGAAAATGTGCGCGTCGTCCTGGGTAAAGCCGCGCACCCGCATGATGCCGTGCAGCGCTCCGGAAGGCTCGTTGCGGTGGCAGGAGCCGAACTCGGCCAGGCGCAGCGGCAAATCGCGGTAGCTCTTCAGGCCCTGATTGAAAACCTGGATATGTCCCGGGCAGTTCATCGGCTTGACGGCGAAATCGCGCGACTCGGAATGCGTGGTGAACATGTTCTCGGCGTACATTTCCCAGTGCCCGGAGCGCTCCCACAGGGTGCGGTCCATCACCTGCGGCGTGCGGATTTCCTGGTAGCCATTGTCGCGGAACACGCGGCGCATATACTGCTCGACCACCTGCCAAACGGTCCAGCCGTTGGGGTGCCAGAACACCATGCCGGGCGCTTCTTCCTGGGTATGGAACAGGTCCAGCAGCTTGCCCAGCTTGCGGTGGTCGCGTTTCTCCGCCTCTTCCAGGCGGTGCAGATAGGCGTCCTGATCTTCCTTCCTGGCCCAAGCCGTACCGTACACGCGCTGCAGCATTTCGTTCTTGGAGTCACCGCGCCAGTAGGCACCGGCCAGCTTCATCAGCTTGAACACCTTGATCTTGCCAGTCGAAGGCACGTGCGGGCCGCGGCACAGGTCGGTGAACTCGCCCTGGCTGTAGAGGGACACTTCCTGCTCGCCGGGAATGGACTCAATGATCTGCGCCTTGTAATGCTCGCCCAGATCGTTGAAATAACGGATGGCCTCGGCGCGCTCCACCACGCGGCGCTCAACCTTCAAGTCGCGCTTGGCCAGCTCCGCCATCCTGGCTTCGATCGCGGCGAGGTCTTCCGGGGTAAACGGGCGCTTGTACGAAAAATCGTAGTAGAAGCCGTCCTCGATCACCGGGCCTATGGTCACCTGCGCCTCGGGGAACAACTGCTTCGCTGCCTGCGCCAGCAGGTGCGCGGCCGAATGGCGTATCACCTCCAGCCCCTCCGGGTCGCGCTCGGTGACTATGGCCAGATCGGCGTCCTGCTCGATCAAGAAGGAAGTATCGACCAGCTTGCCGTCGACCTTGCCCGCCAGCGCCGCGCGCGCCAGCCCGGCGCCGATACTGGCGGCCACTTCGGCGACGGTAACGGGTTGCTCGAACTTGCGTTCGGAACCATCGGGTAAACGGACTACAGGCATTTAGGCTAAACCCAAAAAATTTAGCACCCGGTCGGGTGCTAATTTTAATGTGGTAGGCGCGATTGGACTCGAACCAACGACCCCCACCATGTCAAGGTGGTGCTCTAACCAGCTGAGCTACGCGCCTAAAAGAGCCGGCATTGTAACCGAAAATTCGGGACGGTTCAATTTTTGCTCGCGGCGGGGCGTACTACCCATGAA
>Ga0315281_10010210_pt1 | contig 12952 bp, 15 predicted proteins | sample YL17G07_0_MG_FD_204540 | JGI IMG/M metagenome (GOLD analysis project Ga0315281, IMG submission 204540) | Sediment microbial communities from Yellowstone Lake, YNP, Wyoming, USA - YL17G07_0 | ecosystem: Environmental > Aquatic > Freshwater > Lake > Sediment | place: USA: Wyoming | collected... | reverse complement strand
CAACAGCCTGATCAGGCGCAGACCCATCCTATGGCACCGGAGCTTTGAGCATCGGGGCATCCCAGCGCCCAATGCCTATGGGGTATTAGTCCCAATTTCTCGGGGTTATCCCCCTCCATAGGGTAGGTTATCTGCGTATTACGGAGCAGTTCGCCGAGGGCTTACCCCTCGCGGCTCGCATAGCTTAATCGGATCTGGATAGCAATGACCTCTGGCAGGATCAACCAGAATTGGCGGGATTCTACCTCTAGGTTTCACCATCGGAAGGCCGAAACTTCGGAAAAACATCCAACACCCGGACCGCCTGTCCGCGTGCCGTGCGCTTTCCTGCACAATCCAGCCCTTGTGCGAAACGTACCCCGAACGCGACTCGGGGATAGCGCTCTGTGACGCGAACTAAAAGAAGTTTTTCATCCTTCGCCAGCCACCGTCATCATCAGCAACCGGCAGGCTCTGCGCCTTTGAGCGCGTGCGAGCCCGGTCGAACTTCAACGCCGTTCGCGTGCAAACAATATTATAAAGCCGCGCGTATTTAAAGGTTCTACAGATTTTGGCCTTGTTGGAATGGTCTGGATTTCCGCCTGCTTGTCTAGCATTCCCCGGGCTTTTCCAACAGAACTTTACGCGAGGCTGCGGATGCGCACGCAGAAGACGATTGCCACACCTGGAACTAAAGCATAAAAGAGATAAGCTCGAAAATTATATTAGAACGAGATATAATCAATGGCCTCGGTGGCGTAGTCTGGTTAGCGTAAGGGCCTGTGGAGCCCTAGAGCCGGGTTCAAATCCCGGCCGAGGCCCTGAACAAAAAGTTCAACACTTCCCCACGTAGTCTAAGATTTAGCATCGAACAATAGGCCAACCTTCCTTGCTACCTAGAAGTTAACCCTATGTCTAGATTGGAGATGGATGCAAGGCCGCCATTCATTCTCTTTCTTCAATCAATGTCACGTACGCCCAATTTAGGACGACTCCTTTTCCGTCTTCACCAATCAAACGAATTCCGCCATTTGACACATCGTAGGCTTTCAGCACGCCCATCACAAAACCAGAGTAAGTTCCAGCTCGGCCATAGCGGACTCCAATTTTTTTTCCGACCATATCTTTCAGCACTTCGCTCATGCGTAGATATCCTCAGTTAAACATTTAAAATCGATTTCGAGGACCTGAACTTTCCGTCCGGCTTCCGGCCGAGGCCCGCCAAGCTGTCCTGCGGAAACTTTTAAATTCAAATTTTATAATCAAAGAAATCGAAATCTATTATGGTGCGTATGGCGAGCGCCGAGGTGGAAGCGTACAGGAAGCGCGTGCGTAAGCTCGTGTGGGGACTGGGCATGAAAGTAGACTGGAAGCAGGTCGTAGTCGGATGCGTGCTCATGTGCATCGGCATGTCTGCGGTGATGGTATTATTGATTCGGGTCGGAATAGCCGGCACGCCGCCGACTGGCGCCAGGCTGGTCGTGGCGTTCGTTTTCTTCGTGGCCGCGCTGGCGGGCTACATGATAATGCACCGCGGCACCGAACGCTCGTGGCTGTAGGCCGCGAAACCGCCTGCAAAGCTATTTTTGGTCCGGAAAACAAAAATCTATTATCGGAGTGGTAAGATGGCGAGGCGCAAGGACGAATTGGACGACTACAGGAAGCTGATGGACGACACGCTGAAGGAGCTGGATAAGCTGTACAACGTCAAGGTCGGCAAACTCAGGCCCGCGTTGGCGGTCGCGGGCGTTCTGATTATGGCTGCCGGACTTACTGGAGTGGCGTACATCTCCATTATCGAGTTCTTGGCGAAGAGGGCCATCACGCCGATGGGATTGGTTGGGGTCTTCGCCGGCTTTCTGGTGGGAGTCGTCGGTTACATTCTGGCACACCGAGGCCTGAAAGGGACGTGGCTGTAGGCCAGTCTGCTTCAGAACTCTACGCGGTTTTCTCGAGCCTCTTAACTTCTTTCCACAGGGTTTCCGCCGCCTTCTTCAGTTCCGGGAGCCTGTCCCTCAGGATGTACAGCGACGGATAGTGGCAGTTAGTTGCTGCATATATCCGGCTTCCTCCGCCGCCCACGGAAAGGAATATGTCGTAACCCTCGTGCACGCCCAAGTCGTACTTCAGGCATCCGTCCTCCTCGTAGAATCCGTCGCACGTGCGTCCGCCCAGCCGTAGAAGTTCTGCATATGCCGCGTCTATCCTTCCCAGCGCCAGGTCGAACTCGAGCCTGAAGCCGTCTTTCATGAACCCAGATTTGGGATTTTGAATATTTAAAACTCTCGCGGCCGAACCCCGCGAAGAATTATTTGTGCCGGTGGGGAGATTCGAACTCCCGACATCCGCGATTCACCTTTGTCTCTCATCCGGCCTTCCTTTTTGGGTCGGCCGTCGACGCTCATAACAAGTTTATGAGCACGGCGTTATAGGCCACTAAACTACACCGGCATTCCTTACCTAATAGATTATTACCAGATTTAAATAAATTAAAATAGAAACAAGATTAAACGGTGCAGGAAATGATGAGGTTTCTCATTTTCGGCCCGCCAGGCGCTGGCAAGGGCACGTACACGACTAGGCTGAAGGGCATACTCGGCATAGCAGCGATGTCCACGGGCGACATTTTCCGCGAGGCCGTCAAACAGAACACGCCGTTGGGGCAGACGGTCAAGGCGTATATGGACAAAGGCCAGCTCGTGCCCGACGAGGTCGTGACGGACGTGCTGAAGCAGTGGCTCGGCCAGCCGGAGACGCAGAACGGCTTCATACTCGACGGCTATCCGCGGACGATAAAACAGGCGCAGGATTTGGAGGAGCTCACGCCGATAGACGCTGTGATAAACTTGGTTGTGCCCGAGCACGTGATTGTTGCACGCCTGTCATCGCGTCGTGTGTGCAAGAACTGCGGCACGATCTACAATGTCCTTTTCCTCAAGCCGAAGGTCGAAGACATGTGCGACAAGTGCGGCGGTCCGCTGATACAGCGCGACGACGACATGCCCGAGGTCATACGCGAGAGGTTGAAGCTTTACGAAGCGACGACGAAACCGCTGCTAGAATTCTTCGAAGAGGGAGGGCTGCCGATAGTCAGCGTGGAGTGCAACGAGGCCGACATACCGCCGGAAATAATGGTCGACAAGATTTTGGCCGCGCTCCGCGAAAGGAAGCTGATAGAGTAGCCGACCGCGCGGCCTTTTTATCTTTATGCCGATTAATGAAGATTATGAACTACCACTCATGGATTGCTACACTGAAAGGAGTTTTCAATAAAGAATTCAAAGAGGCCCGCAAGGAATTCCTTGAGGACAGGCCGTTTTACTACCAGACGATAGATGGCCTGTACAAAGAAGGTTTGTTAGACGACGCCCACAAAAGACAAGCCGAGTTGGTTGAAAAGGAAAAACGTTTTGGCGTCGGACATGACTATTCGCTCTACGACAAAGTCGGCATAGTCAAAATAGACCTTCGGAATCTTAAGGTTGTCAAATAAGGAAATTAATCAACTTAACAGTCAGCTTCAGAGCCTCTCGTTCAGCGCGGCGTAAATGAGCGGCAGTGCAATCGTCGCGTCCTCCTCGACGTTCACGAATTTCGCCTGCTTCCCTACCTTTCCCCACGAAACCGCTTCGCGTGGTTGCGCGCCAGATAAACTGCCGTCCCACTCGACCGCCGTCGTCACGTAAACGGCATAATCCAACCCGCCTTGTTTGAAAAGGTTCCACCAGATGACGTGGTGCTTCGATACGCCGCCGCCGATTATCAGCGCGCCAGACTTTTTCGCGTTCCATGTCAGGTCGCTCAGCAGCGTTTCGTCTGCGAGCAGATTGAAACGGAAATCATGGTCCTGCGCGAACTGCCAGACCTGGTAGCCAACGCTGCCGTCGGTCGGCGCGGGCAGCACCATCGGTATCTTGTTCTTCCACAACCACCATACGATCGACTCTTCCTTCTTCTGCGCCTGCGGGTCCTTGTCGAGGCATTCGCCGATCTTCCACACGAACTCGTGCGTGCTTATGCCTTTCTTCTTCTGCTCGTCAGTGAAGCTTGCGAAGATTTTCGGCAGGAAATCCTTGAACTTGTCCTCGAGGATGATGCCGTAGGACTCGTTCGGAACGAGCACGTTTCCCAGCCTGTTGATGCCCTCGTCCCGCAGCTTCGTGTCGTCCATAAGGAAGTCACCGTGGTAATAATCGGTGTATACGCGCGCTATGTCGTGGTCGAGCGTGCCGCACGTGCCCATTATAACATCAAACCATTTTCGGCGTATCATGTCCTTCACAACGCCGCGCGTGCCCGTGGCGTTGATGCACGCCGGGAACGAGAAAAACTTCAAACACTCCTTGTCCTTCAGCATGCGCTCGACGATGTCAACTGCCACCCCAAGCTTCTTTGCAGTAAACCCGCCGGCTGCCTTGTACTGCTCTACAAGGTCGTTCGCGGCTGTAGGTTCGCCGTCCTTGAAGGATATGTCGCGGACTGCGTCCGTATTAGGCTTCATAGAGAATAAACTAATTCTAATAATATTTAAAACAAATGAATTGTAACATTTGTATGAAAATTTAGGCACTAACAAGTTAAAAATCATTTTACCAAATTTAATCTTCAATTATAATTCGTCGCCTTCCAGTACTAGCTTCCCGGCGTCCACCGCCGGCAATCCTCAAAATTAATGCTATAACAATAATGATGCAGGCGATGATAAAAAATATACCGTAACCAAATGATTGCTGTAAAAATGCCGGTGCAACTTGGATGGCTAATGCAATTACTATTATAATCCCAATAAACAATTCAAAAATTTCTTGTAGGTTCGCCATACTACTTTATCGTTAATTCTAATAATATAAAAAGGTTATAATTTATTCAGGCAATAGGCGGTTCATGTGGAGAAGGACGTCATCAAGCTTCTGAAACTCGCGGGCATAACAGCCACAGCGGACAGGCTCGAGCGCCCGCCCCAGCCGGAGCTGGGCGACTTCGCGTTCCCGTGCTTCGAGCTCGCGAAGGTGCAGAAGAAGAACCCGAATCTGATAGCGCAGGAGACAGTGGCAAAACTGGCAGGCAAACTGCCGAAAGGCGGCGTGAAAGCCGTAAAAGCTGTCGGTGCGTACGTGAACTTTTTTCTAGACTGGAACAAACTCTCGGGCGGAATAATCAAGAACATAGCGAAGAAGGCGGACAAATACGGCAAGCCTTCAAAGCTGAAGCGCGAGAAAATCATGGTCGAGTTCTCGCAACCGAACCCCGTGCACTCGATGCACATAGGCCACGCGCGCGGCACGTTCCTCGGCGCCGGGCTGGCGAACCTGTTCGAGTTCGTCGGGCACAAGGTCGTGCGCGCGAACTACATGAACGACTGCGGGCTGCAGGTTGCGAAACTTGTCACAGCATATCAATTGTGGGCGGAGAACAAGCAGCCGGAGGAAAAGCCGGATGCATGGCTGTGGAAGTATTATGTGCAGTTTCACGAGGAGGCGGAGAAGGATCCGACGCTCGAGGAAAAAGCCAGAGAGAATTTGCGCTTGATTGATGTTGTGAAGGACAAGGCCGCGACAGCGCTGCGCAATCGCATCGTGGGCTGGTGCGTGGACGGCTTCGAGCAGACGTACAAGAACGCGGGCATCGAGTTTGACACTTACCTCTACGAGAGCAAGTTCCGCGAGCGCGGGAAGAAGGTCGTGATGGAGGCGCTGAAGAAAGGATTCGCGTTCGAAAGTCCGGAGAAGACTATTGTCGCGGACTTGGAAAAGCACGGGCTGTCCGGGTTCGTCATACTGCGCAGCGACGGCACGGGCCTGTACCAGACGAGCGATCTTGGAGCAACAATCTACAAGTTCGAGCACTACAAGTTGGACAAGGCAATCTGGGTCGTGGCGAACGCGCAGAACCTTTACTTCAAGCAAGTCAAGAAGCTTTTCGAACTGCTCGGATACAAATGGGAGAAGAATGCGATACACTTTTCGTTCGACCTTGTGCGTTTGCCGGAAGGAACGATGTCCTCGCGCAAAGGCAAAGCAGTTTTGCTGGACGATGTTCTCACAAAGCTCACGGATATGGCGTACGATGAAGTGAATAAGCGCAACCCGGAGGAAAAAGAGGACAAGAAACGCAAGACCGCGCACGCGATCGGCGTCGGCGCGCTGAAGTACGCGATCGAGAAGATAGAGCCGGACAAGGGCATAACGTTCGACTTCCAGGCGATGCTGAACTTCGAAGGCAACACCGGTCCTTATCTCCAGTACGCGCACACGCGCTGCGCGTCAATACTCGCAAAGGCGAAGAAAACGAAGCTCAAGCCGAAACCTGCGAAAGTCAAGCAGCTGATGCCCGAGGAAAAGGAACTGCTGAAACTGCTGGCGGACTTCCCGATGATTGTTTCGCAGGCCGCGCGCGACATGCGCATAAACTACATCTGCAACTACGCTTTCGACGTTGCAACGAAGTTCAGTTCGTTCTACAACGCGTGCCCGGTTTTGAAAGCGGACACGGCGGAGCAGAAAGCATTCAGACTGTCGCTCGTAGTCGCAACGAAAACCGTGCTAAAAAACGCCTTACAAATTCTGGGCATGGAAGCAATAGAAAAAATGTAAATTTTGCCAGTTACCAACTTTCTGTTGTTCTTTCAGGTTCTATTGAAAAGAATGGTTTTTCATGAAGTCCGAAAACTTTTGCTACAATATTCGAAGGGAATTGTTGCAATTTTAAATTATACCAACTAACTCTCTTATTATACACTTTTCTTTCATGAGCCAGTTCTCTCTCGACATGCCAGATATTTTTTTGAATATTAATAAAACTTTTATCCGCCTTGATGTTTGGGTATTTTTCATGTACTATAATCAATCGAGAAAGAGCAGAATCTAAATTATTTGCAGCTTTAATTTTTTCATCAGCTTTTTTTGCAGACCCCCACTGAGATCTCAATCTTGTTACTTCTTCTAATGTTCCTTTTTCGTGTTTTGTGTATCCTTTAACAATTTCAATTAGTGCTGGTATCAAATCAAATTTTTTCTTTAAATGCACTTCTACGTGACTGGTTTGCCTGTCTACAGCCATTCTTAGTTTTATCAAAAGATTGAATGTTTTGTAAAAATATATTAAAACTCCCGCCACTGTTATGGACAAACCTCCCAAAATCCCCCAAGTTATGTAATCCATTTTCAGTCCCTCTAAAATTTCAAAGCCATTTTATAATAGTTTTCATTTTTACCAATTTTTTTTGGTTTTATATTTACCTCGAAATATTTTATCATACTTTTAATTGCTTCTTGTTTGTTTTTCAAGTTGTTAACTAATTTGTATACCTCTACTATTTTATCTTCCTGGTCAGACAAATCTATTTGAATTTTGACCATATATTATTATGTTATATTATAATATATAAAGATATATAAACCTATCTACTTCGTTTTGCCGTGGATGATTACTGAATTTCTGTAATAAATGTGGTCGCGACGAAGACCGTGCTCGCGAACGCGCTGCGCATACTCGGCATGGAACCGATAGAGAAGATGTGAGAAGGGTCAGAATTGCTCCCTGACGAACGCAATCGCGTCGGCCAATGCACGGCCGTGTTCGGTCAGCTCGTACCTGTTTTTACCGGAGCCGCCGATAATCCTTACCGCTCCCAATAGGTTCGCGCCCTTGACCGCGGGCACGATATAATTGTTGTCCAACCCGCAGTCTTTTTTTATCCTCTTCATCGTCGCTGGACAATTGCACCCGTCTAGGTATTCTATCACAGAAGCCACCATGTTTTCAGGATTGACATTCGGCAGCTGCGATTTACCTCCAACGCCTCCCCTCGGCTCATACGCGTACTTCGTCAGCTGTTCCATCTCCTCAATGTCGCCGGCCCTGCAGCCGACGCACCTGCCACCACTCTGTCCCATGCTGGAAAGAATCAACGGTAAAACATTAAAGGCTTTCGTTTTGGCCTATGCTTGGACGATGCGCGATTAGTCGGGGTTTAAATAACTCGGCTTCTGTCTCTTACGTATGGCCGAGAACCCGCTGTTCGCCGAGATGCTGCGCTACCTGCAGCCGAGGGACGACTATGTGATATGGGGCGGGATTGCGGCCAATGCGCACGTGGGCACGGACACCCCGTTCAACGACTTGGACGTTTATCTGGAATCCATGGCATCTTTCGACGGGATAACCAAAGACCTTCAGGCCATGTCATGGGAGCCGAACAAGACGAAGCTGCCCGGCGGCGGGGTGAGGAACGAGCTCCGCAAGCAGTCAATCACGTTCGACCTCATATACTCGCCGCTCTCAGGAGTGCTATTCGAAGACGCGGCCAGGCTGCGCGCATACGGGTACGACCTCAGGTTCGTTTCAAAGGAGGCGCTGCTACTGACGAAGCTCGGGCAGGTGAGCTCCGAGGGAAGGCCGCAGGAGAAGATAGCGAGGGACTTGGAAACCATACGGAAGCTGAGGGCCGTCATTTCTCCGGAAAAGATGGCGAAGCTGTCGTACAACATGCCGCGGGCCTTTTGGACGACCGGCTTCGTATAGCTGCCGGAGGGCGCTGCGCATACTCGGCATGGAACCGATAGAGAAGATGTGAGCTCCGCCAAAAAGAAATTTTCTACTCTCGTCCAAACTTTTCCTCTAAAAGTTCAAGCTCGTGCCTCTTCAGAAGTTCGAACAGCGCGTAATTGCCATCCGCCTTGGACTGGTGGCGTAGAATATTGTCGTAATCCGAGGCGGGCGAAATCAAGGAGTCCTCTATCTTGAACTCCATTGTGTAGTCGGCGCCCCTCTTCGGCTTCATCTTCATGAATATGTTCTTCCTCGTCGCCTCCGATACGAGGTACTCTCCCTTTATGCCGTACAATTTGGATAATGCCAAAAGGCCCGGGTAAGGACCGACCAGCTGAATGGCCTTGACGACGAAGAAGCCTTCCTTCTCCTTATAGTCGTCAGGTGACTCGCGATAGCCATAAGCCGATGTGACAGGCTGACCGGAGAGCTCGAATATCCTGAAGAAAAGCGCGAGGTCCATCGGTACAGGGAACACGCCACTTCTCACGTGCTTTTTCACGTACGCCTTCGCGGCTATCTCCGCCAAGGAAATCTTGTCGAGGCCTGCGTGGCTATTGTCCATACGAATTAGATTATTGTGAAAAAATTTAAATGCCTATATTATGCACAGGACTGACGCTCGCGAACGCGCTGCGCATACTCGGCATGGAACCGACAGAAAAGATGTGAATTTTATTTTTGCAGTTTCTTCAGCAGCTCTTCGCGCTTTCCAGCCGCGGCCTCGATGCTGCGGTCCTTGATTACGTTGCTCTTCCTGTCCACGAACGCCATCTTGTTCGGCTCGAGGTCCTCCTGCAGCACGACGCCCGGTCCTACGAAGCTGCCCGGCCCGAGCTTGATGCCCGGAAGCAGCGATACGTTTATGCCCGTTTTGCATCCGTCGCCGATGATCGCGCCAAGCTTGTCGCGGCCCGAGTCCACGCGCTCGCCCTTTACGTTTACGGGCACGCCGCCTTCGTCGAAGCGGTAGTTCGCCGTGACAGTGCCTGCGCCGAACGAGCAGTTGTCGCCGATGATGCTGTCGCCCACGTAGTTGGTGTGGAACCAGCAGTTGTCGCCAACCAGGCTGTTCTTCACCTCGCAGCCGAAGCCGACCACGCAGTTGTCGCCCACGGACGAGCAGCCGTAGAAGAGCACGTTCGTGCCGATCACGCTGTTGTTGCCGACGTAGCACGGCCCCTTCACGACCGCGCCCTCGAACACCTTGACGTTCTCGCCGAACCAGACGTTGCCTTCGATCGTTGCCTTTGGAGATATCTTGCAGCTCGCCGGAATGTGCGGAGCAGTCAGCAGCGTTCGCATCAAATGCTCGTTCAGCTTGAACAAATCCCACGGATGTTTGAACGAGCCGAAGAAACCATCATATGCAACAGCGCGTGCATCGCCCCCGTCGTTCACGAACGCCTGTATCGCATCCTCGAACTGCTTGTCCGAAGTGCCGATGCGCCTGTAATAATCGAAGATTTTTCCCGGAAGTATGTACACGCCGATAACCGCAAGGTTGCTCGGTTCCTCGCCCTTCGGCGGCTTTTCCACCATCCTGCGCACAGCGTCGCCCTCGACCGCGAGTATGCCGTATTTCCACGTTTCCTCTGTCGGCTTGCACGCAAGCACTATGCCCGCGCCGGTTTCGGATTTCTTCTGCAGCATCGCTTTGATAAGCGAAACGTCGAAGATGTCGTTCGCGTTCGCGACCATGAAGCTGTCCGCGCTGCCAACGATGGCCTCGGCGGTCTGCAGCGCGTTCGCCATACCGAGCGGCTCGGCTTGCAGAGTGTACTCGATGCGGCAGCCAAAATTGCTCCCATCACCGAGATAATCTTTGATTAGTTCGCTCTCGTGGCCGACGACAACGACGAACTCGCGCATCCCAGCTGCGACGAAGTTCTCGATAACGTACTGCACAAGCGGCTTGCCAAGCAGCCTGAACATCGGCTTCGGGCGGTTGACGGTCAGGGGGAACACGCGCGTGCCCGCGCCTCCTGCGAGGATTACGACCTTCACATCAACCACCCATCGCTTCCAACAGTTCGGCCTTTGCGAAATTCTTCAATTCCTCGAACCTCTCGTCGCTCGTGGCTTCGAGGTAGACCTTTACCTGCGGCCGCGTGTTCGACGCCCTCCAAAGGACCCATCCGTCGTCCCACATCAGCTTTACGCCGTCCAGCTCGGAAACCCTGATGCCTGAATTTTTGAACTTCTCTTTCAGACTGCCCACCACGCCGAACTTCTTCTCGTCCGGGCATTCGAAATCCCATTCGGACAGGTACGGATAGTTCGGCAGAGAATTGAGCTTCTTCGACAGACTGCCAATCTCGGAGATTATCTCAGCCATTTTCAGGCTTGCGAATACGGCGTCGTCGAAGTTGAAGGTCTCAGAAAAATACATGTGGTTGCTGGACTCGCCCCCGAATATCGCTCGCTCCTCGATCATGCCTTTCTTCAGGTTAGCGGTGCCGACAGGCGTGACCACCGGTATGCCGCCGAGCCTTTTTACCGTGTCCTCCACTGCGATCGAACAGCCCAGGTCGAAGACGATCTTGGAGTTCCTGTTTCTCTTCAGGTAGTGCTCGGCGAATATCATTATTATGGCATTTCCAGAGTCGATTATTTTTCCGGTCTCGTCCACGAACACGGCCCTGTCGCCGTCGCCGTCGTACGCGATGCCCAGGTCTGCGCCGTTCGTTCTTACCGCGTCCTGAAGCTCCTTCAGGTTCTCGGCCCTCGGCTCCGGCGGCCTTGCTTTGAACGTCCCGTCCAGCTCTCTGTTTATCGTGACCACTTCGCAGCCCGCCCTCTCGAGCACGCCCGGCGCGACGAGGCCCGGTACGCTGTTGCAAGTGTCCAGCACGACTTTCATTTTCCTTTTCAGTCTGATTTTTGGCAGCACGAAGGCCGCGTAGTCGTCGAATATTTTCGTGTAGCTCTCGGCCGTGCCCTTCCTCGGCGACGCTGCGTATTCTCCGTTCAGCATGCTGTCCCTGATTTTCTCCAGCCCGAGCCCTTCTGAAATCGGATCGCCTACGCTGCCGACGATCTTGAATCCGTTGAATTCCGCAGGGTTGTGGCTCGCGGTGATCATTATGCCGCCGTCCTTCTTCAGATGCACAACGGAAAAATACAGCAGCGGCGTTGTCACCACGCCTACGTCGACGACGTCGCAGCCGGCTTCCGTCAATCCCTTTATCAAAGCCCTGCTGAGGCTTTCCGAGCTCAGCCTTATGTCCCTGCCGACCACGACCGTTTTTTCGGCAGGCTTTTCCTTGTCGCGCGCATTGATGAAAGTCGCAAACGCGTTTCCAAGGTTCTCGGCAAAACCATCGTCGAAATCCTTTCCGTACACCCCGCGTATGTCGTAAGACCTGAATATATTTTTATCGAATCCCATACGCACACCTTTGATTTTTAGTTCAAACCTGGCCTATTTAACCGTGACGGACTTTGCAAGATTTCTGGGTTTATCGGGGTCGCAGCCGCGCAGCACCGCGAGCTGGTAGGCGAGGATCTGTATCGGGATGATCTGCGTTATGGGGTTCAGAAGGCCGACATCGGGAGTTTTGATGAAAAAGTCGAAGACCTCGTTGTTCTGCGCGTTGATGCCTATGATGTAGCCGCCGCGTGCTTTGATTTCCATGGCGTTGGATATGATTTCCTTCTCGTTGTCCGCCGAGCTGAAGACTACGCACGGCGTGCCCGGCTCGATCAGCGCGATGGTGCCATGCTTGAGCTCGCCGCCCGAGAAGCCCTCGGCGTGTATGTACGAGACTTCCTTTATCTTCAGCGCCGCCTCGAGCGCTGTCGGGTACTGCAGCCCGCGTCCGATCAGGAATACGTGCTCCCTGTCCTTCAGCTTGTCCGCGAGCTGCTTGATGTAGTCGCGCGTGTTCGCGGCGGTGAGGTTGTAGATTATGTTCCACAAATACTGCAGGCTCTGCCTGCCTTCGTCGTAGCGGCCGGCCACGGCGTACGCGAGCAGCGAGAGCACGGCCAGCTGCGCGGTGTACGTCTTCGTCGAAAGCACGCAGATCTCCGGTCCGGCATTGAGCATCAGCGCCTTGTCCGAGTTCCTGTGCAGCGAAGAGCCCATCACGTTAACAACGGACATGACCTTGCTGCCTTTCCTGCGCGCTGTGCGCACCGCATCCAGAACATCGATGGTCTCCCCGCTCTGCGACACTGCGATGACGAGCGTCTCGGGCGTAAGGAAGTGCTCGTAGTTCGAGAACTCCGAGGCCAGCACCAGGTTCACGTGCATGTTCGCTACCTTCGAGAAGATGTAGCTCGCGCTCAGGCAAGCGTGGTAGGAACTGCCGCACGCAACGAGGAAGACGCCTTTAGCATTGCGCACGGAGTCCGCTACCGCGAAAAGAGTGTCCTTGTCCTGGTTCGCAGCCTTCTGCACGGTTTCGACCTGCTCGGA
>Ga0315281_10010208_pt1 | contig 12953 bp, 12 predicted proteins | sample YL17G07_0_MG_FD_204540 | JGI IMG/M metagenome (GOLD analysis project Ga0315281, IMG submission 204540) | Sediment microbial communities from Yellowstone Lake, YNP, Wyoming, USA - YL17G07_0 | ecosystem: Environmental > Aquatic > Freshwater > Lake > Sediment | place: USA: Wyoming | collected... | reverse complement strand
GCCCCTCTCCCGTTTCCCGGGGCGGTGTGACGCCCACCCACCCGCCCCGTAAGCTCTGACATCGTGACGAGTTGGCTGGGCGGGACGTTCGCGGCGCTGAGCCACCGCCATTTCCGGGTCATCTGGACCGGGAGCCTGCTCGCTTTCGTCGCCTTCTTCATGTCGGCGGCGGTCCAGGGTGTGGTCGCGTTCGACCTGAGCGGCAGCAACGAAGCGGTGGGGTTCGTGATCTTCGCACAGGGCGTTGCGCAGCTCGCGCTGGGGCCCTTCGGTGGAGCCCTGGCAGACCGTGTGTCGCGCCGCCTGCTCATCTTCATTTGCCAGGCGGCGATCACGTCGTGCTTCTTCGCCCTTGGCGTGCTGGTGGTGACGGACACGATAACGATCGCCTCGCTGGCGGCAGCTTCGTTCATCATCGGCTCTGCGTTCTCGTTCCTCGGCCCAGCGCGCCAGGGGATGATGGTGGACTTCGTGGGGCCCAGGCACCGCGGAAACGCTATCGCGCTCAGCCAGGTCGCGCTGAACGCCTCCAGGATCGCCGGGCCGATGTTCGCGGCAGCCTTCCTGGCCACAGACGTCATCGGCGCGGCCGGTGCGTTCTTCGCGATGGGTACCCTCTACCTGGGTACGCTGGCCACAACGTGGATGCTCCCGGGGACGACGGCTACCTCCACCGGCACCGGCCGTTCGGTACTCGCCGAAATCTGGACCGGCATCCGCTACGTCGCCCACACGCCGTCAATCCGCGGGCTGGTGCCGTCCTACATCCTCATCATCATGTGCGGGTTTCCCTACGTGTCGGTGTTGCCGGGGCTCGTGAAGAACGAGCTGCACCGGGACGCGTCGCAGATAACGATCCTGCTGATGATCAACGCGGTGGGCGGGCTCGCCGCGAGCCTTGCCGTCGCTTCTCTCGCGGACTCTCGCCGTGCTCCCATGGTGTACACGGGCATGTGCCTGACACTCGGCCTCGCGCTGCTGGCATCGGGTGTGGCGCCGGGGTTCTGGGTGCTCGCCGCAACCATGCTCTTCGTGGGTGCAGGCGCGGGCGGCTTCCAGACGTTGAACGGCGCACTCGTGTCGCACTTCACGGAGCCCGCGTACTTCGGGCGTGTGATTTCGCTGACGTTCCTCGCTTTCGCCGTTTCGAGCATCGTCGCGCTACCCGTCGGCCAACTTGCCGACGCGATTGGCGAGCGCCACACCATCGCCCTGAGCGGCGGCGCCGTTTGCTTCATCGTGGCGGCCTACCAGGTTGGCCCGCTCCTGGCACGCGCCTTCCGCGGACAGCCCGCGGAGGCCGCCGGGGGTGGCCTCCCGGGGGCGTAAGCCAGCGATCACGGGCAAGGCGCTGGCCCACGAATCGGAGCTTCGCTTCCGCGCTGTGCGCGGCGTTGTTATCATCGCGCGAGCGCGGGGTTCCCGCGCGGTAGTTACGGCCCGGCCCCCAGGCCCCATCGCCGGATGAACGACTGCCCATCACTACCAATCGAGGAGAAAGTCGTTGGGCAAGATCAACGTCGCCATCATTGGCGTGGGCAACTGCGCCTCGTCGCTCGTGCAGGGCGTCGAGTTCTACAAGAACGCCGAGGCCGGGGACGAAATCCCGGGCCTCATGCACCCCGTGCTCGGCGGTTACCACATCAACGACATCAACTTCGTTGCCGCCGTGGACATCGACAAGGAGAAGGTCGGCAAAGACCTGAGCGAAGCTATCTTCTCGGGCCAGAACAACACCATCAAGTTCTCCGACGTGCCGACGACCGGCGTCAAAGTCGCCCGCGGAATGACCCACGACGGGCTCGGGAAGTACCTGAGTCAGGTCATCGAGAAGGCGCCCGGCGGCACGGACGACATCGTCGGCCTGCTCCGCGACAACAAGGTCGACGTCGTCATCAACTACCTGCCCGTCGGTTCGGAAGAAGCGACGAAGTGGTACGTGGAGCAGGTGCTCGCGGCCGGTTGCGCGTTCATCAACTGCATCCCCGTCTTCATCGCCCGCGACCCGAACGGCTACTGGCCGCGGCGCTTCGAAGAGGCCGGCGTGCCGCTCATCGGCGACGACATCAAGAGCCAGGTGGGGGCGACGATCGTCCACCGCATGCTGACGCGCCTCTTCGCCGACCGCGGCGTGCGCCTCGACCGCACGTACCAGCTGAACTTCGGCGGCAACACCGACTTCCTCAACATGCTTGAGCGCGAGCGGCTCGAGTCGAAGAAGATTTCGAAGACCAACGCGGTCACCAGCCAGCTCGATTTCGAGATGCCGGCCGAGAACGTGCACGTGGGCCCGAGCGACCACGTGCCGTGGCTGCTGGACCGCAAGTGGTGCCACATTCGGATGGAAGGCACGACCTTCGGCAACGTCCCGCTGAACCTGGAGCTGAAGCTCGAGGTGTGGGACAGCCCGAACAGCGCCGGTGTCGTGATCGACGCCATCCGCTGCGCCAAGCTCGGTCTCGACCGCGGACTCAAAGGCCCCCTGATCGCGCCCAGCTCGTACTTTATGAAATCGCCTCCCAAGCAGTTCCACGACGACCAGGCGCGCGACATGGTCGAGGCCTTCATCGCTGAGGGGTAGATGCAATACCGCGTGTGGCGGATCGTCACCGTGCTGGTGCGCCGGCTCCCGCCACGGGCGAGCTACGCCGTGGCGACCGTCATCGGGACGGCGACGTATTACCTCTGGCCGCGCGGCCGCCGTGCGACCCAGCGCAACTTTGCGCGCGTCCTGAAGGGCGCCCCGAAGGCTGTCATCCGGCGGACCGCGCGGCGCTCGCTGGTCAACTATTGCTGCTACCTGGCGGACTTTGTGCGCTTCCCGTCACTCACGGCGGATGAGTTGATTGCGACCTGCCAGGGCACGGAAAGCTTTGCCGCACTCGACGGCGCCCTCGAGCGCGGCAAGGGTGCGATCATCGTTTGCATGCATTTCGGCAACTGGGACCTGGGCGCCGGCGCAGCGGCGGCACGTGGCTATCCCCTGACGGTGGTCGCCGAGACGTTTTCGGACCCCCGCCTGGACGCGATGGTGGTGGGCGCGCGCACGCGGCTCGGCATGCGGGTGCTGCCCATGGAGAAGGCTGGCCCTTCGCTGATGAAGGCGTTGCGCCGCAACGGGCTGCTGGCGCTCCTCATCGACCGTCCGGTGCCCGGCGAGGGCGTGCGCGTGGAGTTCTTCGGCGAAGAGATCGAGGTGCCGGCCGGTCCTGCCCGGCTGGCGCTCCGCACGGGCGCAGCAGTGGTGCCCACGGCCTTCCCACGCCTCGTTCGCGGGCGGCCCGGCGTAACGACGCTCACCGACTTCAGCATCGTGCCCGGGTCCACGGAAGACGACGCGGCCGACATCCGCGTGCTCACCCAGGCCATCGTCGCGGCACATGAACGCTTCATCCGTGCTCATCCCGACCAGTGGTACATGTTCCGTGAGATGTGGCCGCGAACGGCGCGAGGCGTCAGTTGAATCTCAGCCAGACGCAGTGGATGCGGCTGAGCGCGCCGATCGTGGGCCGGTTCACCTGGTTCTTCTACCCCTGCGCCTGGCTGGCCGGCTGGGTTGGCTGGAGGACGAGGCCCGGCACGCGCGCCAACCTTGTGCGCAACATGCTTCCCCTGTGCGACGGCGACCTGGTTCGCGCCCGGAAGGAGGGCCAACTGGCCTTCCGTAACGCCGCGCGCTACTGGGTCGACATCTGCTCGCTTCCGCATCGTGAAATTGGGCGTTTCGAGCACGACCACATGCACCTGGTGAACCCCCATCACCTGGCCGTGCTGGGCCAGCCGGGCCCAATCGTGGGCGTTTCCGCGCACACGGGCACGGCCGAAATCGTTGTCCAGGCCCTGACCTACCGCGCGCGGCGCTTCACGGCGCTGATCGAGGAACTCGAACCGCCGGCATTCCACGACTACGTGCTGAGCCTGCGCTCGTCGGCCGGCGGCGACTTCTATACCGCGGGCTTCCGGGGTGTGCGCGCCTGCCTGGATGCGCTGCGGCGCGGCGAGGTCGTGGGCATGCTGGGCGACCGCGACATCCAGGGGACAGGCATGTGTGCGACCATGTTCGGCGAGCGCGTCAAGCTTCCTCGCGGCCCCTGGGAGCTGGCCCGCCGGACCGGCGCAGTTGTCCTTCCCGTGTTTACCAGCCGGGGTTGGAACGACCAGTTCACCGTCCACATCGAGGAACCGTTCCGCGTGGACTCTACCGCGGATGCCGAGGCCGACGTGCGCGCCGCCATCGACCGCTGGGCGATCCTGCTCGAACGCCATCTGCGCCGGTCGCCCGGGCAGTGGGCCGTCCTCGAGGATTTCTGGAAGGCGCACGCCTGTGTCGAAAGCTGACCTGCACCTCCACACACGTGTCTCCGACGGCTTCGCCACAGTCGAGGAGCTCGTCCGTTTCGTCGAGGAGAAGACAGACCTGGACGTGATCGCCGTCACCGACCACGAGGATGCGACCGGCGGATTGCGCGCCCGGGAAGTCGCAGCGAAACGCGGCTGCCGGTTCGAAGTGGTCCCGGGGGCCGAGGTTACGACCCGCCACGGCCACCTCCTCGCCCTCTTCGTCGAGGACAGTCCGAAGAGCTTCCGTTCCATCGAGGCCACGCTGGAGTCCGTCCATGAACGCGGCGGGCTGGCGGTGGTGCCGCATCCGTTGAGCTTCCTCACGCGCTCGCTCAGCCGGCGCACGATCGACCGTGTGTGTGAGCGCGCGGAAGAGGGCATCACGTTCGACGCCATCGAGCTCTGCAACCCGAGCCCGGCCGGCCGCCACCGCGCCGAGCTGGCTACCCGGCTCAACCACGAGGCCTGGGGCCTGCCCGTCACAGGCGGGAGCGACGCTCACCATCTTCTGCAGACGGGAACCGCCTGGACCGAGTTCGAAGGCACCGGCGCAGAGGCGCTGCGGCGCGCGATCGTGGAGGGCACGACGGGCGCAGGGCTCTCGCGCTATCCGTCGCTGCGTGAAATTGGCCTTGGCCGCACTGCGCTCGGGCTCGCGTGGGGGTATGCTGCAACTCCGAGGAAGATGTTCCGAATCGCGTCCCGTCCCCCAGGATCCCGGCGATGAAAATCGCCCTCATCTCCCCCTATGACTGGTGCGTGAAGGGAGGCGTGAACAACCACGTCGCCAACCTGGCGCTTTATTTCCGGCAGTGGGGTCACGAGGTCACGATCTTCGCGCCCGCTTCCGACCCGGAGGCCGTGGCGGGCGAGTGCTACGCGTTCGGCGGGGTCACCAGCCTGCGCGTGAGCGGCTCGGTGGCACGGATCTCCTTCTCGTGGAAGTCGCCCGCCGCCAAGAAGCTGCTGGCCGTCTCCGACTTCGACGTCATGCACGCGCACGAGCCGCTCATGCCGCTCGTGCCCTACCACCTGTTCCGCTATTCGAACGCCGCCAAGATCGGCACGTTCCACGCGGCCAAGGACGGCGGCAACCGCATTTATACGATGACGAAGTTCCTCTCGCGCATGAACTTCCGCAAGCTCGAGGGCAAGATTGCCGTCTCGCCGGCGGCCATACGGCTCATTACGCGCTACTACCCCGGGTACTACAACATCATCCCCAACGGCATCGAATACGAGCACTTCGCGCACAAGCATGAGCCCCTGCCAGAGTTCATGGACGGCCGCTTCAACATCCTCTTCGTGGGTCGCCCGGAAAAGCGCAAGGGCCTTCGTTACCTGCTGCGCGCGTACCTGCGCATCCGCCAGGTGGAGCCGAACTGCCGCCTGATCGTGGTCGGCGCGGGAGATTTCAGCCGGTACCAGCGCATCATGCGCGCCTTCCCCGACGTCGTGTTCCGCGAAAACGTGCCCTCCGAAGAGCTTCCCCGGTACCACCACAGCGCCCACGTTTTCTGTGCGCCGAACACCGGCAACGAAAGCCAGGGCCTCGTGTTGCTGGAAGCGATGGCCGCCGGGCTCGCCGTGGTTTGCAGCAACATCGAGGGCTTCGCCGGCGTCATCACCGATGGCGTGGACGGGCTGCTGACAACGCCCAAGGACGAGGACGCCATGGCCCAGGCGATCCTCCGCCTGCTGCGAAACCCACAACTCCGGGAGCAGCTCGCCCAGATGGGCCAGGCGCAGGCGGCGCACTACTCATGGGACAGCGTGGCACGTCGCGTTATGTCGTACTACGAACGCATCATCTACGAGCGGCGCCAGGTCGCCGAGGTGAGCGAGACGAGGCGTCACGCTCTTGTGCCTGCCCCGGCCCTGGAGGATTAGCCGGTGCCGCGCTTCGCGTTCCTTCCGCAGCGGCTGCCTGCGGGTGTGGGCGAGGCGATCGGGCGCACGGTGGGCCGCACCGGCGTCACCCCCAACATGCTCTCCGTGTTCGGGTTCTGCGGGAACCTGGCGGCGGCATACCTCGTCCTCCGTGATGCGCTCCTGCCGGCGGGCCTCGTCTTCCTGACTTTCAGCCTGTTCGACATGGTGGACGGCGCCGTGGCCCGCGCCACGGGGCGCGCGACGCCCTTCGGCGCCGTGTTCGACGCCGTGCTGGACCGCGCGAGCGAAGCCGCCGTGCTCGCGTCCATCGGCTGGTACTTCGGCGAACGCGGGGAGAACATCCAGGCCGGGGCCGCTTTCGCTGCGCTCTTCGGCAGCGTCGCCGTCAGCTATATGCGCGCGCGCGCGGAGGTGATGGGCCTGGAGATGCGCGAGGGTCTGTTCCGCCGCCAGGAACGCGTGGCCGTGCTCACTGCCGGGCTGCTCCTGAACGGGCTGACCGTGGTCATCTGGCTGCTGGCTGTGCTGGCGAACCTGACAGCGCTGCAACGCTTCTGGCTCATCGCCCGCGGGCTGCGCAACCTCGACGCTGAGACTGCCTGAGCAGCTCTATCCGCCTGGCGGCCGGTCCCCGTCGTCCTGCGGAGCGTCCGGGCCCGTGCCGGCGGGAGGCGCATGAGACTGGGGCTCGGCTGGCCCGAGGGCCACGGGTCGCGAGCGCTGATTCTGGAAGTAGGCAGAAGCCAGGAAGCTCAGCACTGCAAGCAGGGCGAGCATCACCGAGACCCCGATGATGACGACCGTGGCGTTGCTCAGTCGGTCGCTGCCGGAGCCGTTCGTCGCGGTGGTCGCGGCGTTGCCGGTGCTGCGCTGCGTCGGCACGATTGTCGGTTGTGTATTCTGCTGCGGCCGCTGCGTGGGCGCGGCAGTGGGCTGGGTCCGGGGCGCGGCACCTACGGCCGTGAGGAACTGCTTCTCGAAGCCCGGGACGTCGAGGCCGTACACCTGCTTCAGGGCGTCGTCGAACCGGGCCCCTTTCTTGATCGCCGCGAAATACTGCGCGTACTTCTCCGGGCCCCCGGTGTCCACGAGGTACTTCACCATGAAGTACGCCTCGCCGTACCAGACGCCAACCAGGCTCGGGGTGTCCGTGGGCGTGGCCATCTGGGCGAATAGGATCACCCGGTTTGCTTTCGCGGCCGCTACAAACGCGTCGGCGTGGTCGCCGGGGGTCAACTGGGCGTACATGGCGGTACCTTCGTCGAGCCAGGCCGGGAGATTCGCAAGAGCACCTTCCAGATCGGGCGAGGCTGCGGTCGCGTTGAGGATGTGGCCAAACTCATGGCGGAGCGTGTCGGTCCGGTCCGGGGTGCCACACGTGACCGGGATAACAAAGACGACGTCGTTCGAGTGCTTTGTGCCGCAGGTGGTGGTCTGCGCATCGTACGCGGCGCCTCTGCCTGGTTGCGCGCCCGACATCTCCTTCTCGTCGCCGAAGAGGATGACCTTCACGGGCGTCTGCCGGAGCGTGGTGTTGAGCAGCTTCTTGCCGATCTTGTCGTAGGTTTCCACGCCGGCCTTGAGGTATGCGTTCGCAAGGGCCTCACGGTCGCCGTGGTAGTAGACGGTCATGAAGTCGCCCTGCACCGACTTCCAGTCCTGGCCGGAGGGCAGGTAGAGGTACTTCTGGTCGGGGCTGCTGGTGGTGGTGCCGTCGGCCAGCGTGATCTCCCAGTGATAGGTGAAGTCGCTGCCCACGGGGATGTAGCCCTGGTTCGAGCCGGTGGGCACGACGACTTCGGCCGTCAGGTTCTTCGCGCGAGCGAACTCGGTGGGCTTCCCCAGGGCGCTTGAGTTGCGCCCGGAGATGGCAAACTTGAGCGAGACATCCGTTATGTCGATTGATGCACTCGCCGTCACGCGGAAGCTGAGTTGCTTCGGAAAGCCGTTTTCGACGGTGGCCGACTCGATCGTGGCGTCGGCGCGCGCGCCTGAGACGGTGGCCAGCCCGAGCACGGGGACAGCCAGCGCCAGCAGGGCTACCAGCAGGAGCCGTTTCATGACTCTTCGCCCACCCGCGATTTGAGATATGCCTCGATGAAGGGGTCGATCTCGCCGTCCAGGACGGCCGTCGTGTCGCTTGTCTCGAAGTCGGTCCGCAAGTCTTTGACCATCTTATAGGGGTGCAGCACGTAGTTGCGGATCTGGCTGCCGAAGGACATGTCGACGTGCTTGCCCTTTAACCGCGCCTTTTCTTCCTCCTGCCGGTTCAGTTCGATTTCGAGCAGGCGGCTTTCGAGCACCTTCATGGCGCTGTCGCGGTTGCGGCCCTGCGAGCGCTCGTTCTGGCAGGTCACCACGATCCCCGACGGGATGTGCGTGAGGCGAACGGCGGTCGAGTTCTTCTGCACGTTCTGGCCACCGGCGCCGCTTGAACGGAAGACGTCGATCTTCACGTCGTCGGGGTTGACCTCGATTTCGCCGGTGCTCTCGACTTCGGGCATCACTTCGACCTTGGCGAAGCTGGTGTGGCGCGAATGCGAGGAGTCGAACGGAGACTGGCGCACGAGGCGGTGCACGCCGCGCTCGCTCTGCAGGTAGCCGTAGGCATACGGCCCGGAGATCTCGATGGTCGCACTCTTTATCCCGGCCTCTTCGCCCTCGGTTACGTCGAGCACGTCCGTGGCGAACCCGCGGCGCTCCGCCCAGCGAAGGTACATACGGAAGAGCATCTCGGCCCAGTCCTGTGACTCGGTGCCCCCGGCCCCGGCGTGAACGGCGAGGATGGCGTTGCGGTTGTCGTACTCGCCCGAAAGCTGGAGCTGGAACTCGAGGCCGCTGAGCGTGCGCTCGATCGCGTCCACCTCTTCTTCTGCGGGGGCTGCGAGTGATTCGTCCGTCTCGGCGATCGCGAGCTCGAGCAGGTCCGCCACGTCGCGCGCCCGCCGTTCGAGGGTGCGCCACGTCTCAACGTGGGCGCGGGTCGCCGCGAGCCGCTGCATCACGTTGCGGGCGTCGTCGGCGTCGTCCCAGAAGGAGGGCTCGGCAGAGCGGGCTTCGAGCTCGGCTACGCGGTGTTCGTCGCTGGCGACGTCAAAGTCGCACCAGGATGTCGGAGATGCGCCGGGAGAGGCCGTGTGCCCGGGAAAGAAGCTCTTGCATGGGTACAGCGTATCGCGTGAGGGGGCTACGACGCAGCCTCGCGCCGCCGTCCCGCGGCACGGCCCTGCTTCCTGGCCCGGCTCGCGGTGAAGAAGCCGGCCTCCACGGCTGCCGTCCCCAGCAAAACCAGCGCGACGGCCGCGGGCGCTTCCCACGCCGCCCAGGCGCGGCCGTTCGCAGCCCAGAGCGCGCTGGACGTCAGGACGACGCCGGCAAGGGAGCCCGTTGCGACCATGATGACCCCCGCGCGGGAGGTAGCTGGCACGTCCGCCGCCCGGGCGGCGATGGCGCCGAAGCCCGTAGCGCTCACAAAGATCCCGGCGACTGCGAGTGCGAAGAGCCAGCCCTGGCCGGTCGCTCCGCCGACAACGTGCAGGGCGAAGAAGCCGACGAACAGCCCCGTAGCGACCAGGTGACCGCGAAGGTAGCGCATCCCTGTCAGGATACTCGACCGGCTGTTCGTAAGCGCCTCCGCGAAGTGCTTGCGTTACGGGCCCATCGCCTCCAGGCGCCGCTTCAGGGCTGCGAGGAAGCCGCCGGCCTCCAGCCCGTCCATCGCGCGGTGGTCGAAGCTCAGGCAGACGTTCATGATGGCGCGCACGGCGATGGCGTCGCCTTCCACGACAACGGGACGCCGTACAACGCGCTCCATCGTGACGATGCCCACCTGCGGGTAGTTGACAATGGGCTTCGAGGCAATCGAGCCAAACGAGCCGGTGTTGTTCACGGTGAACGTGCCGCCCTCGACGTCTTCGACGCGGAGCTTGCGGGCGTGCGCGCGCTGGGCCACGTCGGCGATGCGCCGCGCGAGCCCGGCGACGCTCAGGTCGCCGGCGCCGTGGATGACGGGCACGACGAGCCCGTGCTCCGTGGCGACGGCCACGCCGACGTCGATCGCGCTGTAGCGGCGGAGCTCCGCACCCTCCCAGCGCGCGTTGAGCATCGGGAACTCGCGCAGGGCCTCGCAAACGGCGCTCGTGAAATAGGGGAGCAGGGTGAGGTCGACGCCTTCCTCGCGGGCGAAGCGCTCTTTCTCGCGTTCGCGCAGCCTGACCAGCGCGGTGACGTCCGCCTCGACCATCGTCCAGGCCTGCGGCGCTTCGAGATTCGAGCGCTTGAGGTTCTCCGCGATGGTCTTGCGAGTCGCCGAGAAGGTCACGACCTCGTACGGAGCAGCGAGGGCCGCAGCGCCCGGTCCCGCGACCGGAGCGGTGGTGGGGGGGGCAGCCCCGGGCGCGGCGATGTACGTCTCCACGTCCTTGCGGGTGACGCGGCCGCCGATGCCGGTGCCCTTGATGGCCGTGAGGTCGACTTCGTGCTCGCGCGCAAGGCGCATGACCGCAGGCGAGTAGAAGCGCTCGCGGCCGTCGGGCTGGCGAGAGGCACTCACGGGCGCTGGCCTTGGCGCCGCAGCCACCATGCGGGCTGCTGCCTGGCCATTCGAAGCGGGCAGCAGCGCCTCGTCGGGTGGAATCGCCATCGGGCCGCCAGTCCATCGGCCGGGCCCCGGGGCCGGCGCGGCGACCGCGGCTTCCTCCACGTCGCACAGCGCCGCACCGACGAGCACCGTGTCCCCTACCGCGACGTGGATGCGCCCCATCTTGCCCTCGTAGGGCGAGGGCAGCTCGGCCGTGACCTTCTCGGTTTCGATCTCGCAGAGGGGATCGTCGAGGTGCACGTCGTCGCCGGGCTGCTTGAGCCACTGGAGGATGGTGCCCTCGGTCACGCTTTCACCGAGCTGGGGCATGGTCACAGTCGCCATGGGCGCCTCCGGGGCTCAGTAAGCCGCTAGCTCGCGCGCAGCGGCGGCGATCTTGTCGCGGTCGACCATGAAGAAGCTCTCCATGTTGTGGTGGTACGGCATGGGCGGGATGTCGGGCCCGGCCAGGCGGCGCACCGGCGCATCCAGGTACTCGAACGCGTGCTCGCCGATGAGCGCAGCAATCTCGCCGCCGAAGCCGCCGGTGAGCGTGTCTTCGTGCACGACCAGGCACTTGCCGGTCGCCTTCGCCGTTTCGAGCACCGTCTCAACGTCGAGCGGCAGGAGCGTGAGCAGGTCGACCACAGTGCATTCGACGCCTTCGCCAGCGAGCGTCTCGGCGGCCGCCAGCGACTCGTGAAGCATCAGACCGTAAGCGTAGATCGTCAGGTCGCCGCCCGGGCGGGCGACGCGCGCCTTCCCGATGCGCGTTTCGGCGGGCGCGGTGTCGACGTCCTGGCGCAGCATGCGGTACGTGCGCTTGTGCTCGAGAAACAGCACGGGGTTCGGGTCCGCGATGGCCGCCCGGAGGAGCGAGCGGTAGTCCGCCGGGAACGATGGGGCGACCACTTTCAGGCCCGGCATATGGGTGTAGTACGCCTCAATGCTCTGGCTGTGGTGTTGCCCGCCGTGGACGCCGCCTCCCCAGGGCGTACGCACGACCAGCGGCAGGTTCGCGTCGCCCTTCGTGCGGTAGCACCAGCGCGACGCTTCGCTGCAGAGCTGGTCGAAGCCCGCGTGGATGAAGTCAGCGAACTGGATCTCGGCGACGGGCCGCAGCCCGTAATGCGCCGCGCCGATGCTGATGCCAATAATCGACGACTCGGCAAGGGGCGAGTCGACGACGCGGCCCGGGTGCTTCGCCGCCAGGCCCTCGGTCGCGCGGAAGACGCCGCCGGCCTCGACGTCCTCGCCGATGATGAAGACCCGGTCGTCCTTCGCCATCTCCTCGTCGAGCGTGGAACGGATCGCCTCGATGACCGTCATCTCCGCCACGTCAGGCCTCCTTGTAGACGAAACCGAGCGCGTCCCCCGGCTCGGGGTCCGGCTGCATGAGCGCCCACTGCGCCGCCTCGCGGACTTCATCCGCGACGCGCTGCTCGATCTCGTCGAGGTCCTCGCGCGGGAAGATGCCGTCGTCCTCCACGCGGCCGCGGAACAGCGTGAGCGGGTCTTTGCGCGTCCACTCCTCGAGCTCCTTCTTCGGACGGTAGCGCGTGTCGTCGTCGTCGCTGGAATGCGGCCAGAGGCGGTAGCACTTGGCCTCGATGAGGAAGGGGCCGCCACCACGGCGCGCCTGGTCCACGGCCGGGCGTACGGTCTGGTAGACAGCGATGCCGTCCATACCGTCGGCCACGGCACCCTGGATGCCGTAGCCGCGCGCACGGTCGGCGACGTGCTCGACGGGCATCTCCTTCTCGTTGCGTTCGGAGATGGCGTAGCCGTTGTTCTCGACGTAGAACACGACAGGCAGCCTGTGGATGGCGGCGAAGTTCAGGGCTTCGTGGAAATCGCCGCGGCTCGTGCTGCCTTCGCCGCAGCTCGTGAGGACGACGAGCGGGTCCTTGCGCATCTTCGCGGCGAGGGCAATGCCCGTGGCGTGCAGGAGTTGGGTGGTGACAACGCTGGACTGCGTGACGATCCGGCGTTCGCTGCTGCCCCAGTGCGAGGGCATCTGCCGTCCGTGGCTGGTGGGGTCGTCGCGCTTGCCCAGCAGGTTCAGCATCGCCTCACGCGCGGTCATGCCGAAGACGAGGTTCATGCCGAGGTCGCGGTAGTACGGCGCGAGGTAGTCCGT